>Ga0335074_10017159_pt1 | contig 10203 bp, 8 predicted proteins | sample Lox_Sample_23_FD_206715 | JGI IMG/M metagenome (GOLD analysis project Ga0335074, IMG submission 206715) | Soil microbial communities from Loxahatchee National Wildlife Refuge, Florida, United States - Lox_Sample_2.3 | ecosystem: Environmental > Terrestrial > Soil > Wetlands | place: USA: Florida...
GCTGCTTATGCATCGCGGCCGCGACCATCTGCACCAGGTGCGTGTAGTCGAGGGTTACCTCGTTCACTTCCTGGTCGAACGTCAGGTTGTGCCATCCGGCCAGCTGAGCGTAGGTGGCCAGATCGGCCGCGTTTTCCGGCAGCGAGAACTCGTAGTCCAGGGTGAGGCCGTTCGCGTCCGGCAGGCTCGCCATCTCCCTGGCGATGGCCTGCACGTGCTCGTTCATCACCGCCGGCTCCGTGAGGATCTCGGCCATGACTTTCTTGGAAGTGGACTGGTCGTTGATCGTGACGAACCGCAGCGTGCAGGGGTTGGCCGTGGCGTCGGCGCTCAGCACGGTCGACAGCGACTCGCTGAAGGGGTCGCTCGGGGTCAGCGAGCCTGGCGTAGTGAACGTCAGCCAGTCGAAGTCGAGCAGGCCGAACTGAGCAGCGCCGCTCGGGACCTCGCTCGTGTTCTGCTTGTCGTCGTTGTATCCGGCCATCCACGCGCCGGTGGTGCCCTGCAGCGCCACCGGGTGGGAGCACCCGGTCGTGGCCGGGGATCCGGACGCGAAGTTCGCCGTATTAATGGTCGGCTGGGCCGACGCGGCCGGCAGCTTCTGCATCGGCGGCGGGCCGGCATTGACGGGCGTCTCCCGCTGACTCAAGGACACGAAAGCGTAGGCCGTTACAGCGAGGATCACCACTATCACGCTGAGTGCGACAATCGCCGGCCGGTTGGCCCGCGTGAAGAACTTTCCCATTGACCAGTCTTTCGTATGTGAATAACGCGCACGACTCCGGCGGCAGGCGGCAAGGTTACGCGGGAGCGTCGGCTAGCGGGAAAGTGGGCCAAATCCTGCGCGCTGTAGCGGCCGGTTACACCATACCTTGCGAGCCGCGGCCCGCGGTGTGCCAGAACGGCCGCCGAGGCTTTCAGAGGAAGCCTTCAGAAAAGCCAGCGCATTGTTATGTGATTGTGCCCTTGGCTTTGTAATCTTCCCGCGTGATAACCGGGGGTGACGTCGCGCTGCGTGACCAGGCAGCCGCGGTGCTGCGCGGCAATGACGCGGGCGGCTGGACGAAGGCGTCGCCGCGGCTCTACCCGCACCAGTGGAGCTGGGACAGCGGTTTCATCGCGATGGGCTGGGCGCACCTCGACGTGCGGCGCGCGATGATCGAGCTCGAGCAGCTGTTCGCGGCGCAGTGGTCGACCGGCATGGTGCCGCACATCGTGTTCCGGGCGGGTCCGGGCGCGGCGTACTTTCCCGGGCCCGAGTGGTGGGACTGCGCCGCCGTCTCCCCGGCGGCCCGCGGGCTCCCGGCGCCGACGACGGGAATCTGCCAGCCGCCGGTGCACGCGCTGGCGGTGCGGCGGATCTGGCAGCTGACGCCGCCCGCGCTGCGGCCCGGCATCCGGGCGCGCGTCCAGGCGCTGTTCCCGCGGCTGGTCAGCTGGCACCGCTACCTGGCCACCGGGCGTGACCCCGAGGCATCGGGGCTGGTCACCACCTACCACCCGTGGGAGGGCACCGACAACTCACCGCGCTGGGACCTGGCGCTGGCCCGCATCGAGGCGCCGAAGCCAGGCCCGTACACCCGGCTCGACACCAGCGAGCTCGGCGACCCGGCGCAGCGCCCCACGAACTGGGATTACGACCGGTATCTATGGCTGGTCGAGCTGCTGCGCGAGAACCGGTACGACGACGAGCAGATCCACCGGCACTACCCCTTCCAGATCAAGGACGTGTTCTTCAGCGCGGCCCTGGTCGCGGCGAACGCCGCGCTGCTCGACCTGGCCGAGGTGGCCGGGGCCGGCGACGCGGATCGCGCCCAGGTGGCCGGCTGGCTGGACCGCGGCAGGGCGGGGCTGGCGCGCCAGTTCGACGCGGAGTCCGGTCTCTGCCTCGACTACGACGTCCGCACCGGGGAGCCGATCCGGCTGCGCACGTTCGCGAGTTTCGCGCCGCTGTTCGCCAGGACACCCGACGAGGTCCAGCGCGCCGCCCAGCTGCGGCTGCTCGATTCCGCCGACTTCTGCGGCGGCCCGCGGCTGCGCTGGCCGCTGCTGCCGAGCACGAGCCCCGCCGAGCCGGCGTTCGAGCCGCGCAACTACTGGCGCGGCCCGGTCTGGCCGGTCATCGACTGGCTGCTGTGGGAGTCGCTGACCGAGCTCGGCTGCGCGGACCGGGCGGCCCGGCTGCGCAGCGACTCGCTCGCGCAGGTCAGCGCGGCCGGCGAGTTCAACGAGTACTTCGACCCGTGCACCGGCGCGCCGCTCGGCTCGCCGCGGCAGTCCTGGACGGCCGCCGTCGTGCTGGACTGGCTGTCCGGCGCCAGTTCCTAGTACGCGCGGACGCGGAGCACGTCCGTCCTGGCGATCGCCGCGTCCCTGTCGGCGGCCAGCGCCAGCCGCCGGGAGTCGTTCATGTAGCCGGCCAGCGCCGCCTCGGAAGAAAACTCGAGGAACTGCACCTCAGCGGGCCGCCCGTCGCCGCGGTCGGCGACGACGCTGCCGCGCTGCAGGACGCGCCCGCCATGATCGGCGAGCAGCCCCAGCACCGTGTCCTCGTAGGCGGCGAGCGCGGGCTCTTGTCCCGGGTTCGCCCACAGCAGGACGCAGAGGCGGACTGGGTTGTCGGGCACGGGTAGGTCTCCAAACGTGCTCACAGTTCGATGCGGGAGCCCATGATGACAGTGCGCTCGCGGGGGAGCTGGAAGTACTCGGCCGCGTCGGCCGTCAGCCGGGCGGTGGCGACGAACAGGCGCTTGCGCCAGCGGCTCATGCCCGGCGTGTTCCCGCGGCGTATTTCGATGGTCGACAGGAAATAGGAGAGGTCGCCGGCTGACAGCGGACCTTCCCACGCGGCCTTGCTGATGAGCGGCAGTAGGCCGGGGACGTTGGGCGTGTCCATATAGCCGAAGCGGGCGGTGACGTGGTAGATCCGGTCGTTGTGGTAGCCGAGCTCGTCGACCTCGAGCCGGTCCGCGTCGGCCACGTGCGGCACGGGAAGCGTCTGGATGGCCAGGATGATCACGTGTTCGTGCAGCACGTGGTTGTGCTCGACGTTGGCGCGCATGGCCAGCGGGGCGGTTTCCTTGCCGCGGTTGAGGAAGATCGCGGTGCCCGGCACCCGCTGCAGCGGTGGCCGCTTGACGTGCAGCTTGTCGATGAAGTCGCGGAGCGATCCCTCGTCGAGCGAACGCTGCTTGCTGACCAGCTGCCGGCCCTTCTGCCAGGTAGTGAGCACGGTGAAGATGATGATGCCGATGGCCAGCGGCAGCCAGGCGCCGTGCGGCAGCTTGACGAGGTTGGCGGCGAAGAACAGCCCGTCCACCGTCAGCAGCACGGCGGCGATGGGGATGACCCGCCAGAGCGGCCATCGCCACTGCTGGCGGGCGATGTAGAAGAACAGCAGCGTGCTGATCGTGATCGTGCCGGTGACGGCCACGCCGTACGCGTAGGCGAGCGCGGTAGAGGTGCGGAAGGTGAACACGAGCGCCAGCACCGCGACGCACAGCGCCCAGTTGATCCACGGTACGTAGATCTGGCCGGCCTGCTGCTCCGAGGTGTGGTCGATGCGCAGCCGCGGCAGGTAGCCGATCTGGGCCGCCTGCAGCGTCACGGAGAACGCGCCGGAGATGACCGCCTGCGAGGCGATGACCGTGGCCACGGTGGCCAGGATCACCATGGGAATGCGTGCCCAGCCGGGTACCAGCAGGAAAAAAGGATTGCTGATCGCGCGGACGGGGTTGGCGAGGACCAGGGCGCCCTGCCCCAGGTAGTTGAGGATGACGGCCGGGAACACCAGGAACACCCACGCCCGGGTGATCGGCCAGCGGCCGAAGTGCCCCATGTCCGCGTACAGGGCCTCCGCGCCGGTGACGGCCAGCACCACGGCCGCCAGCGAGAAGAACGCCGTGCCGAAATGCCCGAACAAGAACGAGCCGGCGTAGGTGGGGGACAGCGCCTTCAGGATCGACGGATCGCCGGCGATGCCGTGGATGCCCCAGGCGGCGATGACCGCGAACCAGATGGCCATCACCGGCCCGAACAGCCGCCCGACCGCGCCGCTGCCCAGTCGCTGCAGCACGAACAGCAGGATAAGGACCGTTGCGGTGATGGGCAGCACCAGTTCAGACACCGACGGAGCAGCCACCTGGACGCCCTCGACCGCGGACAGCACCGAGATCGCCGGGGTGATCATGCTGTCCCCGAAGAACAGCGACGCGCCGAAAATCCCGAGCGCGGCCAGCACCAGCGCCGTGCGGCGCCTGCTCGGCATGCTCCGCCGCCGGATCAGCGTGATCAGCGCCATGATCCCGCCCTCGCCGTCGTTGTCGGCGCGCATCACCAGCAGCACGTAGGTAACCATGACGACCAGCACGACGGCCCAGAAGATCAGCGAGATGACGCCGTAGACGTTCCCGGTCGACGCGTGCACCCGGTGCGGATCGGACGGGCTGAAGACCGTCTGGACGGTGTATAGCGGGCTGGTGCCGATGTCACCGAACACGACGCCCAGTGCGCCCAGTTCCAGAGCCCCTCGCGCAGTGCCCTGTCTCATCCCCCGCCGCCTCTCGGCCGCCGCGATAAACCTGACGTGACTAGCATTGCCGATGTGGCCGAGGAAAGCACTGGGGCACCCGATCAGACAGCGGTGCGAGTCGCGCTGTGGCGGGCCATGCACGTCCTGGTCGACTCGCCGCCGCACGTGCTCGAGGACGAGGTGGGGCTGCGGCTGGCGGCGCCGGACGACGGCTGGCGCGACCGGCAGGACATGGACCCGGTCTTCACCAGCGGGTTCCGGGCGCACGTGGTGGCCAGGTCCCGGTTCATCGAGGACCTCGTCGCCGGGCAGGCCGCCCGCGGCGTGGACCAGTACGTGCTGCTCGGCGCCGGGCTGGACACCTTCGCCCAGCGGCGGCCGGACGTGGCCGGCCGGCTGCGGGTGTTCGAGGTCGACCAGCCGGTTCCGCAGGCCTGGAAGCGGCGGCGGCTGACCGAGCTCGGCTACGGCGTGCCCGGCTGGCTGCGGCTGGTGCCCGTCGACTTCGAGGCGGGCGGGTCGTGGCGCGACGAGATCGCGGCCGCCGGGTTCGGCGCGGGCCGTCCGGCCGTCGTGGCCTCCACCGGGGTCAGCATGTACCTGACCAGCGAGGCGAACGCGGCGACGCTGCGCGAGCTGGCGGCGCTCGCGCCCGGCTCCACGGTGGCGATGACGTTCCAGCTGCCCGCCGAGCTCGTCGACGAGCGGGACCGCCCAGGGCGGCAGCTCGCCGTGGACGGCGCGGCGAGGTCGGGCACGCCGTTCATCAGCTTCTTCACCCCGGCGGAGATGCTGGCGCTGGCCCGCGGGGCGGGCTTCACCGACGTGCGGCACGTGCCGGGGGCCGCGCTCAACGAGCGGTACTTCGGCGGCCGCCGCGACGGCCTGCGCATGTCGACGGGGGAGGACTTCCTCGTCGCCACCACCTGACGGTCACGGGGAGGCGGCCAGGTTTTCCGCGTGGAGTTCCCAGGCGACGGCGAGCCGCTCGGCCGCGAGCTCGAGCGTGCCCGGCTGCTCGGCGAAGGACAGCCGCGCGAAGTGGCGGTGGCGGCCGTCGGCGCACGCGGCGCCGCCCGCCATGATCGTGACGCCGTGCCGGGCCGCCGCGGCGTGCGCGAAGGCGTCCGCGTTGTCGAGCGGCAGCCGCACCCACAGGGACAGGCCGGCCTCGGGCCGCTCGGCGCGCCACGCAGGCAGGTGCCGGGCGACGAGCGCCAGCAGCAGGTCGCGGCGCTCGGTGAGCGCGGCGCGGTGCGCGGCCAGCCAGTCCGCGTCGATCGCGGCCAGCAGCCGCGCGGCGAGCGCCTGGCTGATCACGGCGGTGCCGAGGTTGAGCGCGGCCTTGCGGGCGATGATCGCCGACCGCAACGGTTCCGCGGCCCGGATCCAGCCGACGCGCAGCCCGCCCCACAGCACCTTGGAGACCGAGCCGACTGCGATGACGCGGGTGCTCAGGGCGGCAAGGGGCGGGGGAGCGGCCTGCCTCGCCGGCCCGGGCGCCCCGAGCATGAGGTCGGCGAGGGTCAGGTCCTCGACGACGGTGACGCGGCCGGCGTCGGCGATCGCGGCGAGCGCCTGCCTGCGCAGCAGCGGCATGACCGTCCCGGCCGGGTTGTGGCCGGTGGGCATCAGGTAGGCGACCGTATTCGGGGCACGGCCAGCGCGCTCGATGCTGGTGGGGTTCTCGCCCGCGGCGTCGGCTGGCACGACGGCGCGCTCCGCGCGAGTGCCGGCCAGCGCGCTCGCCAGCCCCGGGTACGCCGGGCAGCCCGCCAGCACCCGCGCGGCGGGCAGTGTCCTGATCAGGAGCCAGAGCGCCTCCTGCGCGCCGGCCGTGATGACGAGCTGGTCCGGGTCGGTAGGGAGGCGCTGGTGTTCGGTCAGGTGGCGGGCGACCTCGTTTCTCAGCCGCGGCAGGCCGGCCGGGTCGAGGCCGTGGCCGTCGAGGGACTGCCAGGCGTCGCCCGCGTCGACGTGGGGGAGGTGGCGCAGGTCGCTCGGGGCGGACAGGGACAGGTCGATGGACTCGCGGTCTTCGGCGACGCGGCGCAGCAGCATGGTCGCGACGCTGCTGCCCGCCGGACGGGCGGCCCAGGACGGACGGCCGGCGACGTAAGTGCCCGCGCCCTGACGGCGGGTCAGCACCCCGGCCTTGACGAGTTCGTCGAAACAAGCGACGACCGTGCCCCGCGAGGTTCCCGTGACGGCGGACAGCGTCCGTTCGGCGGGCACCCGGCTGCCCCTGGCGAGCGTGCGCCTGTCGATCGCCTCGAGCAGTGCGGCGGCGAGCTTCTGGTAGCGCGGGCCAGGCCGCTGCCGCCAGCCGGCGAACACGACCTCGGCCCACCACGTCAGGTCCCTGTCCCGGGAATCCTGGTCCATTTCTCGATATTGGCACTGTTCCGTGCGAGCCGCGATGGGCAGGGTGGGTGTCATGGAACCGACTCCGACGCTGGCCCGCCGCTTCTGGATAGCCATCGAGCCCATCCACTCCATCGTGTACTTCGCACCGGAACCGCTCGAGGCCGCCAAGAAGACCGGGCTGCGCGGGTTCTGGATGAGCTACTTCGCCGGCCGGGTGGCGCCGCTCGGGCCGGTGCCCGCGTCGGCTGTCGAGGCCATGACCTACGGGTTCGCGCCCGCGATGGTCGCGCGGGCCATTCCCGACGCGTGGCGCTTCGCGTCGCCCGACGCCGTGCTCGAGTCGCGGCTGTCCAGCGCGCCAGAGGCGCTGCGGCTGCACGTGGGCGAGCCTGATCTTGCCGTCGCCGGCGAGCTGGCCGGCCTGTTGTGGGAGGCGATGGCCGGGTGCCGGTTCGACGCGCGGCCGCTGGCGGCGGCGTGGGCGGGCGTGCCGCGGCCCGACGACCCGGTCGCCGCGCTGTGGCTGGCCGCCACCGTGCTGCGCGAGCACCGTGGCGACGGGCACGTGCTCGCGGGGGTAGCGTCCGGGCTGCGCGGGCTGGACGCGGCGGTGACGCACGTGGCGACCGGCGCGATCTCGCGTGATCTGCTTCAGCCAACTCGCGGGTGGAGCGACGAGGACTGGCTGGCCTCCGTGCGCCGGCTCCGGGCGCGCGGGCTGCTCGACTCCGGCGGCCGGCTCACCAAGACCGGCGGCGCGCTGCGCCGCGAGGTCGAGGACCTGACCGACCGGCTCGCCGCCGGCCCGGTCGAGCGGCTCGGGTCGACCGGCGTCGAGCGGGCGATCGAGTTGGCGACGCCGGTCAGCAGGCAGCTGATCGACACCGGCGTGATGCCGGTGCCGAACCCGATCGGCCTGCCGCGGCCATGAGCGCGGTGGACGCGTCGCCGGCCCCGGCGTCGCTGACACCCGCCGCGGCCGAGTCGTGCGCCGTGCGGCGGGCGGCCGCGGGGGACCGGCGGGCGCTGGAGCGGATGCTGGACCGGTGCACGGGACAGACCAGGTACCGGCGCTTCCACGGCCCGGTGAAAGTGTTTCCCGAGCGGTACCTGACCGAGGCGCTGTCCGGCAGCCCGCTGCATTTCGCGCTGGTCGCCACTGTTGACGGGGACGACGTGGCGGGGGACGACGCTGTCATCGCGCTCGCGAGCTGCCGCGCGGTGGAGGAGGGCGTCGCCGAGCTGGGCATCCTGGTCGAGGACGAGTGGCAGCACCGCGGGGTCGGGGGCTATCTGCTGGGGGAGCTGGCGGCGTACGCCGCGCGGACCGGGCTGCGCGCGCTGCAGGCGCAGGTGCTCGCGGACCAGCCGTGGCTCGTGGGACTGCTGCGACGCTACGGTACCTGTAAGACCGCGGGGGCTGGCCTGGCGCTGCACGTGACGGTGACCCTGCCCCGGTGATTTTCGCCCGCCGGGCCAGTCCTATGCACGGCAGGCTCACTCGCCGAGGAGACAGGGAGGTCCCGATGGCTACGGTTGTCGCAGATATGTCGGTGTCACTGGACGGTTTCGTCGCCGACCCCAAGGACGGGGTGGAGCACATCTTCTCCTGGTATGCCAAGCCGCAGCCGGAATCCGTCGCGGGCGATTCCGGGACCGTTGCGGGCCTCGGCGTGATCGTCTACGGGCGGCGCACCTTCGAGGTCGCGAACGGCTGGAACGGCACTCACCCGACGGGGGCGCCGGTGCTCGTCGTCACCCATAAGGTTCCGGAAGGCTGGCCGCGGGAGGACTCCACGGTGTCGTTCGACACCGGCGGGATCGAGAGCGCCATGCGGCGGGCGGCTGAGATCGCCGGGGACCGGATCATCGCGCTGGGCAGCCCGAGCGTGATCCAGCAGTGCCTGGACCTCGGCCTGGTAGACCGGATCCAGGTGAAGCTAGTGCCGGTGCTGATCGGCGACGGGATCCGCCTGTTCGGCAAGCTCGCCGCCGCCCCGGTCGAGCTCGGCGATCCCGAGATCAGCCAGGGCAACGGCGTGACCCACCTCTATTACGACGTCAAGCGCGGCGCCCGTTAGGCGAGCACCGCGTCGTGAAGCTGGTCGGTGAACGCCGCCGCGGGCAGCCGGTCCGGGCCGACGAAGATCGCGCTCAGCGCGAGCCGGAGGTCGCCGGCGCCGCTGCGGCTCGCGCCGTACAGCCGGGCGCGCCTGGTCCGGCCGGCGTCGGTGAAGGTTGTCATGAACGCCGCGTAGGTGGTGGAGACGCGCCGCATGCGGCGAAGCCGCTCGCCGCGCTGTTCTGCGTACGGGCGCAATCCCGTGGTTGTCCAGTCGCTTGACGACAGCAGCAGGTCCGACAGCGCCCGCGCGTCGCGCAGCGCGAGTGACAGACCCTGGCCGTCCACCGGGTTGTCATAGCCGCCCGCGTCGCCGGCCAGCACGACTCCGTCCGCGAAGGGCTGGTCGCACCACGTCTGATCGCCGCCGAAGGTCCCGCACGGCCCGGCCGGCGTGACCAGGCCAAGGCCCAGCGATTCCGGGATGGCCCGCAGCCGCCCGAACGCCTCGATGAAGCGCCGCGCACCCGCGCGTCCGGCCCACCGGGTCGCCTGATTGTTCGCGTGGCAGATATAGAGGCGGAGGCGGCCGTCGCCCTGCGGGAACACGAAGAACATGCAGTCCCCTTCGACGCCGATCGTGTACTGGTCCTCTGGCCACTTGCCCGCGCCCTCGACCAGCAGGCCCGCGGCCATGTGAGTGGCCGGGATCTGGTTCATCCGGATGCCGGCCTGCTTGCGCACGGTTGACGAGCGGCCGTCCGCGCCGATGACGAGGCGCGGCCGCACCTCGATCTCCCTGCCATCGCGATAGGTCACCGTCGGCCGCTTGCCCGGCTGGACCCGAACCTCCGCGGCGCCGGAGATCACCTCCACTCCGGCGCGCGCGGCGTCGTCCGCGAGCGCCTGACACGCCTTGGGGTGGGAGGCGCACAGCCCGCCGGGCACGCCGGGAAAGATGGTCGAGTTGTCCCTCTTGCCCGCTTCGGCGGCGGCCGGGTCGACGAGTTCGTCGTACGCCACGCTGTAGCGCGCGTCGACGGCGCGGGTGGAGCGGATCACGTGTTCTAGCCCGAGAGCCCGTGCTTCCAGCACTCCCCACGGTGCCATGTACTCACCGCGTATCCGGTCGCGGTACGCCCGCTGGCGCTCGAGCAGCAGCACCCTGGTGCCGCCGCGGGCCAGGACGGTGGCGATCGAAGCGCCCGCGATGCCGCCCCCGACGACAACGATGTCAGGCTGA
>Ga0335074_10017160_pt1 | contig 10203 bp, 6 predicted proteins | sample Lox_Sample_23_FD_206715 | JGI IMG/M metagenome (GOLD analysis project Ga0335074, IMG submission 206715) | Soil microbial communities from Loxahatchee National Wildlife Refuge, Florida, United States - Lox_Sample_2.3 | ecosystem: Environmental > Terrestrial > Soil > Wetlands | place: USA: Florida...
ATCGGCGTCTATCCCGACCTTTCGGCCATTTACACCACCAACGCATCAATGGATACGGCATTCGTCCAGACCAGCCTGAAAGAAGACCACAGCATCGGCAGCTATGAGTACATGCGCCGGGTGCAGGCAAAACTCTCGCGCGAGATGCCCGAGCTTTCCACCTACTTCCAGGCGGGCGGACTGATCGATGGGGTGATCAACCAGGGACTGCCCGCGCCCATCGACGTTCAAATTGGAACCGGATCGAACGACGCCAGCATGGACGACGGCTACGCGCTGGCTCAACAACTCGCGGCGAAAATTCGCGCCATACCCAACGTCGCAAGCGTATACATTCCGCAGAGCATCAACTACCCGGGCCTCGCGCTTGACATCGACCGCGAGCGCGCAAGCTTGATTGGGCTGTCTGCAAAGGATGTGGTCGACGATGTGATCACGGCGATGACCTCTGACGGCATGATTGCTCCCAGTTACTGGATCGATCCAAAGACGGGCAACAACTATATGGTGACGGTGCAGTATGCCAACCGCTGGATCAACAACATGTCAATGGAGGATTTCCGCAACATTCCGCTACGCGGCGTGCGGCCAACCGGCTACAGCCCAGGTGAAGAGGGCGAGCAGGCCGATCCAATATCAAATGGAATATTCCGGGGCGATCACCGATCGGGCTATGTGCCGCTTGGCGAAGTCGCCGATATCCACCAGATCAACACGCCGACTGAGGTCGATCACATGCAGATTCGCCGCGTGATCGACATCTATGTCGCCACCAAGACTGAGGCACTGCAGAGTGTCGGCGCGCGCATCGAGCACCTGGTGAACACGACCCCCCACGGCCACAACACCCGGCTGAGCGTACGCGGCGCTGTGGTTAACATGAACGAGGCATTTCAAGACTTCGGCATCGGGCTCATCATTGCCATCGCCCTGGTCTATCTGATCCTGATGGCACAGTTCGCCTCGTTCCTCGATCCCTTCATCATTCTTATGGCGATTCCGCCCGGCCTGGTTGGCGTGGTGCTCATTCTGGTAATGACTGGGAGCACGCTCAACATCATGTCGCTGATGGGCGTGATCATGATGGCCGGCATCGTGGTCTCGAACAGCATTCTGATCGTGGAGTTTGCCGGCATTCTGCATAAAGAGGGCGAGACGCTGCTGGAAGCCACCGTGACGGCGTGCCGCGTACGCCTGCGGCCGATTCTGATGACCTCGCTGGCCACACTGCTGGGCATGATTCCCATGGCCCTGGGCCTGGAAGCGGGCAGCGAACAATATGCGCCGCTGGCACGCGCCATCATCGGCGGACTGACGCTCTCTGTCATCGTGACCGTGTTTCTGGTGCCGGCCGTTTACCTGCTCATTCACGGCCGAAGCGAGCAGAAAACCGCAGCAGCAGAGGGAGCTGACCATGAGTAAGCACAGGTTGACGGCACACTGCAAAGCCGCCGGCGCCGCTTTTGCTGCTGTCGTTTTGGCGCAAGTGGTTGGCGCGCAATCGTCACTGAAGACGCTGCCCGACGCACCATCGGAACAGCTCATCGCTGTTCTGGGGCAAGGGCCGTCAGTGCAGGCGCCGCAACAGAACGCGACGCCGTCAACGCCGGCGGCCGCAGGCGCAGCCACGCCGCAGGGCCCGCGGCTGACCATTGCGCAGGCCGAGCAGATGGCGATTCAGAACAATCCCAACATCAGCATTGCGCGGCTGCTGGCGCTGGCGCAGGCCCAGGTAACCCGTGAAGTGCGCTCGATCGAGCTGCCCCTGGTGGGATCCGATCTGGATGCAGTCGGTTCGCACGAGGGCAGCCGCATCACTGGAGCAGGCACTCTGAACAGCCCCAGAATCCTCAACAAAGCGGCTGCGGGGTTATCGATCAGCCAGCTCATCACTGACTTTGGCCGCACGCACAATCTTGTTTTGAGCGCCAGGTCGAATGCGAAGGCGCAGCTTGAAAGCGAGCGCGCCACGGAGCTTGACATCACGCTGACGGTCGACCAGGCGTTTTATCAGGCGCTCACGGCGCAGGCTGTATTCAAGGTTGCTCAACAGACGGTTACGCAACGCCAGGCGACGGTGGACCAGGTTGGCGCGCTCACCAAGGCCAAGATCCGTTCCGATCTTGACCTGAGCTTTGCCGATGTGCAGAACTCGCAGGCAAAGCTGCTTTTGCTTGACGCTCAGAATAACGAACAGGCTGCGATGGCGGCATTGAATGACGTGCTCGGCTCTGACCAGGACCAGCAATACACGCTGGTGGATGAAACCGGCGGCACGCCGCCGCCTGCGCCCGACGATCCGGAAGCCATGGTAAAGGCGGCTTTCACGGCCCGCCCCGACCTGGCCGCGCTCAGCGACAAGTACCTTTCGGCAAAGCAATATGCTACCGCGGAACGCGACCTTTGGATGCCCACAATTTCGGCGATGACGATGGGCGGTGGCACGCCAGTACGCGACGACCTGGTCGAGTCTTCCTGGTACTTCGGCGCGGGTGCAAGTATCAGTATTCCCGTCTTCAACGGCTTTCTCTATAGCGCAGATGCGAAAGAAGCCAGGTACCGGGCGGAGGCGGCTCAGGAAGATGTGCGCAACCTGCGCGACATGATCGCGCGCGATGTCCGGACGGCCGTGCTGAACGCGCAAACAGCCTATCAGCGAATCGCTGTCACGCAGGAGTTGCTCGATCAGGCGAACCTCGCGCTCGACCTGGCATCGGCGCGGTACAAGATCGGGCTGAGCGGGATCGTCGACATGACCCAGGCGCAATTGAACCAGACGCAGGCTGATATCGCCAACACCAACGCGCGCTATTCTTATCAGACTGCGCTCGCCGTGGTGCGGTATGAAATCGGGCAGTGAAAGACAGTGGCCGGCGGTCAGTGATTGTCAGTGGTCAGTGATCCACTGTTTTACGTGATTCTCACGCTCTTCCCGCGGGAAAGCACAGCGGCTTTGCGGCGGTCCTTTGAAGCGTGGTCGATCTGCTTCCAGAAGCCGATGAAGTAGTCGATCGCGGAAATGGTGGAAACCACGACCGTAAAGTAAATCGCCGCGATGGCATACCATTTGACCGGAATGACCACGACGCCGATCACCCACTGATCCCAACGATGAGCCAGGATCGCCGAGGTCACTGAGACAATCTGCACCACCGTCTTCAGCTTGCCGAGTTCACTGGCGGTGATGGTGAACCCTTCGGATGAGGCGATCGATCGCAAGCCGGAGATGAGGAACTCACGGCCGATGATCACGACCACGATCCACACTTTCACGACGTCAGGGTTGTAAGCGAGAAGGGCCACGAAGGCGGCCGTAACCATGATCTTGTCGGCCAGCGGATCGAGCAGCATGCCGATGGTTGTGATCTGGCCGCGCCGGCGCGCCAGGTAACCGTCGAGGCCGTCGGTGATCGAGGCCAACACAAAGAGGATGGAAGCCAGGATCTCCTGTTCGCCGCTCAGTCCGCGCCAGGGGAAATGCGGCGAAAGAATCCACAGGAAGAGGGGGATCATGATGATCCTCGTCATCGTGATGGAATTCGGCAGGTTCATGCGGCTCACGCCACTTTCCTGGTCTCTGGTGGCGTGACTCCATTATTGCATCGGAATCGGTTCCCTGTGAAAACCCAGTCGGCCGCCGGGTTACTTCCGGGCGTGGGCCGTGGCTTGCGCATGCCCGGCGAAGAAAATGTGGGCAGAGACACGCCATCCTCCCGCCGAAGTGGAAGCTGCGGGCGCTTGCGCCTACGCGTAAATGCCGCGCTGCTTGATGGTGTAGGCCACGCGGTCGATGGCGAGCATGTAGGCGGCGATGCGATTGTTGACGTCGTGAGCTTCGGCGTAACGCACAACGTCTTCGAAGCTGTCGCGCAGAATGCTCTCCAGTTGCTCGTTGACCACCGACTCTTTCCAGAAATATCCCTGGCGATCCTGTACCCACTCAAAGTAGCTGGCGGTGACGCCGCCGGCGTTGGCCAGGATGTCGGGCACGACGAAGATGCGCTTCTCGGCCAGAATTTCATCGGCGACAGCGGTGGTGGGACCGTTCGCGCCTTCAACGACAACCCGCGCCCGCACCTTGTCGGCGTTACGGCTAGTGATCACGTTTTCGGTCGCCGCGGGAATCAGGATTTCGCAATCGGCGACGAGCAGTTCTTCGCTGGGCATGGCTTCGGCGCCGCGGAACCCGAGGATTGTGTTGTTGCGGTACTTGTATTCGAGCATCTGGTGAATGTCGATGCCGCCGGAGTTATACAAACCGCCGTCACGTTCCGCGATGCCAATAATCTTGTAGCCTTGCTCCGCCATCAGCCGCGCGGCATTCGATCCCACGTTGCCGAACCCCTGAATGATGACGCGGCAGCCCTCAACGGGCATATTCAGATAGCGCAGGCTCTCGCCGCAAACCACCATCACCCCGCGGCCAGTGGCTTCAATGCGGCCTTGCGATCCGCCAATATTCAAGGGCTTGCCCGTGACCACACTGGTCACGGTCTGGCGCATATGCATGGAATAGGTGTCCATAATCCATGCCATGGTCTGCTCGTTGGTGTTTACGTCGGGCGCGGGAACATCCTTCTCCGGTCCGATAAACTCGATGATCTCCGATGTGTAGCGGCGCGTCATGCGCTCCAGCTCGCCGCGGCTCATGCTGCGCGGATCGCAGATGACGCCGCCCTTCGCACCCCCGAAGGGAATATTCACCACCGCGCATTTCCAGGTCATCCAACTGGCCAGCGCGCGCACTTCATCCAGCGTGACGTCGGGGGCGTAGCGGATGCCGCCCTTGCACGGCCCGCGGGCGATATTGTGCTGCACGCGAAAGCCGGTAAACATGTCGATCACGCCGTTGTCGAGGGTAACGGGAAAATGCACGATGATCTCGCGCGACGGCGAGCGCAGCACCTTCCAAAGCCCCTCGTCCAGATTCAGTTTCCGCGCGGCAAAATCGAAACGCGCGCTTTGCGCCTCCCAGGGATTGATCTCCTGGTCTAACGTCACATTGCTTGCTCCCGTGCCCATAGCGAACTCCACTCACGCCGGATCTCAAAAACCCGGACTCGCCTTTCGTGTTCAGAAGACTCCTGCTCCGGCACGCTGGTTTCCCCATCACTGCCCGCAGGCCCAAACCTTTGTGAGTCTAGGCTTAGCGGCGTTCCGCGTCAAGCCGGACAAGACCGGCGCTGCAGCCGATTTCCGGGCGCGATTCACTTCGGGCGGTCCAAGCCGGAAGCGGAACCGGCGCCGCAACCGCTGCAGTGGAGCAGTTACACTTAGGCTGTGAACCCCGCTTCCCGTTCAGCCCAACCCAGCCGCAAAGAGTTCCTGGCCCTGGCCCAGACGCACACGCTCGTTCCCGTCTGCCGCACGCTGATGGCCGATCTGGAGACTCCGGTCTCTGCCTTTCTGCGCGCGGCTTGGCCGGAACGCGAGTGCTTTCTGCTGGAGTCGGTCGAGGGCGGCGAGCAGGTGGGACGCTACACTTTCATCGGACTCACGCCGTTCAAGCGCATCGTGGCGCGCGGCCGCCAGATCACCATCACCGAAGGCCTGGGCTCTGCGCGGCCAAAAACCACGCAAATAGAGGGCGACATCTTCGCCGTTCTGCGCGATGCACTGGGCGGCCACAAGCCGGCGCGCCTGCCGGGCCTGCCGCCGTTCACCGCCGGAGCTGTGGGCTACTTTGCGTATGATGCCGTGCGCCAGATCGAACGCCTGCCCGCGCTGGCGAAAGACGAACTCGGCATTCCCGACGCGTGTTTGCTTTTTTTCGACGAAGTGCTCGCCTTTGATCATGTGCGCAAGGAGATCTGGCTGGTGGTTACGGCCGACGTGAGCCAGGGCAATGCCTCGGCAGCTTACGATCGCGCCGTCAAACGCCTGGACAAGCTGGAGAAACGGATCGCGCAACCGCTGCCGCATCCGGAACGCCGGAAGCCGCATACGCAAAGCAAGCTCAAAGTCAGCCACCGCACATCGAAGAAGAGTTACGAGGCTGCGGTTGCGCGCGCCAAGGAGTACATTCGTGCGGGAGATGTCTTCCAGGTGGTGATCTCGCAGCGCCTCGACGTCGAGCCGGGCGTGGACACTTTTCAGGTGTATCGCGCATTGCGCACCGTGAATCCGAGCCCGTATATGTTTTTCCTGCGCTTCGCACCCGATCCGCCGACAGACGGGAAGGCACGAACCTCATCCAAAAAGCTAAAAGGCTCAGCGAGCACTTTGGAACTCGCCGGCTCGTCGCCCGAGCTGCTGGTCCGCGTACACCAGGGCAAGGTCGAGTACCGGCCGATCGCGGGCACGCGGCGCCGCGGTGCCACCGAGGCCGAGGACCACGCGCTTGCGGAAGAGATGATGAGCGACGATAAGGAACGCGCCGAACACGTGATGCTGGTGGACCTGGGCCGCAACGATGTGGGCCGCGTGAGCCGATTCGGCAGCGTGAAAGTGGACAAGCTGATGTTCGTCGAACGCTACAGCCACGTGATGCACATCGTGAGCTCGATCGAGGGCAAGCTGCGGCCCGAACTCACAGCAGTCGACGCACTGCGCGCCTGCTTCCCTGCCGGGACGCTCTCCGGCGCGCCCAAGGTGCGGGCCATGGAGATCATTGAGGAATTGGAACCCGCCCGGCGCGGCGCCTACGGCGGTGCGGTTCTCTATGCCGACTTCTCGGGGAATCTTGACTCCTGCATCGCCATTCGCTCAATGCTTTCGGTCGGCGGCAAGGGGTCGATTCAGGCGGGCGCCGGCATCGTTGCCGACTCTGTGCCCGAGCTCGAATATCAGGAGTCCATCAACAAGGCACAGGCTGTGCTGCGGGCGATCGAACGGGCGCGGCAAATGTAGCGTTGCGTGCCGCAACTGAACCCGCAGGTTGAGCAGAAACGAGCGCCGGATGCCCGGCAAACCGCCCGCGGGGCACCAGACAGCCTCCTGTTCATTCGTCTTTCTGTTCCCTGGTTCTCCCAGTGCCCGCTTCCTCACTCCGCGCCAAACATGCGTTTGAAGAGGTGGCCGATCCTGCGGAAGAATCCCCTCTTCTTCGGCGCTGAAGGTGTTGGCGCGGGCGCAGCGGGCACAGGTTGCAAAGCCGGCAGTGGCTCGGGCTCCGGGATGGTCACGGGCTGCGGCGCATGTGCGCCACCGTCGTAAACCAGCGTCGTTGTCGCCTCGCCATTTCCTGCCGGCGGCTTGAGGGCGGGCGCAGGCGGCCGGGAGGCAGGCGTGAGACCTTCGCTCTGAGCGAGCGGAAATTCATTTGCCTCGGATTTGGACGGCGGGCACCCGCACGGCTCTTTCTCGTCGTCCACCACCTCATGCAAACTGCCGTTCTCAAACATCACGCGCTGGCCCGGCATGACGCGATAAACTCCGCCATCGAACACGCTCGTCACCACCACGTAGGGCGCGTTTGCTCCGGCGTTATCCACACATGTGTCGCCATGGTCACCGAGCCGCACCTTCACGTCAGCGGCGCTCGGGCCGCCGATCAGAATGCGGAAGTAGGGCGTCAGCAGCGTGTCGGCCGTGCGGGCGCGGGCTTCGCTTGCGGCAAAGCTCATCTCGGCAGCGCCTTGATCGAGAGCGATCAGCAGGCCCGGCACCTGGCCGGCGGGCGTGCCCGTGTCCGCGGCAAGCTTTACGGTGCTCGAAGCGCAGACGCGCAGCGTTCCGCGATACGGCAGCGTCACCTGGGCGGTTCCGTCGCCAGCGGTAATCGAGCCGTTCGAAGTGAAATATGCCCTGCCGTTCCAGGCCTGCAGCGGGCCCGCAACCTCAAGCGCTGCGCCGGGGATGGATTTGTCGATGGGCACGATGGCTACCAGGCGCCCGTTCAGTGCGGGCGGTTGCGTCGCTTCCGGCGCAGGCGGAGTTGCCGCAGGCGGAGTTGCGACTGCGGCGCCGGCAGATTGAGAAGCGTTCGCCGCCGGCGCATTCTGGCAGCGCAGCAGCGGCGCCGCGCCAACTACGATGCAAAGTATGATTGCCGCGGGCGGCACTGGAACGCGTGATAAAGCCGCGGGGCGAAGGATCGCATGGGATATGATGCCCATTTGCTACATATCCAAAAAGTTGCGGATCATCTGATGACCGCCCTCGGTCAGCACGCTTTCAGGATGAAACTGCACGCCTTCGACAGGCAGGCTGCGATGGCGCAGGCCCATCACCACCGGCTCGATGCCGTTCTCAGACCTTGACCGGGCCGTGACGGCAAGCTCGGGCGGAAGGGTCTCTTCTTCCACAATCAGCGAGTGGTAACGAGTGCAGGTGAGCGGAGTGGGCAGACCCGTGAAAATGCCTTTGCCGTCGTGCTCTACGGCGCTGGTTTTGCCGTGCATCAGCGTATTTGCGCGAACCACCTTGCCGCCGAACGCTTCGCCGATGGCCTGGTGGCCAAGACAAACGCCGAGGATGGGCGTGCGCCGCGGCGAAGCCGCCATGTGGCGAATGAGCGGAACCAGAATGCCGGCCTCGCGCGGCGTGCACGGACCCGGCGAAAGCAGAATCCGCTCCGGCTTCATGGCCTCCACTTCCTCGGGCGTCACCTCGTCATTGCGGCGCACCTCGACTTCGGCACCCAGCTCACCGAGGTACTGGACGAGGTTGTAGGTGAACGAATCGTAATTGTCGAGGACGAAAACCATTGTGGATTCCAGTGTAACGCGGCAATTCCAATCTCTTGCGCCACGCCGATTGCGGCAAGCGACGTGATCGGACCACGCGAGCGGGCCTGCTACCTCATTTTTTGCTTGACATCGATTCACCATACCCGTAAGCTTTCGCCATTCGATCACAGAGCTGCACCTTATTTAGATCCGATTAGAGGCGGTAGGAGTCTTCACGCCATGGGCCTTCCCGTCTGCCCTCGAGCAAGCTCGGTCTTGCAACAGTAGTGTGCGCTCATTAAGGACGGATTCATGAAGGCAAGCTTGCTCTTGGCTTCAGCGCTCTTCGTGTGCGCGAGCCCTGCGTTTTGCGATCCCAGCATAGTTGTCAACAGCCCGGCGGCGGGCGCAACCGTCGGCATACCTTTTCTTCTGGTGGCAACCGGCAGCCCATGCTCCGGGCAGACGCTTTCGGCCATGGGCTATTCGCTCGATGACGGCGCAACCACCATCGTGAACGCCGTTTCCATCAATGCGCCCGTCACAGCATCGACCGGCTCGCACACGCTGCACGTGAAATCGTGGGGCAGCCAGGGGTCCGCCTGCGACACCGATGTTCCGATCATCGTGTCGGCATCCGTTTTGTTTACAGATGTGACCGTGAGCCAGCCCAATCCAGGAGCCGAGCTGGTATCGCCGTTCACGCTGATTGCCTCAGGCACACAGTGCGAGTCGCAGTCCATCGCAGCCTTCGGCTTTTCCATCGACAACAGCAGTTCGACTACCATCGTGAACGGGACTTCGGTCAACGCTTCGGTTTCCTCATCCCGCGGCGCGCACACGCTGCACGTCAAGTCCTGGGGCAACCAGGGAGCGGCGTGCGACACAGACATTCCGATCCAGGTCGTACCCTCTCCTGTCTCTCAGGTTCCCTCAAACGCCACGACCGTGCATTCGATTGAGAATCTCACCGGCTGGGAAGCTGCGATTGATACGGCGACAGGTGCGAGCAGTTCCACCTCCGGAGTCACAATGTTCAGTTCTTCGCCTGCACTGAGCGGAAAGAGCCGCGAATTCGTAACCACGGCTACGAATTATGGCGGAGAGCGTTACGACGTTTCCTTCGGCGCAGACACTTCGGCCAGCAATTTCCTTTATGACGGTTGGTTCTACCTGACCAGCTCTGCGTCCAACATTGCCAACCTGGAGCTGGACTTGAATCAGGTGATGTCGAACGGCCAGACCGTGATCTACGGATTCCAGTGCGACGGCTGGACCCAAACCTGGGATTACACCGCCAATGCCGGAACCCCGCAGAATTATTCCGATGTGTGGATACATTCGCTTGCCCCGTGCAATCTTCAGAACTGGACGCAGAATGCATGGCACCACGTGCAGGTCAGCTACTCCCGCGACGACAATGGGAATGTCACCTACCATTCGGTCTGGCTTGATAATGTGGAACAGGATTTCAACGTCACCGTGCCGGATGCCTTTGCCCTGGGGTGGGGATCGACGCTGCTGACCAACTTCCAGGTGGATGGAGGAACCTCGGCCGAGACCTCCTCGACCGTCTATATGGACAAGCTGACGG
>Ga0335074_10017161_pt1 | contig 10203 bp, 10 predicted proteins | sample Lox_Sample_23_FD_206715 | JGI IMG/M metagenome (GOLD analysis project Ga0335074, IMG submission 206715) | Soil microbial communities from Loxahatchee National Wildlife Refuge, Florida, United States - Lox_Sample_2.3 | ecosystem: Environmental > Terrestrial > Soil > Wetlands | place: USA...
CGGGCAATCGGTTCGCTCGGGTCGGGGGTCCGCGTCACCGACGACCTGATGATCGGCTTCAAGTTCGTCGGCCAGTTGCTGGACACGCTCGCGGAAGCCGGCCCGGTCCCGCTGGTGCTGGCGTCCGAGGAGAGCCACGGCTACCTGACGACGACCGACTTGCGGGACAAGGACGCCGCGTCCGGCGCCTTCATCGTCGCTCACCTGCACGCGCTGATGCGGGCCAGCGGGCGCACGCTGTGGGATTACCTGATGCAGGTGTACGCCGCCACCGGCATCCACATCGAGTCCGGCCGGTCACTCGTCCTGCTCGGCGCGGACGGTGCCGAGGCAATCAAGGCCGTGATGCGCTCGCTGCGGGAGCAGCCGCTCGAGCGCCTGGGCGGCGAGCCGGTCACGGTCAGGCACGACTTCCTGGTGGACGGCACGCAGGGACCGCTGACCGAGGGTGCGAAAGCCGCCCGCAACGTGCTCGAGCTGATCAGCGAGCACTACCGGATCGTGGTCCGGCCGTCCGGGACCGAGGCAAAGCTCAAGTACTACTTCGACTACGCCGAGCCGCCGGCGCCCGGCACCGCGGCCCGCTTCGCGGAGCTGATGGCCGCGGTGACGGCTGACTGCTCGGCCGTGTACGCCGACCTGGCCCGGCGGGCCGGTTTCGAGCTGTCTGCCGGGGCACTTGACCTCCCGGACGTGATGCCAGTGCAGGAGAAAGCCGCCTACCAGGCTGACGGACGCTAATGGACGAGCGAGCCGGTCAGCCGGCCACGGCCGCCGACCTGGTCGACGTGGCCGCGCTGGTGACTGCTTACTTCGCCGAGCACCCAGATCCGGCGCAGCCGTCTCAGCAAGTGTCGTTCGGCACGTCCGGGCACCGGGGCAGCGCGCTGCGGCTGTCGTTCAACGAGGATCACATCGCCGCCACGACACAGGCAATCTGCGAGCACCGGGCGGCCGCGGGCATTACCGGGCCGGTCTTCGTCGGCCGGGACACGCATGCGCTCTCCGAGCCCGCGATGGTGACCGCACTCGAAGTGCTCGCGGCCAACGAGGCCGAGTTCCTTATCGACAGCCGGGATGGCTACACGCCGACGCCGGCGCTGTCCCGTGCCATCATCGCCCGGAATTCCGGCCGCACGGCCGGATTGGCGGACGGCATCGTCATCACGCCATCGCATAACCCGCCCGAAGACGGCGGCTTCAAGTACAACCCGCCTGACGGCGGGCCGGCCGGCGCGCAGATCACCTCGGCGATCCAGGCGCGGGCGAACGAACTGCTGGCCGGCGGGCTCCGCGAGGTGCGGCGCGTTCCGATTGCCAGGGCGCGGCAGGCCGCCGGACGATTCGACTTTCTCGGCGAGTACGTGGCTGCGCTTCCGTTCGTCATCGACATGGCGGCAATCAGGGCCGCGCGCGTCCGGATCGGGGCAGACCCGCTCGGCGGTGCGAGCGTGGCTTACTGGGGCGAGATCGCCGAGCGCTATGAGCTCGAGCTCACGGTGGTGAACCCGGTCGTGGACCCGACGTTCAGGTTCATGACGCTGGACTGGGACGGCCGCATCCGGATGGACTGCTCGTCGCCGAGCGCGATGGCGTCGCTGATCGCGCGGCGCGACGACTTCGCGATAGCCACCGGCAATGACACCGACGCCGACCGCCACGGCATCGTCACGCCCGATGCGGGCCTGATGAATCCCAATCACTTCCTGGCTGCGGCGATCGACTACCTGTACCGGCACCGGGAGAGCTGGCCGGCCGATACCGCTGTCGGTAAGACCATGGTCAGCTCGTCGCTCATCGACCGGGTGGCCGACGATTGCGGCCGCCGGCTGGTGGAAGTGCCAGTCGGCTTCAAGTGGTTCGTGCCCGGACTGCTGGATGGCAGCATCGCGTTCGGCGGCGAGGAGAGCGCTGGCGCCTCATTCCTGTGCCGGAACGGCCAGGTGTGGACGACGGACAAGGACGGGATCATCCTGGACCTGCTCGCGTCCGAGATCATCGCGGTGACCGGCAGCACGCCGAGTTCGCTCTACCGGTCGCTCGCCGAGCGGCTCGGCGATCCGTCGTACGCCCGGATCGACGCGCCCGCGAACCGAGACCAGAAGGCGGTACTGGCGAAGCTGAGTGCTGATCAGTTCGGGGCAGCCGAGCTCGCCGGAGAGCCGGTGCTGGCCCGGCTGACCGTCGCGCCGGGTAACCGGGAGCCGCTCGGCGGCATCAAGGTTGTCACGCAGTCCGGCTGGTTCGCCGCCCGGCCGTCCGGCACCGAGGACGTGTACAAGCTGTACGCGGAATCCTTCCGCGGGCCGGGACACCTGGCCCGGATCCAGGCCGAGGCCCAGCAGCTGCTAGCCGGCCTGCTCAGCTGAGCGATGAGGCGAGGACGAGCCGGCCGGTGAGATCAGCGAGCCGTATTTCCCGGTTCTCGGTGGTGGCGTTCACGCTGAAGCCGACCTGGCGGTTGACCCGCAGCATGTGCTCGTTGTCGGCGGCGTTGCTGGTACGAATGCGCCGGACTTCGGGGCGGCTGGCGGTGAGCCACTGAAGGTTAGCCGCCTTCAGCCAGACCCCGAGCCCGCGGCCGCGGTGCGCTGCGACCACGGCGGTGTCCTCCTGGTCAGCGAGTTCCGGCCGGGGCCGGTAGACCGTCAGGTACGTCAGCCCGGCCACCTCCGAGGTCTTCTCGCGGACTGCCGCTACCGCGCGAAGCTCGCCGTTACGGGCCCGGACCGCGGCCTCCTCGTCCCGCACGCGCTGCGCCGACCATTGCGGCTCGGTGAAGCTCATCGCGCCCCGTGGCGCCTGCCTGATCGCGTTCCTGGCAGCGGCGTAGGACACGAGCAGAGACTCGGGTGCGCTGCCGCTCCAGTGCGCCAGCCGGTAGCCAGGCACTGCCGGGACCTGCCAGCGAGCCCGGTCGGCAACGGCGAGATCCAGGCTCAGCTGGACAGTCCGCTGGGCGACCGCGAAGCCGTGGTGGTCGGCGAAGGCCTGGGCTGCCGTTCCCGCCCGGATGTTTTCGATGAAGAGGCAGTCTCTGCTGCCAGCGGCCGTCGCGAGTTCGCGTAGGAGCGCAGTGCCGATGCCGCGGCGGCGCTGGCCGGGCCGGACGGTGATGCTGATGGCGGCGAGTTCGCTGTCCGCCGTGCCGAACAGTACGAGATAAGCCACGCCGGCCAGCTCCGCCGTCCCCGGGTCCCTGGCGATCCAGCGGATCCGGCGCTGATGCGGGGCCGGAGGCCTGGTGAGCCGGGCCAGCGCCCAGTCTTTCGTCAGGGCGGACTCGTCAGGGCCGTCCGCGGCGCTGGCAGCCAGCTCAAGCTGGACGTACTCGGTCAGCGCGGCGGCCGGTGCGCTGGCCGGGTCGAACCGGGTGATTCGCACCGGTACGGCGGGCTTGAGGCAACTGTCCATGCTGGCCATCCTGCTTGGCCGGCGCTGTTCGCGCCACCGTGATTCGATGGACGAGCGAGCCGATGGGGGTGATGGGATGCGGAGCGCGGCAATCGTCGTGAACCCGGCGCGCGTCCGCGGCCTGGACCGCCTGCGGCACGACTGCCAGCGGGCCGCGGCGAAGTACGGCTGGGCGCCGCCGGACATCCTGCTCACGTCCGCGGCCGATCGGGGAGCCGGGGTCACGCGCCGTGCGATCCAGGCGGGCGCGGAGCTCGTCATCTGCGTCGGGGGGGACGGAACCGTGCGCGAGTGCGCGCAAGCCCTGTCGGAGACCGGCGTGCCGCTTGCCATCATGCCGGCCGGCTCGGCGAATCTGACGGCCAGGGCACTGCGGATTCCGCTGGCCCGGGATGCGGCGCTCTCGACTGCATTCAGCGGCCGGGACGCGCGGGTGGACCTGGCGACGGCCGACGGCGCGGTGTTCACCGCGATGGCCGGGATCGGGCTGGATGCCGCGGTCGTGGGCGCGACGCCGGATGCGGCCAAGCGGCTGGCGGGCTGGCCGGCCTACGCCGGGGCGGCGATCAGCCAGTTGCTGCGCCCGGCCGTCACCTTCACGGTGCGGCTGGACAGCGGGATGCCGCTGACCAGACGCGCGCGGTCGGTCACCGTCGGCAACTCCGGCGCGCTGCCCGGCGGCTTCCTGGTCCTGCCGGACGCGCGGGTCGACGACGGCGCGCTTGATGTGCTCATCCTGGCGCCGTCTGGCCTGGCCGGGTGGGCTCAGGTCGGGCTGCGGGTAGCGGCCCGCAGCCGGTCCGGTGGCCGGCAGCTGGAGCGGCACCGGGCGCGCCTGGTCGAGATAACCGCCGATGCCGAGCTACCGCGGCAGATCGACGGTGAGGTGATCTCCAGCGGCCGGTCGCTGAGCGTGGCCGTGCGGCCGGGCGCGCTCCTGGTCCGGGTGCCCGCATGAGCTGGTGCCGCTGTCAGCCGGAGGCGTCGCGGATAGCCAGCTGGCTGAGGCCGGGAAGCTGAACGCCCAGGCTCTGAACCTTCCCGGTCCGCATGCTGACCGCCAGCAGCTTGCCGGTCGCGGCGAGGACGAACAGCCACTGGCTGTCGGGCGACCAGGCCATCGTCTGGCTGGAGGCAGTCTGGCTGACCGGGACGGGGATCGGCCGGACCGCTCCGGTCGCGAGGCTGATCTGTTCCAGCCTGACCTGGCTGTCGCCGTCGCTGCTGGCGCTGCCGCTGTCGATGATGACGGCCGCGATCCGGCCGTTCGGTGCGACCGAGCCGGGGTAGGCGGGCCACGGCCAGCTGAGCAGCTGGAGCGGCGGTCCGGGCAGGGTTCGCTGGCTCCCGGTTGCCGGATTGAGCACGACGTCCTGGCAGCTGCCGTCGGGTTTGCAGGTCATGCCGAGCCAGCGGCTCGGCCCGACCGCGGACAGCAGTGCGGTCACGCGGTGCAGCCAGTGCGGGCCCGCGTCGTACCGGTTGCCGGAAACGTTTGCCACCAGCACGTCGCCCCGGCCGTCAGCCATCGCGGACTCGGCCGGCCAGCCCCGATTCGGCAGCGTGATCCGGGTACTGGTGGGACGCCCGTTCGCGCCGATGAGGACGAGCGAGTTAGCGCCGCCGCCGTAGGTGTCCCACTCCTGTCCAGGGCGCGGCCCCGGCAACAGCAGCCCGCCGTGCGCCAGGATGCCGGTGAGGCGCTGTGGTGGCTGGCCATCGGGCACCAGGTAGCCTGGCACGTCGTCTAGCGGGCGGACGATAGCCGAGTTCGGGCCGACGATGAAGGACACCGGACCGCTGCCCTCCGGCGGCGGAAGCGCTGTCTGGATGATCTGCCGCTGGGCGAAGTCGATCGTGACGACGCCGGTGGAGTCCAGGCCGATCAGCTGCCAGCTGCCGGAGATGCCGAGCAGCGGATGGATCTGCGTGACGGCGACTGGCGGTGGCGCGGGCCGGCCAGGGCGGCCGGACTGCCGGACCGCGACCACCAGGGCGGCCACGAGCAGGCAGGCCAGCAGCAGCCAGTAAAGCCGGGGGTTTCCCGGCCGCCGCGGGCGACCGAAGTCGACGTACTCGACGGGCTGCTGCCGCGCGCCGTTGCCGGGGGAGCTGGACGCCACAGCTCATCATCGCTCCTGCGCGGCATGCGGGTAAATTGCCGGGCGCGGTCACAGCGCCGGCTGCCAGAGGGGTTCGTTCACCTCGAAGCCGACTCCGGTGCCCCAGCTATTGCGGTAGGCAACCTCGTGCGCCGGGCGTCGCGGCGCCACTGCCCAGCGGCCGGTCGGGTAGCCGAGCGAGACCAGGCAGGCCATTCGCCAGCCTTTCCCGGCCGGGACGCCCAGGATTTTCATCGTCTGCTGGCCGTGGAATATGCCGAGCACCGAGGTCAGCGAACTGCCGACGCCGTCCGCCCGGGCGGCGAGCTGAGCGCTCCACACGGCCGGGAAAATCGAGCCCCCGGAATCGTCGCCGCGAGTGAAGGCGGCCAGGAAGAGCGGCACCTGTTCGAAGTGGTCGGCTAGGTGCTGCGCCGACGACTGCACCCGGAGGAGCGAGGCGCTTTGCGGGTCGCCGGGCGTTGACCTCGCGTGCTCGAGCCGCTCGGCGTAGAAGTCGTCCCACAGCTTGCTGATCGCGTCCCGGTACAGCGGTCCAAGTTGTGCCTTGACCCCGCCATCGTCGATCAGCAGGAACCGCCAGTTCTGCGAGTTGCCGCCGCTCGGTGCCCGGATCGCGGCGTCGAGAACGCGCGCCTGGACGTCCTGCGGGATCGGGTCCGGCCTGACCCGCCGCATTGCCCTGGTCGTATACAGCGCCTCACGAACGTCCATCTGCCATCCTCCGAACTGAGTATGCAAACCGTACCGGCGCACGAGCACGGACGGGTACACCACCGGCACTGCAGAACGGAGAGCTGTCATGCGAGGCTTCCGCAACTTCTTGCTGCGCGGCGACGTGATCGTCGTAGCGGTAGGGCTGATCGTCGCGCTGGCGTTCAGTACGCTGATCAGCGCATTCACGACGAGTGTCATCAACCCGCTGGTCGCACGGGCCGAGGGCACGCATTCGGTCGGCCTCGGCTGGCAGCTGGGCTCCACGGGCAATTCGGCGACGTTCCTGAACATCGGCTTGTTCGTGTCGGCGCTGATCTACTTCATCATCTTCATGGCCGTCGTCTACTTCGTGATCGTCGTGCCCTACAAGGTCGTGCAGGCGCGCCTTGGCGTCACGGTGTTCGGCGATCCGGCCCCGGTCAAGACCTGCCCGGCGTGCCTGTCCGCGGATTTGCCGGCGGCGGCCAGCAAGTGCAAGTACTGCGGGACAGATCAGCCTGCCGCGGGCGCGACCGGGAGCGGCAGCGCGGGCGCTCCGGGCTGAGGTCCGCGCGAGCTCGCTCAGGAACGGCAGGCTCGCTCAGGAACGACAGGCTAGCTCAGGAACGACAGGCGGACCTGGCGATCAGTGTTGTCGACGTTCAGGTCGACGAGGGCCACCGACTGCCAGGTCCCGAGGCCTAGCCGTCCGCCGATGACGGGGATAGTGGCGTAGGGCGGCAGGAAGGCCGGCAGCACGTGCGACCGGCCGTGCCCGCGAGCGCCGTGGGCGTGCTCCCACCGGTCGTCGGCGGGAAGCAGCTCTGCCAGGACCGCCAGCAGGTCTGCGTCACTGCCGGCGCCGAGCTCGAGCAGCACGACCCCGGCAGTGGCATGCGGCACGAACACGTTCAGCAGACCGTCGCCGCCGCCTGAGACCTCTCCGGCGAACTGCGTGCACTTGCTGGTGATGTCACGGACGACCGGACGGTTGCCGGTATGCACCCGGAAGGTAGTGCTCTGCATTCCACTAGGTTCGCAGGTACGAGGCGCCGTTGAGATCGAGGATGGCCCCGCTGGCCCATCCCGCCTCGGGGGAGGCGAGGAAGACGACCGCTGCGGCGATCTCCTCCGGCTGCGCGACGCGGCCGAACGGGCTCTGCGCCCGGATGGCGTCGCCGCTTGGGCCTTCCAGATGCGTCGCCGCCATGTCGGTTGCCACGAAACCCGGCGCGACTGCAGCCACCGTAATGTTGTGCGGTGCCAGCGCGACCGCCAGGGACTGGCCGAGCGAGTTGAGGCCCGCCTTGCTGGCGCCGTAGGCGGGCTGGCCCGGCTCGCCGCGGAACGCGCCGCGCGAGGAGACGTTGACGATCCGGCCGCCGCCGGCGGCGATCATGTGCCGGACAGCGCACCAGGTCACGTTCGCCGCGCCGATCAGGTTCAGCCCGATCGTGTCCTGCCAGACCTGTTGCCACTGCGCGTAGGAGACGGCGCTGATCAGGTGGGCCGAGCCGCCGTAGCTGGCCGCGTTGTTCACCAGCACGTCGAGGCCGCCCAGCCGGTCCGCGGCGGCATCGACCATGACCTGGACCGCAGCCGGGTCGGTGATGTCGGCCTGGACTATGACATGTCCGTCGCCGGGCAGGCCAGCCAGCACCTCGGCGGCGAGCGCGGGCGAGTCGCGGTGGTGAATCGCGACGCGGTCGCCCGCCTCAGCGAACGCCTGGGCGACCGCCCGGCCGATGCCTCTGGACGAGCCCGTCACCAGAATCTTGCGATTAGTCACCCGCTGACCTTAACGTCAGCTCTCGGCTCGCCTGTCTGCGGCTGCCCCTGGTCAGCTCTCCGCCAGCGCGACGTGGCTGCCAGCGCGCTTGCGCAGGTCGTCGCGCACCAGATTGCCGAGTTTGCGGGTCTCCCGGTGGTCGATCAGCGCGCCGACAACTGCGCCAGCGAGCAGCGGCGCTAGCGCGAGCGCGCTCGTGCTCGCCCTCGCCAGCAGCCTGCGCTCCAGCTTGCGCCGCAACGGCGAGCCGACCGCGAGAGCCAGTCCGTTCGCGGTGATGCGAACGCCGCGCCGATCGGCCCAGGCGCCGGTGTAGGCCAGCATCCGCTGGGGCATGGAGCCGGGCGCCGGCCTGCCGTAGACCTCGTGGAGTTCGGCGATGAGCTTCAGTTCGATGGCGACGAGAGAGAGCGTCTCGACGGCGAGTTCCACCGGAGCGGTCGGCGCGAGCGGCACCGCGGCCGCGACACCGACCGCCGCGCCGACACCGGCAGAGGCCCTGGCCGCGCTGGCGATGAGGCGGTCGGCCAGTTGATCAGTCTGCAGACCGGGATATTGCTCGCGGATCCTGGCGTTGCTGCGGATCGGGACCTTGGGTGCCATCTCCAGCACCTGACCGGCCAGCCACTGGCCGCCGGCCCGCACTCCGCGCGCCACGGTGCCAGTCCGGTGCCGCAGCCCGGGCCTCGCGCCGGCCCGCCCTGGCCTCGCCTCGCGGCGCGCTGGCGCCTGGCCCCTCCGGCGGCCGAGACTGGCGATCTGCCGGGCGAGCCGTTTGCGCCGCGACTCCTCCTCGGCCTCGCTGAGCTCGCCAGCGAGTTCAGCGACGCGCTGCGGGGTCAGCTCACTGGCTGAGCCGGTCGGGTTGTCTGCGCCCATGGTCGATCGCTACCCGGCAGCTCGGACACCATGCGGCGATCCTGCTGCTCTAGTCAGGCCAGCCATGGATTCAGCACGTCGACGCCCGTCCCGGCGAAGTCCTCGGTGTCACGGGTAGCGAGCGGGGCCGCTGGGTTCCGGATGTAAGCAACGTGCGGTCAGCCGGTCTCGTGCTGCAGCGCGCGACGGGTCAGCACCCTGGCCAGATGGCGCCGGTACTCGCGGTCGGCGTGCATGTCCTCGCCGGGTGAGGTGCCCTCGGCGGCGTGCTGCGCTGCTTCAGCGGCGGACGCGCCGCCGGCCAGGGCTTCCTCCGCTGCGGCAGCACGCAGCGGCCTGGGCCCCATGTTGGCCAGTGCGATCCGGCCGTCGATTGCGGCAACTCCGACAATCGCCCAGTCGTTGGCCCGCCTGACGAACTTCTGGTAACCCCACGGGGTCCCTGGCCGCCGCGGCACCCGGACGGCGGTCAGCAGCTCGTCCGGCTGGAGCGCGGTCTCGAAATACCCCTGGAAAAAGTCATCGGCGCTGACCGTCCGGCTGCCGCCAGGTCCCTGCAGCTCGACCGAACCGCCGAGCGCGACCAGCGCCATCGGCAGGTCAGCCGCTGGGTCGGCGTGTGCCAGCGAGCCGCCGATCGTGCCCCGATGCCGGATCTGCGGATCTCCGACCTGGCTCGCGGCATAGGCCAGCAACGGCGCCTCGGCCCGTGCCAGCTCGCTGCCAGCCAGATCGGCATGCCGGGTGGTCGCGCCGATCACGAGCTCATCGCCCGCCACCCGCACGCCTGCCAGGTCAGCCACTCCGCCGATGTCGATCAGGACCTCGGGCTGGGCCAGCCGCAGCTTCATCATGGGTAGCAGCGAGTGCCCGCCCGCCAGCACCTTGGCATCGTCGCCGAACTCGGCCAGCAATTCGAGCGCGTGGGTGGTCGACTCGGCCGCGACGTAGTCGAACTTTGCCGGGATCATGCCGTCACCTCAGCGTTGGTCTGAGCACTGCTGTCTTCGCCGGCACTGCCGTTCGCGCCCTCGGCAGCCGCGAGCACGGACCGGATGATGTTGTGGTAGCCGGTACACCGGCACAGGTTGCCTTCCAGGCCGGTACGAACCTCTTCTTCCGTGGGGTGCGGATTCTCCGCCAGCAGTCCGACCGCCGCCATCACCATGCCGGGTGTGCAAAAGCCGCACTGCAGTCCGTGGTGCTGGCGGAAGGCGGCCTGGACCGGGTGCAGCTCACCGTGGCCAGACAGTCCCTCGGCGGTCGTCACCTCGTGTCCGGCCGCCTGGACGGCCAGGACGG
>Ga0335074_10017162_pt1 | contig 10203 bp, 7 predicted proteins | sample Lox_Sample_23_FD_206715 | JGI IMG/M metagenome (GOLD analysis project Ga0335074, IMG submission 206715) | Soil microbial communities from Loxahatchee National Wildlife Refuge, Florida, United States - Lox_Sample_2.3 | ecosystem: Environmental > Terrestrial > Soil > Wetlands | place: USA: Florida...
ATGGAACGGGAAGCAGTACATCGTGATTTGCGCCGGCGGACACGGGAAGATGAAGAGCAAGATGGGCGACTCAGTGGTGGCGTTCGCGCTCGAGTAAAAAAATCAGCGACGTGAGGGGGTTGGCATCCGGCTTTCGCCTACCTGGCATGAGGCCAATCGCAGGACGTTGGATACTTTCGGCGGTGCTGGTTGCGGCACTTTTTGCGGTTGGGCCCCTCGCGGCTCAAACATCGACCGGCCAATTCTCGTTTCAGGCCTACAATCCATCCACCGGCTGCCCCACTGGAAATCAAATCGCCGGGCAGGTGCTGGTGGGCGACTTCAACGGCGATAAGATTCCGGACCTGGCGGTCGGATGTGGTGCCGGAAATTTTACGCAGCTCTCAGTCCTGTTGGGCACGGGGAATGGGACGTTTCGGCCACCGATCATCAGCCCGCTAGCCGCGCCAGTTCGGGAGGATCTGCAACTGGTTGCCGTGGACGTGAATGGAGACGGCAAAACCGACCTGGTCTACAGCGCGGCGGGCCCCTCAATCACGCTGGGGAACATCAGCGGTTCCAGTTGCACGCTAACAGTGCTGCTGTCCAATGGAAACGGGAAGTTCACCGCGAGCACTCCCGCCAATCATCTCGCATACTGCGTGTGGGGCAGCGCTGACCTGAACGCGGACGGTAATGCCGATTTAGTTCTTTCGGGCGTATTCGGCGCCGCGGGGTTCGGTGTGATGCTCGGGAACGGCCAGGGTGGTTTTTCGGCGCTGGTGGCGTACGGGCAGAACACCACCGAGCAACCTCAGGCGATCGGCGATTTCAATGGGGACGGCAAACCCGACGTCATCACGGCCCCGCCCAACGACAATGGCACTTCCATCTGGCTGAACCAGGGAGATGGAACATTTGGGGCGGCGAATCCAGTTTCCACAACGATCGGAGGCACGTCTTTCGCTGGCGACTTCAATGGAGATGGAAAGTTGGACCTGGGCGTTTCCGAATTTGACTCATACTTCTACCTCTTTCTCGGCAATGGCGACGGAACCTTCCAGGCGCCTGGACCGGGAGTGGATACTTTCAACGAGCAGCCACTTCCTATCGATCTGACGGGAAACGGGCGGTTAGACCTTACTTCTCAGGTGGTGTTAGGCACCCTCGAGTTCATCCTTGCCAACGCCGATGGAAGCTTCCAATCGCCCACGGACCTGGTGGATTTCACCAGTCCCCCGAGCACTCTCTCGATCGCCGCCGACCTCAATGGTGACGGCAAGCCCGACATCGCGGGGCTGGCGGGTAACTACGCAACCGTCGCGGTTCTGATCAACAACAGCGGCGCGGCCCCCACCACGCCGCAGACCTGGACCGAGCAGAATCCGCAGAGCACGCCACCCTCGGGAAATAACAACCTGCTGGCCTATGACTCTCTGCACAAACAGACGGTTTTTTTCGGTGGCGGAGCCAACTCCCAGCCTCTGAATCAGACCTGGCTGTGGGATGGGACCAATTGGACCCAGCAGTTTCCTCAAACGAATCCTGAGCCCTCCGTGAATTACGTCATGGCGTTCGATTCGATTCGTAATCAGACCGTGTTGTTCGGAGGGTACGGCACGAGCGACAACATTCTGAATCAAACCTGGACTTGGGACGGGACAAATTGGACGCTCCAATCGCCCGCCAACAGTCCGCCGGCGCGGAGAGAGGCGGCGATGGCTTTCGATTCGCTGCATGGCCAAATGGTTCTCTTCGGCGGATACTCGGGAACGGCACTATTGAACGATACCTGGCTGTGGGATGGCACCAATTGGACCCAGGCCCAGCCTTCGAACTCGCCACCTGCCAGGGACAATCACGCCATGGCTTTTGATTCCGCCCACGGGCAAACAGTGCTTTTCGAGGGAGAAGGAAACAAGAACCAACTCTTGAACGATACCTGGCTGTGGGATGGCGCGAACTGGACCAATCCCACGCTCGAGATCAGTCCGCCCAAGCGGATGAACCACTCGCTCGCGTACGATTCCGCTTTCGGACAGACGGTGCTGTTCGGAGGATCCTCCTACGAGATCGTATTCAACGATACGTGGACCTGGAACGGCTCGGCTTGGACGCTGGAAAATCCGCCCATCGCAGCGACCGCGCGGTATTCCGCGGGGATGGATTATGATTCCGGGAACAACCAGCTCGTGCTGGTGGGAGGGCTCGGCAGCAACGACAACTCTCTCTCAGACACCTGGACTTACGGCGCGGCGCCGACCAACGCACCTCAAGTGAGCGGAGTTGTGAGCGCGTCGGCTTTTGGCGGATTCGCGAGCGTGTCGCCGGGAGGGTGGGTGGAGATCTACGGGAAGAACCTGGCTCCGAGCACGAGCGAGTGGAGCGGGGCGGACTTCGTGAACAACACCGCGCCGACGGCGCTGAATGGCGTGAAGGTGGCGATCGGCGGGCAAAACGCGTTTATCGATTATGTTTCAGCGGGGCAGGTGAACGCGCTGCTGCCTTCGACCATCGCGACCGGCGGATTGCTGCAATTGACGGTGTCGAATGGGGCGGAGGCGAGCAATTCTTATGGCATCCAGGTGAATGCAACGGAGCCGGGGCTGCTGGCGCCTGCATCGTTCAATATCGGCGGGACACAGTACGCGGTGGCGATTTTAACGGATGGCAGCTACGCGCTGCCAACGGGTGCGATCGAGGGCGTGAACTCGCGACCGGCCAAACCGGGTGAAGTGGCGATCTTTTACGGCGTGGGATTCGGTCCGGTGACTCCGGCGAGTCCGGCGGGTGAGCTGGTAGGGTCGCAGAATTCGCTGGCGTCGAGCTTCCAGATGTCGATCGGTGGAACGGCGGCGACTGCGCAGTACGACGGACTGGCGCCAGGGTACACGGGGCTTTATCAATTCAATATCGCTGTGCCCGAAACGGCGGCGGGCAGCGCGGTGCCGGTGGGCTTCACGTTGGGGGGACAGGCGGGAGCGCAGAAGCTTTATATAGCCGTCGGGAACTAATGCGCCACACGATGAACCAGGCGAGGACGGCCAGGATCGCGAGCGCGCGGAGTGCTTCGGCGATCTTCATTTCGGCGCCGCCGTCGTAGGCGAGATCGACGGCGCAGGGGCCGGAACACTGGGGATCGATCAGCATCATGCCGAGCGCGTCGCGATGGATGGAGCGGCGCGCGCCGTCGACGAAAGCTTTCCAGCCACGGTCGAAGCTCAATTGGACGAACAGGCTTTGATCGCGAGTCATGTTCGTGGCGATGCGCGCGCGATCGGTCCCGCGCCATTCGAAATTTGCGAGAGGCAGCGACGGATCTTCGAGCGCCTTGGCGAGCGCCTGAACCGGCGCATCATCGGTGACGTTGATGGGCGGGCGGGCGGGCGCGTCGCCGGGATGGATTACGTGGGCGAGCGAGCGCGAGCGCTCCGGAATATCGTAGATCACGTCGCCGCCTTCGCGCCACAGCTCCGGCAGAACGCCGTGAAATTTATCCGGATCGTGCCAGATTTCGTGGTAGGCGTCGCGACCGTTCTTTTCGCTGACCACGATGGCGCCGCCGCCGTAGAGGCGCACCCACATGGCGCAGCGCGCGCCGTCGCCCGAGGTAAACGGGATGCCGAAGTGGATGATCGGGATGGTCGGGTTGGTGACGCCTTGTCCATAGCCGCCGCCGATTTCGGGCGTGGAGGTAAACGCGGTGAGCCAGAATTGTATTGCTCCGGAGATGAACACGCGCGTGTCCGGCAGATGCTCACTCATCCAGTGCGGCGCGCGGTATTCGACGGTCTGAGTCATGTCGATGGGGTGGATGGTGGATCGGGCGAAGCGGCGCGCGCGGATGAGCTCGCGCGCAAAGAGCAGGGCCACTACAACCAGCAGAGCCACTTCGATGCGGCGATCCAGGCGGCGTGATAAGGCTGCGATGGCGAAAGTTCCGGCCAGGCAGATGGCCATTTCGAGCTCGAGATTATAGCGATGCGGCTGCGGCATCAGATAGAACTTGAACCACGCGTCGGCGAGCACCAGGCAGGCGAACAGGAAGAGCAGGATCGAGACGAAGCGGCCGAATAAACCGATGCGCAAGCGGCGCAGGAGCCACGCGAGAGCGAGCGCTGCTGCCAGTACGATCGCGCCGGCGACGGCTTGTTTCGCGCCCAGTGGGTAGAGGCCGATCACGTACTGCGCGTTGTCGCGGACGGCGCGCAGAGTGGAGAGAGTGAGCCAAGGCGCAGAGAGGCAATAGGCGATGATGCTGATGAGAAGCGTCCTCGGGATCGCGGTTGGCTCGCCGATCCGAGCGAGCAGGTAGGCGACGACGGCGATGGCCAGTGCGAAGGCGCCCAACCAATTGGTCAGGACGACGGCGGCGAAGGCGATGGCAGCCAGCGCGGCGCGCACGCTGCTCCATCGTTCGAGCGCGCAATGCAGGGCTAGGATAGCGAGCGGCAGGAGCGTGAGCGCGGCTACGTGGGGTCCGTCGCCGAATTTGACCAGCGATTGCAAGCGCGCGATGTTGCTGCCACCGCCGGCCCAGCCTCGGACGGCGGGGATGATCCAGGTGGACGGAGCGAGGAGCGAATAGGCGAGGCTGGCCAAGAAGCTCGCGCCCCAGGCGTTTGAAATGCGGCCCGCCATCAGGAAGAGCGTCACCGGACCGAGCGAATAGAGCGCCGCGCAGACGGCGTGATGGGCGAGCGCGGGGGAGATCCTGAGCAGCCAAGCGACGCCTGCCACCAGGATGTGCAAGAGCGGCGGATAGGTGTTGGGGTAGGGAATGCCGTTGTACCAGAGCGGGAACCAGCCGAAGGAAAAAGGATGGTTGAGGAAGTATTGGCTGAGCGAGATGTAGGCGGCTTCGATGGATTCGAGGTGATCGGTGTACGAAGTCGTGAACAATCGCGCGCAAACCCAGGCGTTGAGGGCGAAGAGAAAGGCGGCGGCCGCGATGCGCCCGGAGCGCGGATGCACGCGTATAAACTTCACACGTACAACCAGGCGGGATAACGGTCGCGCACGGGCCCGGACTTCGATCCTACGATGTGAATGACATCGTCGCGCAGATCGGTCGCGAGGCCCTTTTCTTTGAGGATCGGGAGCACCCAGTCATGCTCGCGCTTTTCGTTGAAGCCGTACGCGCCGGTCTCGAGATGATCGACGTGGAAGCCCGAGCCCTCGAACAATTGACGGATTTCGCGCGGGGTATATTCGCGGGCGTGGCGGGGGTCGGACCGGTTTCCACCTACGCGCGCGGTGTATTGTGAAAATAATCCGGGATGATATCCGTTCATTACGGCGGATATAGACCGCAGCGCGGCGATATTCGGCGTACTTAAAATGAAATGGCCACCGGGGCGCAGGATGCGGTTTACTTCGCTCATCAGGTGCATGGGATCTTCGGACAGGTGTTCGAGCAGCTCGCAGCACAGGACGGTGGCGAAACGGCCGTCGGGGTAAGGATAGACGTCGGCCTCGGCATTAAAGAGGTCGATCTGGCAGGTAAACTTTTCGCCCGACGCCGACACCACGGTCTTGCTGTCGGTTCGCCCGAGCTCGCCGAGGTAGCAGCCGCGCACCTCCCCGTATCCGAGGGCGGTTTTTAGAGCGGGCGTGATTTGCATGTAGGCGCCCATTTCGAGAATGGCGTCGCTTGCGGTTCCCTGAGGCGTGAGCTCGAGCGTACGGACCAATCGCGCGAGATGGGTTTCGGCGTAGCTGCGAGCTTCGGGCGATTGGGAACAGAAGCCGAGAATGTACTCGCTGAGCGGAGGCTTGGTAGAGCCGGCGGTTGAGGAAGGGGATCGAAAGGGCGTCGGCACGAGTGCCGACGCGGCACGCTGAAGCGTGCGCCACGTAGTGCTCATCTGGTGTTCATTGTATCGTTGCGGCTGATCCCGAGCACCGGTGGTGGTTTTCAACCATGCCGAGCGGTTGCAAGTGGTTCATTCATAAAGAGTCAGCACTTGGCCCCGGGATTGCCCTTGAGAGAGCGAATGACTCGCGGTCTCATCAACTGGGTACTTCTCGCGGCGGTGGCGATGGCGCCGCTTTGCGCGCAGGATCCCGGTGGCAATCCCGAGCCCGACGGCCAGTATGAACCGGGGCGCGCGGTGGCGCGGCTGAGCGTAGCAAGCGGCGACGTTTCGGTTCGCCGGGGCGACACGGGCGACGTAGTTGCTGCGGCAACCAATGCACCCATCATGGCAGACGATCGAGTGCTGACCAGTTCGTCCTCGCGCGCGGAAGTGGAGTTGGACGGTTCCAACGTACTGCGCATCGGTCCCAATGCGGAAGTTCGCTTCAGCGCCCTGGACATTCACACTTTCCAGATTCAGATTGCGGCTGGAACGGCGACGTTTCGCACGCTGCGCCCGGGCCAGGCGCAAGTGGAAGTGGATACACCGAGCGTAGCCGTTCGGCCCATGCGGCCGGGCGCGTATCGGGTGACGGTGCATGAAGACGGGACCTCTGAAATTACGGTGCGCGTGGGTGAAGCCGAGATCGACAGCCAGCGCGGCGGCGAGCACCTGGAGGCCGGACAAACCATGCAGGCGCGGGGTCCGGCGACGGATCCCGAATATCAAGTGGTGCAGGGCATTCCGCCCGACTCCTTCGACCGCTGGAACGACGAGCGCGACCGCTATTTTCAAAGCTCGCAAAGCTATCAGCACGTGAACCCGGCGATCGCCGGCGGCGAGGATCTGGACCAGAACGGGCAATGGGTGAACGATCCCAACTACGGCCAGGTTTGGCAGCCGAACGTGAGTCCCAACTGGGCGCCTTATCAAAATGGCCAGTGGGTTTGGGAAGACTACTATGGCTGGACCTGGGTGAGCTACGACCCGTGGGGCTGGGCGCCGTATCACTATGGCCGCTGGTTCATGGGCGCCGGCGGATGGGCCTGGTATCCGGGACCGGTGGGTCCGTATCCGTATTGGGCGCCCGCTTATGTCGGGTTCTTCGGATACGGTCCGGGGCTGGGCATCGGAGTGGGATTTGGATTTGGAGGAGTGGGGTGGGTGGCGCTGGCGCCGTTTGAAGTGTTCCATCCCTGGTGGGGTCGCGGGTTCTACGGCGGATTCGGCGGCGGCGTATTCGGGGCCCACACCGTGATCGCGGGCAACGTGAATGTGTTCAATTCTTACCGCAATGCGCGAGTGACGGGCGGCGCGATTGGCGTGAACACGGCGGGGTTCGGACACGGCGGGCAGATCGCGGCGCTGAATCGCGGGCAACTGCAAGGGGCGAGCGCGCTGCATGGCGTGGTGCCGGTGGCGCCGGACCGGTCGAGCCTGCGTTTTTCCGATCGCGCGGCGAGCGGCCGTTATCCGCAATCGCGGGCGCAGAGCTTCGCCGGCCGCATGCAGACCACGCATGTGCAACATGCCAGCTTCGCGCAGCAGCAGCGGGGAATGCAGCAGATGTCGCGCGGGAATTTCAGCCCGTCGGCGGGGCGCAGCAGCTTCGGCGGATCGTCTAGCGGATGGAGCCGGTTCGGCAGTCCCACGCGCAGCAGCGGGGGGTCGAGTTACGGAGCGCGAGGCGGAGCAACGCCGGCATATGGCCGGAGTTACGGGTCATCAGGCGGCGGCGTGCGGATCAGCCCGCAGATCGTACAGCAGCGCGGCGCGTATTCATCGCCCGGCGGCTCTTCGCAACCGCGCGGGTTCGGCGGAGCTCGCGTAGCACCCAGTTACGGCAATGCGCGGCAAGGCTCTCAGAGTGCGCCGCGGGCGCCCAGCAGCGGCGGCGGTCATTCGAGTGGCGGAGGAGGCCACCGCCGGTAATTAGGAGCAACGAGTTTCCATTTTCTTCCCTCAGGCCCGCGCACGCGCCTCCCAGCGAGTTCGGGCCTTCTTTTTTTGTTATATGCTTAGGCCGATGCTGCCTCGCAAGCCCCGCTGGGCCGAAGCGCTCGTGTGCTTCGTTCTGGCCGCACCCCTTAACGCGCAATGGCTGAAGTATCCTACCGCAGGAGTTCCGCGCAAACCCGATGGCCGCGTGGATATGTCGGCGCCCGCGCCTCGCATGGCCGACGGCAAGCCCGACTTTTCGGGCATCTGGCCGACGGCCGAGCCTTATGATCGACGGTCGCACGGCTTGTCGAGCCCCAAGGATCTGCCGAGTCCGAGCAACCCGCAAGGCGCCAATGTCGCGCAGACCCCGGGCGACCCGACGGCAATCGTCGGCTCGCGGCAGATGGCGAATATCGGCATCGATCTGCCGGGCGGGCTGCCGTATCAGCCGTGGCTTCGGGCGCTGGTGAAGAAGCGCACCGACAACCTGGCGATCGACGACCCGCATATCAAGTGCCTGCCGGACAATTTCATCCGCGCGTACGGAATGCCGCATTTGCTGAAGTTCGTGCATACGCCGGGACTATTGCTGATGCTGAATGAAGTGAACGCCGAGTATCGCCAGATATTCACGGACGGGCGGCCGCTGCCTCGGGATCCGACGCCGGCGTGGCAGGGATATTCTTCGGCCAAATGGTCCGGCGACACGCTGATCATCGACACCATCGGGCTGCGCGACGATACCTGGATCGACTGGCAGGGAAGTGTGGTGACGGAGGCCGCCAAAGTGCGCGAGGAGATCCGGCGGCCGGACTTCGGGCACCTGGAAATCCGGGTGACGGTGGACGATCCCAAGGCGTACACCAAGCCGTGGACGGTGACGCTGTGGCAGCGGATCATGGTGGACACCGACCTGATCGATGAGATTTGCCAGGAAGACGAGCAATCGCTGAAGCATTTGAAGTGACTGCGTCTGGGGCAAGATGAGCAACAGGCCTGGCTTATTTTGAGCCAGCCCGTTCCCGCCGGTAAGGTGGATGAAGCGAACCACTTTGAATTTCCGCTTGTGTCGCGACTTGTAGTTCTGATTGGCGCCTCAGGCTCGGGAAAGACGACGATCGCCCGCGCGATTGCCGAGCGCCACGCCGGTGATGTTGAGGTGTTCCACTTCGACCGGATTGGCGTGCCATCCCTCGATCGGATGATCGCCGAGTTCGGATCCGGAGAGGAATGGCAGCGGGCCAAGACCATCGAGTGGATGGCGAAGCTTGCGGCTCTTAGCGGCTCGGGGCGCCGGCTGCTGTTCGAAGGCCAGACCCGCCTCGCGTTCCTGGCAGAAGGGGCCGAGGCTGCAGGCATTTCTGCCTATCAACCCATCCTGGTCGACTGCGACGATGAAACCAGGTCAAGACGCCTGCGCTTCGAAAGGGAACAGCCGGAACTGGCGAATGAAGAGATGCTGAACTGGGCGCGGAATTTGCGGCGCGAGGCGAGGCGTAGCGGGTGCGAGATACTGGACACCTCCACGCTCTCAGTTGAGGAATGCGTCGTCCGCGTGATGGCACGGGTACTTGGAAAGTAGGTGTTTGGGGAGGAGTTTAAGGTCAAACTGACCCACTACCTTTTTACTTTACATAATATCCGTTATCGGAAGTCTTCTGTATCATCATCCCGCTTAGTACTTTCGCGTCTTGCCCCCAACACCTCCAACGAATAAAACAAACTGAGGAGCGCTTGTTTGCGCTGCCCCCATGCAGCCCGTAGAATTCCTGCAATCCTGGTATCAAGCCCGCGCCGACGGAACCTGGGAGCGCACGCACGGCGTCACCATCGAATCGCTCGATACTCCCGGCTGGCTGGTCAGCATCGATCTCGAACGCACGCCGCTCGAGGATCGTGCGATGCCCACCATCGATCGCCAGATTTCCCAGCGCGACTGGCTGTGTTGCGAGGTCGGCCGCAACCGCTTCCGCGGCCAAGGCGATCCGCAAAAGCTGCTCGCGATCCTCGAAATCTTCAAAGCTTGGGCCGAAGCCCCGGGCGATCGGCCGGGCTAAGGTCGCGCGGACGCTAAATCTCTCCAAGCCGCCATTCTCCACCTGATAGCTACGAATAAACTTCACCTTAACTGGTACTCAAAAGCTTGCGCGGAATCGGGGATTCGGTTTAAGATCACTGGGAATTAACACGAGGAGGCTCGCTTGATCAGGACTCTCGCCCGTATTTCTTCTCATCTGTCTGTTCTCTCGCTGGCTCTTGCTGCAGCTCTACCGGCCGCGGCGCAAACCAGGCTCACGGCTTACGATCGCGGCCCGCTCGACGCGCGCGAGGCCGCAACCCCCATGTCGGTGACCATCGCGCTGGCGCTTCCCAGACTTAGCGAGGCCGAAAAGCTGCAGGAAGCGCTCTACGCATCCGGCGACCC
>Ga0335074_10017163_pt1 | contig 10201 bp, 7 predicted proteins | sample Lox_Sample_23_FD_206715 | JGI IMG/M metagenome (GOLD analysis project Ga0335074, IMG submission 206715) | Soil microbial communities from Loxahatchee National Wildlife Refuge, Florida, United States - Lox_Sample_2.3 | ecosystem: Environmental > Terrestrial > Soil > Wetlands | place: USA: Florida...
ATCTTGAGCGGGAAGGCTATCGCGTTCTCGAAGCCCTGAATGGCGAGGAAGCGCTGCTGGTCGCCAACGAACACCAGCCCGACCTTGTGTTGCTGGACTGGATGCTGCCGCAACTGTCGGGCATCGAGGTTTGCCGCAGGCTGCGCGGCCGCCAGGAGACGCGCAATGTCCCGATCGTGATGCTTACCGCACGCGGCGAGGAAACCGACCGCATTCGCGGCCTCGACACCGGCGCCGATGATTATATTGTCAAGCCGTTTTCGATGACCGAATTGCTTGCGCGGCTGCGCGCCGTAATGCGCCGCATCCGGCCAAGCCTTGCCGAAGACGTGGTGCGCGTCGGTGATATCGAAATGGACCGTGCCGCCCACCGTGTGCGGCGGGCGGGCCAGGATGTCCATCTGGGGCCCACGGAATTCAAGCTGCTCGATCATCTCATCCAGCACCCTGGCCGCGTCTTCAGCCGCGAGCAGCTGCTCGACGCGATCTGGGGGTCGGACGTTTATGTGGAGGCGCGCACGGTCGACGTGCATGTCGGCCGGCTGCGCAAGGCGCTGAATGTGCAGGGCGAGAAGGACCCCATCAGGACAGTGCGCTCCGCCGGCTACGCGCTCGACGACACGTTCATGAACTGATCATTTTCGGGGATGAAAGAGAGAGTCCTCCCCCATGAAGTTCACGGGGGAGGACAGAGTGGGACTTCGTTTCCAGATTCGTGTGGCGATGCCTAATTCGGCGAGAGTTCGAAGACCGTCCCGCTGTTGGAGCTGCCGCCATAGAAGGTCGTGCCGAAAAGATTGCCCGACTGGTCGAGGTACAAGTCGGCCTGAGGGTTGGCGCCATCGGTTACATCAAACGTGTGAAGCACCGAGAACGTGCCGCCGGCAGACAGTTCAAACACGGTGCCGAAGCCATTGCCAATTTTGCTCCCACCTTCTTCGGTCGTGCCGTAGAGATTGCCGGCCGCATCGATCGTCAGCGCGGCGGCTGGGTATGCGCCATACAGGTAATACCTGTTTCTGAAGGCTTTCAGGATCGTTTCCGTGCCGTCCGGGGCGACCTTGAAGACAGTACCGCGAATTTTACCGCTGCGGTCGGAGTAGGTTGTGCCGTAGAGATTGCCCGCCGTGTCGGCCACCAGCCCGCCCTTTGGCGTGCAGCCGTCACCAGGATGGCTGTCGCCGAAGCTGTACAAGGTCGTCAAGGTGCCGTCCGGCGCCAAGCTGAATACCGAGCCGCAGTTGAATCTGGCGTTGCTGCCGCCGTATGCGGTCGTGCCGTAAAGATTACCGCTCGCATCGGCGATCAGACGGGCCTCGGGATGGGCGCCGTCCGGTCTGCCGCCGAATTGATGGAGGACCGATTCCGTGCCGTCCGACGCCACCTCGAACACCGTACCATTATTGGAGTTGCCGCCATAATAGGTCGTGCCGTAGAGGTCGCCGGCCTGGTCCACCAACAGCCCGGCTGCGGGATGGGCGCCGTCGCTCCCGCCCGCGAACCCATACAGGACCGAATAAGTCCCGTCGGCCGCGATTTCGAACACGGTGCCATCATTGCTGTTGTTCCCGTACGTCGTTCCGTAGAGATTTCCCGACGCATCGAAAACCAGATCGCCGCGCGGATAGCCACCGTCGCCGCCCCCGGCAAAATCGTGAAGATCCGTGAGCGTGCCGTCCGTCGCGAGCATGAAGACGTTCCCGTAACCACTACCTCCATTATAGGTCGTGCCATAGAGATTGCCGGAGGCGTCTTCGACCAGCCCAGCCCAGGGGTTCTGAAAGCTCCCTTGCAGGTTTGCAAGAACCTGAATGCTGTCCTGATGCGCCTGCGCAGTAGTGACCGGCAAGGCGAGGCCACACGCGATGGCCCCGCCCAGTACCAGCTTCAATATCGAATCGTTCATAGATTCCTCCATTTTCGACATGTTGATTTGACAGGTTATATCTCTTGTTTACCATTTTGCCCGGCATCGGCACAACGGAAGTGCCACGCCCGCCCGAAGAGCGACTGTAAAATCGCGCAATTCTTTCAATAACTTGGAAGGGTTAAAATTTATTTTAGTTGGCTCGGGAATTTACCATATTTTTGGGCCGGGATGGCCACCATGGCCAAGTGCCGCGAATCACCTGAATGGCACAATTGCCCAAACAGATGGTGGGCAGGCTTCGCTGACGACGGAGAAATCGGTGGAAACGGTCGTTGTCACCGGCCGCAAGCCGGCGCAGGACATCGACGCCGCAGTCTCCCATTTCGTCGATTTGCACGCCGCACGGAACCGGAAGACCTGACAGCATATGCGCGACGATCCGGGCGAGCGGGAACAAGAGTGACCGCCCGCTCGTTGGGGTGGATCAACTCATGACAATCGTCGCCGTCGTTGCGACGCGGTCACCCTGTGGCGCGGCGCTTCTCCGGACGCAATTGTTGCGGCTGGTAGGCCTTGCGCGAATGGGCCTCGCAATAGGGCGAGCCTGATTTCGGCTTGCGACCGCAAAAATGAAACTCGTTATTCACCGGATCGCCGATGGGCCAGCGGCACATGCGATCATTGATGGTCAACACGGTCGCGAAGCTGCCGTCGTCAAGCACCACAGGTTCCTCTTCCACGATCGGCGGCTGCGGAACATGGGTCCGCATGGAGTGGCGTGCCGTGGTCGCGAGCCGAATTCTCTCGCCCCGCGGCGGACATGCGCGTCCGGCAAGCCCCAGCCGATGTACCTTGCCGATCACGGCATTGCGGCTGATCCCACCCATCACTTTGGCGATATGGCTCGCCGACAGACCTTCGGTCCACAACGACTTCAGCTGTTCAATACGATCATCTGTCCAGCTCATTCCACGTCTCCCCATGGGCCTATATATCGTAGCAATCTGATCACCCGATACAAGTTGTGCCAATGAGAACTTAATATTGTCCACAGAAAGTCTCGCGCCCGAGTATCTATGCGAGTTAAGGCCCGGAGTTTGCGGACCCGGCTTTTCTAGAATTTGCTCCGAACCGACGGAACCACAAGCGCTCCAACGACTTAGCAGTGGATGTGTGGGCGATTCCGGCGTTACCGTGGGTCGATCAATTGATGCATTGTCGGACTCGGAGCGGGTAGCTTTCTACCGGCAGCTGGCGCGCGACGCATTCCAGCGCGCAAAGACTGCAGAAACCGAGGACCACAAGATGGCCTATCTCGATATTGCGTCGAGATGGACCTCAATCGCCGATGAAGTGGAGAGATGGACGACCCGCCAGGCTGAACTGGAGGCCCGCAATCACGGGATGATCGCGCGCGACAGCGCCGCCAAGCGGCATTAAAAGTCGCGCCACTTCCTCGCACAATCAACAGCCCTTGCGGGCTTCATCGCGCGTGTGGCTTTCGCAAGAGCTGCTCACCCGCGTACCGCGCGGGATTCCTTGACCCTCTAAGGCCCAAGACCCATAAAGCGCGCCCGCCTGCGCGATCTTAACCAGGCCAGGAGACCGAAGTGATTCCAGCTGTCTTGCCCACCTATGCCCGCGAAGACCTCGCCTTTATACGGGGCGAGGGGCCCTATTTGTTCGCAGAGGATGGCACCCGCTATTTGGATTTCGCGGCCGGTATCGCCGTCAATGCGCTCGGACACGCGCATCCTGCGCTTGTTGCAGCGCTTGCGGAGCAGGCTGCAAAGCTCTGGCATACCTCCAATCTCTACCGCGTGCCCGGACAGGAGCGTCTGGCCAAGCGTCTCGTGGCTGCAACTTTCGCCGATACGGTCTTCTTTGGAAATTCGGGCGTCGAGGCGATCGAATGCGCAATCAAGATGGCGCGCCGTTACCACTATGCGGGAGGCAATGGTGGACGCTTTCGCACGATTACCTTTGAGGGCGCCTTTCACGGCCGCACGCTTGCAGCGATCTCTGCCGGCGGCCAGCCAAAGTACCTGGAAGGGTTTGGTCCCAGGGTAGACGGGTTTGATCAGGTGCCATTCGGAGATCTCGGCGCCGTGAAAACGGCGGTCTCGGACGCAACGGCCGCGATTCTTATCGAACCGATCCAGGGGGAAGGTGGGCTCCGGCCGGCAACGCCGGAATTTCTTCGTGGACTGCGCCGGATTTGCGATGAACACGGCCTCCTGCTGATTTTCGACGAAGTACAGACAGGCATTGGCCGCACGGGCAAATTGTTTGCACATGAATGGACAGCCGTGACCCCTGACATCATGCCAATCGCAAAGGGCATCGGCGGTGGCTTTCCGCTGGGTGCCTGCCTTGCCACGGAGCGGGCAGCTTCGGGCATGACTGTCAGTTCGCATGCGAGCACATTCGGCGGCAATCCGCTTGCAATGGCGGTCGGCAACGCGGTTCTGGACATCGTGCTCGCTCCGGATTTTCTGCCGCGGGTTGAGCGGGTGGCCAACTACGCCCGGCAGCAACTGGCCGTTCTACCCGACGAATATCCGCACGTCTTCGAGGATGTGCGCGGACAGGGGCTCATGCTCGGCCTCAAAATGAAGATGCCGAACGGCGAATTTCTGCGAGGCCTGCGCGACCGCCATCTCCTGGCCGTCAGCGCCGGAGAAAACGTCGTGCGCCTTTTGCCGCCGCTCATTATCGACGAAGAGCATATACGGGAGGCGGTCGGCATTCTCGAGGAAACGGCGGCCGCCTTTCCTTCCAGATCATCGGTAGCGGCATGAGCATATCGCGAAAGCCGGCCGCGCCGCCCCGGCATTTCATCGATATTGCAGATTTGGATTCGGTCACCCTCGAACGGCTGGTCGGCGATGCCAGGCGCCGTAAGCGGGCGCGAAAGGGCATGCCGCACGGCGCGCCGGATGTGGATGTGCCGCTCGCGGGCCGCGTGCTCGCGCTGATCTTCGACCGGCACTCCACGCGCACGCGCATTTCGTTCGACGTGGCCATGCGCCAGCTCGGCGGCACCACGATCATGATGACGGGTGCAGAGATGCAGCTCGCGCGCGAAGAGACGATCGCCGATACGGCGCGCGTTCTCTCCCGATACCTTGATGCGGTGATGATCCGTCTGCTCGACCACGAGATGGTGCGTGAGCTCGCCGACCATTCCGACGTGCCTGTCATCAATGGTCTGACAAAAATATCCCATCCCTGCCAGGTGATGGCGGATATCGTGACATTCGAGGAGCACAAAGGATCGATACGGGGGCGCACAGTCGCCTGGACGGGCGACGCCAACAACGTCCTCGCCTCCTGGATACAGGCGGCAGGACGGTTTGGATTTTGCCTGCGGATCGCCACGCCGAAAGAGCTTGCGCCGCGCGAGGCCCTGCGCGAGTGGGCGCTCCAGGAAAATGCCGAAATTGAATTCGGCGAGGACCCCGAAGCGGCGGTGGCCGGCGCGGATTGCGTGATCACGGATGCCTGGGTTTCGATGGGCGATGAAGACGCAGTCAAACGCCACAACCTGCTGCGCGCCTATCAGGTCAATACGGAACTGATGGCGCGGGCCGCGAAAGATGCGATCTTCATGCATTGCCTGCCGGCGCATCGCGGTGAGGAGGTCACTGACGAAGTGATAGACGGACCGCAATCTGTGGTGTTCGATGAAGCTGAGAATCGGCTGCACGCGCAGAAGGCTATTCTCGCGTGGTGCCTTTCGTGAACGGCGACATTGGGGATTACCGGCCGGCGCCGCCCGCGGATTTTGTTCTTCCGTTCGATCTGCCGAATTCGGGATTGCGCGGCCGACTGGTAAGGCTTAGCGCGGTCTCCACACGGGCGCTCGAAGCGCACGTGCTGCCGGAACCTGCGGCGCGCGTGGCGGCAGAAGCCTGTGTTCTTAGTACCCTTCTTGGTTCCGCCTTGAAGCTCGAAGGGCGACTGACTCTGCAAACGAAGAGCAGCGGACCGCTCGATCTTCTCGCAGCTGATTATTACGGCGCAGAAGAAGGCCGGCCGGCGGGCATCCGCTCTTATGCGAGGCTGGACGAACAGCGTTACGCGCTCCTCGGCAATGCGCCGCCATTCGATGCCCTTGCCGGAGAGGGCGTGGTCGCCATCACCATCGAGCCGAAAGCCGGCGGGCAGCGCTATCAGGGAATCGCATCTCTTGCGCCGGCCAGCATAGCGGCCACGGCCGAAGCCTATTTCGCGCAGTCCGAACAACTGCCGACAGCCATCCGGCTGGCTGCGGCCTCACTTCGCGCCCCCGGGCAGGCCCATTCTGACTGGGTCGCAGGCGGTATCATGCTGCAGGCCACGCCCGAGAGACGACTGGACGAAGATGATTGGGAGCGGCTGGCTGCGTTCCTCGCCACATTGGGCGACCTGGAACTCGTCGATGTTTCCCTTGCTGCCGAAACGCTGTTGTGGCGGCTTTTCCACAATGATGAGGTGCGCGTGCACCCGGCGGAAGCCATCGTTTTTCGTTGCGACTGTGACACCGGACGGATTGCTTCGATTCTGGGCGCCTATCCGCCCTCACAACGTGAAGGACTCGCTGATCCAGATGGCGTTATTCGCGCTCGCTGTGAGTTTTGCGGCAGAATTCACGAAATCGTCACGCAGGACCTTGCGCGACAAAATTGATCGTCATCCTTCAATTGCCAGATTTTCGTTGATTTAACCAATCTTGGACGAGGCGGCCTGAGAGTCGGGCCGGGGCAATGGGGTTGGTGCGAGGTCTCTCTCGGCGGGAAAGCATAGGCCTTTTCTGAAGAGGATTAGATGCTTGCATACGAGGAGTTGCAGGGGGCACGGGGCCGAGAGGCCCGTTATCGGGCGGGTACGCCTCCCGTATATCCGGAAGCGCTGATCATACCGCCTGTTTCGCCGGCTGCTTCCGCTGTTGCGGCACGAGGCGGCTGGCTGGTAGCTGCACGGTGACATGCGTTCCGCAGTCGACCTTGCTTTCCAGCGTGAGCGCGCCGCCATGGAGCTCGGCGATTTTCTTGGCGAAGGGCAGGCCAAGCCCCGTGCCGCCATGACGACGGCAGAGTGCCCGTTCGACTTGCTCGAACGGGCGCAGCACGCGTTCCAGATGCTCGGTTGGAATGCCGATGCCCGTGTCGGTGACCTCGATGACAAGTTCGCCGTGTTCGTTCGGCCCGGCGCGGACATCCACCCGGCCACCCGGCGGCGTAAACTTGACGCCATTGCTGATGAGATTGAGTGCCAGCTGGCGGATCAGTCTTTCGTCCGCATGAATTTCGATGTCGGGCTCGGCCGTGGCCAGTTCGAGCACGATGCCGCCCTCATCGGCCCGGCCCGCGCACATCTGCATACAGGCCTGGAGACAGGATACGAGATCGAAGACATCTTCGCGCAATTCCAGCTTCCCCGCCTCGGCTTTTGCAAGATCCAAGATGTCATTGATGATCGCGAGCAGGTGCAACCCGCTCGAATTGATGTCGGCGACATATTCGAGATATCGGGCGTTGCCGAGGCTGCCATAGAGCTGTTTGTGCAGCACGTCGGAAAAGCCGATGATTGCGTTGAGTGGCGTTCGCAACTCGTGGCTCATCGTGGCCAGGAACTCGCCCTTCGACTTGTTGGCGTTATCTGCCTCGGCGAGCAGTGCGTTCAGGGTGACGTTCTTCGCCTCGATGATTTTTTGGCTGACATAGGACTTTCGGACGTAGAGTTCCTGGTAATAGCCGGAGAAAAGCCCCACCCCCGTCGCCATGATCAGGAAGAAATTGTTGCTGATGTAGGTGTCAACCGGTATCGGATTTACTGCGACGGCGGAAATCTGATAGATGCACACGAGAAATGCCGAGATAATCGCGGCATAGGTAAAACGCAACCGGATGAGGCTGGAACTATAAATCACGCACATGACCACGCCTGCATAGTACTCCGCATTGAAGGGAGAATGCATTACCATGGTCATGATCACGACGCCGGACCCGCTCGCGACCAGAATGGCGCCCAGCATATACTGTCCAATCCTCGCGAAGACCGGGGAAAACGTGAGAATGAAGCCGGCCATGAGGACCGGTATGGCGAAGCCAAACCGAATCAGGAGGAGGATTGGAAACACGCTGCCGCCCGCGATCCGGTCAAGGATTCCAAAGGCGGCATAGAGCAAGGTTCCCGCAAGAACATAAATACGAATGATACCGAGCGAGCTCTGCAGCATCTCCCGCTCGAAGATGCGTTCGATCGACGAATCGCGAAACACGAGTCGGATTGTGTCGAGCTCGTAGTTCGGTTCTTCCGAGGTCGTGCGATTCGCCGCAGGCGGGCCCATTCTCCGGCCGGATCACGCTGATTTGTCGCCGGCGACACTACAGTTGTGTGGGTAAAGAATTGCGTAACCAGCGCGCTTTTATCCTTTATCCCAATTGCAATGAATCCTGTCTTAACAGGCGGCCCGCGACCTTAATCAACCGGTCTGCAAAATGCAGGGCGTGGCCATCTCGGCCGAAGGGTCCCCGATACACGCATGCGAGCCAGCGCCGGGATTGAAAATTTACTTGACAAATATCATCGCGCGACTCTGCCGCGCGGAGCCGCTCCAAGATTCGCAATCGCATCCCGCAGGGGGCGCTCGCCGTCGCAGTAGTCTTTCCATGCCGCAGCCCTGGTGATGAGCCTCAATGCGGTGCGGAGCGTGTAGCGTTTTGGATCAAGGCCTGCCTTCACCGCGGACCAGGCGAGTGGCATCGAGACGGGGGCGCCCGATCTTGCGCGTGGAGAGAACGGCGCAACCGCAGTCGACATGCGGTCGTTGCGCAGATAGTCAAGGAAGATACGTCCCGTTCTTTGTTTCTTCGCCATATTGAGCACATAGCGCTCCGGGCTGTCAGCCGCCATCCGCGCGCAGACCTCGCGCGCGAAGGACTTCGCTTCAGGCCAAGCGGAGCCGCTTTTGCCGGTGGCAGCGAGCGGTGTAACAACGTGCAATCCTTTTCCGCCCGTGGTTTTGCAAAATGCCACGAGGCCCAGCGCCTCCACCCGCTCTTTCATTTCGCGGGCGGCGGAAACCACCCGGGCGAAATCAATGTCGGGGGCGGGATCGAGGTCGAAGACCAGCCGGCCTGCTACTTCCGGCCGGTCCGGCGCGCAATTCCAGGGGTGCAACTCGACGGCGCCGAGTTGCGCAACTGCAATGAGGCCTTCGACGCGATTGATCACGAGATAGGGTTTGCGGTCACCCCAGACTGTCACCGAGTCCAGAAGACTGGACATACCGCGCATCGCGTGGCGCTGGAAAAAATGCTCGCCTTCGATGCCGTCCGGCGCACGCACGATCGAGCATGGTCGCCCCTTGATATGGACCAACAGCCGCTCACCGACGCTTTCGAAATAACGCGCCAGGTCAAGCTTTGTAATTGGCATGCCCGTTCCGTCATCGGGCCAGAGTGCCTTGTCGGCATGCGAGATGGAAATGTTCATCACACGATCGTCTTGCGGCTGCGCGCGTCCCGCGCGCCCGCCGCTGCGCCCCCGATCATGCCGGGAGGTGATGTCTCGGGGCGATGGATCCGCTGCCGGTTCCGCCAGCTTCGCCGCACTGACCGCGACCGCCTTCTCCGCATGCACTTCGTCAGCAGGCTTATCTGCACGCAGCCCCTTGTAGGCTGCCTGTCGCACCTGGCCGTCGGCGGTCCAGCCGGCAAATTCGATCTCGGCGACGAGATCGGGTTTGACCCAATGAATATTTGCCCGCGCGGGGACATCGCCGCCCGCGAAAGGATTTGCGCGGGTAGCACGTGCTTTGAGCTGTTTCATCAGCGGGCCCAGCTTTTCACGCGAGTAGCCTGTACCCACGCGACCGACAGGAACAAGCTTGTTCTTGTCGTCAAAAACCCCGACCAGCAGCGAGCGGAACTTCCCGTCCGTGTCGCTCCAGCCACCGATCACCACCTCCTGCCCCCCACGGCATTTGGTCTTGGTCCACTGACCGACCCTGCCGGAGCGATAGGACGTTCCAAGCTGTTTCGAGACCACGCCTTCGAGCGACATCCGGCAGACAGACTGCAGCACCGCGTCGCCAGCCGCCTTGAAATCCTCCACATAGCGGATCGAACTCCGTCCTCGGTCACCCAGGGATCGGGCCAGGCGCGCTTTTCGTTCTTCCAGCGGCAAGCTGCGCAGGTCCTCTCCTTTCAGAAAAAGAAGATCGAAAACAAAGTAGATCAACGTTTCACTCCTGCCCTCCGACAGCGCTGCTTGGAGTGCCGCGAAATCCGGAACGCCATGGGCGTCGAGCGCGACGACTTCTCCGTCCATGATGCAGTCGGG
>Ga0335074_10017164_pt1 | contig 10201 bp, 6 predicted proteins | sample Lox_Sample_23_FD_206715 | JGI IMG/M metagenome (GOLD analysis project Ga0335074, IMG submission 206715) | Soil microbial communities from Loxahatchee National Wildlife Refuge, Florida, United States - Lox_Sample_2.3 | ecosystem: Environmental > Terrestrial > Soil > Wetlands | place: USA: Florida...
GGCCGGGCAGTCGGGTGTCGCCGAGGCGCTGGGCGAGGCTCGCTTGCCATGCCCCGCGCAGGGGCTGGAGATGAGCGTCGTTACGCTCGACGCGGCCCGGCACCCGACTGCTGAGCCGCCGTTCGAACTGCACCTGACCACCGCGGCTCGCGACACCAAGGCAGTGGACGGTCTCCAGCGCAGCGGAGACGCCGACCTGGTGCTGCACTTCGCCGTGTGCCGGACTGCGGGACGGCTGCTCGGGGCCGGGCTTCCGGCAGCCGAGGTCTTCGCTCCGGTGCCAGCTGAGCTTGTCCTGGCCCAGCTCGCCACCGAGTTGCGCTGGGGTGCCGCGAACGCTCCCGGCGAGTACGCGGTTCTCAATGCCTGCCGTGCGTGGCGGTTCGGAGCGGACCGCGTTCTGGTGTCGAAGGTGGACGGCGGCCGGTGGGCGCTGGGCCGCGTCACTGGCGCGGACCGCGAGCTGATCAGCACGGCGCTTGACCGCCAGGGCTGTCTTCCCGCGGCCGAGCTTGATCCGCCTGCGGTGCGGCAGTTCGTGGCGCGGTGCCTCGGCTGTCTCACCGGGGCACCTGCGTAACGGCGGCCGCTGCGAACCGCCGCTATGGCGCTACCAGCGTGCGGGTCAGTTCCTCGTACTCGATGTCCGGGCGGCTCGGCCAGAGTTCCCAGTGCATGGCGCCGAGTTCGAACGGATCCGTCGTTACCTCATAACCGGACAGGTCATCGACAGGGCGCAGCCGGATGGTCTCGAGTGCGACGCCGCAGGCGTGCACGAGCACGTAAGCGTCGGGAAAGTCGAGACTGAATCCGGCCTGCCAGCTCGCCAGCTCTGTCATCCGGGCGGCGGCATCGCCCCAGTGGATGGCCGGCCAGTCCAGGTAGCGATTGGCCTGCTGGACGGCGTGGCTGAGCAGCGAGCCGACCAGCCCGCCAGGCCGCGCGCCTGGTGTCCTGATCTGGTGCAGCGCAAGGTTGACCAGGGCATACGTAGTCTCGTACGCGACCTCCCTGATCGCCGTCGGTCCGCTCTCCCGGACCTGACGGTCGAAGCGCGAGCTGGGAAACGTGCAGATCAGCACCATCGCCGAAGCGCTGGCATGGCCCAGCCTGAGACCCATGGGGGGCTCGTCTTCCCGGCCGTGCAGCGGCTCCAGCCAGCGCTGATCAGGCCAGCTCGCATCGAGTCCCCAGGGCGTGAAGTCGGTGGCGTCGGTTTCCATGCGTGACACCTTCTCACGCTGAGTAACCGACGCGCCGCAGGAGCGCGAAGGTTTACCGTGCCGTGATCGGCCTCAGGCCTGGCGTCGTGCTGTCACTAGCAGCGACTGGCGGGAATGACCGACATCGGCGACTGCGGATTGCGCCCGCTGCGTCGTCGCGACCTCCCAGCCCGCCTGCTGCAGCAGATCAAGGTACTGCGCAAGCGGCAGGATCGTCCGCCACGGCTCCGCAGCGGCGGTGCGCCGGCGGGAGTTGGCCGCGGCCACCACATCGGCCGAGTCCAGTCCGTCCGCATGCAGCGACAGCGAAGCAGCGAGAACGCTGCCCTGGGCTGCCCGGTCAGCCAGCGCGGCGAGCAGCCGGCGACAGGTGGCCTCGTCCAGGTAGACCAGCAGACCCTCGCAGATGTAGAGAGTCGGCTGCCCGGCGTCATGCCCGGCCCGCGCGAGTACCGCGCCTGTGTCGTCGGCGCCGAAGTCAGCCGCCGCCAGGGTGATCTCGGTCGCGCCAATACCTTCAGCACCAAGGAGCCTCGCCTTGTCCGCCTGCGTCGACGGATGGTCGAGCTCGAAGAAGCGAACGCCCGCCGTGCGGAACCGCAGCCCGCGATCGTCATAGCCGGCCCCGCAGATCACGATCTGCCGGAGTCCGGTCGCGATCGCCGCCATGACCTGCTCGTCCACAAACCTGGTCCGTGTCTCAATGCTCGGCCGCAGCCAGTCTGGCGGCCTGAGGCGCATGTCCTGGCATAGCCGCTGCTGAGCATCTGGGTCGCCTGCGGCGCTGTGCGGCCGGTCGAGCTCGGCTCTCATGAGCGCGACGACCTGACTTGTGACCGACGGTTGGTTCATACGCACTACCTTATGACACTGCAAAGGTCTGACACCACCTGACGCAGAATAAGTAAGATGGAGCGTATTAAAAGTTGCATCATCCTGCGACTGAGGAGCTGCCATGAGCCGGGACGCGGGACCGACCGACCGCGAGCGGCCTCCGATCGCTCACAACGCCGGTGACAGCGCCGGTGACGCCGCCAGCACGGCTGCCGTTGCGGCGTACGCCGCCGTCTCGGTCCGCCGTGGGGCTATCAGCCTGGCGCGCCGCCTCCGGCTGGAGCGGAGCGCTCCCAGCCTGACCGCGCTCGAGCTGGGCGTACTTGGTCACCTGCACCGACGGGGCGCACTGACGCCCGGCGACCTGGCCGCATACGAGCGGGTGCAGCCTCAGTCGCTCACCCGCACGCTGGCTGAGCTGGAACGGACTGACCTCGTCTCGCGGCAGTCCGATCCATCCGACGGCCGCCGTTCACTGCTGGTCATCACCGACGCAGGGGTGACTGCTCTTCGTGCCGAGATGGCCGAGCGCGACGCCTGGCTCGCCGCCGCCATGACAGCCCGCCTCACGAGCACGGAGATCGAGCTGCTCCGGCTTGCCGGGCCTCTCCTGGAGCAGCTAGCCGAGGCCCAGATCATGATCCCGTAAATAATCTCTGACCGGCGATGCGGTTTCTTACCGGACTATGACGGCGGATTCGCGCGCCGCCATAATCGCGGTATGCCGGAACTGCCGACCGGTACTGTGACGCTCCTGTTCAGCGACATCGACGGCTCGACGGCGCTGCTGAGCCGAATCGGCAAGCGCTATGGCGCCGCCCTGTCCGCACAGCGCGCGCTGATGCGCTCGGCCATCGCGGCGCACCGTGGTCAGGAGCTCGGCACCGAAGGCGACAGCTTCTACGTCGCGTTCGGGTCCGCGGCCGACGCCCTGGCCTGCTGCGTCGCTGCCCAGCGTGCCCTGCAAACTCATCGATGGCCGGACGGTGCCGCGCTCCGAGTCAGGATGGGCATGCATTCCGGCGAGCCGACCAGGCATGAGGACGCCTATGTCGGCATGGATGTGCACCGGGCGGCGCGGATCGCGGCCTCGGCGCATGGCGGCCAGGTGGTGTTGTCCGAGGCAACGCAGCTACTCGTGCAGACGAGCCTGCCAGCGGGAGTCTCGCTTCGCGATCTCGGCTGGCACCGGTTCAAGGACATCGAAGCGGCGGAGCACATCTACCAGGTGGTCGTGCCGGACCTGGAGAGCGAGTTCCCGGCGCTGAAGGCACTCAGCACGGTGACGAGCCTGCCACTGCCAGCGACGCCGCTGATTGGGCGCGAAACAGAACTCGAGGTCCTGCGCGGCGAGATACTGCAACCGGGCACCCGGCTGGTGACGTTGACCGGAACAGGCGGCGTCGGCAAGACGCGGCTCGCGCTGGCGCTCGCCGCGGCGCTAGAGAAGCACTTCCGCAACGGTGTCTACTTCGTCTCGCTGGCGACCGTCGGCAACGACGACGTGATGTGGAAGACCCTCGCGGACGACCTCGGCGTCACCGGTCAGCTGCCCGCGGCCGAACTGGTCGCCGATTACCTCCGCGACCGCCAGTGCCTGCTGGTGCTGGACAACCTCGAGCAGCTGGCCGGGGCGCCGGGCGTCGTCGCTGACCTGCTCACCGGAGCACCGGGCCTGGTAGTCCTGGCGACGTCACGCCGACCACTTCACCTCGCAGGCGAGCACGAATGGCCGGTGCCGCAACTGGGCCTGCCGGGCGACAGCAGCGCGGATGCGGTTGCTGCCTCAGCCGCGGCACAGCTGTTCGCGCAGCATGCGGCCATGGTCCGGCCCGGCTTCGCCGTCACCGAGGCGAACGCCGCCGATGTGGCCGCGATCTGCCGGCGCCTGGACGGGCTGCCGCTGGCCATCGAGCTAGCGGCGGCGCGGGTACGGCTCCTGACGCCGGCCGCGCTTCACGCCCGGCTCGGACAGGCGCTGAGCCTCGGCCAAGCAACGGCTGGCCGGCCATCCCGGCAGCTCACCTTGCGGCAGACGATCGCGTGGAGCTACGACCTGCTTGATGATCATCAGGCTGAGGCGTTCCGGCGAATCGGCGTGTTTGCCGGCGGCTGCGACCTGCCTGCTCTGGCCGCGGTCGCGTTAGCGGACCGACCGGAGCCGGCCGACCCCCTCACGGTCGCCGCCGATTTGCTGGACCTCAGCCTGGTCACGGTCGCCGCGGGAACGGATGGCGAACCCCGGGTGGGCATGCTCGAGACCATCCGCGACTATGCCACCGAGCGCCTCGAGCAGGCCGGCGAACTGGACGAGATAAAGCGTCGCCACGCCGAGTACTACGCGGTCTTCGCCGAGCGTCTGAAGGAAAACGTGAGCGGGGCGGGCCACCTGCCGTACCTCGACCGGCTTGAAGCCGAGCACGACAACATTCGCGCAGCTCTGACCTGGAGCCTGGACGAGACAGGCGCCGCCGACGGGTATTCCGGGCACATCGAGAGCGGCCTGCGACTAGCTCAGGTACTCGGACCGTTCTGGGATCAGCACGGCCACATAGCCGAGGCGCGCCACTGGCTCAGCAGAGCAGTCGCGCTGACCGGCGACCAGCCAAGCGCGGCGCAGGCCAGGATGACGCACTGGCTTGCCGATGTGTACCTGAGGCAGGGTGAGCTGCCCGCGGCAGCCGCGATGTTCGAGCTCAACCTGGCCGTGTGCCGCTCGATCGGCGACAGAGTCCAGGAAGCTCGCACCCTGAATTCACTCGCCAACTGCTATCAGGAGAGCGATCTCGACCACGCCAGATCGCTCTATGAGCAGAGCATGACCATCAGCCGGGAGCTGGGCCGGCCACGGTTGTCGGTCCGGCTGGCGAATCTCGGCCACCTTGAGATCCGCGCAGGCAACCTGGATCGCGCCACGGAGCTGCTGCAAGAAGCCCTGGAACTCGAGCAGCGAGACGGTCGCGTGCCTGGCATCGCTCACGCCCTCGAGTCCCTTGCGACGGCGAGTTTGTGCGCTAGCCGACCGACCGAAGCCTGGGACCGCATCGCGTCAGCCCGGGACTACATCATCACCTCCGGCGACGTGATCCTGCTCGCGCAGACGCTCGAACTGGCCGCGGCCATCGCCGCTGACCTAGGCCAGCGGCTGGCAGCCGCGCGACTGATGGGGGCCGCCGACGGTATCCGGCGGCAGACCGGAATGCCTCGGTCAGGTGCGGATGACACGCTGCTGGAGCGCTTTCTGGGCCCCGCCCGGGCGGCCGGACTGCCCGCCGAGTGGGAGGCGGGGATGGCGGCAGGCCGAGATCTGACCCGGCAGCAGGCGGCGGCGCTTCTGCCGGCGTCGGGCAGCGCTGCGCCAGCGGGCCTCAGCCCGCCAGGACAGGCCGGTCAGGTGCCGGAGGCACGCAGCCGCTGATGCCAGGCGAGCGCCGAGGTGTCGGTGAGCGAGGCGATCTGGTCGATCACCACGCGCAGCCGCGCTCGATCGGTTCCGGCCGCCTCGAAACTCGGCCGGAACATCGGATCCAGCGTCATCGGCGCGCCCGCGAGTACCGCCTCGGCGAGCTCGGCGATGATCTCGCGCTCGCGCGCCTGGGCAGCCGCTGCTCCGCTGCGGCTCATCACGTAGTACGCGGTGACCCCCTTCAGCAGCGCGCACTCAAGGCGCTGCTGGTGCGGCACGGTGAGGCCGGCGGCGTACCGGCTGAGCGGCGGATGGCCGGGCGGCCTTGTCGCTTGCTGAGTCGCGCCGCAGAGCCTGCCGATGAGCACTGAGGTGAGGTTCTTCACCGCGGCTGCAGTCGCCGGGCCGCCGTCGAACTCGGCCGGCCAGCAATCGAGCCGGAGCAGCCCGGCGAACACACTGGCCAGCTCGCCCAGGTCGGTCGAGCCCGGCGGGCAGTAGGCCGTGAGCGTGAGCGTCGCCACCGCTTCCTGCTCGGCCGGGTCCCGGAGCTGGCGGAGCGTGACCAGCCCGGCATGCAGCCCGTCCTCCAGATCGTGGACCGAGTACGCGACGTCGTCGGCCCAGTCCATCAGCTGCGCTTCCAGGCTGGACCTGCCCTCCGGCGCACCTTCCCTGATCCAGTCGAAGACCACGGCGTCCTCGACGTAGGCCCCGTACTTGCTGGCGGCCCTCGCCGGGGTCGCGTCGGTCGGCGACAGGCCCGCCGCACCGGTGCCGCCCTCAGCCGGGCCGATCCACGGGTATTTCAGTGTCGCGTCCAGGGTCGCCCTGGTCAGGTTCAGACCGGCACCGGGAACCTTCGCCTCAAGTCGCGTGATCAGCCGGAGGCTTTGCGCGTTCCCCTCAAAACCTCCGCAGCTGGCAGCGAGCTCAGCCAGCGCGGCCTCGCCGTTGTGGCCGAATGGCGGGTGGCCGAGGTCGTGCGCCAGGCAGGCCGCATCGACCAGGTCCGGGTCGCAGCCCAGGGCGCCGCCCATCTCCCGGCCGATCTGCGCGCACTCCAGCGAATGGGTCAGCCGGGTGCGCGGGAAGTCACCCGAACCGACAGCCACCACCTGGGTCTTGGCGGCCAGCCGGCGCAGCGCGAAACTGTGCAGCACCCGGGCGCGGTCCCTGACGAAGGGCCCGCGCCCGGCAGTGCTCGCACCGTCCGGACGCTTGGGCGGCTCCTGCACCCAGCGGGCGGTGGCCGTGTCGTCGTAGCCGCTCGTCTCGCCTGCGCCGCCCATGCCGTCCGTGCCATCCGGGGCGGCGAGTCTCACCTGCTGTCGCTACCTCCAGCGGTCTCCATGACGGAGGCGCGGCCGGCCTCCAGCCGGGCGACTGGCACGCGGAACGGCGAGCAGGACACGTAGTCGAGCCCGGCGTCATGGAAGAAGTGCACCGAGTCCGGGTCGCCGCCGTGCTCACCGCAGACGCCGATCTTCAGGTCGGGCCTGGCGGCCCTGCCCTCCTGGACCGCGATCCGGACGAGCCGGCCGATGCCCTCGACATCGATCGTCTCGAACGGCGACACGCCGAACACGCCGAGGTCGATGTACCGGCTGAAGAACGAGCCCTCCACGTCGTCGCGGGAGAAGCCCCAGCCCATCTGGGTCAGGTCGTTGGTGCCGAAGGAGAAGAACTGCGCGGCCTGGGCGATCTGCCCGGCCGTCAGCGCGGCCCGCGGCACCTCGATCATCGTGCCGATCAGCGTGTCGACCTCGATGCCGGTCTCGGTCGCGACCTCCCCGAGCACCTTCTCGGTCTCGTCGCGCGCCGCTTCAAGCTCTTGTACCGCGCCGACCAGCGGGATCATGATCTCCGGCTTGGGAGTGCCGCCGGCTCGCACCCGGTCAGCGGCCGCGTGCGCGATCGCCCGGACCTGCATCGCGTACAGGCCGGGGATGACGAGGCCGAGGCGGACACCGCGGAGGCCGAGCATCGGGTTCTGCTCGTGCAGCCGCCGGACTGCCTCGAGCAGCTTCCGGTCCTGGTCGGTGGCGTTGTCCCCGGCCAGCGCGATCTTCACGGACAGCTCGGTCAGGTCAGGCAGGAACTCGTGCAGCGGCGGGTCGAGCAGCCGGATCGTCGTCGGCAGCCCGTCCATCGCCGCGAAGATCTCCACGAAGTCACCGCGCTGCAGCGGCTCGAGCGCGTCCAGCGCGGCCTGCCGGGTGGCGTCGTCGTCGGCCAGAATCAGCCGCTCCACCAGCTGGCGCCGCTCGCCGAGGAACATGTGCTCGGTGCGGCACAGGCCGATGCCCTGTGCGCCGAAGCGCACCGCCCGGGCCGAGTCCTCGCCGGTGTCCGCGTTCGTCCGGACGCCGAGTCTCCGCCGGGCGTCCGCGTGCCTCATCAGCCGGTCCACAGCGGCGACCAGCTCGTCGGACGACGGGTCCAGCTTGCCCTCGAAGTACTCGACCACGGGCGACGGCACGACCGCGACCTCACCGAGGTACACCTCGCCAGAGGTGCCGTCGATGGAGATCACGTCGCCCTCGGACACGGTGACGCCGCTGGTGCTGGTGAACTTCCGGCCGACCACGTCGACCTCAAGCTCGTCGGCGCCGCAGACGCAGGTCTTGCCCATGCCGCGCGCCACCACGGCGGCGTGGCTGGTCTTGCCGCCACGGCTGGTCAGGATGCCGCGGGCGGCGATCATGCCGTGCAGGTCGTCGGGGTTGGTCTCACGCCGGACCAGGATCACGTCCTCGCCGCGATCGGCCCACTCCACGGCCGTGGCCGAGTCGAACACCGCCTTGCCCACGGCAGCACCGGGCGAGGCAGAGACAGCCCTGGTGATCTTCTTGACGTCTGAGCTGGCGTCGAACCTGGGGAACATCAGCTGGGCGAGCTGGCTGCCGGTCACCCTGGTCAGCGCCTCGTCCTCGTCGATCAGGCCCTGGTCGACGAGCTGGGTGGCAATCCGGAAGGCGGCTGCCGCCGTGCGCTTGCCGACCCTGGTCTGCAGCATCCACAGCTTGCCGCGCTCGATCGTGAACTCGATGTCGCACAGGTCCTTGTAGTGGTTCTCGAGCGTCGACATGATCTGCATCAGCTGGGCGTAGGACCTTGGGTCGATCTGCTCGAGGTTCTGCAGCGGCACGGTGTTGCGGATGCCGGCCACGACGTCCTCGCCCTGGGCGTTCTGCAGATAGTCGCCGTAGACGCCCTGCTGACCGCTGCCAGGGTCGCGGGTGAAGGCGACGCCGGTGCCGGAGTCCATGCCGAGGTTGCCGAACACCATCGCGACGATGTTGACGGCGGTGCCGAGGTCGGCGGGAATCCGCTCCTGCCGCCGGTAGAGGATGGCGCGGTCGGCGTTCCAGGAGTTGAAGACCGCCTCGACGGCCAGGTCCATCTGCTCGCGCGGGTCCTGCGGGAAGTCGCGCCCGGTCTCCGCCTTGACGATGCCCTTGAAGTTCTCGACCAGGTGCTGCAGGTCGCCAGCGTCGAGGTCGAGGTCGTCCTTGGTGCCCTTGGCCTTCTTGGCGGCATCGATGGCGTGCTCGAACTCGCTGCCTTCGATATCCAGCACGGTCTTGCCGAACATCTGGATCAGCCGCCGGTAGGAGTCCCAGGCGAATCGCTCACTGCCGGCCTGCTTGGCCAGCCCGCCCACGGACTCGTCCGTCAGGCCAATGTTCAGCACTGTCTCCATCATGCCCGGCATGGAGAACTTGGCCCCCGACCGCACGCTGACCAGCAGCGGGTCGGCCGGATCGCCGAGCTTGCGGCCCATCTGCTCCTCCAGCCGGGCCAGGTGGTCATTGACCTCCGCGGCCAGGCCCGCGGGCACTGAGCCCTGCTCCAGGTAGTAGCGACAGGCGTCGGTCGTGATGATGAAGCCGGGGGGAACAGGCAGACCCAGGTTGGTCATCTCCGCCAGGTTGGCACCCTTGCCGCCCAGCAGGTCCTTCATGTCCTTGTTGCCCTCGGTGAAGTCGTAGACGAGCTTCGGCACTACTCTGCACTCCTCGCGATTGCCGTCCCGGCCGACTCGGCACATCGGCGGGGTTCCTGGCGTTCGTATCTGAAGATCTCGGCGGCCTGGCGGCCCTCGATTCCCGAGCCTATCGAGGCGGCGCAGCATCCGGAGCAGGCAGCGGTTGTTTAGCGAGCAGCACAGCGCCGGCGTCGTGCCACACTCAAGTCCATGGATCTTCACAGCGGGAACGTGGTCGGCCTGCTGCATCCGGGCGAGATGGGAGCGGCAGTCGGCCGATGCCTAACCGACGCCGGATACACGGTGCTATGGGCGTCGGATGGCCGGAGCGACGAGACGGCCGCAAGGGCGGCGGGAGCGGGCCTAGCCGACGCCGGCACCCTGCGGAAACTGACGGCGCAGGCGAGCGTGATCATCTCCGTCTGCCCGCCGCACGCGGCCCTCGACATGGCCTGGGCGGTGCACGGCTTCCGCGGCCTCTACCTCGATGCCAACGCGATATCGCCGGACACGGCCCGCGAGGTGGCGAAGCTCATCACCGGCAGCGGCGGCCGCTACGTCGACGGCGGGATCATCGGCGGCCCGCCGGCTCCGCCAGGGGGCAGCACCCGGCTGTACCTATCCGGCGAGGACGCCGGGGCGGTCCGCGAGATGTTCGCCGGCACGCCGCTCGAGCCGAGGATCGCGGCCGGCTCGGCGGTCGCCGCGTCCGCGGTGAAGATGGCCTACGCCGCCTGGACCAAAGGA
>Ga0335074_10017165_pt1 | contig 10201 bp, 7 predicted proteins | sample Lox_Sample_23_FD_206715 | JGI IMG/M metagenome (GOLD analysis project Ga0335074, IMG submission 206715) | Soil microbial communities from Loxahatchee National Wildlife Refuge, Florida, United States - Lox_Sample_2.3 | ecosystem: Environmental > Terrestrial > Soil > Wetlands | place: USA: Florida...
ACTGCTCGAGAGCATCGCTCGCGAGGGACAGGGCTCGTTCCTCGCCTCGCTCAAGCGGTTCGGCGCGCTCAGCTCCCCGGGAATGCTCTCGTTCCCAAAGCCGGGAGTCACGGTCGCGCTCGACTTCCCAAACAAGGGCGCTGCCATCGAGCGGCTGTTCCGCGAGCTCGACGAGGTGGTCTCGGAGGCCGGGGGAAGGCTCTATCCCGCCAAGGATGCACGCATGCCCGGGGCGCTCTTCCGCCGCGGCTATCCGCGCTGGACCGAGTTTGCGCGCTACATCGATCCGGCCTGCTCGTCGAGCTTCTGGCGGCGGGTGAGCGCAGAGTCTTGAAGCGAGCGCTCATCGTCGGAGCGACCTCGGCCATTGCGGAGGCGACAGCCAGGCGGCTCGCAGAGCGAGGCGACGCCCTGTACCTCGTGGCGCGAAACCGCGAACGACTCGCGGGGATTGCCGCCGACCTCGCCGTGCGCGGCAGCCCGCGCGTGGGCAGTGAAAGCCTGGATGCCAACGATCTCGCCGCGCATCAGGGGATGCTCATGCGGGCGGAGCAGTTCCTCGGGGGCCTCGACATCGTGCTGATCGCCTACGGGACCCTGAGCGATCAGCAGGCCTGCGAAGGCTCCGCGGAGCTGACCGTGCGCGAGCTGCAGACCAACGCCGTGTCGATCGTGGCGCTCATCACACCCGTTGCAGAGCGTCTCGCGGCCCAGGGTTCCGGCACGATTGCGGTGATCTCCTCCGTCGCGGGCGATCGGGGACGGCGTCGAAACTACGTCTATGGCAGCGCGAAGGCGCTCCTCACGGCGTTTACGTCCGGATTGCGGCAGCGGCTGTGGCGGCGCGGCGTTGCGGTGCTGACCGTGAAGCCGGGCTTCGTGGATACGCCGATGACGGCGGCGATGCCAAAGGGGCTGCTGTGGGCCCAGCCCGAACGCATCGCCGCAGGCATCGTCCGCGCGATCGATCGCCGGACCCCCGTGGTCTATCTGCCGGGATTCTGGCGGCCGATCATGCTCATCATCCGCTGGATTCCCGAGAGGATCTTCCGCAAGCTCGATCTGTAGATGCGCCGCGGCGGGCATGTCACACGCGCGTCACGTGGGCTGCCTACAGTTCCGCTGCGATGCAGTTCTCTCCACGCGGCACGGGTCTCGCAGCTGCATTGCTCGGCTGCTGCATCGTCCTGGCAGGATGCGGCGGTGCCGAAGCGCGCCGCGCCAGCCACGTGGAGCGCGGGCAGAGATATCTCGCCGCGGGCAACCTCGCGAAGGCACAGATCGAGTTCCGCAACGCGCTGCAGATCGCGCCGCAGAGCATCGAGGCTCGCCTGCTCATCGCGCAGGTGGACGAGCGGCTCGGCAACCTCGCTGAGGCAGCAGGGCTGTATGAGTCGGCCATCGAGCTGCAACCCGACAGCGTCCGGGCACGCGTGGACCTCGGTAAGCTCTATGCGTTGCATGGCGCACCGGACCGCGCTCTTGCGACCGTGCGCCCGGCGCTGATCCGCCACCCCGACGATCCCGATCTCCTGACGGTGCGAGGCGCGGCGCTCGCTGCGCAGCAAGACCGCAGCGCGGCCCGCGCCGATGCGGAGCGGGCGGTGAAGGCTGCCCCCGGCAACGAGGATGCAGTGGCGCTGCTCGCCTCGCTCGACGTCCTCGACGGGCGCTCGGAAGAGGCGGTGGATCTGCTGAGAGAGACGCTCGCCCGGCGCCCGGGGTCGATCGATCTGCGGCAGGTGCTCGCGAGCCTCTACGTGAGGCTCGACAAGCCCAGCGAGGCGGCCGCGCAGCTTGCGCAGATCGTCGCGCAGAGCCCCAAGTCGCTCCTGTATCGCTACCAGCTGGCATCGCTCTATGCCCGCGCCCGGCGGCTCGACGATGCGGATCGCGTGTTTCGGGATGCAATCGACGCCCGGCCGGATGACTCCGGCGCGCGGCTCGCCTACGTCGAGTTTCTCGCGCAGTACCGCTCATCCGCAGCGGCCGAGCGGGTGCTCGATGCCTTCATCCAGCGCAAGCCCGCGGACGATGCGCTGCAGCTCGGTCTTGGAGCCTTGCAGCTGCGCCAGGGTCGAGCCTCCGAAGCGATCGCGACCTATCGGAGCATCGCCGAGCGCGATGGCGAGCAGCCAGGCGCCCTGGAGGCGCGCAATCGCATGGCTGCGCTGCTGATGCAGCAGGGCCAGTGGGATCAAGCCTCCGATCAGATCGCCGCGGTGCTGCGGGTGAGTCCGCGGAACGACGACGCGCTGCTGCTGCGCGCGAATGTCGCGCTCGAGCGGGGCAATCCGGGCGCCGCCATCGGGGATCTGCGCGCGGTGCTGCACGACCAGCCGCGCTCGGCCCCCGTCATGCGAACACTCGCACGCGCGTATCGCGCCAACGGGCAGGGGGCGCTCGCCGAAGAGACCTTGCGCACGGCCGAGGACGCTGCCCCGCTCGACGTTGCAGTGCGGCTCGAGCTCGCTCAACTGCTGACGCAGACCCACCGTCCAGACCAGGCGCTGAGCCTCCTCGAGCAAACGGTGGCGAGGTTCCCCAAGGATGTGACCGCCGAGGAGGCGCTGGTCCGCGCCTATCTTGCGCGGAAAAGCCTCGCGGCCGCGCGGGCCGGCGCCGAGAGACTGCAAGCGCAAGCGCCCGCCCTTCCAGTCGGGTTCTACCTGGCGGGAGTGATCGCCGGGGAACAGAACAAGCCGGAGGAGGCCGCACGCGAGCTCGAGCATGCTTTGAAGCTCAGACCCGACGCGGTGGATGCCCTCGTCGTGCTCACGCAGGTGGACCTGCGCGCAGGGCGTGCGCAGCAGGCGCTCGCTCGGGCGCAATCGGCGGCCGCGGCTGCGCCGCGAAATGCGGCTATTCAAGACCTGGTCGGTGAGTTATTGCTGAGCAGCAGGGACTATCCTCGCGCGATTCGGCAGTTGAGGCTGGCGACTCAGCTGGCACCGCACTGGTGGTTGCCGTACGGAAGGCTCGCCTCCGCCGAGGCGGCCTCCGGCGACACGGCCGGAGCGATCCGCACCTACGAGCAGGGCATTGCGGCGGCGGGCATGCAGTCGGTCCTCGCGACCGATCTGGCTTCGCTGTACGAGCAGCAGGGACGCATAGACGATGCCATTCGGGAGTACGAGGCGCTGCAGACGCACGACCCGACACTCGCCGCCAACAATCTCGCAATGTTGCTGGTCACCTACCGGAAGGATCGCGCGAGCCTCGATCGCGCGCAGCATCTCGTCGCCGGATTTGCCGCCTCGGAGAACCCGCAGCTGCTCGACACGGCAGGCTGGGTGCAATTGAAGCTCGGGGACGTGCAGCGAGCGCTACCCGAGCTGGAGAAGGCGGCTGATCGGGCCCCGCAGTCGAGCGTCATTCGTTACCACCTCGGAATGGCGGAGTACCAGGCGGGGGAGCGGAGCCGGGCGCGGCTCGAGCTGCGGTCGGCGCTGTCCGGCTCGAGAAGCTTCATCGGATCGGATGAGGCACGGTCGACCCTGGCGGCGCTCGAATCGCACTCGGGCTGACCCACCAGAGGCTGGTCCGTGCCCCGCGGCCCGCGCAACATAATCTGCACGCAGCTGTCACATTCGCGGACTAGCGTCGTGGGCCTGAGCGGTACAGGACGGTTGGGGAGGCGGGGTCATGCGGACGGTCCAGGCGAAAGCGCTCATCGCATCGATGCTCGCCGCGGGGGCATTGCTCGCATCTCGCGGAGCACTGGCGCAGACTTGCGTCCCATCGGCCGGATCCGGCCCGTTCTGCCTCACCGACACCGTCACTCAAAATAGCACGGGCTTGCTCGTCGTCACCGACCCAAACCCCGGCGAGTCGGTCAACACTGTCACACCCACGGTCTCGTACGGCCTGAGCGATCAGTTCAACCCGGGCACGGTCGATGAGAACCTCTCGGGCGCCGGTGGCACCGGCGGGCCCTGGAACTTCCAGGATGACTACGTTTTCACCCTCGCCACGGGCGCGAACGTCCAGGGTGGAGTGATCTCGTTCCAGAATGGCATCGCGGGCATCGGCAACCTGCAGGCGCGGCTCATCGAGATCAGCCCGCTCTCGCCGAACACGAACCAGGAATATGCCAGCAACTATGCAGCCACGAACATCACGAACCCTCCGACCCTGAACGCAATGGTCGTAGAGGATGCCTGGACGACCGATGAGCTGGGGGCCAGCGGTTACTACACCGTCACGCTCGACCAGCAGGCCTTCGGTGCTGGAACTTATGTTCTGCAGATCCGCGGCGAGGTGGCGGGCCCGCCGTTCTCGGGGAGCTACGGCGGCAGCGTCTCGTTCACCCCCGTTCCGCTGCCCGCCGGGTTGCCGCTGTTGCTCTCCGGCCTGGCGGTCCTTGCGCTCATGGTGCGAGGCAGGTCCTGCGGCGCGTTCGGCGCGCGCGCCGCCTAGCTCCGGTCGTCGAGAGTTTTCAGGAACGCAACCACATCCGCGATCTCCGCCTCGCTCAGCGCTTGGGCCTGCCCGGGACGCCGGTCGAACGGCGGGTCCGATCGATCGACGTTCTGCCGAAAGACAGACGGCAGGTCATCGTAGAGGTCGATACGACCGCCGTGGGCGGGATACCAGCGCGCGGGGTCGAGGTCACGCGTGACGTAGAACCGGACGACGTCTTGCAGAGTGGTGAAGCGGGCGTTGTGAAAGAAATAGGCGCGGCGGGCCGTGTTCCTGAGGGTGGGCGTGCGAAACATCCCGCAATATTCCGTGCTCTCGCGGAGGAGATCGCTGCGCAGCGGCCCGCACAGGCCGAGGTCGAAGTAGCTCGCGCGCTCGTTGGCCGCGAGCGCGGGGTTTCGTGGCACGCCAACGGCTGCGAAGCGGTAGTCGGTGAAATCCGGCGGTCGGCCCCCCGGCCCCGGCGTGCTGGGGTGGCACTCCGCGCAGTTGCCCTTGTCCGGTGAGTTGAACAGCTCTAGGCCCCGCAGCTCCTGCGCCGTGAGCTGCCCGGTGCCCTCCAGATACGCATCGTAGCGGCTGTCGTACGGGTGAAAGCTCGGATCCTCGAGCTCGAAGCGTGCCAGCGCGACGGCTGCGAGATCGGCGAGCGGCTCGTCCTCGGGCGCGCTGTGCTGCGCGGGCGTGCTTTGAAGCGCGCGCATTCGGGCGGCCTCGGCGCTCGCCTCCAGGCGGGCGGCGAGCTCGTGTACGTCGCGGTTGGCCATCTCGCGCGGGTCGAGCAGCGGCACGAGCGCCTGAACCTCCAGAGTGCTCGCGCGACCATCCCACATGAGCCCTCCGCCCGGCCCCACATCCTCCGGGTCGTCGGTGCGCGAGAGATACAGATGGCGCGTGAACTGGGGCACGTGCTGCAGGTAGCGCAAGGAGGGGACCGCCCGCCGTCCCTGCTGATCCATGCGTGGCCCTCCCATCATCACCGGTCCCGCACCGCGTGGCGCTGCGTATACATTCGCCGGGCTGTGACAGCTTGCGCAGGCTAGCTGGCCCGAGCTCGACAGGGACTTGTCGAAGAACAGCGCCTTGCCGAGCCCTGCGAGCGGGCTCAGGTGCGTCGTGGCCGCCTCGGTCGCGTGCGGCCAGATCAGTGACGCAGCCACACAGGCTGCGAAAAATCCGTCGGTGCGCGCTGCGAGCCTCTTCGCGGTCGGCATCGGAGCCCGGTCATTGGAAATTGAAGAGCGTCGTGAGATCGCCCACTGCCGGTCCGTTCAAGGGACGATACGGGTCGACGGGCGAACTCACCGGATTGGGCAGTCGATCGCGGCTGCGGCTCGTGAGCGGGGCGAGGTCCCAGTTGTGCTCGATGAACTTGAGGATGGACGCATGATCCGCATAGACGTGGTCGATGTGGCCAGCCCGGGCGTAGGGTGAGATCACGAGCAACGGAATGCGCGTCCCATCGCCGAAGAAGTCGACCGTTTGAATGTATCCGGAGTCGAAGTGTCCGCCACCCTCGTCGGTCGTCACGATGATGGCCGCGTGAGCCCAGATCTCAGGCCGCGCCTTGACCTGATCGATGATGCTCCCGAGGAAGTCCTCGAAGGTTGCGAGCACCGAGTTACCCGGGTGGCCGCTATCGAGATTCTTCGGTACGACGAAGCTCACCGCGGGCAGTCTGCCGCTCTTGAGGTCCGCGCTGAAGCCCGTGAGCCCCTTCAAGTGCGAGCGCAGCTTCCGATCAGTCATCACGGCGCGGGAGCCCACGAGCGGATCGCCGATGTTGTTGTACTCAAGACGACGCGCCTGCGCGAGCGTCAAGTGGTAACGAGCCATCTCGTCCTTGAGGTCGGCGGGATCGCGCGCGCCGGTATACCAGCCCCAGCTCACACTGCCCGCCGCGAGCGCCTCGGCGATCGTGCGCACGGTCTGCGGTGGATAGTTGTAATTGTTCGGCCCGATCGGCTGAGGGTGTCCGTCGAGGTCGTACCCTGCCGAATAGTTGTTCACGAGGTAGTAATGCCCCGGCTCGCAGTTGCTCGGGACCCGGGCGCCCGCAAGCGTAGCCAGAATGGGCGCCACACCCGGCTGCGCCGGGTCGGAGCACTCGACGTACGATCCTCCCGAGTAGCCATCGCGCTGATAGAAGTTCGCCGTGCCCAGCTGCGGATCGGGGTTCTCGATCTGATTGGGTGGGGGCGCCGCGGCCGTGCCGTTCACATTGAAAAATACCTCATCACCCGTCGCAAGGGAGATGAAGTTCGCCCCGGTGCCGCCCATGATCGATTGATGATCGTTGTCGCTCATCGCGTAATGCTCGGCGAGATCGCGAAACAGCGGCGCATCACCTGCTGCGATGTTCACGAAGCCCATGAGTCCGCCGCCCTGGCCGGTGTCGGTGCGCGTGACACCCTCCGTGTCGCTGCCCATGCCCGCCGTGACGGGTACCCACGTGTAGAGGTCGAGCCGGGCGTTGTCGCCGCCGGTTTGCTGCCACATCTGGAAGAAGCGATGCACGGGGTCTTCCGTGGCCGAGCTGAGGTTGGCGACGGCCGTTGCGAGCGTGGGAGTCGCGCCCGCGGGCAGTGCGACATAGTGCGTCACTTGAAAGGGGCCGGGAGGCAAGTCAGCGGGGAAGCGCGGATCAGGGCCCTGGCCGGCAAAGCGCAGGTCCTTGTTCAGTACGCCGATCAGAGTCGGCTGCGGCAAATGCTCGTAGCGACCCGCTCGAACCGGATCGATCGTGTAGCGGGACTGGCCGACGGCCCGGTCTTGCATGGCGCGCCAGTATTCGGGGCCGGGCGTTCCATCGGCTCGGACGATGCCCTCGGAGAGCAGGTTACGAACGCTCTCACCGGGCGGCGCGGTGTAGGTCGCGAACACGGTATCGAAGGTTTGATTCTCCCCGACCACCACGATCACGTACCGGATGGGCGTGGTCGGGGCTGCTGCGCGGCCCACATCGAGCCACAGCGTGCCGGCTGCGAGCCCCACCGCCATCAGTCCCCCCCTGCGTAGGGCCTGCCAGAACGAGTGCCTCATCACGTGTCCTTCTCGGTATGCGCCGTCCCCGGTATGCGCGTATGCGTTTGCCCGATGCGCCGAAATGCGGTAAGGCTGTGCGACCCATGCGGCTCTCGGTTCTCGACCAGTCTCCCGTCTCCGCCGGCTCGAGTCCAGCGGATGCGCTGCGCAACACGCTCGAGCTGGCGCGCGTGACCGATGCGCTGGGCTATTACCGCTACTGGATCGCCGAGCACCACGCAACGGAGACTCTGGCGAGCCCCGCCCCGGAGATACTTCTCGCGCGCGTTGGTGCCGAGACCGCAAGTCTGCGCATCGGATCGGGCGGCGTGATGCTGCCGCATTACAGTCCGCTCAAGGTGGCCGAGCAGTTTCGCATGCTCCATGCCTTGTATCCGGACAGGGTCGATCTGGGGGTCGGGCGAGCTCCCGGCGGCAGCCCCCTCGAGACCTTTGCATTGCGCCGCGAGCGGCTCGAGACCCCGATGCCGGATGACTTTCCCGATCAGCTGGTCGAGCTGCTCGGCTTCCTGCATCGAGAGTTCGCCGCCCGCCATCCGTTCAGTCGGATCAAGGTGTCTCCCGATGTGCCCGGGTCCCCGACCGTGTGGCTGCTCGGCTCGAGCTTGTGGAGTGCCTCGGCGGCTGCCCAGCTCGGGCTTCCCTACGCATTCGCCCACTTCATCGCGCCTCAGCCCACCCGTTTGGCAATCGAGCGTTACCGCACGGACTTTCAGCCCTCGCGCTACCTGTCCGAGCCGCAGGTGATCATTGCGCTGGGCGCGATCTGCGCGCCCACGGACGAGGAGGCGCAACGCCTGTCCATGAGCGTCCGGCTCATGGGCCGGCGGCTGCGAAGGGGGGATTTGCGCCCGGTACCCACCGTAGAGGAGGCGGAGCTCGAACTCGCACTTGCCGCGGATGTCCCGACCGAGGAGCCAAGCGAATGGCCGCGCCACGTGTACGGCTCGCCTGCGCGGGTGCGCGAGAGGCTCGAGGGCATGGCCGAATCGCTCGGGGTGGAGGAGCTCATGATCGTCACGATCGTGCACGATCATCTGGCTCGAGTGCGCTCATACGAGCTGCTGGCGCGAGCATTCGATCTGCGGCGGTGTTAAAGTCGCGCCCTCGGTGGAGGGGAGATTCCCATGCTGCGTGCATCTGGTTGGCTCGCGGCGGCGTTTGCCGCCATTGTCACGTTCGGCGTTCCCGGGGTCCGGGCGGCCGAACACATTCCCGGCTACATTACCCAGGCGGTCGAGGATCCGGCGCGTCCGGAAGCCGACAAGATGGTCGATGCGGAGCGCAAGCCTGCAGAGACCCTGGCGTTCTCGCACGTGAAGCCGGGCGACAGCGTCGCCGAGCTCTTTCCGGGCCGAGGCTACTTCACACGTCTCCTCAGCGCGGTGGTGGGTCCCTCGGGCCACGTGTACGCGATTGTGCCTCCGGCGCGGCCGGGAATGCGCATGGACATGGGCGCGACGATCAAGGCGATCGCCTCCGATCCGCACTATTCCAACGTGACCGTGCTGACGACGCTGGGCGAGGACGGCTTCGGCGTTCCAAGCCCGGTCGATCTCGTGTGGACCACGGACAACTATCACGACTTCCACAATGGTCCCAACGCCGACATCGCCGCTTTCAACAAGCGGGTGCTCGATGCCTTGAAGCCCGGCGGCATCTACCTCGTGGTCGATCATGCCGGGGCGGCGGGCACGGGCACGACCCAGACGAGCACGCTGCACCGGATCGATCCAGCCGCGGCGCGCAAGGAAATCGAGGCGGCCGGATTCAAATTGGTTGCGCACGGCAACGCGCTCCGCAACCCGGACGATCCGCACACCGCGAAGGTGTTCGACGCCTCGATCAGGGGTCACACGGACAAGTTCATGTACCGGTTCGAGAAGCCGAAGTAAGCGGCCGCGCACTCTAGGGGGGGTTGTGCTCGCGCAGGAACGCGACGCACGCCTCGAGCATCTGCAGGCGAGTTTCGCTGCGCGAGAGCCAGTGGTCTTCGTGCTTGAGCGTCACGAGCTCGACCGACTTGTGAGCGCGACGCAGCGCATCGAGCATCAGCTCGCTTTGCTCGAACGGCACGACCGTATCGTCCCGACCGTGAATCAGCAGCACGGGCACGTTCACCGAGCTGGCATGGGCATCGGGTGAGAGGCGCTCGAGCACGGGATCCTCGGAGCCTTTCGCTCCCCAGAACCGATCCCAGTAACGAACTGCGATCTTGTTTCCCGTGTCGGTGGACCTGTCCGTCCACAGCAGCATCCTCCGCAGATCGGCAATCCCGGCGACCGATACCGCACAGCGATAGATGCCTGTCTGCAGCGCAACTCCGGCAAGTGCCGCATACCCTCCGTAGCTTGCGCCCACGATGCACACTCGCGCGGGGTCCACAACGCCGAGCTTGACCAGGTAGCGAACGCCGTCGGAGAGATCCGTCTGCATCTTGCGGCCCCATTCGCCGAAACCTGCGGCGAGGAACCGAGCGCTCAGCGTCGAGCCTCGATAGTTTGGCCGCAGGACGGCATAGCCCTGATCGGCGAGTGCTTGCGACCACCAGTCGAAATCCGCCGTATCCTGAGCGGCCGGTCCGCCGTGCGGGAGCACGATGAGCGGCAGCCCTCGTGAGGGTCTGCCCGGCGGCAGCGTCAGATAAGCGGGAATGCTCAAACCATCGGCAGCCGGGTAGCTGAGGGGGCGCGCCTGCAGCGGGTGCGTCAGCTCGGGGTAGATATCGCCGAGC
>Ga0335074_10017166_pt1 | contig 10201 bp, 9 predicted proteins | sample Lox_Sample_23_FD_206715 | JGI IMG/M metagenome (GOLD analysis project Ga0335074, IMG submission 206715) | Soil microbial communities from Loxahatchee National Wildlife Refuge, Florida, United States - Lox_Sample_2.3 | ecosystem: Environmental > Terrestrial > Soil > Wetlands | place: USA: Florida...
GTCACCAGCCCGAGCTCGCGTGCCTCGGCCGCGCGCAGCAGCCTTCCCGTCAGCAGGATCTCCTTGGCGCGGCCGATGCCGACGAACCGTGACAGCCGCTGCGACGGGGCGATGAAGCCGACGTGGATCTCCGGCCAGCCGATCCGGATCGAGTCCGCGACCACACGGAAGTCGCACGCCATCGCGATCTCGGCGGCGTTGCCGACGCAGGCGCCGCCGGGGATGACGGCGACGGTGATCAGGGGCAGCACCTCGATGGCGCGAAAGAGCGCGTATTCGGTGCGCACGTAGTCGAGGTAGGTTGCCTCGTCCATGTCCAGGATCGACTGGAGGTCGGCCCCGCCGCTGAACGTCTTGTCGGTGCCGGTGATGACCAGCACCCGGGTGTCGCCCGCGGTGGCGATCTCGGCCACGTGAGCGGACATCTCCTTGAGCATGGGCAGGGTGAACACGTTGGCCGGGTGATCGCTGCGGAACTGCAGGCGGGCCACCGGGCCATCGCGGGAGACGGTGATCGTGTGCGTGAAATCGGTCATCTGGCGGCTGCTCCCTGGGTGGAGTGGATGGTTCCGGCGGCGTACAGGCGTGCGAGCTCGTCGGCGGTCAGCCCGAGCAGTTCGCTGAGCACCTCGTCGGTGTGCTGGCCGATGTGCGGCGGCGGCCCCTGCGGGCCCGGCGCGGCCCCGCTGATCACGTACGGCGCGCTTTGCACGAGGCGCCGCGAGCCGTCGCCGTAGTCGACCGGGGCGAGGGTGCCCCGCGCGATCAGGTGCGGGTCGGAGATGTTCTCGGCCACGGATCGGATCCTGGCTGCGGGCAGGCCGGCGGCGGTCAGCCGGCCGACGAGGTCGTCGGCCGATTCGCAGCCGGCCGCCCACTCGTCGATCAGCCGGTAGAGCCGGGCGCGGTTGGCGATCCGCGACTCGATGTCGGCGTACGCGGGGTCGCGGGCGAGTTCCGGGTGCCCCATGGTCTGGGCGAGGATACCCCAGGCCGCGTCGCCGACGGCGGAGAACGTCACCGCCTCGCCGTTGCCGGCGGTGAGTACCCCGGACGGCACCGTCTGCGGGTGCTTGCTGCCGTAGCGGCCGTAGTCGCGGTCGCCGTTGGTGTAGACGGCCTGCGCCACGGCCTGGTCGATCATCGCGAAGAGGGCGTCGAAGGAGGAGATGTCGACGTGGCTGCCCGCTCCGGTGGCCTCCCGCTGGAACAGCGCGGCGCCGATCGCGGCCACCGCGTGAACCCCGGCGTTGACGTCGGCCAGCGGGGTGCCGAAGTGCGTGTACGGGCCGCCGTCGTCGCCGGTCAGTGACATCAGCCCGGAGTACGCCTCGGCCACCATCCCGTGGCCGGACAGGTGCGCGTACGGGCCGACCGACCCGAACAGCCCGATCGAGCACAGCACCAGCCGGGGGTTGCGGGCGTGCAGGGCATCCCACCCGAGGCCGAGGCGGGCCAGGGTGCCGGGGCGGAAATTCTCCACCACGAGGTCGGCCTGCTCGGCCAGGCGGAGCACGAGTTCGATGCCGGCCGGGTCCTTGAGGTTGACGCCGACCGACCGCTTCCCGGCGTTGTACTGGGTGAAGGCGGTGCTCAGATCGGTGTCGTAGGCGATCGGGAGGCGGCGCATGATGTCGCCGGCGGCCGACTCGATCCTGATGACGTCGGCGCCCAGGTCGGACAGCAGCCGGGTGCAGAACGGGCCCGCGATGACCTGGCTCAGGTCGATGACGCGCAGTCCGCTGTAGCCGCCGCGGGCGGTCGTCACGCCGACTCCCCCGCCAGCAGCTCGCGCAGCTGCGGCTTGGAGACCTTGCCGACGCCCGTTCGCGGCAGTTCGTCGATGACGCGGAAGGCGCGGGGTACCTTGAAGCCGGCCAGCCGTTCCCGCACGAAGGCCCGCAACGCCGCCTCGTCCAGCGGCTGGGCCGGGTCGGCCAGCCTGACGAAGGCGATCGCCCGCTCCTCGTAGACCGGGTCAGGGGCGCCGACGACGGCGACCTCGGCGATGTTCGGGAAGGTCGCGATGACGTCCTCGACCTCGTGCGGGTACACGTTCTCGCCGCCCGAGATGATCATGTCCTTGGCGCGGTCGACGAGGGTGAAGTAGCCGTCGGCGGCCCGGCGGACCAGGTCGCCCGTCTTCAGCCAGCCGCCGTCCGCGAATGCCTCCGCGGTCAGGTCGGGCCGGCCGAGGTAGCCCGACATCACCGAGTCCGACCGCACCCACAGCTCGCCCACCTCGTCGTCGGCGGCGTTGGTGCCGGCCTTGGTGACGACGCGCGTCTCGGTGCCGGCGACCGGCAGCCCCAGCGAACCGAAGTGATCGAGGAACGCCTGCCCGCGCAGCGCGAGCGTGTGCGGGCCGGACTCGGTCGACCCGTAGCCGTGGACGAGCTCCGCTCCGGGGAAGTTCTTCCTGAGCGCGTGGAAGAGGGTGGGCGTCGCGGTGCTTCCGCCCACGTAGACGCCGCGGACGCAGGAGGTGTCGACGCCGTCGAGGTGTCCCGACTCGAACAGCAGCGAATAGTGGGCGGGGACGCCGACGATGTAGGTGACCCCGGCTGCCAGCGCCTTCGCCATCGCCAGCGGGTCGTACTGGCGCAAGATCGTCACCCGGCCGCCCTGGACCAGCAGCTGGTTGGCGACGGCGCCGCCGCCGACGTGGAACTGCGGGAGGATGGCGAGCAGGTGGTCGTCGCGGTTGAGCTGGTAGCCGAGGGCGGCGAAGAGGCTGTCCAGGATGCGGCCGCGCTGGGTGCGCATCACCCCCTTCGCCTGCCCGGTGGTGCCGCTGGTGAAGACGATCTCGTGCAGCCGGTTCTCGTCGTTGTCGACCGCGGGCGGTCGGGCCGGGTCGCCCGCCGCGGCGAACTGTGCCCACGACGCCCACTCGGGGCCGTCGGCCGACCCGTCGCGGACGAACCGGTGCGGGATGTCGAGGCCCGCCGCGGCCTGGTCGATGGCCTCGGTGAAGCTGGCCCCGGCGACGACCACCGCCGGGCCAAGCAGTTCGAGCTGCGGGGCGAGCTCGCGGGCGCGCAGCCAGGCGTTCAGCGCCGTGAACGTCATCCCCGCCTTCGCCGTCGCGTAGTAGGCGATGAGGAAGTCGGCCGAGTTCCGGTCCAGCCAGACCAGCCGCTGCCCGGGGCGCAGTCCGGCGTCGGCCAGCGCGTTGGCGAGCGAATTGGTCACCCGCTCGAGCTCGGCGTAGGTGAGGTCGACGCCGCCCTCGGAGGTGATCGCCACGCGTGGACCGTACGCCGACGCGTTCCGGCGCAGCACGTCAACATGACTCAGCATCCTCAGTCACCCCTTCGTAGAAGTCCCTAGCAGTGGTGGTCCCCCGGCTCAGTGCGTGTACGCCGCCATGACCTCGTCCGCGAGCTGGCGGGCTGGCCCCGAGTTCGCGACCTCGCCGTGCGACAACAGCACCAGATCATCCGCCAGCCGAAGGGCGAGCGCCGCGTTCTGCTCCACCAGCAGCACTGCGGTGCCGCGCTCGTGCACTTGGCGTAGGCCTTCGAGCACGGTGTCGGCGACCGCGGGAGCCAGCCCCATGGACGGCTCGTCGATGGCGATCAGCCGGGGCCTGGACATCAGCCCGCGGGCGATCGCCAGCATCTGCTGCTCGCCGCCGGAGAGACGGCCGGCCGCCACCTTCAGGCGGCGCCGCAGCGAGGGGAACAGCTCGATCATCTCCTCGACCCGTTCCGACGCCTCGGCCCGCGGGGCGATGTAGGCGCCCATCAGCAGGTTTTCGTGCACGCTGAGGCGGGCGATCATCGCCCGCCCTTCCGGCACGTGGGCGAGGCCCGCCCGGACGATCCGGTGCGCGGGCCGTCCGGTGATGTCCTGGCCCTCCCACGTAATCGTGCCGCGGGCCGGCCGGGCCAGCCCGGAGATCGCCCGCAGCAGGGAAGACTTGCCGGCTCCGTTGGCGCCGAGGATGGCGACCGACCCGCCGTCGGGAACCGTGAGGCTCACGCCTCGCAGCGCCCGCACCCGCCCGTAGCTGAGGTCCAGGTCACTCACGATCAGCACTGCCGCCCACCTCCGAGTCTTTGGGCTTCTTGCCCAGGTAGGCGACCTGGACCGCGTCCAGTTCCCAGACCTTGGCCGCGGTCTCGCGGCCGATGAGCCGACCCCAGTTGAGTACCAGCACCTCGTCGCAGATCACGGTGACGAGCCGGATGTTGTGCTCGACGAGCAGCACCGTGCAGCCCCGGTCCCGTACCTGCCGCACGACCGAGGCGATGTCGTCGGACTCGTCACGGGTCATGCCCGCGGTCGGCTCGTCCAGGATCAGCAGGGCGGGGTTGGTGGCCAGCGCGCGGGCGATCTCGACTCGCCTCCGGAGGCCGTAAGGGAGGCTGGCGACCGGCGCCGCCGCCACCTCGGCCAGGCCGAGCTCTTCGACCAGGCCGGCCACCACCTGGGCTGGCCGCCGGCCATCGGCCGGGTGACGGCGCAGCCGCCGCCGGTCGACCAGGTGGCGGCCGATGCGGATGTTCTCCGTCACCGTCTCGTCCTCGAGCAGCAGCAGGTTCTGGTAGGTGCGGGCGACGCCCGTCCGGGCGACCACGTACGGCCGCTTGCCGGTCAGGTCACGGCCGCCGATGCGCACGTGACCGCTGGTCGGCACCGCGAAGCCGGTGATCAGGTTGAGTAGCGTGGTCTTGCCCGCGCCGTTGGGACCGATGATCCCGGTGATCGTTCCCGGCTCGATGGCGAAGCTGACGTCGTCGACCGCGAGCACCCCGCCGAAGCGGCGCGACAGGTGCTCGACCTCGACTCCGGCGGCCGTCACGAGCGACCGGCCGACTGCAGGCTCGCCATCGCCTGACTCGCTCCCGGGCGTCCCGGCCAGTGCCCCTGGACCCACCGGAACCCGCGGCGGTCGATGATTCCCTCGGGCAGGAGCATCATCACCACCACGAGCAGGCCGCCGTAGAGCAGCCCCTGCACAAGCGGCGCGACCTGGCCGAGGTCCTGCTGGATGATGCCGATCACGAGGGCGGCGATCACTCCCCCGGACCAGTGGTAGGCCCCGCCGATCATCGCCATGGCGAGGATCTGGACGAGCAGCGTGAAGTCGTACTGCCCCGGGCTGATCGTGACGGTGCTGAACGCGCCGAGGGCTCCGGCCAGGCCGGCGATGACGCCGCTGGCGGCGAAGGCCCACGCGCGGTACGCGGGCGTGTTGACCCCGACCCCGGCCGCGACCCGGTCATCGAGGCGCATGGCCCGCAGCGCCCGCCCGATTCGCGACTGGTGCAGGATCTGCAGCAGGGCGCACAGCACGACGACGACGACCGCGGCGGTCGTGAGGCCGACGGTGGTCGGGATCCCGATGATCCCCTCGTTTCCGCCGGTGAAGCTCATATTGGCGATGATCAGGACGCAGACCTGCCCGAGGGCGAAGCTGCCGAGCGCGAGGTAGATCCCGCGCAGGTGCAGGATCAGCCGGCCGAAGACCAGCGCCAGGAGACCGGCCGCGAGGGCGCCGGCGGCGATGCTCAGCGCTGGCGGCCAGCCCTCCTTGATGTTCAGCAGGGCGGACGTGTAGGCGCCGTCGGCGGCGAAGCCGACGCTGGCCAGCGAGAGCACGCCGCACTGGAACGCCACGAACAGGCTGAGCACGAGCAGGACGTTGACCAGCAGCGAAACGCCGACGAACTGGGAGTAAGGGTCGAGCCAGTTAAACACGCTGCTCCTCCTGACTGCCGAAGATGCCGCTTGGACGCACGATGAGGATCAGCAGGATGGCGATGTAGCCGACCGCCTGGCTGAAGTTGTTGGAGATGTAAGCGGTGGTGTAGACCTGCGCGAGCCCGAGAACGAGCCCGCCGACGACCGCGCCGGCCACCGAGCCCATCCCCCCGAGCACGATGACCGCGAAGGCCACCACGAGCAGCGCGTCGCCGCTGGAGTAGGAGATCGACGCCGTCTCGGCGAAAATGCAGATTCCGGCGATCGCCGCCAGCGCGCCCGAGATGAACACGGCGATCGCGAAGATCGACTTGCTGCGCACTCCCAGCAGCTCCGCGGTCGGCACCGACCAGGAGACCGTGCGCAGTGCCCGGCCGGATTTCGTGGTGTTCAGCCACAGGGCCAGTCCGACCATCATCACGGCCGCGATGGCCAGTGACATCAGCTGAAGCTCGGGAATCTGGACCGACCCCAGGTTGATCACGCCGTCCGGGAAGTCCTGCGACGGGAACGTCCGGATCTGCGACGCGGTCCGGTCCTGCGCGATCGACGACAGCAGGTAAGAGACCCCGATCGTGGCCACCACCAGGGCGAATTCGGACGAGCGCCGACGTCGCATGTAGGCGATGACGGTCGCGTCCACGATCACCGCCAGCAGCCCGCCGACGGCCATCCCGATCAGGACCGACAGCCAGACGGGAATGCCGTCCTCGATCGCGACGAGGCATCCGAAGGCGCCCCACGTGATGAACTGGCCGAAGGCGAAGTTCATCACGCGGAGCACGCCCCAGATCAAGGTCACGCCGAGACCGAGCAAGGCATACGTCGCCCCGAGGGCAATGCCGTTGATGGTCTGCTGCAGCATCCTCTGCTCCTGCTAGCGGCTTGATGCGGTGTTGACTAGCGCAGTGGTCATCGGGTGCAGGTGGACGACGACGTCCAGACGACGGCCTTGCCGTCGTTGACCTGCATGGTGGTGACCGGGTAGGTCGGCTGGCCGTCGGACGCCCACTTGTAGGAGCCCAGCGCGCCGTCGAAGTTGGTCTTCAGGTTCGCGAGCGCGGTCCTGATCGCGGTTCCGTTGGTGGAGTTCGCCTGCTTGATCGCGGTGGCCATGCCCCACATGGCGTCGTGGCCGAGCGCGTCGAACAGGTCGGGCTGCTGGCCGTTGTTGGCCGCTTCCCAGTCCTTCACGAACTGCGGATTGCCGCCCGCGGTGCTGCCCTCGTACCAGGGCTCGGCGAACAAGCCGCACTGGGCGCCCTTGGCCGCGGTCGGACTTGACAGCGTCTGCGGCGTGCCGAGGCCGTTGTCGCCGAGGATCTGCGCATTGATCCCGGACGAGGCGGTGTCGACGTCAACGACCACGTAGGCCGGGTTGGCGTTCTTGATCGCGGTCAGCTGGGCGCTGATGTCGGTGCTGGCGGCGGTGATCGACTGAACCGCGACGGTCTTGACGCCGAGCGACTCGAGCAGCGCCTGGCGCTCCTTGAACTGTCCCGAGGTGGTCACGGTGTCGCTGCCGTAGAGGTAGGCGGCGGTCTTCCCCCCGGTCGCCTTCAGGAACTGCGGGTCGCCCTCCTTGAACAGCAGGGCGTAGTCGAGCAGTTCGCGGAACATGTAGTCGCCCACATTGGTCACCCCGGAACCGGACAGCCCGACCGCCATGGTGGGGATCCCCGCCTTCTGCGCGGTCGGCGCGGCGGCGAGGAACGAGTCGGTCAGCGAGTAGCCGACGATGGCGGTGACCTTGGCCTGGGCGAGCTCGATCGTGCGCGCCACCGCCTCGGTCTTGCTCGCCTGGGTGTCGTAGAAGATGCCCTTGATCTGGGTGTTCCCGAGGAAGTGGGAGCTGTTGATCTGGTTGATGGCGAACTGGACGCCGGCCTGCTCGCCGGTGCCGACGCCGGTGATCTCCGAGCTGCCGGTCAGGTCGAGCGGCACTCCGATGTCGATCGTGGCGGGCAGACCGCCCGACCCCCCGGCCGCGGCCGTCCCTGACGGGCTGCTGCTGCCGCTGCTGCACGCGGCCACGGCCAGCAGCGCGGCCATGCCGCCGACGGCCAGAACGCTTCTGATTGGTCTACCTGATCTATGAATTGAACGCGACATATCGCTTCCTTGACCCTTCCTGCGCCATTGACGGAAGACAGGCATCGCCAGGCGGGTGAGCGTGCTTGGCGCCGCCACCGCCGCGACCGTGGTGAGCCACCTCACCTCGGGCTGGCACCACTAGACACCAACCTGACGTTGATGTCAATATCAGGTGATGTTGACATCAGTATCGATTTCAGTGACGCGGTGGAGAGGCGCGCTGCTGTACGTTATTGCCGACTTAGCCGAACGGAGGGTCGATATGGCGGCACGACGCAACTCGGGGAAACGCGCTGGCAGTCCGGCAGCGCTGCCCGTCGAGCAGCTCACCCAGCGCGGCCTGCGCACGCGCTCGGCCCTGATCGGCGGCGCGGCCAAGGTCTTCGCCCGCGACGGCTTCCTGGACGCCAGGATCACCGACATCTGCAAGGCGGCCGGGGTCGCGTACGGGACCTTCTATACCTACTTCACCTCAAAGGAAGAGGTCTTCCATGAGGTGATCATGTCCCTGCAGGAGGACATGGCGGGCCACGAGCCGACCGCCGCGCCGGTCGAGGGCGTGACCCCGTGGGAGCTCGTCGAGGCGGCGAACCGCCAGTACGTCCTCGCCTACAAGCGCAATGCCAAGCTGATGGCCACCCTCGAGCAGGTGGCGACGTTCAACGACGACGTCCGGCGCATGCGCCTTGAGCTGCGCGGCCGCTTCGTCAACCGCAACGCCAAGGCGATCGCGCGCTGGCAGGATGCGGGCCTGGCCGATCCGGACATCGATCCGCGGTACGCCGCCAACGCGCTCGGCACGATGGTCGACCGCTTCACCTACACGTGGTTCGTGCTGGGCGAGGAGTTCGAGGAAGAGCTCGCGATCGAGACCCTGACCAGGCTGTGGCTGCAGGCACTCGGCATCGAGCACGGGCGGCACCGCAAGAAGCGGGCACGCTGAACCAGCACACGGACAAGGGAGTCGACGCCATGGCACTGGCGCTGCGCAGGCTCGGCCCGACCGGGCTGCTGGTGGCGGAGCTCGGGCTCGGCACCCTGACGTTCGGGCGCGAGACCGACGAGCACTCCGCCCGGCAGATGCTCGACTGCTACCTCGACCGTGGGGGCAACCTGCTCGACACCGCCGACGTCTACGGTGAGTCCGAGGTTCTGCTCGGCCGCTACCTGCGGGGAAGACGCGACGACGTCCTCATCGCGACCAAGGTCGGCCTGCCCCCGTACCGGCCCGGAGAACCCGGCAACGAGCAGGGCACCTCCCGCCACCACATCCGCCAGCAGGTGGAGCGGAGCCTGGGCCGGCTGGCGACCGACCGGATCGACGTGTACCAGCTGCACTGCTGGGACCCGATGACCCCGCTGCTTGAGACGCTCTCCACCCTGAACGACCTCGTGCGGGCGGGGAAGGTCCGCTATGTCGGCGTCAGCAACTTCGCCGGGTGGCAGGTCGCCACCGCCCTGGGCGTCGCCCGGCAGGCCGGGCTGGAGCCGATCGTGTCCCTGTCGCCGCAGTACTCGCTGGTAGAGCGGGGATTCGACCGCGACCTGGCCGGGGTCAGCCAGGCCGAGCGGCTCGGCGTACTCCCCTACAGCCCGCTCGGCGGCGGCTTCCTGTCCGGCAAGTACCACCAAGACGCGCCGCCGCCGCCGGGCTCGCGGGCTGCCCGCACGAGCGCGAGCACGGCCTCGGTCCAGCGCAGGCTCCGCAGCGAGCGCAACCACGCGATAGCGACGGCGGTCCGCGACGTCGCCGCGTCCATCGGCCGGACCCCCGCGCAGGTGGCGCTGAACTGGGTGCTCCACCGCCCCGGGGTGACGGCGCCGATCATCGGCGCCCGCTCGGTCGAGCAGCTCAAGGAGAACCTGGGCGCGGCCGGGTGGCAGCTCCCCGACGACGATCGCCGCCGGCTGGACGACGTCAGCGCCGTCGAACTCGGCTACCCCCACGACTGGCTCGAGCTGTACGGCCTGCGGGGCGGAAGCAAGCCAGACCGAGAGATCACCGACGTCGCCTGAACACCCAACGGAAGGAAACAGCGTGCGCGCAGTCAGAGTCGAAACCCTCGAGGGCCCCGACGCCCTCGTCTACGGCGAGTTCCCCGAGCCGCAGCCGTCCCCGTCGCAAGTGCTGATCGAGGTGCACGCCGCCCCGGTCGTCTTCCCCGACCTGCTGCTGACCCAGGGCCTGTACCAGATGCGGCCGGAGGTGCCCTTCATCCCCGGCGGAGTCGTCGGCGGGCTGGTCATCTCCGCCCCGCCCGGCTCCGGCTTCAGCCCGGGCGACCGGGTCACGTCGCTGACCCTGACCGGCGGATGGGCCGAAACGGCCGTCGGCGACGCGTCGCTGACCTTCCCCGTTCCCGCCGAGCGGACCCTGGCCGAAGGCGCGGCGGTG
>Ga0335074_10017168_pt1 | contig 10200 bp, 11 predicted proteins | sample Lox_Sample_23_FD_206715 | JGI IMG/M metagenome (GOLD analysis project Ga0335074, IMG submission 206715) | Soil microbial communities from Loxahatchee National Wildlife Refuge, Florida, United States - Lox_Sample_2.3 | ecosystem: Environmental > Terrestrial > Soil > Wetlands | place: USA...
CAGCCACGAAATCCTCGCCTCCAATGGGTCCATCCACGAGGAGTTGATCGCCCTCTTCGGCAACATGTTCGCCGGCCGCGATTTGTCGCCGATTCCCACCCCCGCCGAATTCGCCAAAGCCAGGCAGCAAGCCAACAATCAATAAATTCCTACTCCCGCCGAATTCGCAAGAGCCAGGCAGCAAGCCAGCAAACAAGAAAAGCAGCCAGCGGCAGCGAATAGCGCATAGCACCCAGCCGCCACCCTTCCTCTCTGTCCTCTGTCCTCTGTCCTCTGTCCTCTGCTCTCTGCTCTCTGCTCTCTGTTCTCTGTTCTCTGTTCTCTGTTCTCTGTTCTCTGTTCTTCGTTCTCTGTTCTCTGTTCTCTGCTCTCTGCTCTCTGTTCTCTGTTCTCTATTGCCTATTGCCTATTGCCTCGTCCCTTCCCCCCCGCCTTTTTCCCCCCGCAGCCTCGTATGCTACTATCAGCGTCGTAAAGTATGGCGCGTTTCATTGCGGTGAACGCGCGAAATAGCCCCGGAGAAAGCGAAGATGGCATACGTCATTGCAGAACCCTGTATCGGCACCAAGGACACCGCCTGTGTGGACGCCTGTCCCGTCGATTGCATTCACCCCAAAAAGGACGAAGACGGCCACGCCGAAGCCGATCAGTTGTTCATTGACCCGGTCGAGTGCATCGACTGCGGAGCTTGCGTCCCCGTCTGCCCGGTTTCCGCAATCTTTGCCCAGGACGACCTCCCGGAGAAGTGGGCCCACTTCGCTGAGAAGAATTCCAAGCACTTCGGCCGCTGACCGGCCCTTCAACCACCGTCAATTCGGGTCTGCCTGACGCGCGTCCTGCTAAGCGGGTCGCGCGTTTGTCTCTGCGCCCTCGACTCACGAACCCCGCCCCACGAATCACGACCCACGAACCACGAACCACGACTCACGAGCCCCTCCCCCTCCCCCCGCCGGTGCGATCATGAAGATGCATGAGCGTGCTCACGTCAGAAACCGTCGTCCTGCGCACCTGGCCGGTGCATGAGTCCGACCTCATCGTGAGCCTCTTCACCCGCGACTACGGCAAGCTGCGCGGCGTCGCCAAGGCCGCTCTCAAAAGCCGCAAGCGCTTCGGCGGCGCCCTCGAGCCCATGACCCTGGCCCGCGCCTGGTTCGCCGAGCGCCCGCGCCAGGATCTGGTTCGCATCGATCAGCTGGAGATCGTTCGTTCGCCCCTCTCCGCGCCCGTCGACCACGCCCGCATGGCCGTGCTCTGCTTCTTTGCCGAAGTCATCGACGAAGCCCTCCCCGAGCGCGATCCCCAGGACGCCGTCTTCCGCCTCCTCACCTCCGTCCTCGACCACACCACCAGGGAACAACCCTGGATGGCGCTCACCTATTTCTCTCTCTGGATGACGCGCCTCATGGGCCTGCTGCCCGACATCTCCCGCTGCATCGTCTGCGCCGAACCACTGCAGGGAGACGGAGTTTCGTTCTCCAGCTACTCCGACGGCCTGGTGTGCGCGCTGCATCGCAACGGCAGCGCCAACGCGCTCTGCCCCGACTCGTGGCAACTGGCGCAGCGCATGCTGAAAGCCCCCGCTTCCGCCTTCGCCGCCGAAACCTTCGCCCGCAGGCGCGCCCACGACCTCCGCCGCTTCACCCTGCAAACCCTCGAGCGCCACCTCGAACGAAAGCTCAAAACCGCCGAGGCCCTCGCCCGCCTCGGCGGGTGATTCTGCCTTGTCCTGTGTGGATTGAGTGTGTATTCTGAAAGCAGCCTCCGGAGGCGGGATCGATGCAAAGCCGCGAGATCATCCGGAGACTGAAAGCAGATGGATGGTTCGAGGTGGCCCACCAGGGAAGCCACAAGCAATTCAGGCACTCGATCAAACCGGGCCGGGTGACGGTCCCCTTTCCGCGCAAAGACGTTCCGGTCGGCACCCTTCGCTCCATCGAAAAGCAGGCCGGGCTCAAATTGAGCAAATAGAGGCGCACATGGAATACATCGCCTATCTTCACAAGGACAAAAAGTCGGATTATGGCGTGAGTTTTCCCGATTTTCCCGGTTGCATCACCGCGGGATCGACGCTGGAACAGGCACGCCGCATGGCGGCCGAAGCCCTCTCGTTCCACATCGCGTCGATGAAGAAAGATGGCGAGCCGATTCCCCAGCCCTCCACTCTCGACGATCTGCGTAACGATCCCGCGATGAAGGGCGCAGTCGCATTCCTCGTCGAGGCGGCCGAACCCGAGAAGACCGTCCGCTTCAACATCACCGCCCGCCAGAGCCAGCTATCTGAAATCGACAGCCGTGCCCGTGCGGCATGGCTTACGCGCTCCGCGTATATGGTGCATAGCTCGCTGGGCAAAAAGAGGGCTGGTCCCGCGGTGCTCGCGGCCAAAGATCGCCGGGGCAGCGCCCGCCGGAAATCGGCTTGAATGTCAAACCCGCCGCAACCGGCGGCCGCTGAGTCCGAATGAGCCGCCGCATTCCCTCAACCCGGCGATCGCACCTTGGTAACCGCGAGCACGAATATCCGCGCTTCACGATGAACTTCGTCGAGGGGACGCTCAGAGCATCATTCGCCAATCGGGATTGCCTGAATCGCTTTTTGAACATTAATAGCCTTCGATTGCTCTCCAGTTCATTTCCCCGTAAACTGTGGCCATGGAAGTGCAATTCTCTCCAGATCTTGAGGCTCGCCTCACCGAGCGTGCAGCCCGCCAGTGCCTCAGCCCCGACGAGGTGGTAAGGGACGTTGTTGCTCGCTACTTCCAGGAGGAAGATCGCTTTGTTGAAGCCGTCCAACGCGGTGAAGCGGCTTTGGCGCGCGGCGAATCGCTGACTCATGACCAGGTCGGCGACCGGCTGCGACGATTCCTCCAACCGTGATGGAGATTCGGTGGTCGATCCCCGCCGCCGAGGACCTGGAACGCATCTGCTCGTGGATTGAACGCGATTTATCGAGTCAGAGAGAACGTGATTGAAATCGCGCGAATCTTCCATGGCGCCCAGGACTGGCCGTAGACTCCTGCACATCCACTACCTGGACAACTGGCTCTCTATTTTTGCGCGCGCCTCATCTGGAAGATCGTAAAGAGAGTAAGAAAGGTACATTTCTGGAAGCCCTCCAACACTTGGATCGCGGGGAACTTTCCCTTTTGGCACTTCGAACTCAAACGGAATCTGAATATGCCATTTCGTTCCGAGTTGATTGACAGGAATGCTGAAGAGAAGCTCACGGCCCGGTCGAACGATCTTCAGTGAGCCAAGCTCGAACCAATAACCGGCGGGTGGCCCCTCGGGCTGCTTTTGGATGTCTGGTTTCGGAGCTGACTCCGAGCGACTGGGTTGAGAGGCCGATTCAAGCGCGGGAAACACAGACGCACTTAACGGCGGAGGCGGCTCGCTATCTATCATCAAGCGTGGCGGATCCTCCACGACCACATCCATTATCCCGGCTTCTCCAGGAAGGCTACCTTCTGGAACTCCGAAGGACCTCAATTCGACCGGCACATTGCAGTTATTCACAAACCTCAGCCAAACGCGCATTTCCGGCTCGTCCTCCCTTCGCCGGAGCCCTTTGCCTACATGATCAAACTTCAAGTAAACGAACTCGCGATTTGAATCGATCACGAAGGAGATGGAATTCCGCGCATTCTGCGTGAATGCCGGAATGGTTGCAGCAGACAAAAGGACTGCGATCGGCAACGCTTGAGCGGCGTGGGCATTGTACATGGACGCAAACTCCGTTTCCTATAACTCTTCTGAATCACGAGGCAATGGTAGTCCTCGCGGCGACCGGCTGACGAAAGGCCGGCGGCAGACCGCGATTTCTCAGGCATCAGCCATAAAACCAACGTAATCTGCGGCCCGTTCGCCTGCGCTTCCGGCTGCTAAAATCATCCCTTAGTTCCGACCAGAGAGATCTCCCCGTGCCCGACGACGCCCAGCCCGTGCCGCTCAAACCCGCCTCGCTCACCTTTCAGGACCTGCTCTTCCGCCTCCAGGCCTTCTGGGCAGAACGCGGCTGCGTCATCCAGCAGCCCTACGACGTCGAAGTCGGCGCCGGCACCATGTGCCCTGAAACCTTCCTCCGCGTCCTCGGCCCCAAACCCTACAAGGTCGGCTACGCCCAGCCTTCGCGCCGCCCCGCCGACGGCCGCTACGGCGAAAACCCCAACCGGCTCTTCAAGCACACCCAGTTTCAGCTCATCCTCAAGCCGCCGCCCGCCAACGTGCAGGAGCTGTATCTCGAATCCCTTGAGGCCATGGGCATTGACCTCAAGCAGCACGACCTCAAGTTCGAAGAAGATAACTGGGAGTGGCCCGCCGGCGGTGCCTGGGGCGTCGGCTGGCAGGTCATGCTCGACGGCCTCGAAATCACCCAGTTCACTTACTTCCAGCAGTGCGGCGGCCTCGATCTCGACCCCATCTGCGCCGAGCTCACCTATGGCATGGAGCGCATCGCCAAGTACCTTCAGGACGCCGAATCCATCTACGACATCGTCTGGGCCCGCGATCCTGAAACCGGCTCCCCCGTCACCTACGGCGAAGTCCGCCTCGCCGAAGAACTCCAGTTCTCCGTCTACAACTTCGAAGATGCCGACGTCCCTCGCCTCTGGGAACACTTCAATTCCTGCGAAGCCGAGGCGCAGGCCCTCCTCGCGCGGGCCAGTGCGTTGTTCGCCGCCGAAGATTCCACGCCAATCGCAAAAAAACGATTCCCGCTCTTGCCAACCTACGAGCTGGCCCTCAAATGCTCCAACCTGTTCAACATTCTCGATGCGCGCGGCGCCATCAGCGTGACGGAGCGCGTCGGCGTCATCGCCCGCATCCGCAACCTCGCCGTGGGCGTCGCCAGGGCCTGGGCGTTGCAGCAGGAGGCAAGCTAGCGGCACCAGCGGGTTGCCGGATCACGATCACGACCCACGACCCACGATCCACGATCCACGATTCACGAATCACGACCCACGACCCACGAATCACGATCCACGACCCACGATTCACCGGAAGCAATCATGGCTGACTTTTTACTCGAAATCGGGCTCGAAGAAGTTCCCGCGCGGATGATCGCCGCAGCCGAAGCCGAGCTGGGCAAGCGCGTCGCCGCGCTGCTTGAGCGCGAGCGGCTCCTCGCGCCTGATGCCCAAACCACCACCTCCTCCACGCCCCGCCGCCTCGCCGTCCTCGTCCAGGGCGTGCTCGATAAGCAGGCCGGCACTGAAGAACAGTTGACCGGTCCCTCGTGGAAGATCGCCTTCAACAACGGCGCGCCCACCCCCGCCGCGCACGCCTTCGCCAAAAAAGCCGGCGTCGCCGTCGAAGAATTGCAAAAAATCGAAACGCCCAAGGGTGAGTACGCCGCCGTTACCGTCAAGCGCCAGGGCGTCAGCGCCGCGCAGTTGCTCTCTGCCGAACTCCCCAAAGAAGTCCTCGGCCTCTACTGGGCCAAAAACATGTACTGGCGCGCCGGCAAGCCCGAGCGCTTCGTTCGCCCCGTGCGCTGGGTCGTCGCCCTGCTCGATTCCGCTGTCGTCCCGGTCGAAATCGCCGGCATCGCCGCCGGCAACGCCAGCCGCGGCCATCGCGTCCTCCACGGCCCCGCCCCCGTCGTCATCCACCAACCCCGCGACTACGCCGAAGCTCTGCGCGCCGCATTCGTCGTCGTCGACGTCGCCCAGCGCCGTCAGGCCATCCGCAAGGCCCTCGACGCGGCCACCCGCGCCATTCCCGGCGCGCGCTGGCGCGAAGATGAGCCCCTCGTCGAAACCGTCACCCACCTCACCGAGTGGCCCACCGTCATCCTCGGCGGCTTTGCAGCCGACTATCTCGCCCTCCCTGAAGAAGTCCTCGTCACCGTCATGCGCGACCACCAGAAATACTTCGCCGTCGAAGACGCCGCCGGCAAGCTCGCCCCGCATTTTCTCGCCGTGCTCAATACCCAGGTCGACGGCGAGGGCGCCGCCATGATTCGCAACGGCAACGCCCGCGAGCTGCGCGCCCGCTTCAAAGACGCCCGCTTCTTCTGGGATGTGGATCAGAAAACCCCGCTCGCCCAGCGCCTCGACAGCCTCAACAACGTCACCTTCCAGAAGGAGCTCGGCAGCTACCACTGGAAAACCTTGCAGAATCTGGCCGTGGCCCGCGCCCTCGCCGCAAAGCTCGCCGGCGCAGGCTTCGCATTCGACCAGGCTGCTCTGCTCCAGGCCGTCGAGCTCGCCAAAACCGACCTCACCACCGAGCTGGTCAAGGAATTCACTGAGCTGCAGGGCATCATCGGCGGCCTTTACGCTCGCGCCCAGGGCCTCGGCGATAAAACCGCGCAAGCCATCTACCATCAGTACACGCCCGCCTCCATTGAGGACGCCATCCCTTCCACCCCTGAAGGCCAGTTGCTGGGCATCGCTGACCGCATCCAGACCATCGTCGCCATGTTCGGCATCGGCAACGCGCCCACCGGGTCAAAAGACCCCTTCGCCCTGCGCCGCGCCGCCAACGCCATCGTTAAGATTCTCGCCGAGTCCGGCCTGCCCCTCACCCTCTTCGATGTCCTCGCTGCTTCCGCCGTCGAAGGCGAAAACCGCGACCAGGTCGCCGCTTTCTTCAGCGAGCGCGTCCAGTTCTACCTCAAAGAGGTGCGCAGCTTCCCCTACGACGTGGCCAACGCCGTCCTCGCCGCCGGCTCTGACGATGTGCGCGACGCCATGGCCCGCGCCGAGGCTCTGGTCGCCGTCCGCGGATCAGAAGACTTCGCTGCCGTCTCGGCCGCCTGCAAGCGCATCAAAAACATCCTCCGCCAGGCCGCGGAAAAGGGCTATCACCCCGCCACTCCGCAGCTTTCCATACTGGCGCTCGAGGCCATCGACCTCTGGCACCGCTCCAAAGAGATTCAGCCCCAGATCGCCGCGCTCCGCGAGCAGCGCAACTACCGCCAGGCCCTCGCCCAGATCGCCACCCTCCGCCCCACCGTCGATGCCTTCTTCGACAAGGTCATGGTCCTCGACGCCAATGAAACCGTGCGCAGCGCCAACCTCGGCCTCATCGACGAGGTCCTGCGCAACTTCTCCACCATCGCCGACTTCAGCGAGATCGTGGCGGGCTGAGCCCTCAGTTGTGGGTCGCGGCTCCGGATGCCGATTCCGCCTTTTCCGTCGAGGGCGCGGGCCGGGACTCTTTGGCCTCTTTCTGTTTGGCAACCGCGCGATTCACCCGGCGCCACAGCGCCCAGTCATCGTTGTCGTTGCCGGTGAACCCCATTTTGATTTGCAGCTCGCAGCCGTTGCCCTTGGCCTTGAGGGATAGCACGTTGCTTGCCGGATACAGCGCGCCGACAACCAGGAACGAGGCTTTCATCTGTTCGTCGTCGATGGCAATGATCTTGTAGTTTCCTGCCTCGCCCAGAGTATCCGTCACGGCGGCCCACAGATCGCTGCAAGGCATGGGAAACGGCTTGGCGAAAGCCGACGGAGCAAGTGCAAGCAGCAGGGAAAAAATCGCTGTTCTCAGCATTGTTCCCTCAATTCGGGCCGGGAACCGGCGTGTCATCAACGACAGCCACCCGCGACTCTTGCAGGCAATCTAAACTTGCGGTCTGCCCACTTCAGTGTCCCCGCGCACAGTTCGATTTGGCCCTGATCCCACCAATGCACCCATCGCGCAAGAACGCTTTCGCCCGGCAACCGCCAGCTCGCCCCACCCCACGCTGTCATCCTGAGGCGAAGCCGAAGGACCCGCGGTTGCTCTTGCAGTTGCTTTTCAGCATTTCACGCGGGTTGCTCTTCAGCGGTTCATGCGGGGCAGCGAAAAAAGCATAGGGAACACTCGCCCCACCCCACGCAGTCACCCTGAACGAAGCGTGAGCGCAGTGAAGGATCTGCGACTGCTTTTCGGATTACTTCCCCACATCGCCGACCGGGGTGCCCCACCCTGGCTTGCTAGGGTGGGCGGCGGGTGCCCCAGCTCCCTTGCTCCCTCGCTCCCTGTCTTTCTGACCACTGACCACTGATCACTGACCACTGTCTTTCGGACCGCGGAAGCAATATCCGCTCCTGCCCCAGCCCGCAGCAGTTGCAGCATCCTCGCCGTGGATGAAGGGCAAGCCTATCCGCGATCAGCAAGCGGAGAAGTTAGTCTCGGCGCGGATAAGCCGAGTGATTGTTATCGATCCGTAAGCAGAAGCAGGACTGACCCGCGTGGCGATATCTTTGACTTTTGGCGCAGAGCTCGCTCAAGACTTCTTCCACGTTGCAAACGCCTTTTGCATGCGTGGATCGGTAAAGAGTTTCACGCAAACCTCGCGCTCGACCGGCCCAGCCACAACGCAACGCATGTCGGTCCGCCGCGCCACTTCCTTCGCCGCGATCGTAATCTGCGAGACGAACCGGGCCGCATCGGCAATCGTGGCGCCGAAGACCAGCCGGTCCAGGCTTGACCAGAGAGCGCAGGCCATGCACATCGCACACGGCTCGCACGTCGTATACAGCGTGTAGCCCCTCAGCGATCCCGTGGCCAGCTTGGCGCATGCAAGTCGAATCGCTAGGGTTTCGGCATGCGCGCTGGGATCGTGGAGGGGACCCACGCGGTTCACCGCTCGCATCAACCGCTCACCCGTAGCCGTGCTCACAATGTCCGCGCCAAACGGGACCGGATGATCCGTGCTCAGCGTCTCCGCGGTGAAGGCGGCCACCGATCGCATCCGCTCGCGGTCGATCGCGCTCACGCTATCCGCCGCCAACACGGGCGGTGCCACAATCCCCAGGCTGAACGACGCCGCGCCAGCCTGCGCCAGAAAACTCCGCCGATTTACGTTCATGCGCTCTTCTCGATAGCGGCCATGCCAGGATCATACAGCCGGGGCATTTCCTGGCGAGAGACGACGGGCTCGCCAGTGACGCATCACTGATGACAAACCGGCATTCCGGCACTGGAATTTCGCGACGAGATCGAGCCCTTCCGAGTGGTTCCTCAAGGAGTAACCGACGGATAGCCGGTAATCCGTCCGCAGACGAGACCGGCATTGCGCTTCGTCAGCAGGGCACGATCAGCGCGTCGAGAACAGGAAGGCCCATCCTCGCCGGATGGCCTTCCTGCCAACGATGGATTTCCGGGGCGGCTACTTTTTTCCCCAGAAGTCGGGAGAAGCGGTGAGCCACGAATCCGGGGCGTAGCTGATATCGGCGCCGAAAGCGAAGAGATCGCTCTCCGAGGATTCGACAGTTGCGGACGCGGCTTTCTCGAGCATCTGAAGCTGGTCTTCACCTACGGCGGCACTGAATGTCTTGTCGCTGGATTCGATGCCGTCGACGTAAGCCAGATCTTCCATGGGGGTCACGAGAATATAAGTGTTGTCGCTGCCCACGCCGTACATCTTCTGGAACACGGCCCAGCGCGCGTTGGGAACGGACGATTGATAAGCTTTTGCGAAGAGCTTCACCACATGCCGGAATTCCTGGTCCTGGCCGGAACGCACGTGGAAGAGAAGAATGCGCATGAAACGCATCTTCGAGAGATCCGCGCCGGGGTTAAGGCTGAGCTCTTTCTCGTAGGAGTAGATGCTGCTGTGGTGCTCGGCGACCATCGGCGCTTCCTGAGCGCTGTCCGCTCTGAGCGTGTCCTCCAGTTTGGTCATGGCCATGGTTGCGTCGTGATTCTTCTGCAAGTCGGCAAAGGATTCGAAGCCGTGAATGTAGAGGATATTGGGTGTGCCGGTGATGGCCCGCATGGCCAGGTAGTGACTGGGGGCATTGGCCGCGCGCAAGGCCGCGACCTCATCGGCTTCGATCTTCGCGTAGGCGCTGCCCTGTTCGGGTTTCAGTTCCACGTTGTTCAGGAAGAGGTATTTGGGGGGGCCTTGGACCTGCCCGGCTGGACCCTGCGCTTGGGCGGCAGGAGCGTGTTCAAAGGTGAGGGCTGCAAAGAAAAGACAGAGAGCGGCTGAGAAATGGATGCGGAGCTTCATGGATTTTCGCCTCCTGGGGCGGGTTTAGGGGGGGAAGGAAAGAATAGCACCCCCAGCGCAGCTTGGGCTGGAACCCTCAAACCTCGGTAGTGGCTCAGTCTGAATTTTGTGGACTTGTAAGATGGTCTGCGCGTTCCGCGCGTCCTTTGATGAAGAGTGGCGGGTGGCCCGCATCTCGGGAGGCAAAACAACAGGGGTGCCCCAGGTCTCGATTCTGAGACCTGGGAAAACACGAGCCTCAACCCACAACTCCACGG
>Ga0335074_10017169_pt1 | contig 10199 bp, 7 predicted proteins | sample Lox_Sample_23_FD_206715 | JGI IMG/M metagenome (GOLD analysis project Ga0335074, IMG submission 206715) | Soil microbial communities from Loxahatchee National Wildlife Refuge, Florida, United States - Lox_Sample_2.3 | ecosystem: Environmental > Terrestrial > Soil > Wetlands | place: USA: Florida...
ATCCCAACTCAGGCGTGCGAGCAGCGCATCGAGCAGCGAAATGCGCGCCAGCTGCTCGCGGCGCGTGACACCCTCGAGCCATGGCGCGAGCCATTCGCCGATCGTTGCCAGCAGAGCCGCATCGGAAGGGTCCGGCCACCGCTCGAATTTGCCTCCCAGTCCTCGCACCAGGCGCACGCGCGCCTGCAGATCGCGTGCCTCGCGGTCCCAGGGGAGCGAGTCGATGCCGAGCTGACGAATGCCCTCGAGCATGGCGGCCAGTGCTGCCTGCTGCGGCACCTCGGGCAGAGCGCTCTCCTCTAGCACGAGGTCATCGAGCTTGAGCACGCGGCGGGCGAGCACCGCCTGTTCGCGCGCATTCCACTCGACGGAGTCCGCACGCTCGAGGCGCGAGGCCATGAGCTCATCGATATCCTCGCGGCTCAGGGGCGCCGCGAGGCGGATGCGCGCATCCCGCTCACGATCATCGAGGTCCACCGCGACGATGAGCTCCCGGCGCCCGAGGCTCTGCGGCTCGGCAAAATGCGCGCCACGGCCGTTGGTGAGCGTGAAGCGGCCTTCACCACCCGCCCGCCGCCGGCCGATGCGATCCGGAAATGCGAGCGCGAGCAGTCCGCCGATGGAGCCGCCGTCCGCTGAGCTCCTTGATTTCGGCTCAGGCTCGCCACCCAGCTGCCGCAGCAGCTCGCGCGCGCCGCGGCGGGCGCGCTGCAGAACCGCGCGATCGATCCCGGCGGCATCGCCCTCGCCGCGCAGCGCCTCGAGCCGGCCGCGAATGTCGGCATCGCGCGCGCCCGCGAGTCCGCGCAGCAGGTCCCGCTCGGCAAGCAGTGCCGCGAGTTCCGCGGCGAGCGGCAGGGACTTAAGCTCCTGCGCGCGCAGCAGCATGTGCGCGAGCCGCGGGTGTACGCCGAGCCGCGCCATCTCACGACCGTGAGGGGTAATACGCCCGTCATCGTTCAAGGCGCCGAGGCGCGCGAGCAGATCGCGCGCGCTCGCAAACATCGCGGCCGGCGGCGGATCGAGCCACTTGAGCGCTTCCGTCTCGCGCGCGCCCCAGCTCGCCAGCTCGAGCGCGAGGGGCGCGAGGTCCGCCTCGACGATCTCGGGCCGATTGAAGGGAGCGAGGCTCCTCTGTGCGCTCTCGCTCCAGGCGCGATAGCACACGCCGGGCTCGACCCGCCCCGCTCTTCCCTGTCGCTGCTCGGCCGAGGCGCGCGAAATCCGCTCGGTGTCGAGACGGCTCATGCCGGTGGCCGGATCGAAGCGCAGGCGGCGCGCAAGCCCCGAATCGACGACCACCCGCACGCCGGGAATGGTGAGACTCGTCTCGGCAATATTGGTCGCGAGCACGACCCGTCGGCTGCCCGCAGGGGGAGGCGCGAGCGCCACGGCCTGCTCCTCGCCCGGGAGATCGCCATAAAGCGGCAGGATTTGCAGCCGCGCCCGGCTGGTCACCGGTGGTGAGCCCTCGAGCAGCGCGCGCACGCGATGAATCTCGCGCGCCCCGGCAAGAAACACCAGCACATCGCCATGCTCCTCATCCAACGCGCGCCGCACGATTTGTGCCGTCAGTGCTTCGGCCCGGACGGCTCCGTGCACCGGGCCTTCCTGGGGCAGGGACGGCAACCCGTTGCCCATATAGCGCGTTGCCACGGGGAAAGTCCGGCCGCGGACCTCCACCACAGGCGCATCGCCCAAGAGCCGCGAAACGGAAGCACCTTCCAGGGTCGCCGACATGACGAGGATCCTCAAGTCCGGGGTCACGCTCGCGCGCGCATCGAGCGTCAGCGCCAGTCCGAGATCCGCCTGCAGGCTGCGCTCGTGATATTCATCGAAAATAACGCCCGCGACCCCCTCGAGCGCCGGGTCGCTCTGCAGCATCCGGGTGAGCACGCCCTCGGTGACGACTTCGATGCGGGTGTCGCGCGATACTTTCGTATCGAGGCGCATCCGGTAACCCACCGTGCGCCCGACCGGCTCCTCCAGGGTCTGCGCCATCCGCAGTGCCACCCCGCGCGCCGCGAGCCTTCGCGGCTCCAACATGAGAATGCGCTTGCCCTGCGCCCAAGGCTCATCGAGCAGGATGAGCGGCGCGACGGTGCTCTTGCCCGCTCCGGGAGGCGCCGTCAGCACGGCGGAAGAATGTTGCCGCAGCGCCCGCCGCAACTGCGGCAACGCCTCATCTATCGGTAAGCCGGAAGGCACGCTATGAACGCCAGATCCCGTAAGCAAATGCCAGCCAGCCCGCGATCAGGGCCAACCCTCCGATCGGCGTCACCACCCCGATGAGCCTCGGGGCGCCGAGGGTCAAGGCATACAGGCTGCCGCAGAAGAGAACGGTCCCGGCGACGATGAGCAGCGCCGCCGCTTTGAGCGGCGCGACATCGAGCGTTCGCAGCGCGAGACCGATACCGAGCAATCCCAGCGAGTGGTAGAACTGGTATCGGACCGCGGTGTCGTATACCTCGAGCCGCTCGGCCGACCAGTGAGCCTTCAACGTGTGGGCCCCGAGCGCGCCCGCAACCGTGGCGAGGGCCAGCAGCACACCGGCGGCCCCGAGCACCCGGCGCGCGGCGAAAGCCGCCATCATCGCGCCTGCGCTCTATGAGCCCGGCTGACCGCCCCTCTCCAGCGCCCCCATGAGCGGACGGATGAGATCGAGGGGCAAGGGGAAGATGATGAGAGAGGACTTGTCGTGCGAGATGTCGGCCAGGGTCTGCAGATATCGAAGCTGCAGCGCGCTCGCGTGCTGTCCGAGAACCTGCGCCGCCTCGGTCAGTGTCTGCGCCGCCTGCTTCTCGCCCTCGGCGTTAATGACCTTTGCGCGACGGTTGCGCTCGGCCTCCGCCTGTCGGGCCATTGCGCGGACCATGGTCTCATCGAGATCCACGTCCTTGATCTCGACGTTCGAGACCTTGATGCCCCAGGCCTCGGTGCTCTGATCGAGGATGCGCTGGATGTCGCCGTTGAGCTTGTCCCGCTGGGAGAGCAGGTCGTCCATCTCATGCTGGCCGAGCACCGAGCGCAAAGTGGTCTGCGCCACCTGACTGGTGGCCTCCCAGACGTTCGCCACCTGGATGATCGCGCGGCCGGGATCGACGACGCGGAAATAGACCACCGCATTCACCTTGACCGAGACGTTGTCGCGAGTGATCACGTCCTGCTTCGGCACGTTGAGCACGATGACCCGCAGGTCCACCTTTTTCATCCTCTGGATGATCGGCCAGATCAGGATGACGCCCGGCCCCTTGATGCCGGTGAAGCGCCCGAGAGTGAACATCACGGCGCGCTCGTACTCGTTCAGCACGTTGATGGCGCTGAACAGCAACAGCGCGGCGATGACGACGATGACGACGGCAGCATAGGGCATGGATCTCTCCGGACTGAGGCCGGCCGTTTATCGCAACGGCTCAACCCACAATGTTAGACCTTCCACTTTCACGACGCGGGCCGCCTGCCCACTCTTCAGGGGCGCCGCGCTATAGGCGTTCCACAGCTCCCCACCGTAGCGCACTCGCCCGCGCGCCGCGAAATCCTCCGCCGCCTCGACCACCGAGCCGAGCATCGCCTGCGTGCCGGTCACGACCGGGCGGCGTGCGGCGCGGGTGGCAAGATACACGATCCCGAGAATGACGAGCCCGCCCACCGTGGCGAGCCCGCCGATGAGCGGCAGCGCCACCTGGGCGCCGGGGGCTCCCGAGAAGAGAATGAGCGAGCCGACGACGAAGGCGATGAGGCCGCCGATGCCGAGCGAGCCGTAGGTCGGAAAGAAGAACTCCGCCGCCATCATGCCGGCGCCGATCACGAGCAGCGCAAGTCCCGCGAAATTGGTCGGCAGCAGCTCGAAGGCGAAGAGCGCCACGAGCAGGCAGATGACCCCGACCACCCCCGGCAACACTCCGCCGGGATGATAACCTTCGAAAAGCAGTCCCCAGATGCCGATCAGCAGCAATCCGTAAGCGATCTCGGGATTGGTGATGATGGCGAGCAGACGCGTGCGCCAGTCGGGCCTCATCCACACCACCCGCACGCCGCGCGTGTCGAGGCGAACGGTGCGGTCGCCGATCCGCGTCTCCCGGCCATTCAACTGTGTCAGCAGGCTCTGCAGGTCGGGGGCGATCAGATCGATCACATGCTGCTGCAGCGCCTGAGTCGCGGGCAGGCTCGCGGCGCCCCGTACCGCCTGCTCCGCCCAGTCGGCGTTGCGGCCGCGAAGCTGCGCCAGACCGCGGATGTAGGCGATCGAGTCGTTGAGCACCTTGCGCTCCTCGGCGGTCATCGGCGGCCCGGGCTCGGCAGCGGGCGCCGACTTGCCGGACTTCGCGGGATTTTGCGCCGGCGGGGCGGGCTCCGAGCCGCCGATCGATACCGGCGTGGCCGCGCCCAGATTGGTCGCTGGCGCCATGGCCGCGAAATGACAGGCGTAGAGAATGTAGGTGCCCGCACTCGCGGCTCTCGCGCCCGGCGGCGCGACATAGGCCACGACCGGGACGGAGGACGCGAGGATGGCGCTCACGATCTCGCGCATCGAGCTCTCGAGCCCTCCGGGCGTGTCGATCTCGAGGATGACGAAGGGGCTGCCGCGCTGCTGCGCGACCTCGAGTCCGCGCCGGATGTAGCTCGAGGTTGCGGGCCCGATCGCGCCGCGGATCTCGAGCCCCAGGGCCGCTTCGTGATGCGACAGCGGAGAGGTCGCGACGATCGCAGCGGTGGAGGGCGCAAGGAGTGCGGCCGCGGTCGCAACGACCGCTGCGATGCGAGCAACGATCCATGCCAGCCTCAGGCTCAACGTCGGTCCCCGTTCCACTCCGGCACCCGCCGTGCAACCTCGGTGTTGTTCAGTATACTCAACCTCACTGGGCCGCTTTTCAACACTTGGGCGTGCGCGGCAGGCCGGTGTGCTGAGTGCGGAACGGTCGCGAGGGCGCTTTTGTGCGTGCACGCCGCACCTCGGTGGCAGCGTCCGTGCCCGCGGGCTGATACGCCGGCACGAGCTGCTGCCGGCCGTTGCCGATGAGGTCGGCCCGCCCCATGCGGCGCAGCGCCTCACGCAACATCGGCCAGTTGTCGGGATCGTGATAGCGCAGGAACGCCTTGTGCAGCCGGCGCACCTTGAGCCCCTTCGGCACCCGCACCTCGCCACCCGCGCGGCTCAGGCGCTTCAGCGGATTTTTCCCCGAGTGATACATGGCGGTCGCCGTGGCCATGGGCGAGGGCAGGAACGCCTGCACCTGGTCGGCGCGAAAGCCGTTCCGCTTCAGCCACAGCGCGAGCTCCAGCATGTCCGCATCGCTCGTGCCCGGGTGGGCCGCGATGAAGTAGGGAATGAGGTACTGCTCCTTGCCGGCCTCGCGCGAGTAGCGGTCGAAGAGCGCCTTGAAGCGGTCATAGGCGCCGATCCCCGGCTTCATCATCATCGAGAGCGGCCCCGCGGAAATCGCCTCCGGGGCGATCTTGAGATAGCCGCCGGTGTGATGTTGGGCGAGCTCCTTCACGTACTCGGGCGACTCGACGGCAAGGTCATAGCGCACGCCGGAGGCAATGAGCACCTTGCGGATGCCCGGCAGCGCGCGCACCTTGCGGTAGAGACTGACGAGCGGCGCGTGGTCGGTGTCGAGATTCGGGCAGATCCCCGGGTAGACGCAGGACGGGCGGCGGCAGGCGCTCTCGATCTCGCGGCTGCGGCAGGCGAGCCGGTACATGTTGGCCGTCGGACCGCCGAGATCGGAGATGACACCGGTAAATCCCGGCACCTCATCGCGGATGGATTCCACCTCGCGGACGACGGATTCCTCCGACCGGCTCTGGATGATGCGCCCCTCGTGCTCGGTGATGGAACAGAAGGTGCAGCCGCCGAAGCAGCCGCGCTGGATCGCCACCGAGAAGCGGATCATCTTGTAGGCCGGAATGTTGCTGTTGCCGTAGCTCGGGTGCGGGCGGCGGCGGAAGGGGCGCTCGTAAACCCAGTCCATCTCCGTGGTAGTGAGCGGGATGGGCGGCGGGTTCAGCCACAGCTCGCTGTCTCCGTGGCGTTGCACCAGCGCCCGGGCGTTGCCCGGATTCGACTCGAGATGCAGGATCCGTGAGGCGTGCGCATACAACACCGGATCCGATGCCACCTGCTCGTAGGAGGGCATGCGAATGACGCTGCGTCCCCGGTCGGCGTTCTTCACCTGACGCACGAAGCGCACCACCCTTTCTTCGCTTTGCCGCGGCTGCGCGGAGGCAGGGCGAACCGCGGCGTCCGAGGCGGTCGGGCGTGCCGCGGCGCGCTCGGCCTCCGTGGCGTAAGGATCCGGAGGCGGGGTGACCGGGCCGGGTGCATCGAGATGGGTGGAGTCGATCTCGATCCAGCCCCCGGGGACCGCCTTGCGCGCGAACGCCGTGCCGCGCACGTCGGTGATGTCGCGAATGGATGCCCCGGCCGCGAGCCGATGCGCGATCTCGCAGATCTGCCGCTCGCCGTTGCCGTAGATGAGAAGATCCGCCTTGGCATCGAGCAGGATCGCGCGGCGCACCTTCTCCGACCAGTAATCGAAATGCGCGATCCGCCGCAACGAGGCCTCGATGCCGCCGATCACGATCGGCGTATCCTTGAAGGCCTCCCGCGCCCGCTGCGCGTACACGATCACCGAGCGATCCGGCCGCTTGCCGCCGACGCCCCCCGGTGTATAGGCATCATCGCTCCGTACCCGGCGATCCGCCGTGTAGCGGTTGACCATGGAGTCCATGTTGCCGGCGGTGATGCCGAAGAAGAGGTTGGGGCGCCCGAGCGCCGCGAAGGCGTCGGCGCTTCGCCAGTCGGGTTGCGCGATCATCCCCACCCGGAAGCCCTGGGCTTCCAGCACGCGTCCGATGATCGCCATGCCGAAGCTCGGATGATCGACATACGCATCGCCCGTCACGATGATGACATCGCAGCTGTCCCAGCCGAGCGCATCCATCTCCGCTCGCGACATGGGCAGGAACGGCGCCGTGCCGAAACGCTCGGCCCAGTGCTTGCGGTAGGCGGTGATGTCGCGCGCGGTCTGCATACAGGCTCAATACAAAAGGTATGCCTGCCGCTCCTCGCTCCAAGCGGACTCGTCTTTCTCACAGAGCGCATCGAGGTCCGCGGGCGCGGCCGCAGGGTCATCCACCCAGCGGCGCAGCCCCTCGCCGCCGTTGATCACATCGATCGCGAGACGCTCGCGCTCGTACTCGTAAGCGAAGTCACGCCAGAGCGGATAGTCGGGCCGCAGCCGCCGCAGCGCCTTGAAGACGAGCGCCATCAGCCGCCACGGCCGGAACGCCTCGTGCTCGTAGTAGATGGCGTCCTCGACGTGGATCTGCGCACCGCCGCAAAGCCGGCCCACGTGCTTGTAGAAAGTCGGCTCGAACCAGCAGGGCCGCAGGCGACAGCCGCGCATCCAGCCGGCTGCGAGCTCGCGCATGGTCGCAAGGAGCGGGTACAGGTCGAGGTCCGGCGCGCCGAAGAGCTCGAGCGGCCGCGTCGTGCCCCGTCCCTCCGAGAGCGTCGTTCCTTCCAACATCACGGTACCGGGATAGCAGCGCGCCATCCACAGGGTCGGCGCGTTGGGACTCGGATTGACCCAGGTGCGCCGCCCGATGGGCCAACCATAGCCCGGCGGCGCGTGCGGCTCCCAGCCGTCGAGCGCCACGACCTGACAGTCGACGTCGAGCCTCAGCGAGGCAATGAGCCAGCGCGCGAGCTCGCCCAGCGTCAGGCCGTGGCGCATCGGTATCGGACCCGGCCCGACGAAACTCTCACAGCCCGGACGGAGGGAGAGCCCCTCGACGGGCCGCCCGATGGGATTCGGGCGGTCGAGCACCCACACGGTCTTGTGATGCCGGGCGGCCTCCTCGAGCATGTAGCGCAGAGTCGTCACGAACGTGTACACGCGGCAGCCGACATCCTGCAGATCCACCAGCAGCACATCGAAGCTGTCCATCATCCGCTCCGTCGGGCGCCGCACCTCTCCATACAGGCTGAAGACCGGGATGCCGTGCACCGGATCGATGAAGTCGCTCGACTCCACCATGTTGTACTGCTTGTCGCCCCTGAGCCCGTGCTGCGGCCCGAACGCCGCCGTCAGCCGCACGTCGCCGAGCGCGACCAGCGCATCGAGCGAGTGCGTGAGATTGCGGGTGACGGAGGCCGGATGCGCCAGCAGCGCGACGCGCTCACCCGCGAGCGGCCTGCGAAGCTGCGGCTCATCGAGCAGGCGATCGATGCCGAACTTCATGCGGAGGTCCTCCTGGGAAACTCGAGCGCGAGCGCGAAGCCGTGCGGGTGGTGAAAATCCGGCCGTCCGGGCGGATGCCGCAACGCCCAGTATGACAGTCCGCCCTCGCGATCCTCCACTACCCCGCTCAGGGCAAGCCGCAACCGCCGATTTTCGGAGATTTTTGCCTCGGGCCGCGACCCGGCCAGCACCCCCCGCAGGCTCACCTCGGCCTGCAACTCGAGCTGCTCTTGAGCCCGGTGAAGCGCAAGCCGGGGTGCCGTCGCGAGCACGGCCGGCGCCATGCCCTGCCGGTACGACTCGAAGCGGTACGCCGCCCACTGGGTGGACGGTGAGAAATTGAGCTCCAGGTATTGCGCCGAATCCTCCACCCCAACGAACGCCTCGAAGCAGGTGCGCGCCCAGAGCCCATCCGCCCGGTCACCGTCCGCCACCGGCGGTGGAATACGGATCTGCCGCGGATCGGCCTCGAGCACGTACTCGAGCCGCAGCCCATCGGGGCTCACGAGCTCGGCGCGCGCAGCGAGCCGCCGCACCGCCACGCTGGGAGTATCCGGATGCGCGAGCAGAGGAATATAAGACGGGTCGCTCCGGTCCATTTGACATATCTTATAAGGTGCCGCTTGTTGCCGTCACAGCGCTCTCAGAACGTGCCAACCCAGCTCGAGCACGCCGCGCACCACACCCACCGCGATCTCGACTCCGGTCGTCGTGATATCGACCACGCCACGGATGGCCACGTGCCCCGCCTCTGCGAGGATCGCGTGTGGATGACGATGGGCATAGAGGATCGCGCTCCGCTCATCGGCACGCGCCGCCTCCCGTTGCACCGCGCTGAGGTCCGTAGTCGGCACGTCCGTCACACGAACGGGCGCGGTGCCCTCGCCGTAAAAGCCCAACCGCTGCGCCACGGCGGGCGTCGCATCGATGACCCGGCCACCGTAGAAAGGACCGCGATCGTCGACCATCGCCACCGCTTCGCGGCCGTTGCGCAGATTCCGGATGCTGACCCAGGTGCCGAACGGCAGGGTCTTGTCGGCGATGCGCATGGCGCCGGGATCGAAGGGCGCACCGCTCGCCGTCGGCCGGCCGGCATCGCCGCGGCCATACCAGGAGGCGATGCCGCTCGCCCGGTATCCGGCTCCGGAGGCGAGCACCCGATAGCACCCGTGCTCGGCCACGCAGTATTCGTGGTGGGGCGCCTGCGCCCGCGGCGGCCTCGAGGCGCAGCTGACGGGTCCGAGCGCGAGGATCGCGAGCGCCAGACAGACTCCGCGACTCGAGGCCAAGGGCCGGCTCTCGTCATTCGTGAAATCGATTCCCACGAGGCTCATCGTCAATGCCGACGCCACCTTGCCGGGGGTTGCCCGCGCGGCGGAGGAAGTTCACTCCCTCACAGACGCACCAGTCGCAGCCTGAGCGAATTGCCGATCACCGACACCGAGCTCAGGCTCATTGCCGCGGCGGCGATCATCGGGCTCAAGAGCATCCCGAAGAGCGGAAAGAGCGCCCCGGCGGCCACGGGAATGCCGATCAGGTTGTAGACGAAGGCGAGGCAGAGGTTCTCACGGATGTTGCGCATGGTCGCGCGACTCAACTCGCGCGCGCGCGCGATCCCCGCAAGATCGCCCTTGACGAGGGTTACGCCCGCGCTCTGCATGGCAACGTCGGTGCCGGTGCCCATGGCGATGCCGACCTCCGCTTCCGCGAGCGCAGGAGCATCATTGATGCCATCGCCCGCCATCGCGACGGCGCGCCCTTCGGCGCGCAAGCGGCGCACGATGGCATGCTTGCGCTCGGGCAGGACTTCCGCCTCGACCTCGGTGATGCCGAGCCGGTGAGCGACGCCTTCCGCCGTGGCGCGATGATCGCCCGTGACCATCACGATGCGGATTCCCTCGCGCCGCAATCGCTCGAGCGCCGCAGGCGTGCCCGCCTTCACGGGATCGG
>Ga0335074_10017170_pt1 | contig 10199 bp, 8 predicted proteins | sample Lox_Sample_23_FD_206715 | JGI IMG/M metagenome (GOLD analysis project Ga0335074, IMG submission 206715) | Soil microbial communities from Loxahatchee National Wildlife Refuge, Florida, United States - Lox_Sample_2.3 | ecosystem: Environmental > Terrestrial > Soil > Wetlands | place: USA: Florida...
CGTACTGCTGGCCAGACAATCCCACCGAGAACTCCGGCGACCTGGCAATCTGGCCATCCGCAGTGACCTGGACGCGATAGCTGCCCGGCCGCCGCACCGCGGAAAACGTCAGCTCATAGACTGCGCCGTAGCGCTTGTTCCAGCCGCCAAGGTCGGAAGTCGATGTGCCCCGGAACACGACGCCGTCACTGCCGGAAACCGTGAACGCGACTGAGGTAACCCTGGCCGGCAGCATGGCGTACGCAACCTTCGCGGCGCCGACCGGGTAGTCCACCTGGTTGACCCGGACCGCCACCGGGACCGGACTCGCGGCGGCAGGCGTCGCCGCCGCGGTCCCGCCAGCCGCCGCTAGCAGCGGAACCACGGCCAGTGCCGACACGCCGGCCAACGCCAGTACCCGATCTCGCATGTCCGGCCTCCATCGCTGCCGCCAAGGGCAATTCGTTAGGAAACCTACTAAACCAAAGAAAGCCAGACAAGAAAAGAGCCGCAACGTACCGGGAACGGGCCCTAAGCCAGCACAGTCGCCGGCCGAAGGTCAGCTGTCGAGCTCGATGCGAACGCCGAGAAGCCGGGATAGCCCGGCAACCCGGCTGAGCTCGGCCGGGCTGAACGGCTCGCCGTCCCGGCCGAAGCGCAACGGGCCGGCTGCGCCGCCGGCGTTCCCGTGCGAAGGCTCCCCGCCTGCGATGAGGCGAAGCCGCGCACCGTTGGGCCAGGTCAGCTCGGCTCCTGAGCGGCTTGTCTCCGGCCGCGTGCTGACTTCGCCGCCGAGCACTGACCCGAATAGCCGGATCGCAGCGTCAAGGTCGCTGACGTAGTGCTCGACCACCGTGAATGACGACGGCAGGCGAGCCGGGCAGAGGCCGTCCGGCGGCGGGAGTTCCGGTGGCTGCCCGGACTGCTCGGCGACCTGGATGACGATGCCGAACGCGTCGCGCGGGCGCAGGAACGCTTCCTTCCAGTTCGGCTCGTCAAGCCTGACCTGGACGGGCTCGATCCCGAGCGCCTCAATCCGGCCCAGCGTCGCGGCGATGTCGCTGACCATGAAGTTGAGGTGATGCGGCCCAGGGCCTCTGTCGTCGAGGAAGCGCTCCAGGAAGGCCGAGTCGGGGCCCGGCGTGGGCGTGATCAGCTCGATCTTGGGGCCGCCGCGGAACTCCAGCTGCCCCCACCAGAAGCCCGGCGAGTCGCCGCCGTAAGCCCACGTCCCGCCGAGCACGCCCCCGAACAGTTCCCAGCCGTCAGCAAGCTCGCGAGTCCCGATCGAGACATGGTCAAAGACGGTCTTGGTCACAGGCACCCGCTGCTGCGCACGAAAGGAGATGCTAGCGGGCGGCCGATCCGGGCGGCGCAAGGGCGTGAGTTACTAACCGATGCCCCTCATGGGGCTACGATCGGCAACTCACGCCCTTCCTGGCCCCGGCCGCTATTCGACCAGTTCTTCGACTGGCTTCACCCCGGCCTTGCCGGCCCGCAGGCGCCAGACGAGCGCGGCTACGTACCACAGCAGCGCCAGGCCGGCGCCGTAGCCGACCACCTTGTCAGCTGCATGGAACGGCCCCGGCACCGACAGCACGAAGATGATCAGAGCGCTGTACACCAGCACGAAGATAATGACTGGCCAGGCCCAGCGGCCCAGCGAGAAAGCGCCGGGGATCGAGTCCAGCGTGCGCCGCTTGTAGGCGTAACCAGCGGTGATCAGGAAGTAGATGATGTACGGGATGATCGCGGTCGCGCCGACCAGTGTCGCGAACGCGCTGGCCTGCAAGTAGCCGTACCAGGTCACGGCAATGTCGACGACGGCGAAGACCAGCAGCGCGACGATCGGTGTCTGCGTACTGGCGTTCACCTTCCGCAGCTGCTTGGAGAACGGCAGCATGTTGTCGCGCGACATCGAGTAGGCCAGCCGTGCCTGGGCGCCGGCTCCGACGACCAGGATCGCGAACATCGAGAAGATGACGAACGCGATGAAGACCTTGACCAGCCACCCTGGCAGCCAGTAACCAGCGATTGCCAGAAGCGGGAGTGGTGCCGACTCCACCGTCTTCAGGTTCGGGATCGCGATCGTGAACCCGATCAGCGCGATCATGCCAAGGACGGCCGATCCGACCACAGCCCAGATCACTCCTCGCGGCACGCTGCGCCTAGGATCGACGGCGTCCTCCGACATGTCGGCAGCGAGCTCAAAGCCGACTAGCGTGAATGCGCCGATCAGGCCCGCCAGCGCGAACGCGTAGATGGTCGGGTTATGCAGCACTGACGTGGTGTTGGTAAGGATGCTGGCACCGTAAGGCGCGGGCTTAGTCTTGAAGGCCCAGAGCACTAGCAGCAGCACTCCGAAGACGACTGTGCCAATGATCTCAGTGAACACCGCGATGTTGTTAACCCGAGCGGCGACCTGGATGCTGATGATGTTGATGATCACTGGCAGCACCATGAGGATTAGGGCCACCCCGAACACCAGCCGGGCGCTCGGCGTGTTGTCGCCGAACTCGCTCAGCAGCAGCGGTGAGGCGACGCCCAGCATGATCGCGCCGCCGCCGACGCTCATGTACAGCAGGCCGGCGAAGCCTACGAACCATCCGTAGGTCGGGTTCACCAGGCGCGCGCTCCACTGATAGGCGTACCCGGCCAGCGGGATCCGCGTGCCGAGCTCGGCGACAACGAGGGCGATCATCACGTTGCCGACGCCGACGATCGGCCAGGTCCAGATGGACGCCGGTCCCCAGTAGGCAAGCCCGAAGCCATAGTTGAGGAAGATTCCGGTGGTGATCGAGATGATCGAGAAGGCAATGGCGAACATCGAGAAGAAGCGCAGCGACCTGCGCAGCTCAGGCTTATAGCCCGCCTTGGCCAGGATGGCCTCTTCGCTGTCGCCGGCCGCCACGGCTACTGCGGCTGGCCTGGCCGATTCGTCGGTGCTCATGTGATACCGCCTTCGTGTTGTCGTGCCTGGACGGCGGCAAAGGCCTCGTCGGTGGCGGCGAGGGCCTTGGCCAGATCTGCGTCGGTCATCGCCGCAGAGATGAACCAGTTGTGGCGCGGATGCAGGTATGCGCCGGCCCGGATGGCCGCCGCAGCGAAAGTGCTCGCTAGCTGGTGACCGCGGTCGCCGGCGAAAGTCAGGTACGGCATAGCGGCCGGCCCGGTGTAGTTGATCCCGATGCCGCGCGCCGCAGCCTGTTCCAGGATCCCGGCCCGCAGGGCGGTCCCCATCTCGTCCATCGCCTCGATCGCGCCTTCGTCGCGCAACGCGCCGATGGTGGCGATCCCTGCCGCCATCGCGGACGCTGAGAACCAGAACGATCCGGTCACGAAAATGCCCGCGGCCGCCTCGGCATATGCACCGGTGCCGAGCACCGCGGCCAGCGGATGGCCGTTAGCGATGGCCTTGCTCCAGGCCGACAGATCCGGCAGCACGCCGATGGGCTCCCAGCTCGAGCCGAGGTGCAGCCGGAAACCGCAGCGGACGTCATCCAGGATCAGGGCAGCCCCGGTTCGCGTGCACAGCTCGCGCAGGCCGCGGGCGAACGCAGGGTCGACGAGTTCCTGGTCGTAGCCGGCATCGTGCCTGAACGGGCTGACGACGATCGCGGCGAGATCGCTGCCGGCCGCTGCCGCGGCCGCGGTCACCGAAGCCAGGTCGTTGAACGTGTAATGGCCAAGGTTCGCACGGTCTTCTGCTGTGACGCCCGCGAGCCTGGGCGTGCACCAGGGCGCGGCGCCGTGATAGGCGCCGGTCGCTACCAGGATGTGCGACCTGCCAGTGTGCGCCCGGGCAATCGTGCAGCACATCGTGGTCGCGTCGGTGCCGTTCTTGGCGAACATCGCCCAGTCCGCGTGCTGCACCGTGCTGACGAGCAATTCGGCAAGCTCGACCATGACCGCGCCCGGCCCGTTCTGGCAGTCGGCCATATCCGCCTGGGCGGCTGCCGCAGACTCCACGGCCGGATGCCGGTGACCGAGCACTATCGGGCCGTAACTGCACATCAGGTCGACGTACTCGTTACCGTCCACGTCCCAGACCCGTGCACCGAGGCCAGCCCGCATGAACTGCGGGTACTCCGGCGGCAGCGGGCCGGCCGACTGATGCCCGTACATCCCGCCGGGAATCACTGCGCGGGCCCGGCGACGCAGCTGCTCGTCAACGCTGCGCGGCCGGTCGTCCCGGCGGGCGGCCCGGACTAGCTGATCCGTCATGCCATTCGCTCCCCTGTGCCGATTCCGCTGGTGCTTGCTCCGACAGTGCTGGTGGCTCCCGAGCTGTTAGCTGCCGTGCCAGCTGGTACACGGTGCTTTGCCGGAAGGCGCGCGCCGATGCGGTCGGCTGCCCCGGAGCTCGCGGCGCGCAGGAAATCCAGGACCTGGCCGAGGCTCTCCAGGCCCGCATCCGACCCGAGGCCGGTCGCCACCAGCGCCCCGCAGGCGACGCCCAGCCAGGCAGCGTCGACCGGGTCGCAGCCCAGCAGCAGACCGGTCAGCATGCCTGCGTCGAACCCGTCTCCGCAGCCGGTGGTGTCGACCACGTCGACCGCGATCGCGGGAATATGGGTCAGCGTGAAGTCGGTGCTGGTCCCGGCAGTGACCAGGCAGCCGTCGGCACCAAGGGTCACCGCGACGCCGCCAGTGCCAAGCGAGAGCACGTCAGCGATCGCGCGCTCCAGGTCTGCCCGGCCGGTCAGGGCGAGAAGCTGGTCGGCGTTCGGCCAGAACCAGTCCGCGCCGCCGAGCGCGGGGCCGATCCGGGTGAAGTCGCGCTCGCTGCCCGGATGCAGCACGTCGACAGCGACGAGCGCGCCGTCGTTCTTCGCGGCCGCGACCACGGCAGTGAGGTCGGCGTCCGACAGGCCAGCTAGCGCATCGGGACCGCCCAGCAGCACAGCATCGAATCCGGCTAGTCCGGCCAGGTCGATGTCTTCGAGCCGGAGCAGTCTGGTGGCGCCCGGCACGTGCAGGGCGGGACGCTCACCGTTCGGCCGGATCGGCAGGATCGTCGCAGACGTCTGGGCAGTGGCCGACGGGACGAGACCGCTGGTGTCGACGCCATGCGCTGCCAGCGCCGCGATGAGGATGTCGGCCAGCAGGTCGGTGCCGACAGCTCCGATCGAGCGCACGTAGTTCCCGAGCTTGGCCAGGTCCACGCCGGTACCCGCGGCGGTCCCGGCCGCGGTGACCCGGATCTCGGTCAGCCGGGTGCTGCCCTGCCCGGCCGGTATCGACTCGACCGGCCGGCCCAGGACGTCCAGGATGTGCGGGCCGATGACGGCCACCCTGTGTGCCGCCGCAGCCTCCCCGGAGACCGCGCCGTGGCCGGGTGCCGCCGTCACCGCTGCCGCCGTTCCCCGTAATGACGCCGTCGCGACTCGGCGGCTACTTCGTCCAGCTCAGCCTGGGAGAGGATCCGTGGCTCGCCATGGGCGCGGGCGAGCCGGTAGACCATGGCCAGCCACTCCAGCAGCACCGCGCGGTCGTAGGCTTCGCGCAGCGTGCGGCCGTAGCAGATCGCGCCGTGGTTCTGCAGGATCGCGGCCCGGCGCCCGTCCAGGGCGGCCACTGCGGCGTCTGCCAGGCCTGCCGAGCCGAACCTGGTGTACGCAGCGACACGCACCGGACCGCCCAGCCCGTTGATCGCGTAGTGCACGGCAGGCAGTTCGGCGCACGTAGCCGACACGGCTATGACCTCGGCGGAATGCGTATGTACAACGGCGCCCGCCCCGGTAGCCGCATAAACAGCGAGGTGCATCGGCAGTTCGCTCGACGGCGTCTCGGGCGCGTCGACTTCCTCGCCGGAGAGCGTCGTGATGCAGATGTCCGATGGCATCAGCTCGGCGTAGCTCAGCCCGGACGGCGTGATCGCGACGAGGTCGTCCTCGCGCACGCTCATGTTGCCAGCCGCGCCGACGGCCAGCCCGTCCGCGATCATGCGCCCGCAGTAGCTGACTAGTTGCTCGCGAGCGGTTTGCAGTTCCGCGTTGGTTTGCATTAGAACGGATGTTAGACGGACGTCCGACAAAAAAACAGACACTAATCCGGCGAGCCTTCGAGGGGATGCGATGCCCAAGATCGTTGACTGGGATGAGCGGCGGGATGAGATCCTCTCGGCAACCTGGCGGGTAATCGCACGCGACGGGATCGCTGGTGCGACCATCCGGGCCATCGCCAAGGAGGCGAACTGCTCGCGCGGGATCCTCGGGCATTACTTCGATGACAAGGCCGACATCCTCGGGTCGGCGCTGGTGCACTCACATCGCCGGGTGGGTGCGCGGATGGCGGCAGCGGCTGCTGGCCTCGCCGGCCTGGCCGCCCTGCGGGCCGTCATGCTGGAGGCGCTGCCGCTGGATGACCGGCGCGACCTCGAGGCCCAGATCGAGATCAGCTTCTGGGGCCGGGCTCTGGGTAACGCGGACATGCGGGACCTGCAGCACAGTGAGTTCGACCGGTTCTGCGACCGGCTGCGCGGCCACCTGGCGGAGGCTGCGGAACTCGGCGAGCTGGCAGACGGTTGCGACCTGGGCCTGGCTACCCATCAGCTGGTCGTGCTCATCGACGGCCTGTCCGCCGAGCGCGTCCTGTATCAGGACCGGGTGACTCCGGAGCGGCAGGTCCAGATGCTCGACTTGCTGCTGCGGAGCTTCCGGGGCGCAGCGGTGGCGGCCCCGGCCAGCGAGACCGCGGCGGCCAGCAAGACCGCGGCTGCTCGCTAGACGCGATGTGCCAGGGCTGGTGCCTGCTATCTGGTTAGCCAGAGTCACGAGTTAACGTGGCACCGTGGTGAGACGCGCAGAACGGTCGATGTCGTTCGGAACCGTCGCGGGCGACTACGACCGGGTCCGGCCGAGCGCGCCGCCCGAAGCTATCGACTGGCTGCTGCCAGCCCGCCGCGACGTAGTCGTCGACCTGGCTGCCGGGACCGGCCTGCTGTCCAGGGCGCTGGCAGGCAAGGTCGGCCACGTCATCGCCGTCGAACCCGACGAACGAATGCGATCCGTGCTGCAGGCCCGATCTGGTGACGTCGAGGTCCTCGCAGGCCGCGGCGAGGCTATCCCGCTCCCCGATGCCAGCGCCGATGCGGTGTTCATCTCCTCGGCCTGGCACTGGATGGATCCTGACCTGGCCGTGCCGGAGATCGCCAGGGTGCTGCGCGACGGCGGCAGGTTCGGGATCATCTGGACCGGCCGGCAGCCCGGAATCGAGTGGCTGCACGCTGATGAGTGGTTCGCCGAGGCAGTCGCGGAGCGCCGGTCCAGCCCTGCGCCACCAGGCCCGCAGCTAGCGGCCGCGGACGGACTGGCCGGCGAGCTTCCCGAAGCTGAGCGGATCCGTGACGGCGAGGCTCGCCAGGTCCGGCTGCCTGACCGGACATTGTTCACAAATATCGAGACGCACGTGTTCCGGTTCAGCCGCTACATGCCAGTCGGCGACATCGCGGACTGGCTGACGACCTACAGCCAGGTGATAACCGCCAGTCCGGAGCTCAGGGACATCGGCAGAGCGCGAGCCGCGGCCGCGCTGGCCGAGCAGTTCCCGGGCGCCGGGGAACTGGAGATACCGATGCGCTCGCGCTGCTGGCGTGCCGACCGGGTGAGTCGCTAGCGGGCTGCGGTGCGCCGGCTCAGTTTTCCAGCGGCAGCATCTCGGCCGCGAACTCGGCCACGTACTCCTCGATGCCTGGACCGCCTGCGGCCGGGAGCGCTGGCCTGACGACGAACTTGCTCAGCCCGGCCTCGATGTAAGCCTCGATCATCTGCCGGGCCTGCGCCCAGTTAGCCGGCGCGAGCGTGGCCGGATCGACTCCCGGCCGGCGTCGCTCGATCGCCCGCGCGAAGTCCGGGGTGACGGCCCCTACGGCCAGGCTTATGCCGTAGTGGTCGTCCTCGATCTCGCGCCCGGCGGCTGCGGCGGCCTGCTCTATCTGCTCGCGAGCCGTCCGGGCCTCCGCAGGCGTGAGGAAGCTGCCGAGCCAGCCATCGCCGTACCGGCCGACCCGGCGTAGCCCCTCCGGCGCGCTGCCGCCAAGCCAGATATCGAGCGGCTTGGCTGGCAACGGGCCGATGCTCGCGCCTGTCACGGTGAAGAACTTGCCGGAGAAAGACACGTCCTGCTCGGACAGCAGAAGCCTCAGCAGTTCGAGCGACTCGTCGAACACTGCGGCCCGGCCGCCGTGGACCGGGAACGCGGCCGCCTCGGGCGGGCGCGCCGGACGCAGGCCGAACACCGGCAGCACCCGCCGGGGGGCGAGCGCGGCGAGCGACGCCAGTTCCTTCGCGACCAGCACCGGATGCCGGCCAGGCAGCACCGCGACGCCGGTGCCGACCTTCATGCGGCTGGTCCTGGCCAGCGTGTAGGTCATGCCGATCAGCGGCTCGACAATCCCGCCGTAGACGACCTCGCTAAACCACAGCGAGTCGATGCCCGCGGACTCGATGGGGCCGATCGCTGCTGCCAGCCCGTCGGGCGTCGCGTAGGGGCCGAGGCTGATGCCGATGCGAACCTTCATGACTCCATCCGATCACAGCCATACGGAGATGACGCCATCCGATCGCAAGCGGGACCGGCGGTCAGGCAGACCGTCGTCCCGACATTTCATCGGTTTGCCGGTCGCGAGAGGTGCTTTGTCACGGTTCGCACCGCAAAGATGCGTGAAATGCCGTCGAGAGACGGTGCTCAGATCCGGTCCAGTGCGGCGCGCAGCGGATCGAGGCCGAGCGCCCCGAGTGCCAGCGCCTGGCTGTGGAATTCCTTCAGGCTGAAGTTCGCTCCCTTGCGCTGCCGGACATCTTCCCTCGCCTGCAGCCAGATCCGTTCGCCGAGCTTGTACGACGGCGCCTGGCCCGGCCAGCCGAGATACCGGTTCAGCTCGAACCGCAGCATCTCGTCGTCCATGTGCACCCGGCTGCGCAGGAACTCCCAGGCCAGCTCGGCGCTCCAGGTCTCGCCCTCGTGCCAGCCAGTGCCGGCCGGGATCGGCAGCTCCAGGTGCACGCCGAGGTCGACCACAACGCGCGCGGCCCGCAGCAGCTGGCTGTCGAGCATGCCCAGCAGCGCGCCCGGGTCGGCCAGGTAGCCGAGTTCTCCCATCAGGCGCTCGGCGTACAGCGCCCAGCCTTCACCGTGCCCGGAAACCCAGCACAGCAGCCGCTGCCAGCGGTTCAGCGACTCCTTCTCGAAGACAGCCTGACTGACCTGCAGGTGATGGCCGGGTACACCCTCGTGATAAATCGTGGTGATCTCTTTCCAGGTGGCGAACTGGTCGACACCGTCCGGCACCGTCCACCACATGCGCCCCGGCCTGGTCCAGTCTTCGCTCGGGCCGGTGTAGTAGATGCCGCCGTCGCTGGTCGGGGCGATCATGGCCTCGATCCGCCTGGCAGGCTCAGGGATGTCGAAATGAGTCCCGTGCAGTTCGGCAATGGTGCGGTCGGCGAAATCCTGCATCCAGGACTTCAGGTTGTCCGCGCCGGTGATCTGCCGTGCCGGATCGGCGTCCAGTTGCGCAGTCGCCTCTTCGACCGTGCCGGCTGGAACGATGAGGCCGGCAACTCGCGCCATCTCGGCCTCGAGCCGCATGACCTCGGCCCAGCCCCAGTTGTAGGCCTCGTCCAGATCGACCCGGGCACCGAGAAAGTAGCGCGACGCGAGCGCGTACCTGTCGCGGCCGACAGCATCGCGCTGCGGTGCCAGCGGCAGCAGCTCGGTCTCCAGGAACTTGCCGAGTTCCGCTGTCGCGGCGTTCGCCGCATCCGCGGCTGCGGTCAGGTCTGCCAGCAGGCCGCCCGTCGCGCCGGTGCGGTCTACTAGCCCGCGGTAGAAGCTAGTGCCGGGCGCCGACCAATGCGCGCATTGCTTGGCGCACTCGATGACCTGACGGCGCGCAGCGACTCGATTCTGGCGGGCCGCCTCGGTGTAGGTCTGTCTCAGCGCGGCGTAGGCGGCGGGTACCGCGGCCATCCGGGCGGCGATGTTCCGCTGCGCTTCCTCGCCGTCGAGCGGCATCAGGTCGAATACCTGACGCACTCCCTGGATCCAGCTCGCGATGACGTTGAGATCACGAGTGGTTTCGCCGGCGTCGTAGAGCTCGACGGAAAGTCCGAGCCGTTCCAGCATTGCTGCGCGCGCGACTCGTTCCCGCTCGGTTTCCGGCTCGGCCGCTGTCAGTGCAGCGACGGTAGCGCGATCCAGCTCCGCCCGGTCGGCAA
>Ga0335074_10017171_pt1 | contig 10199 bp, 7 predicted proteins | sample Lox_Sample_23_FD_206715 | JGI IMG/M metagenome (GOLD analysis project Ga0335074, IMG submission 206715) | Soil microbial communities from Loxahatchee National Wildlife Refuge, Florida, United States - Lox_Sample_2.3 | ecosystem: Environmental > Terrestrial > Soil > Wetlands | place: USA: Florida...
TCCCAGGTCACGACCCGGTTGCGGGCACTCGCAGTGGCCAGGTTCTGGGCGAACATCGCTCCTGCGGCGCCGTATCCGTGGGTGAGCAGCAGCGGCGGGCGTCCGCCGCCGGTGACCTCGTAACTGATAGTGCCGCCGGGCCGTGCCAGAACTGGCATCGAGATCCTGCCTTCCCGCGATGATCAGTGACCGGTGAAGTTCGCCGGCCGTCGTGCCGACACTGCTGCCAGCCCCTCATGCCAGTCCGACGTTTGCATGAGCCGTTCCTGCTCCTCCCGTTCCCGCTCCATAGCGGCCCGTGCCTGCTCCGGCAGCGGGCCGCGCATCGTCGCGCGGATGGAGCGGACGGCCAGCGGGGCGGACGCTGCGATCTCGGCGGCGAGGGCATGAGCCTGCTCGCGTGCCTGCCCTGAGTCGGCCAGGCGGTCCGCCAGTCCGATCGCATGCGCTTCCGGGGCGGCGACACGCCGGCCGGTGTAGAGCAGCTCGAGTGCCTTCTGCTGGCCGACGATCGCGGGGAGCGTGACGCTGAGCGCGAATCCCTGGTGGATGCCGAGCAGAGCGAAGTTCGCCGCGAACCGCGCCTCCGGCGCCGCGACCCGGAAGTCCGCTGCCAGCGCGAGACCGAGGCCGCCGCCGATCGCGGCGCCTTGCACTGCCGCGACAATCGGGAGCGGCTGCTCGAACAGACGGATCGCGAAGTCATACAAGTGCTTGCCGTCCGGCCTGTCGATCGCGTTGGCGTCGCTGAAGTCTGCTCCGGCGCAGAAAACCCGGCCAGCGCTGCACAGCACGATGGCACGGCACCGATCGCCGGCCGCGAGGTCCTCGCAGGCGTCCGCGATCTGCTCGATGAGGCCAACGCTGAAGTAGTTGCTCGGCGGACGGTTGATCTCTAGCGTCGCCACGTAATCGGGGCCGAGTTCGACGGTGAGCTCCGCGTTCTTGGCATCCGCGTTCGTCATCAGCTCTCCCGCCTGGCCGCGCCGTCCGGTCCTGTCGATATCGTAGGGCCAGCGACTTTCGGGAGCGTTTGCGGATGCGGGCGACAGGCCATGATCGCGAAGGCTCTGTCTCGCCGGCGCTACAAAAGTCTTCGCGCTAAGCGGGTCAGGATCCGCCTGACGTCACCTGGCCGGAGCCACTGCTTGCCGACGGCGGCGTGGTGGTACTGAGGCCGCTGCGTGAACTGGCCGAGCCCGAACTGGAGCCTGCTGACTTCGCCGAGCCGGAGTGGCCGGTGCCCGAGGCGCTCGACGAGCCAGAGGCGGCACGGGCAGTCGCCGCGTGCGCCGGACCGGGCAGCGTGTACGTCACGCCGGCGGCGGTCAGGACGCTGGCGATTCCGGCTGCTGCCGTCACGGCCCGGAGCCTGGCACGGGCCTTGTCCCGCCTCGCGACGGCTGAGGGATCTGGCGTCATCGGAAGCCCTTCTGCTTCATCTGCCCGAGGCAGTTTCATCTGCCTGACAAGGTCCACAGTCGCCCGGCGAGCTCTGAATCGCTTCTGCTCACGCTGCCAGTTGCCGCAGGGCTACCTGGCCCGGCGAGCCGGAAAAACCTGGTGATCGTCGCCTCAGTGCGCAGGTAACCTCGCCTACCGTGCGTGTCCTGCCCGTCCCCGAGCCTGGCACGGCCGCAATAGGTTCGCCCTGGCGGTTCCTGCTCTGGCTGGTGGGTCGGCAGAAGGGCAGGGTGGCGCTCGGGATGCTGTGGGGCTGCACCTGGATGGTCGCGCAGTCGGTAGTGCCCGCGGTGATCGGCTCGGCTGTGGACGCTCTCATCGCCCGGCAGACTCACGCGTTCACCGCCGACTGCATTTTCGTTCTCGGACTCGGCGTAATCACCGCCGGCAGCGGCGTGCTACGGCACCGGTGCGTGATCGGGAACTTCCTGGATGCCGCATACCGGACGATCCAGCTGGTCACCGATCAGGTCTGCAGGCTCGGCGAAACCATAGCGGCGCTGGTCAGCACCGGGGAGATCGTCAGCGTCGCAGCGGGCGATGTCGCCGACATCGGGATGGCGATCGACGTGAGCGGCCGCGGCAGCGGCGCAATCGCGGCGCTGATCTCGACCGCGCTGATCATGTTGTCGAGATCGGTGCTGCTCGGGCTCATCGTGCTGATCGGCGCTCCGGCCATGACGGCGCTGGTCGGGTTGCTGCTCCGGCCGCTGCATGAGCGGCAGCAGGTTTACCGCGAACAGCAAGGCGAACTGTCGGCACGAGCTGCCGATATCGTAACCGGGCTCAGGGTGCTGCGCGGAATCGGCGGCGAGGACGTCTTCAGCGCGCGTTACCAGGCAGAATCTCAGCAGCTGCGGAGCACCGGCGTGCACGTGGCCAGGACCGAGTCGTATCTGCTCGCGGCCGAGGTGCTGCTGCCTGGCATGTTCGTAACGGCGGCCACCTGGCTGGCTGCGCACTATGCGCTGCACGGCGCCATCAAGCCCGGCCAGCTAGTGACGTTCTACCTGTTCGCGGCGTTCCTCGCGCTGCCACTCGCCACGCTGACGGAGGCAGCTGACAAGATCGTCCGCGGCTCTGTCGCCGCCGGCCGGGTGACCAGGATCCTCGCGCTCCGGCCCGAGGTAGCCGACCCCGCCAGCCCTCGGCCCGAGCCGGCGGAAGGCGCGACACTGCACGATCCGGAATCCGGCCTGACCGCGGCGCCGGGTGAGTTCCTCGGGGTCGCCGCGGAGAGCGCAGACCAGGCCGTGGCGCTAGCGGACCGCCTCGGCCGGTACGGAACCGGCACCGAGCCAGGTCCGGAGCTGGGCGGAGTCCCGCTCGCGGACCTTCCGGTCAGCGCCGTTCGCCGGCGGATCCTGGTGGCAGCGGCAGACGCGCAGCTGTTCAGCGGGCCGGTGCGAGCCGCTGTCGGGGTAGGCGGCGACGGGGCAGACGCCAATACCGCCATGCTGGCCGCACTCGAGGTCGCCGCTGCTACGGACGTGCTTGACGCGATTCCCGGCGGGATTTCCGGACGGCTTTCAGCCCGCGGCAGTTCACTGTCCGGCGGCCAGGCGCAGCGCCTCAGGCTGGCCCGCGCGCTGCTCGCGGACCCGGAGATTCTCGTCCTCGTTGAACCGACCAGCGCGGTGGACGCGCATACCGAGGCCACGATCGCAAGTCGCTTGCGGGCGCACCGCGACGGCCGTACCACGATCGTGCTGACCACCAGCCCGCTGCTGCTGGACGCCGCCGACCGGGTCGTGTTCGTGCGCGACGGCAGAGTGAGCGCCGACGGCACCCATCGCGAGCTGCTCTCCGCGCGCGCCGATTACGCCGACGTGGTGACCAGGGGAGAGGACCAGTGACCGGCGAAGCCGCGACCGCGGCTGCTTCCACCGCGGTTGCTTCCACCGCGGTTGCTTCCACCACAGCTGGTCCCACCGCAGCTGCTCCCAGCACGGGGCAGGGCGGCCAGATCCTCCCGGTGGCCGACGCGCGACAGGTGCGCAGTTACGTCCGCAGCGTCGTGATCGCCCACCGGCGCGAGCTCGCGCTTGTGGTCCTGCTTTACGGCGCGGCCACGGCGGCAGGCCTGGTAGCGCCGCGAATGCTCGGCGACATCGTCAGCGACGTCACGGCCGGCACGACCGCTGGCCAGATCGACATGCTCGCCGTGACGATCGCCGTGTCCCTGCTGGCACAGGCTTGTCTCATCCGGTTCGGCGCGCTGGCCGCCGCACGGTTCGGTGAGGGCTTGCTCGCTCAACTGCGCGAGGACTTCGTCCAGCGCGCGCTCGGGCTGCCGCTGTCGGTCGTGGAGAGCGCGGGCGGCGGCGACCTGCTCACCCGGTCGTCGCGCGACGTCACCGCGCTCAGTCAGAGTGCCAGGTTCGCGCTGTCGGCGACGCTCACCGCGGCGCTGTCTGTGGTGCTGACGATCGGCGCGATCGCACTCGACAGCCCGGTCCTGTTGCTGCCCTGCCTGATCGTGGTACCGCCCGTCTGGCTCGCCACGCGCTGGTACCTGCGCCGGGCCACGGCCGGGTACCTGCGCGAGAACGCAGCCTGGGCGCAGACGATCGAGAGCCTGGCCGAGACCACCGAGGGAGCGCGCACCGTGGAGGCACTGCGGCTGGCGGCTGCGCGTCGCCGCCGGGCCGACGCTGACATGGCCGCCAGTTACCGGGCTGAGCGCTACACGCTGCGGCTGCGATCGGCGTTCTTCCCGGTTGCCGAGGCCTCTTACGTCCTGTCGCTGGCCGGGACGCTGGTTCTCGGCGGATTCGCCTACCTGCGCGGATGGTGCTCGATCGGCCAGGTCACCGCCGCCGCGCTGTACGCGCGGGCGCTGGTTGCGCCGCTAGACGAGCTGATCTCCTGGCTCGACCAGCTGCAGATCGGCGGCGCTTCGCTGGCCCGGCTCCTGGGCATCGCCCAGGTGCCCGCCGACCGGGAGGCGGACGGTGCAGTTCCGGGCGGGAACGAGCTAGCCGCGGCGTCAGTGTGGCATTCCTACGTGCCCGGCCGTGGCGTCCTCAGGGATGTGTCGCTGCGAGTGCGGCCGGGAGAGCGGATCGCGATCGTCGGCCCGAGCGGGGCCGGCAAGTCGACTCTGGGCAAGCTGCTGGCCGGCATCATGGGACCGTCATCCGGGCGGGTCACCGTGGGCGGCGCGGACCTGACCGGGCTGCCGCTTGAGCAGCTTCGGGGCGAGGTAGCGCTCGTCACTCAAGAGCACCACATCTTCCGCGGCACCCTCCGCGACAACCTCACGCTCGGCCTGCAGGACGCGAGCGATGGGCAGGTCCAGGCGGCGCTGTCGGCGGTCGAGGCGGCAGAGTGGGCGGCAGCGCTGCCTGGCGGCCTGGACTGCGTTGTCGGCTCAGGCGGCGAACGGCTGAGCCCGGCCCAGGCCCAGCAGGTAGCGCTTGCCCGGCTCATCCTCGCCGATCCGCACACCCTGATTCTGGACGAGGCGACATCGCTGCTAGATCCGCGCTCAGCCCGGCGGCTCGAACGGTCTATGGCCGCTGTGCTGGACGGCCGCACCGTGGTGGCCATCGCGCACCGCCTGCATGCCGGCCACGACGCCGACCGGGTGATCGTGATGGCTGACGGCGAGATTCAGGAAACGGGCTCGCACCACGATCTGGTCGCAGCTGGCGGCGCGTACGCGGCGCTGTGGGAGTCCTGGCACGGCAGTCCACGGGACGACAGCCCTGCGGGACGGGAATCAGGCCGCTGACCTGCGGCTCCCGTGGCCCGGAGCCGGTTATCCCCAGAAACTGTGGACAGACTTGTGCACGGCGCGGTGGAAATCAGCCGTAGACAGAGGATAAACAACAGATGTCCTGTGGATGGCTAAAGAATCTTGAAGTTATTCCAGAAAGGCCTTGTGCTGCCGACTCGATTGGCAGTAGAAATCTCTCACCGCTGAAGACGGGATCCGCCCCAAGGGAAACCAAGGGAACGCAGCACGGACCGGGCGACCGGGCCGGATGGCGGGAATCTGACACCAGTGGTGCCGCGTCGCACACGGCATCTGAGCAATCGGTTTGCCAGGGCGGCGGGGTAACCGCCACGCAGGACGCGGTAGCCGAGCAATCGGCGGCCTAGTCGGCGAGGCAGCGCGAGGCCCCTCCATCTCATACATGGAGGGGCCTCGTCGCCGTTTAGCGTAGCGCCTCGCCGTTGTGATTCCCGACGCTGACACGGGGCAAACCTGACCGGCGCCGTAGTGCACGTTCCCGCCATTAAATCCGGCCTGCCGCACGGCAGATCGATGGCGCACGGCATCGGGCGACCCGGGGTTCGCCGGCTGACATGGCGTGTTCGGCGCGCCATCGCCTGATTACGGTGAGAGAGTAGGTGGTGACGTTGCGTACATGCGCTGCGGGGGAGCGACGGGTACGGGGGAGCGCGTGAGCATCACCACCAGTCACGCCGTCATCGAGGGCTACGAGCCGGTCCCGGCGCCGGGCGGGGCGTTGAGCGGCCGGCCGGAGACGGCGATGTTCCGGCGCCAGTCGCTGCAGCCGAGCCGACGGGCCGTGCTGCACCTGCAGGCGGCCGGCGACCCGGCAGTGCCGTCCGGGCTGGGTGACTGGTTCACCGAACGGGCGTTTCATTTCTATCTGGCCGGGCTGCGCGTGCCTGGCGGGCTTGCACTGCCTGGCGGGCTGGCGCTCGCGGGCGGGCTGGCGCTGACTGGGGGACTGGCGCTGACCGGGGGACTGGCACTGACCGGGCGGGACGCTGGCAGGGCGCTCGGATCCGCATTTGCCGACCTGGACGCGGCCTGCATGCGGTTGCGCGACGCGGACGGGATCGGGCACGTGATCGTGGCCGCGCAAGGCCGTGCGGCGCTCGCTGTGGCACTGTGGGCAGACGCGCGCGGCGATGTCCTGGCTGGTGGCGGTGCTGACCTGGCCGGTGGCGGGGCTGACCTGGCCGGTGGCGGGGCTGACCTGGCCGGTGGCGGGGCTGACGCGGTGATCCTGTTCGACCCCGTGCTGCCGGCCCGGCCGGTCATAAACCTGAACATCGCCTGCCCGGTGCTGGTGCTGACCAGCCCGGTGAGCAGCGAGCCGGCGGGTAGCGGGCCGGCGCCTCAGCGGCCGCCGCGTATCGGGCCGCTGCGTGCACGGCCGGTACGCGCGGGCATGCGGCTGCGTCGGCCGGCTGCGATGGCGCGGCTTGGCAGCCACGTGACCTGGCTCCAGCTGCCCGAGCCGGGCGAGCAGGCGGTACTCGACGAACTCGGCCGGTGGCTTGGCGCCTACATGTACGGTTCGGGACGCGACCGGCTGCTGTAAGGCCGTCAGCTGACCACGCTGATCTGGACAGCGGGGTAGCCACTCGCGCCGTTGGGCGCGGGCGGTTCCTGCAGGGCGGTCTGGGTGTAGCCGGTCTTGTCCGTTGCGCGAGCCTCAATCACGTAGGTGCCCGGACTGACGTTGACGTCCCAGTCGTAGACCCATTGCCGCCATGTGTCGAGGTCGGGCACGGTCGCGAGCGTGGCCTTACGCCAAGGGCCGTTGCCCACGCGCACCTCGACCGCCTCGATGCCCTTGTGCTGCGCCCAGGCCACGCCGGCGATGGAAACCCGCGTGCCAGCCTTAATCGGGTTCGCGCCCGTCGGCACGTCGATGCGCGACTCGGTCTTGATCGGCGCTTGCGATGACCAGCCGCGCGGCACCCAGTACGCCTGAGCAGCCTCGTAGGTTGTTACCTCGATGTCGACGATCCACTTGCACGCCGAGACGTAGCCATACAGCCCCGGAATGACCTGCCGGACAGGGAAGCCGTGCTCGACAGGCAGGGCGGCGTCGTTCATCGCGACCGCGAGCATCGAGTCGCGGCCGCTCTCCATCGCGAGCTGCACCGGACTGCCGGAGGTGAAGCCGTCCGACGACGTGGCTAGCAGCTGGCTCGCACCCGCCTTGATGCCCGCCTCCTGGAGCAGGCTGCGCAGGCTCGCGCCGAGCCACTTGGCGTTGCCGATGTACGGACCTCCGACCGGATTAGAGACGCAGCACAAGGTGATGTAGTCCTCGATCAGCGGCCGTTTGATCAAGTCCTCGAAGGTGAGAACCAGCTCCTTCTGCACCATGCCGTGGACCCGGAGCTGCCAGTTCGCCGGCGCGATCTCCGGCAGGACGATCGCTGTGTCCACCCGGTAGAAGTTGTTGTTGGGCGTGATGAAGCTGCTCAGGCCAGGGATGTCCAAGCTCGTGCCGGCTGGCAGCGGCCGAGCGGGCTTGGCTGGCGCCGGCAGTTTGAGGGCGTGCTGGATCGCGTTGACATCCCTGGTCTCGGCCAGCCAGGAGCCGCCGGCGTAAGCGATCAGGGAAACTGCGGCCGTGGCCGCGCTACCGAGCAGGAACCGGCGGCGGTCGGCTAGCAGGTGGCTCGAGCTGCGCCCGAACTGCTCGACCGGCCGCCAGACCGGGCCGGGCTGCGGCACCCACGCAGCGCCGGGCTGGGCTGCGTCGGGCTGGGCTGATCCGGGCTGGGCTGATCCGGGCTGGGCTGATCCGGCCTGAGGCGGCCCAGGCGGGGTTGCGCCTGGCGGCACCTGGCCGGGTTCTGTTGGCCTGAGCTGGGCCGGGCTGGTACCAGAGCCGCGATCGGCTGCCAGCCGGGCGGCCAGGCTGGCGAAGTAGCGCAGGGCGAATGCTGCGACGGCGGCTCCGATCAGCGATGGCAGCGCGTCCGTTCCCTTGGCAGTGGGCTGGCTGAGCGCTGCATACACGCCGATCGCGCCGAACACCGCCAGGCCGATCATGCCCTGCCAGAGCTTGCGGACGGCGAGAATGCCGATCACTGCAGCGAAGATGATCAGGACCCCGCGGATTCCCCAGACCAGCACGGTCTTGTCGTTTGAGCCGAATTCCCTGATCGCGAAGTCCTTGACCGCGGCAGGCGTGTGGTTGATCGACAGTTCGCCGACGGCGGCCACCGGTGCGCCGATCGGGGAGCTGAGCACCGCCGCGACCAGCTGAGCTACGCCGAGCGCCACCAGGGCGGTGACGATGCCGACGAGGGCGCTGCTAGCGGCGACTGCGGCGCGGCCCGGGCCAGGGCCCTGCGCGGCGGGAATACGGCCCTGGGGGCCGGGCGGATGTGGTTGTTGGCTGAAGGTCACGTTGTTATTCGTTCCTGCGTCGTCGGCGGATTGCCTGGCTGCCGTGCTGGATTACCGGCCGGCGGGGCCAAGCCGGTGCGCCGTTCAGCGACGAATATAGGGGTGTGGACATGGCAGGCGGCGACCGCGCTGACGGCACACCGCACAGCAGGCCGGGCGGCGAGGCCCGACGGGACGGCCTGGAGCTCATCCTGGCGCAGGTCGCGAAGGGCGACCACGCGGCATTCCGCACGGTATATGACCAGGCTGCGCCCGCAGTCCTTGGCATCGTGCGGCGTGTCTTGCGAGACCCTGCCCAGTCCGAAGAGGTCATGCAGGAGGTCCTGCTCGAGATCTGGCGCACCGCGGCCAGGTTTGATCCGGCTACCGGCTCGGCAGCCGCGTGGATCATGACTATCGCGCACCGCCGGGCGGTGGACCGGGTCAGGACAGAGCAGCGTGCCACGGAGCGCGAGCTGCGTGCAGCCACGGCATCTATCGCCTACGACGAGGTGAGCGACGCCGCCCTGACCAGCCTGGAACACCAGCGGGTCCGTCACTGCCTGGACGGGCTGACGGACCTGCAGCGAGAGTCGGTGACGCTGGCTTATTACGGCGGTTATAGCTACCGGGAGGTCGCGCAACTGCTCGGCGTGGCGGTCGGGACGGTCAAGACGCGGATGCGCGACGGCCTGATCCGGCTGCGGGACTGCTTGGGGGTGGAGTGATGCGAGCTCGCGGTTCCGGACTGCACACCTTGGTCGGGGCCTATGTCCTGGACGCGGTATCAGAAGCCGACAGGGCGAGCTTCGAACGGCATCTGCTCACTTGCGAGCAATGCCAGCAGGACGTACGCGGGCTACGCGAAGCGGCTGCCCGGCTTGCCGCGGCCGCCGCCGTCTCCCCGCGGCCCGAACTGCGCGAGCAGACGATGCGGGCGGCGGCCACGATCCGGCAGCAGCCACCACTCGTGGTGAGTCAGAAGCGCCAGTTTCTCGCCGGCAGTCGGTGGTGGCACGGCTCGCGCTCCGCACGGGCTGGGGCCCGGCCGTGGCTGGCCAGGGTCGCGTTGACCGCGGCCGTGGTGCTCGCGGTCACGGCTACTGTCTTCGGCCTCCACCTGAGCTCGATGCAAGGCAGGCTGAGCGCTGCCGACCAGCGCGATGCCGCAATCGCCAAGGTGCTCGGTGCGCATGACGCGACGACGCTGACTGCGAAGGTCAGTACCGGGGGCAGGGCGACCGTAGTGATGTCACACCGGGAGCGTGCGCTGGTGTTCATCGCAACCGGGCTGACCAGGCTGCCCGCCGCTCAGGCATACGAGTTGTGGCTGATGAGCCCGGCTGGCGCCACGCCCGCCGGGATGCTGCCGCCCGCCAGAAGGGGAATGTCGGGTCCGATGGTGGTGGACAAGCTCGGTCCTCGCGAGCAGCTGGCGATGACGGTAGAACCTGCCACCGGAGCACGCCATCCGACGTCAGTGCCTGTCGTGCTGGTCGCCTTGGGCAGCTGAGGGACTGCCGGGGCGACAGCTGTACCAGCGGCAGGCTAACGTGGCGACCGTGAAAGCATCCCCCGAAGCGCAGCTACGGCTACTTGAGCTTGCCGATCTTGATGC
>Ga0335074_10017172_pt1 | contig 10199 bp, 11 predicted proteins | sample Lox_Sample_23_FD_206715 | JGI IMG/M metagenome (GOLD analysis project Ga0335074, IMG submission 206715) | Soil microbial communities from Loxahatchee National Wildlife Refuge, Florida, United States - Lox_Sample_2.3 | ecosystem: Environmental > Terrestrial > Soil > Wetlands | place: USA...
AGGGTCGCCTCGGTGATCGGCGTGGACGAGGAGCCCGGCCGTGCGCTGCTGGAGACGCTCGCCGACGCGCTCAGGCCGCGGCGGCTGCTGCTGGCGCTCGATACGTGCGAGCACCTGATTGATTCGTGTGCCCGCATGTGCCACCGGCTGCTGGCGAGCTCGCAGGGGCTGCACGTGCTCGCGACGAGCCGCGAGCCGCTGCGGATGGCCGCCGAGGCGGTGTGGCAGGTGCCCCCGTTGTCCCTGCCGGACCCCGGCGGGCCTGAGGCGCCCGAGGAGCTGGGCCGCTACGAGGCGGTACGGCTGTTCGGCGAGCGGGCCGAGGCGTCCCTTCCCGGCTTTGAGCTCGGGGCCGGAAACGTGTCCGCGGTCAGCGCGCTGTGCCGGTCGCTGGACGGGGTCCCGCTGGCGATCGAGCTCGCGGCGGCCTGGGTGCGCGTGCTGTCCGTTGAGCAGATCGTGACCCGGCTCGACGACCGGTTCCGCCTGCTCACCAGCGGTGACCGGACCGCGCCCGCGCGCCAGCGGACGCTGCGTGCGGCGATCGACTGGAGCCACGACCTGCTGGCCGCCCCGGAGCAGGTCATGCTGCGCCGGCTGTCGGTCTTCGCCGGCTGGTCACTCGAGATGGCGGAGCAGGTCTGCTCCAGCGACGACCTCCCCGCCGGCGGCATCCTTGACCTGCTCGCCGCGCTGGCCGACAAGTCGCTCGTCGTGGTCGAAAGCGGGGCCAGCGGGCAGACCAGGTACCGGATGCTGGACACCATCCGCGAATACGCGGCCGCCCGGCTGGCCGCGGCCGGGGAAGCGGCGGCGCTGCAGCAGCGGCTGCGCGACTACGCACTGCACGAAACCGAGCACCTGATGCAGGTGGGAATGGGGCTGATCCCCGCTTCCTGGCCGGTGACCGTGCAGACCTTCCGCCGGTTCGACTCCGATCTCGGCAACCTGCGGCAGGTCCTCGGCCGCTGCCTGGCCGACCGTGAGGCCGAGATCGGGCTCCGGATCTGCACGTCGATGGGGCCGGTGTGGATCGTGCGGGGCTCGTTCGCCGAGGGCGCCGAATGGTTCGACTCCTTCCTCGGCCTCGACAGCCCGGTGATGCCCGTGCCCGCCGCGGTGCGCGGCCCGGCGATGGTCGGGCGCGCGCAGCTCGCCCTGGCCAGCGACCCCGGCGGGGCGCAGGAACGCGCCGCCGAGGGGCTCGGGCTGTGCCGTGAGGCCGGCGCCGACTTCTGGACCGCCACCGCCCTCAACCTGCTCACCGAGGTCGCCCTGCACGCGGGCCGGGCCGGTGAGGCGGCGGACCGCGCGGACGAGACGCTCGCGGCCGCGCGCCAGGCGGGCGACCGCTGGAACGAGGGGTACGCCCTCGGCACGATGGCCGCCATCGCCGGGCAGCGCGGCGACCTGGCCGGGGCGCAGCGGCTGGGCGAGGCCGCGCTGGCGATCATGCGCGGCATCGACCAGCAATGGGGAGTCGCCAGGACGCTGCTCGGCCTGGGGGACCTCGCCCGGCTGACCGGCGACGCCCACGGCGCACGGCGGCGCTACGAGGAGGCGCTGGCCATCCTGCGCGAGGTCAACGCCAGACCGGAGATGGCGCGGTGCCTCGCCGGGCTGGGCAGGATCGCCATGGACCAGGGCGAGGTCGCCCTCGGGCGGCAGCACCTCACCCAGAGCGTCGAGCTGAGCCGCTCGATCGGAAGCCGCATCGGCACGATCCGGGGAGTTGAGGCGTTCGCGGCGCTGGCCCTCGCCGAGGGACAGCCGGAGCGGGCGGTGCGGCTGGCCGCGGCCGCGGCCGCACTTCGCGCGGCGGCCCATCTGCCGCCGCGCCCGGACGCGTGGGCGGATCGCTACCTGGCCGCGGCCCACGACCTTGGCGAGGGTGCGGTCAGGCGGCTGTGGGAGCAGGGATCGGGCCTGGACGCCAGCGCGGCGGTCGACCTGGCGCTCGGGGGCGCCCCGCCGCCGGACGCCGATGGCCCCGGCGGCATGGGCGCCGCGCCCGCGGGAAGGCTGGCCGCACCGGGCGGGCTGACGCCGCGGGAACTCGAGATCGCCGCCTTGATCGCAAAGGGCCAGAGCAACAAGGCCATCGGCGGGGAACTGGTCATCAGCCCGGCCACGGCGGCCCGGCACGTCGCCAACATCATGCTGAAGCTGGGGCTGCGCTCACGCTCCCAGATCGCCGCGTGGGCCGTGCGCGAGTCCGGACGCGCGGCGGACGGCCGCGAGCCCGGCGAAGCTGGCCCGCAGTCCCCCTAGGCGCCGGCGTCGAACAGCGCGCTGACCGACTCCCCCACGTGAATGCGGTGGATGGCTTCGGCGAGCGCGGGAGCGAGCGAGATCACCTGCAGCTTGGGATCGCTCTCGCTCGGCGCGATCGGCACGGTGTTGCAGCAGACGATCTCGAGCACCTCCGGCTGGGCGGCGATCCGCTTGAGCGCGCCGTCGGAGAACAGCCCGTGGGTACAGGCGATGCGCACCGAGCGGGCATCGTGCTCGTGCAGCCGGGCCAGCAATTCGAGGATCGTGGTGCCGCGGGCGATCTCGTCGTCCAGCACGATGACGTCCCGGCCGGACACGTCACCGATGATCGAGCTGATGGTCACGCTGGAGTCGCTGTGCCGCTCCTTGGCCCCCGCGGCCACCGGCAGGCCGAGCATCCGCGCGAGCACGGACGCCTGCTTGGCGTTGCCGAGGTCCGGCGAGACCACGACGGCGCTGGCGAGATCCTGACCGCGGAAATGCCCCGCGATCTCGCGAAGCGCGTGCAGGTGGTCCACGGGCACCGAAAAGAACCCGTGCACCTGCGGCGCGTGCAGGGTCATCGTGAGGATCCGGCTAGCCCCGGCGGTGACCAGCAGGTCGGCGACCATCCGGCCGCCGATCGACACCCGCGGCATGGCTTTCTTGTCCGACCGGGCGTAGGCGTAGTGCGGGATCACGGCCGTGACCCTCGCCGCCGAGGCTCCGCGGGCGGCGTCGAGCATGAGCAGCAGCTCGACCAGGTGCTCCTGGACCGGCGCGCACAGCGGCTGGATCAGGAAGACGTCCCGTTCCCGGCAGTTGGACTGCAGCTGCACCTCAAGGCAGTCGTTGGCGAACCGGGTCAGCCGGACCGGGCGCAGCGGGACCCCAAGATGCGCACATATCTCCTCTGCCAGCCCGACGTGAGCACTCCCGCTGAAGACCGCGATTTCCCGCACAGCGCCAAGGCTACGGGGCCGGCCTGCCCAGGTCAGCCGCGAGCATGGCGCCCGCCACCTGGAGCCAGCGGCGAGGGCTGGCCATGGCGGAGCCGGTCCCGCCGGCCAGCCGGTCCAGCGCCACCGCCGCGACGCCCTCCGGCGGATCGGCCGTGATCGTGCCGGCGGCGAGCCCCGCGCGAACACCGGCCCGCCGCGCCGCCGCCAGCACGGTCCCGGTGATCTTGCCGCCGGCCGAGGTGGCGTCGTAGCGGCCCTCGCCGGTCAGCACCACGTCGGCGCGGCGAAGCTGCTCGTCCAGGCCGGCGAGGCGGCACAGCTCGGCGGCGCCGGGCACGATGCTGGCACCCCAGGCGACGGCGAACCCGTAGCCGGTGCCGCCAGCGGCGCCTGCCCCGCGGGCACCCGGGTCGCCGCCCAGCACGAGCGCCAGGCGGGCGAGGCCCGTCTCGAGGCTCGCGATCTGCGCCGCGCTGGCGCCCTTCTGCGGGCCGAACACGGCCGCCGCGCCGGCGGGGCCCAGCAGCGGGGCCCGCACGTCGGTCAGGCAGATCACCCCGCCGGGCGGCGGCGGGACGAGGCCGGTCAGGTCGGCGGAGGCGAGGTCGCGCAGCGCTCCCCCGCCGGGCGGCAGCTGGCGCCGTGCGCCGTCGAGGAAGCGGGCGCCCAGGGCGGTCAGCGCTCCCGTCCCGCCGTCGGTGGACGCCGATCCGCCGAGGGCGAGCAGGATCCGCCTGGCGCCCGCCTCAACGGCGCTGGCGAGGAGCTGCCCGGTTCCCGTTGTCTGCGCGCCGAGCGGATCCAGCGCCGCCATCAGCGGCAGCCCGCTGGCCAGCGCGAGCTCGACGCAGGCGGTCGCGTCGCGCAGTTCCAGCCAGCAACTGTCCACGGCCCGCCCGTCCGGCCCGGTGACCGGGACCGGGTGCCAGCGGGCCGCGGAGTCGGTCGCGGCGAGAACCTGCAGTGTGCCCTCGCCGCCGTCGGCGAGCGGCAGGCACACCAGTTCGTCGGCCGGCCTTGCTTCGCGCCAGCCCCCGGCGAGCGCCGCCGCGGCCTCACGGGCGCCAAGGCTGCCCTTGAAGGAGTCGGGGGCGACGACGACCCGCACGACGGTCAGCTGGCCGCCTGCTGTGGCGGATGGTACGCGGGCAGCCCGAGGCGGCTGCGGATGGTCTGCTGGACCTGCTCCTTCGGCGGCCGGGTATCGATCGTGACCACGTACTCCTTCCGGCGGAAGATGTCCAGCACGGGATCGGTCTTCTCGTGGTACTCACGCAGCCGCACGGCGAGCGCTTCCTCGGTGTCGTCCTCCCTGGTGACCAGCTCACCGGCGCATGCGTCGCAGCGGCCATCTTCCTTCGGGCTGTTGTCGATCAGGCTGTAGTCCATGCCACAGCCCGCGCACAGCCGCCTGGCCATCACCCGCCGCCGGACCTCGCTGTCCGGCAGGTCGAGGTAGATCACGCTGTCGATGTCGTAGCTCTCCAGGAAGAACTCCGCCTGGCGCACGCTGCGCGGGAATCCGTCGATGATGAACCCGTAGTTCCAGTCGTGCTGGCCGAGCCGCTCCTGCACGATGCCCTCGACGAGGTCGTCGCTCACCAGCTCGCCCGCCGCCATGGTGCGCCTGACCTGGGCGCCGAGTTTTGTGTGGTTCTGCACGTTCCAGCGGAGGATGTCGCCCACGCCGATGTTCACCAGGTCCAGGTCAGCCGCGAGCATCGCCGCGTGCGTGCCCTTCCCGCTGCCCTGAACTCCCATGATGACGTATTTCCGCATGCACATACCCTCGCACAGGCTGCGCCACTGCGGTCCCCTGGCTTGGCTCCGGCTTGCCCGGTGCCTAGCCGTGCGGCTCGCTGACCTCCGCCTCGCTGCGCAGCGAGAACCGCCGCTCGCACCACCGGCGAAGCTTGGGGTCGAGCGAGGTCCGGATCAGCGGCCAGTCCTCCATCAGCAGCCGGGCGTTAAGGAAGCGTGCAACCTCGTTGCGCCTGCCCTGGGTCAGCAGGACGCCGTACATGCTGCGGCGGATGGTGTCGTCGGTCACATCGAACTCGCGCATGCCCGGCCACGACAGGTGCCTCGGCAGCACCACGACTCCCTTGGACGGGCCGCGCAGTTCGTCCAGCCGCTGCGGGAGGCGGCCGGCGAGGCCGACACGTCCGGAGAGAAGTTCGGCAAGAGACATGCAGCAATTATCGCTGATCGGCGGGGAGACGCTGGCAGTGACTCGCGGGGCGCGCGTGCCTGCGCCGCCGCTGGAGCCGGGTTGCCCGGATCGTCCGGTCCTGTGCGCCGGCCAGCGGCGGCGCAGCGCTAGGCTCTGTGCATGTCCAGCGTTCGGGCTAGGCCACGGTGGTTCTTCCTCATCACCCCAAGGTGGCTCGGCTGGCATGCGTTCGCGGTGGTCGCCACGATCGGGATGCTGTGGCTGGGCGACTGGCAGTTCCACCGCGCCGAGTCGGGTAACGCGCTGAGCTGGGCCTACACGTTTGAATGGCCGATCTTCGCGGTATTCGGCGTGGTTTTCTGGGCGAAGACCATCCGCGATGAATTCAAGCCGCACACCGATCCCGGTGACGTCCCTGAGGTCGACCTTCCGGCGGGCGCGAGCGTCAGCGCCGCCGCCGGGGTGAGTGGGAACGCCAGCAGCGTCGGTGCCGGCGCCAGCGGGCAGGCTGCCCGCGCGGCCGAGGCGCAGGACGAGGACGATCCGGAGCTTGCGGCCTACAACGCCTACCTGGCCCGCCTGAACCAGCAGGTGAAGGGGCACGGCAGGTGGCACGGCCTGCGCTAGCAGGCCTCCCCGAACCAAAGAGAGCAGGCGGACGGGGCGGTTTGATGGTGCCCCGCAGGAGAGTAAACCCTCACAAGGAGGCAGGGCTGTGCGTCCAGATGCGCTGGTCACAGCGGTGCGCCGCTACCGGGTGATGGCCTACGTGACCGGCGTGGTGCTGATGGTTTTGTGTTTCGTCGGGATCCCGCTCCAGATCTTCGCGCACAACCTCGTCGTGGTGAACTACGTGGGCACCACGCACGGGATCCTCTACCTGATCTACCTCGGCGCCGCGTACCTCATGACGCGGCAGGTAGGCATGAAGCTGGCCAGCCCGCAGACCGTGCTCGTGCTGCTGGCCGGGACGATCCCGGTGCTGACGTTCGTCGTGGAGCGCTGGGTGACCCGCCGCTACATCAATCCCGCCCTCGCCGCCGCCGGGGTCGCTCACGGGGCGCCAGCCGTGCGGCAGGCAAGCTAGCGCGTGAGCCAGCAGTACTTCGCCGAGCGGCCGGCTGCCCGCCCGCGCCCGGGATCGGTGCACGTCGTCACCCCCGACCTGCACCTGGAGCTGGAAACCGATTCCGGCATGTTCTCACCGGGCAGGCTTGACCCTGGCACCAGGCTGCTGCTGGAAACGGCGCCGCACCCCCCGGCCACCGGAGACCTGCTCGACCTCGGGTGCGGTTACGGGCCGCTTGCCCTGGTGATGGCCGCCCGGTCCCCCGGCGCGCAGGTGTGGGCCGTGGACGTCAACACGCGGGCCCTGGAGCTGTGCGCGGGGAACGCCGAGCGCGCGGGCCTGCCGAATGTCCGGTGTACCGCGCCCGACGATCCGGCGTTGCCCGGCTCGCTCCGGCTCATCTGGTCCAATCCCCCGATCCGGATCGGCAAGGCAGCCCTGCACACGCTGCTGGCGACCTGGCTCGCGCGGCTCGACCCGGACGGCGCCGCCTACCTGGTGGTCCAGCGCAACCTGGGATCAGACCCGCTGCAGCGCTGGCTGACCGAGTCAGGCTGGCCCGCCGAGCGCGTCGCCTCACGGGCCGGCTACCGCGTCCTGCGGGTCGGCGCCGCCGGCGGCGCCACAGGGGCGGCCCGGTGACCGCGCCGGGCCGGCGCCAGCACGCCGCCGGAGCAGCGGCGGGGTCCCGGCCGCAGGGACCGAAACAGCTGAGCCCGAAACAGCTGAGCCCGAAGCAGCTGGGGCCGACGGACCTCAAGCGGCTGAACCGGTCCTGGCGGCAGCGCGCGAAGGCCAGGGTCGGCGTGCTGCTGGACTCTGTCGGCCAGCCGTTCAACGTTGGGTCGATCATCAGGACCGCGGCCGTGTTCGGCACGGAGCAGATCTGGCTCTGCGGCGACACCGCCGCCCCGGAACACCCCCAGGCGCGCCGGACCGCGCTGGGCACCGGACGGCTGATCACGTTCGAGCGTGAGCCCGATCCGGCGGCCGCGGCGGCGGCGGCCGCCGCCGCGGGGCTCCGCGTCATCGCGATCGAACTGGCCGCGGACGCGGTGCCGCTGCACGAGGCGCCGCTGGGCGGTGATGTGTGCCTGGCGTTCGGCAACGAGGACCACGGCTGCTCGGCCGCACTGCTCGCCGCGGCTGACGTGGTCGCCTACATACCGCAGCTTGGGCGCGTCGGCTCGCTGAACGTCGCCGCCGCCGCGGCGATCGCGCTGGCCGAGGCGCGCCGCAGGGAGTGGCAGCGCGCCTGACCGCCGGCGTTCGGAGCGCGGCGCATACTGAGTGCCGTGCGTGACTTCCTCGACCTGCCACGCCCCCTCGCGTTCGCTCACCGTGGCGGGGCCGCGCACTTCCCGGAGAATTCCTGGCGGGCGTTTGAGCACGCGATCGCCCTGGGCTACTCCTATCTGGAGACCGACGTGAACGCGACCGCCGACGGCGTCCTGGTGGCCTTCCACGACCGCACCCTGGACCGCGTCACCGACCGGGCCGGGCGGATCTGCCAGCTGCCCTACCGCGAGGTGAGCGCCGCCCGGATCGGGGGCACCGACCCGATTCCCCTGCTCGAGGACCTGCTCGGTGCCTGGCCCGATGCGCGGTTCAACATCGACGTGAAGGACGAGCCCGCGGTGCGGCCGCTTGCTCGGGTGCTCGGGCGGGCCGGTGCGTGGGACCGGGTCTGCATCACCTCGTTCTCCGCGCGCCGGCTGGGCGCGATGCGCCGGGCGCTGCCCAGGCCGGTCTGCATGGCCACCTCCCCGCTCGGCGTCGCGGCGCTGCGTCTGGGCACCCCGCACCGGGTCACCGCGGCGCGGCTGCGCCGGTCGGCGGTGCGCTGCACCCAGATCCCGGTCCGCGTCGCCACCGAGTCGTACATCCGCCGGGCCCACGCGGCGGGCCTGCAGGTCCACGTGTGGACCGTCAACGACCGTCAGGTCATGGCCAGGCTGCTTGACCTGGGGGTTGACGGCATCATGACCGATGAGACGGAGGCCCTCAGGGACGTGCTGGCCGGCCGCGGCCAGTGGCATCCGGAGGCCGCGGGATAGCCCGTCCGTAACCGATTTCTGCGATCCCGTGCGGACTGCGCGGTTGGAATCCCCGGCTGGCGGGAATCTTGTCCGGGAACTCACCGTTGTCATCAGGGACGGCTGAGCGCCTGGGAGGCAGCAGACCATGGCCGAACGCGCACTACGCGGCACCCGGCTCGGAGCCACGAGCTATGAGAACGACCGTAACACCGATCTGGCCCCGCGTCAGGAGGTGGCCTTCGATTGCCCGAAGGGCCATCGCTTCACCGTGCCTTTTGCTGCCGAGGCGGAGATACCGGTCAACTGGGAGTGCCGGATCTGCGGCGCGACCGCGGTCACGGCAACCGGTGACCTGCCCGAGCCAAAGAAGGTCAAGCCACCGCGCAGCCACTGGGACATGCTGATGGAGCGGCGCAGCGTCGCCGATCTCGAAGAGGTGCTTGCCGAGCGGCTGGCGGTGATCAGGGGGCAGCGCGGCGCGAGCGAGCGCGAGCAGGCTCCTGCACACTCGCGCCGCAAGAGCGCCTGACCCGGCGAGCCTACGTACGCGGCTTCGGCCGCCCGCGGAACCAGCCCTGCACACCCCACTGGGTGACGCGCCAGAACGCCTCGATCACGATCGCCCGGCTCATCTTGCTGGCGCCCCTGGTCCGGTCGCTGAACGTGATCGGCACCTCGGCCACGGTCAGGCCCGCGTTGACCGCGCGCAGCGTGAGGTCAATCTGGAAGCAGTACCCCTGCGATACCACCGTGTCCAGGCCGATCGCGCGCAGCGTCTCGGCCCGGTAGGCCCGGAAGCCCGCGGTGGCGTCGTGCACCGGGACCCGCAGCATCAGCCGGGCGTAGGTGTTGGCGCCGCGGGACAGGGCTTCCCGCGACTTCGGCCAGTTCTGCACGGTGCCGCCGCGCACCCAGCGCGAGCCGATGACCGCGTCGGCGTTCTCCAGGGCGGTCAGCAGCCGCGGCAGGTCCTCGGGCTGGTGTGAGCCGTCCGCGTCCATCTCGACCATCGCGCTGTAGCCCTCGCCGAGCGCCCAGCGGAACCCCGCGATGTAGGCGGCGCCGAGCCCGGCCTTGCCCGGCCGGTGCAGCACGTGGATCTGCTGGTCGCCGGCTGCGAGCTTGTCCGCGAGTTCCCCGGTGCCGTCGGGGCTGTTGTCGTCGACAACCAGCAGGTCGGCCGCTGGCACCGCCTTGCGGACGCGAGCCGCGATTGACTCCAGGTTCTCGCGCTCGTTGTAGGTCGGGATGATCACTGCCACGCGGCCCAGCGGGCCCCGCCGCGAGCTGGGTCGGTCGGTTTCGCTCAATGTTCCTGCCTCAGCTGGGCTGCGGTCCGGAAGCGGGCAAGCCCGCCGGTCGAAAAGAATATTCGATCCCTGAACCACGGCCGACATCGCGCATCTGGACACGTGCCTGACCAGGCGCTGACGCGTAAGCCATTTCGCGGCAGGGAAGAGGGCCCGGGCATCCCTTCGGACCGGAGTTCGTCCCGTCGGCAACGGGCTCGCCCTCCGTTGTCTACTGGGTGCCCGGGCCCCTCCCGGGTCCAACCCCCCGCCCAGCCGGGTCCTGAGGAGCAGCCCCCTTCCTTGCTGCGCCTGGCTCAAGAGGACCAACTGACCCTCTCCTGACACAACACGGTCGGGGCGGCTCACCGCCCCGGCCGGCTGGCCCGGTGCTGGACTGCGCAGAACCATATA
>Ga0335074_10017173_pt1 | contig 10199 bp, 12 predicted proteins | sample Lox_Sample_23_FD_206715 | JGI IMG/M metagenome (GOLD analysis project Ga0335074, IMG submission 206715) | Soil microbial communities from Loxahatchee National Wildlife Refuge, Florida, United States - Lox_Sample_2.3 | ecosystem: Environmental > Terrestrial > Soil > Wetlands | place: USA...
TCGCCCGCTACCTGGCTCAGGTGGGAGCGCTAGGCTGGACCATCGTTGTCCCAACGCTCCTCGGGGTTTTTCTGGGACGGTGGATCGATCGCCGGCTCGGCACAGGAATTTTCTGGACTGGTCCCCTTCTGCTGTTGGGCCTCGCCGTGGGTTGCTGGTCCGCCTGGCGATGGATGCAAGGACGATGATCGGCGGCACAGCGTTTCTTCTGGTCGGATTCGCCGCGGGTACGCTGTATTTCGCACTGCTGCGGTGGAACACGATACTTTACGCACAGACCGGACGGCTCTGGGTGGCCATCGCAACACATGTTTCGCGTCTTGCCACACTCACCGGTCTGCTGACGCTAGTCGCGTTACATGGCGCCATGCCGCTTCTGCTGACGGCACTTGGGTTGCTGATTGCGCGCCCTGTCGTTATGCGCTGGGCGACGCTGCTGTGATTGCATCTCCGCTCGCGCTGAATGTCCTGTTTCGCATCGGTCCAGTCGTCGTGACTACACCGGTCATTGCGACATGGGGGATTATGTTGCTGCTCGGGGGCGGGAGCTACCTGCTGACGCGCAACCTGTCGGTGCATCCCTCGCGGCAGCAGGCAGCTCTGGAAGTGGTGGTTGGGGCAATCGAGTCACAGATCCGGGACACGATGCGCGTCGAACCTGCGCCCTATCTGCCACTGATCGGCACGCTGTTCCTGTTCATCTTCACGGCCAACTGGTCGTCCCTGGTGCCTGGCGTCGAGCCGCCGACAGCCCATATCGAAACCGATGCCGCGCTTGCGCTGATCGTCTTCGCCGCCATCATTTACTTCGGCGTTCGGTCGCGCGGTGTTCGAGGCTATCTGAAGACCTTCGCCGAACCAAGTTTCGCCATGATCCCGCTGAACCTGGTCGAAACGATCACCCGTACGTTTTCACTCGTCGTCCGCCTGTTCGGCAATGTCATGAGCGGCGTGTTCGTCATTGGCATCGTGCTTTCTCTGGTCGGATTGCTCGTGCCTGTGCCGCTGATGGCGCTGGAGCTGCTGACCGGTGCGGTGCAGGCCTACATCTTCAGTGTGCTGGCGATGGTTTTCATTGCCGGGGGGCTAGGCGGTGCGTCACCCGAACAACAGCCGAAACACGAAGAGAAGGTCGCCCCGTTATGAACCTCTTACCGATCGTCAGCATTCTGGGCGCAGCTCTGGCGGTGTCCTTCGGCGCGATCGGCCCGGCTCTCGCCGAAGGCCGTGCGGTAGCCGCTGCCATGGACGCGATCGCACGCCAACCCGAAGCGGCCAATACGCTTTCGCGCACGTTGTTCGTCGGGCTGGCGATGATCGAGACGATGGCGATCTACTGCCTGGTCATCGCGCTGCTGCTGCTGTTCGCGAATCCGTTCGTGCACTGATGCGATTTGACTCGTCCACTCTAGTCCTGCAGACGGTCAACGTCCTTGTTCTGCTGTGGTTGCTTCGGAAATTTCTGTTCCGCCCGGTCGTCGATGTCGTCGTTGCACGCAAGAATGCGGCTGAGCAGATGCTCGGGGAGGCGGCCGCCACCCGTAAGCAGGCCGAGGTCGAGGCCGAAGAGGTGGCGCGCGAACAAAAGAAGCTGGTGGCGGACAGCGATCGCATTCTGACTGAAGCTCGTGCATCCGCCGAGGTCGAACGCCAACACTTGCTCGCGCTGGCGAAGGACCAGGCCGAGCAGGCCCGAATATTGGCACATGCAGAGCTGGGGCGAGAGCGCGAGCAGATGCGCCAGGGCCTGGAGCAGGACGCGCGTCACCTCGCGGTGACGATGGCCGCGCGCCTACTTGGTCGCGTACCACCATCCGCGGTCAACACGGCCCTGCTTCAATCGCTGGGAACCTGGCTGGCCGACTTGCCTCCGGATCAGCTTCAGGCTCTGGCGCAGCCCGAAGATGTGTTGGAAGTGGTCACAGCGACGCCGCTGGACGCGGCTGCCCAAGCCGCATGCGTGACGATGCTGGCGGGAAGACTTGGGCACAGGCCGACGCTAAGTTTCGCAACCGACCCGTCGCTGATTGCTGGTGTCGAGCTGCGAAGCTCGCATGCCAGCTTGAGCAACAACTGGCGTGCGGACCTCGACCGGATCGCACAGGAGCTGAGCCGGGATGACGAACCTCGCACCATGGCCTGAGCGCGCGGCGAACCGCATCGCCATAGTTCCGCTAGGACCGGCGATTGAGGAATTCGGCCGCGTGCAGACCGTGGCAGACGGGATCGCCATGATCTCGGGCCTGCCCTCCGCTCGCCTCGACGAAGTGCTGCGCTTCGAACGGGGCCAGTTGGGCTTCGTACAGACACTCGACCGGGATCTGATCGGCTGCGTGCTGTTGGATGATGCAGAGGCGATCGAGGCCGGCAACATGGTGCGCGGCACTGGGGAAGTAATCCGAACCGCGGCCGGTCCAGGCCTTCTTGGCCGAGTAGTCGATCCGCTGGGCCGCCCGCTGGACGACGGTCCACCCATCGAGCCCACCGCGCGCAATCCGATCGAGGCGCCGGCACCGGCCATTGTCGATCGCGATCTGGTCACTCAGCCGGTTCAGACGGGCATCCTGACCATCGACGGTCTATTCGCGTTGGGCCGCGGTCAGCGCGAGCTGATCATTGGCGACCGCAGCACCGGTAAGACTGCGATCGCGGTTGACACGATCATCAACCAGCGCACCTCCGATATCATCTGTGTCTATGTCGCCGTCGGTCAGAAATCTTCATCTGTCGCGCACGTCGTCGATGCGGTACGCCAGCACGGCGCGCCGGAACGCTGCATATTTGTCATCGCCTCGGCGACATCGTCGCCCGGCCTGCAATGGATCGCCCCCTTTGCCGGGATGACGATGGCGGAGCATTTCCGTGACTGTGGCCAGCATGCGCTGGTCGTGATCGATGACCTGACAAAGCACGCCGCTACGCACCGCGAGATCGCGCTGCTGACCCGCCAGCCACCCGGACGGGAAGCCTATCCTGGAGACGTATTTTATCTGCATGCTCGGTTGCTGGAACGTGCGGCGAAGCTCTCGGCTGAGAAGGGCGGAGGTTCGCTGACCGCCTTACCGATTGCCGAGACTGATGCTGGAAACCTGAGCGCCTACATCCCGACGAACCTCATCTCCATCACCGATGGTCAGCTCGTGCTGGATGCGCGGCTGTTCCAAGAGGGCCAGAAGCCGGCGATCGATATAGGCACCAGTGTCAGCCGGGTTGGCGGCAAGACGCAGGCGCCCGCATTGCGCGAGGCGACGGCAACGATGCGGCTCGAATACGCACAGTTTCTGGAACTGGAGATGTTCTCCCGCTTTGGTGGCATCCCGGATGCCCGAGTAAAGGCGCAACTGGCGCGGGGCAGGCGACTCCGCGCGATCCTGTCGCAGCCCCAATACGCACCGCTCCGGTTGGCCGACGAGGTCGCGCTGGCTTGCGCCCTGCGCGACGGCGTACTCGATGCCGTGTCGCCCGCCCAAGTCGCCGAGTTTCGCGAGGCACTGCCGGCATGGCTCGATCAGCATGCCGCGCCAGCGGTCCAGATGACCCCGGCCACCGGGCAAATGCCGTCGAAGATGCGCGATATTCTGTCCTCAGCACTACGGGATCTCGCGCGCCAATATGCATCCGCTGAGCAGGCGCAATGACCGAACGGTTCGCCGAGACAAAACGACGGATCGATAACGTGCACCAGCTTGAAGCGGTAGTGACCGCCATGCGCGCGATTGCTGCCAGCCGCGCCCAGCAGGCACGCGGTCTGCTGCCGGGCCTTCACGCTTATACATCAGTCATTGCCCGCGCGATCGGTCAGGCTTTGGCACTGCTGCCAGAGGGCCACGACCCCGCCAGTAACCGGGCGCGCCGGGATGCAATAATCCTGTTCTGCGCTGAACAGGGCTTTGCTGGCGCTTTCAGCGATCGAGTTCTGGATGGGGTGGGTATCGATGCGGCAACGAGCGATCTGTTCCTGGTCGGCACGCGAGGAGTCATGCTCGCGGGCGAACGACGCATTCCACTCGCCTGGCATGCCGCGATGGTTCCGCATGCGAGCTTGATTCCCGGCCTCGCTGGACGCATCGCAGATGCACTGTACGATTGGCTATCTCACAGTGTCGGACCGCGGGTTGATGTCGTTGTGCCCACCTGGTCTGCCGCGGAAGGTGTGGCCGTGGACCGCCGCTCGCTGCTGCCGTTCGACTTTCGCCACTTCTCGGTGCCGGCGCCGGGGCAGCAGCCTCCGCTGGTTACGCTGCCGCCGACGGTGCTGCTGGCGCGCCTTGCCGAGGAATACGTGTTCGCCGAACTCTGTGAGGGGGCGCTGACCGCCTTCGCAGCCGAAAACGAAGCCCGTGTTGCTGCCATGCTGGCCGCCAAGTCGAACCTGGGGCATATGCGATCAGACCTCGAGGCTCTCGAGCGACAGATCCGGCAGGAAGAGATTACGGCCGAGGTCGTGGAACTGGCCAGTGGCGCCGGGTTGCGTCGCTGATCCGCCAGCCCGGCAAGGATGATCTCAATTCACCGGAACCAGGATCAGGTTGTTCTGAATAGCAAACTCCAGTGCGAGATTGACGTTATCCAACATCGCCAGCAGCTGCCCGTCCGCGGCATGAACAAAGTACACCGCACCCCTGCCGTCCCGGCGGCCAACCTTCGCATATGCAAGACGTCGCACTCCAAGCTGCTGCAGTTGTGACGCCGTCATTTGGCGGAGAACTGTAGTCGTCCTGTCGGGCTCGCTGATATTTTCAGGAGCACGTGCCAGAGTGGATGCAAAGATGCTCATAGTAAAGTCCTCTGTCTTCGTTATCGGCCCTGAGGCAAAGGCGTAGTGCCCGCTTTCCGCGAAAGCAGGCACTAGGCTGCGCAGAGCAATGCCCAAGCCGCGAGCAGGCCGGCAACGAACCCCAGGGCGTGCAAAATAGAAACTATCTGGGGCGTTTCCGCCGGTCGCCTGCGTGCCGCGCACGCGAGCGATCTTCTGACGGGCGGCGCTTGCTTCTTCGACACGGTGTGTTCGGCGAACGAATGTTGCATGTCGCGGTCCTCCTTGTCGGGCGCTCTCTCAGAGAGCAAGAGCCTGCTCGTCACGCGCCGCACGCAAACACGGACGATCCAGCCGGAAAATTCGGATGTCTGCGTACGGAGATTCACCGACGCCGCGGGACAGCGACTGACCTAGATCAATGCGGCATATGCCTCTCAGCACAAAAGTGTTCACGCGGGTGGGCGTCCCTCGCCCGGTCCCGTCTGTTCACCGATGCCGAGGCAGCCTTATTGGAAGCATCCGGGCCACCGCCGCGGCGCCTCGGGCGCTGGCGACCATGGGCCTGGGACGTCGGTTGAACGGTATGGGCAGCACTGCTGCGAGGAGACCCGGATGGCGGAGGCCAACCTGCCCGTGGGGGCCAAGGCCACACTCTCGCATCAGGGGCTGCGAGCCCTTATCGAGGTGCTGCTGGCACGCGGTTATCAGGTGCTGGGTCCGACCGTTCGCGATGGCGCGATTGTCTATGATAGGATTACCAAGCTCGACGATCTGCCCGAAGGATGGACAGACCGACAGGAAGCTGGGCGGTATCGGCTGGAGAAGCGCGCTGACAAGGCTTTGTTTGGCTATGCGGTTGGGCCACAATCCTGGAAACGCTTCCTGCATCCACCGATTGAGCGCTTGTGGCAGGCACGACGTGATGACGGAGGGTTCGCCGTCATCGACGTGGAGCAGACAACCCCGAGATTAGCATTTCTTGGCGTCCGGTCCTGCGAACTGCACGCCATCACTATCCAGGACCGTGTGTTCACCGGTGGGCCCTACCTCGACACAGGCTATCAGCGGCGACGTCAGGACAACTTCATCATCGCCGTAAACTGTGGCGAGGCCGGCGGCACCTGCTTCTGTGTGTCGATGAATACCGGCCCCAAGGCGCAGGCAGGCTTCGATCTTGCCTTGACTGAACTGCTAAACAAGAGCCAGCACAGCTTTTTGGTCGAGGTGGGCAGCGTCTGCGGCGGCGAAGTGCTGGCGACGCTGCCCTACCAGCCGGCCTCACCGGACGAGAGTGCAGCGGCCGATGCGGTCGTGGCGCGGACTGCGACCCACATGGGGCGGCGGCTCGATACGAATGGCATCAAGGAGCTACTGCAAGGCAATCCCAATCACCCGCGTTGGGATGACGTGGCGGCTCGTTGCCTGACTTGTGCGAACTGCACCATGGTCTGCCCGACCTGCTTCTGCACCACGGTCGAAGACCACACGGACCTCGCCGGGCAGACCGCCGAGCGAATCCGCCGCTGGGATTCGTGCTTCACCCTCGCCTTCTCCTACATTCATGGCGGCAGCGTCCGGAAGGAGAACCGATCGCGATACCGGCAGTGGATGACGCATAAGCTCGCAAGCTGGATCGATCAGTTCGGCATGTCGGGTTGTGTCGGCTGCGGACGTTGCATCACCTGGTGCCCTGTTGGCATCGACATTACGGAAGAGGCTGCCGCTATCAGAGCGAGCCCAGGCGGATCCCCGGAGGGAGGGCATGGAGGGACTTGAGCGGATCCTTATGGTGCATCCCTTCTTTGCCGGATTAGAGGTGGAGCTGGGTCAGCTCGTCTCGGGATGTGCGCGTAACCTGCGGTTCAACCGCGATCAGTATCTGTTTCACGAGGGGGATGCAGCGAACGAATTCTACCTGATTCGCCACGGCTCGGTCGCTCTTGAGATTCTGCCGCCGGGACAATCTCCTATCGTATTTGCGACCGAGGGCGGAGGCGAATTTGTGGGGACCTCCTGGTTGATCCCCCCATATCGATGGCGGTTCGATGCTCGGGCGGTGGAACTCACCCGCGCCATCGGCATCGATGCGCGATGCTTGCGCGACAAGTGCGAGGCGGACCATCATCTGGGCTACGAGATGATGAAGCGCTTCCTTCCGGCGATCGTACAGCGACTCGACGAGGCTCGTCTGCAACTCCTCGATGTCTATGGGAAGGGGACGTGACGACCGTCGCGGATTCGTTCGTTCCTCAAGCCTACCGCGTAACGCGAGTACGGCGGGAAGCGCATGACGTGACGACGCTGGAGCTTATTCCGACAACCGGTGAGCGACCGGCCTTCGAGCCCGGCCAGTTCAACATGCTGTATGCGTTCGGCATTGGAGAAGTCGCGATCAGTATGAGCGGCCACCCATCGCAGTCGGGCTGCTATGTGCACACCGTACGCAATGTCGGCGCGGTCAGCGGCGCTATAGCGGCACTTAAATCAGGGGCAATACTTGGGCTACGCGGACCGTTCGGCACGGCGTGGCCCACCCAAACCGCCGAAGGCAGCGATGTGGTGATCGTGGCCGGCGGGCTCGGGCTAGCGCCCCTTCGGCCAGCCATTTACCAGGTACTGGCGCGTCGCGATCGTTACGGTCGGGTCGCCATTCTTTACGGCTCCCGGAGTCCTGGCGACATTCTGTATCATAGAGAAATCGAACGTTGGCGCCGCCGCCTGGATGTCGATATCGCCGTCACGGTTGATCACGCCGATGCGAAATGGCATGGGAATGTCGGCGTGGTGTCTAAGCTGATTCCTCGATCCGCCTTCGATCCGCAGAACACGATCGCGATGATCTGCGGGCCTGAGGTTATGATGCGATTTACCGCCGCCGCTTTACAGGGAGCCGGTCTGTCGTCTGACCGGATCTACCTGTCCATGGAGCGCAATATGAAGTGTGCTATCGGTCTGTGCGGCCATTGCCAATTCGGCCCCCACTTCATCTGTAGGGACGGTCCTGTCATGCGCTACGACCGCATTGCCGAAATCCTCGCGGTGCGGGAGATCTGATTTGAACGACAAGCAGCGGCCACGGCTTGCGGTCTGGAAGTTTGCCTCCTGTGATGGCTGCCAGCTCTCGCTGCTCGATTGCGAAGACGAGCTGCTGGCGGTGGCGGATGCGATCGAGATTGCCTATTTCCCCGAAGCGTCGCGGATGATGTTGAAGGGTCCGTATGACCTCTCGCTGGTCGAAGGGTCTATCACGACACCACATGACGCGGACCGCATCCGGAAGGTGCGCCGGCAATCGAAATATCTGGTGACAATCGGCGCCTGTGCCACCGCTGGCGGCATCCAGGCACTGCGAAATTTTGCTGATGTGACCGAATTTGTCTCGACTGTGTATGCTTCCCCGCAGTACATCAAGACACTTGCGACCTCTACCGCGATTGCTGCGCATGTCCCGGTGGATTTTGAGCTTCGCGGCTGCCCGATCAACAAGACTCAGCTTCTCGAGGTGATCTCGGCCTTCCTCGCCGGCCGCAAGCCGGCGATCAGCGCGGACAGTGTCTGCGTCGAGTGCAAGCTTCGGGGCAATGTTTGCGTCATGGTTCAAGGCACACCGTGTCTCGGACCGGTCACACATGCCGGCTGTGGTGCCCTCTGTCCCTCCTTCCGCCGCGGCTGCTATGGTTGCTTCGGCCCAATGGAGCGTCCAAACACCGCGGCGCTCGCCGACGAATGGCAAAAGCTGGGAGCCACACACCGGGACATCCGACGCGTCTTCAGCACCTTCAACGCCGCCGCCGATGCCTTCCGCCAAGAAAGCAAGCTACATGGCGAATAAGACGATCCGCGTTGATTATATCGCCCGTGTCGAAGGCGAAGGCGCGCTTGATCTACATATTCGCGACGGACGCGTGACCTCGGCCCGGCTTAAAATATTTGAGCCGCCGCGGCTGTTCGAGGCATTGCTCCGTGGTCGCGGCTTCGCCGAAGCGCCCGACATCACTGCCCGCATATGCGGCATCTGCCCGGTCGCCTACCAGATGAGCGCAGTCCACGCGATGGAGGACGCTCTCGGCGTCAAGGTCACCGGTCAGCTGCGGGCATTACGGCGGCTTCTCTACTGCGGCGAATGGATTGAGAGCCATGCGCTGCACATCGTTATGCTGCACGCGCCCGATTTTCTGGGCTACCCCGATGCGATCCAGATGGCGCGCGAGCACGGCGATGCCGTGCGCCGAGGGCTTGCGCTGAAGAAGGCCGGCAATGAGCTGATGCGCCGGCTGGGCGGGCGCGAGATTCATCCGGTGAACGTACGTGTGGGCGGATTCTATCGCCTGCCCAGTCGGCATGAGTTTGCCTCTCTGATCGAGGACCTGAAGCGCGCGCGTGATCTCGCGGTTGAAATCGTGCGCTGGGTAGCGGAATTTCCGTTCCCCGATTTTGAACGGTGCTACGAGTTCGTGGCGCTTCGTCACCCAGAAGAGTACCCCTTCAACGAGGGACGCATCGTATCGAGCTGCGGCCTAGATATTGCCGCCGACGAGTATGACACTGAATTCGAGGAGCGCCACGTTGCGCATTCGACAGCACTGCAGTCGGTTCTGAAGCGTCGGGGGAGTTATCTGGTCGGGCCAATGGCACGCTACAACCTTAACTTCGACCGCTTGCCCCCGCATGTGCAGGCTCTCGCCCGAGAGGTTGGGCTCGGCCAAGAGTGCCGCAACCCTTTCCAGAGCATTATCATACGCGCGATCGAGGTATTCTATGCCTGCGACGAGGCGTTGCGCATCATTGGTTCCTACGAGGCGCCGGAAGTGCCAGCTCTACCGATGGAACCCCGCGCCTGCGTTGGCCACGCCTGCACAGAAGCACCACGCGGCATCCTTTATCAACGCTATCGGCTCGACGAGGACGGCAGCATCATGGAAGCCCGAATTGTGCCGCCGACCTCGCAGAATCAGCTCTGCATCGAGGAGGACCTGCGCGAGATGGCGACCCGCTCTCTCGATCTGGCCGAGGATGTGCTTCGGGACCGTTGTGAGCAGACCATCCGTAATTATGATCCCTGCATCTCCTGCTCAGCCCACTTTCTTAAGCTTACGGTGCATCCGTCATGACGAAGGCTCTGGTGGTCGGCATCGGCAATCCCGATCGCGGTGATGACGGCGTCGGTCCCCTGGTGGCGCGACGGCTCGTAGGACGCGCACCACCCGATGTCACGATCATCGAGCGGGCAGGGGATGTGTTAGCCCTGATAGAGGACTGGGTCGATTACGATACCGTGATCCTGATCGATGCGGCCGCACCAGGTAACACACCAGGAAGCATTCATCGTATTGATCTCCTGACGACGGAGCTGCCCGCTGACATGTCGCTCTCCTCGACACACGCGTTCGGGGTCGGGAATGCTATCGGCTTGGCCCGCACCTTGGGTCTGTTGCCCCGA
>Ga0335074_10017174_pt1 | contig 10199 bp, 10 predicted proteins | sample Lox_Sample_23_FD_206715 | JGI IMG/M metagenome (GOLD analysis project Ga0335074, IMG submission 206715) | Soil microbial communities from Loxahatchee National Wildlife Refuge, Florida, United States - Lox_Sample_2.3 | ecosystem: Environmental > Terrestrial > Soil > Wetlands | place: USA...
GTCGGCCTCCTCGACAATTCGCTCGAGCGGGGCGCAGAAGTTCATCCCAGCCCCGATCGCGCCGACGACACCCTCGTCACGGAGCGCGGCGAGCGTGGGGAAGGCCGTCGACAGCGCCTCGTCGAGATGCTCGTCGGGGTCGTGCACGAGCGCTATGTCGACACGGTCGAGCCGGAGCCGCTCGAGGCTCTCCTCGAGCGAGCGGCGCACGCCGGCCGCGCTGTAGTCGAACACCCGTCGTAGCGCCGGCTCGCTGGCGAACTCGCGGGAAATGGGCTCCCCGGGATCGGGGCTGACGAGCAGGCGTCCCACCTTGGTCGAGAGCACCAGCTCGTCGCGCGGGCGTGTCGAGAGGAACGCGCCGACCCGCCGTTCCGAGAGGCCAGCGCCGTAGTGGGGCGCTGTGTCGAAGGCGCGCACGCCGAGGCGCCACGCCTCGGCAAGAGTCGACTCGGCCTGCTCCTCGCTCACCGCCGTGTACAAACCACCGAGCGGCGCACAGCCGAGCACGAAGCGCGTCACCCGAAGCGAGGTCCTCCCGAGCGGAACCGGCGACAGGACGCCCCCCAGAGGCTCCTCACGCGACGAGGAGCCGCTGGACCCGCTCCCCGATTGCTTCACTCGACCACCCCCGAGCTCGCGCCAGACACCTGGCGAAACGCCGGTGATCGTACGCCACCTCGCCTCTCTGAGGACGACCGGCGTGGCGCGCGGGATGGTCGAGCTGTTCTGGCGGGGGCCCCGGACCACCGGCGTGCGGGCAGATGGCGCTTCGTACGCCGAGGCGCTGCGCTTCCTACGCGCCGAGCCGTGGCTACGTCGGCGCGACGCCGTCGACCTTCGTGATCGAGCTCGAGCAGCTCTCCCGGCGATGGCGCCAGCGCGCCGCCCGCTCAGGGCGCCGCCTGCCTCCAGGTCGTCGTCGTTGCGTGGCGGCTGACCATCACGTCGCGGCGCTCGCCGCGCTCGGCGAACTCCTGTACGACCTGAGCCAGCACGGCGCTCACCGCGAGGATCATCGGCAGGTGGTCGCCGTCGTCGCAGGTCGCCTGGCCGGCGGTGTCCTCCTCGTCAGCGGTGAAGCGCTCGTCCCAGCGCACGAGCCCGAACTCCCCGTCGGCGCTGATCCCGCCGTGGACGAGCGGGATGCGCTCGTCTTCGGCGTACGAGGAGAGCAGCCGGCGGCTCGCCGCGTTGTCGAAGCAGTCGACGATCAGATCCGCTCCCTTGCCGAGCGTGGCGATGTTGCTCGTCCCGAGGCGCACCGGGAGCGCGCCCGCACGCACCCCGTAGAAGTTCGACAGCTGCAGGCGCAACGCCTCGGCCTTGTTCCGCCCGACCGATTGCCGCACGAAGGCCTGCGACCGCAGGTTCTTCGACTCGACCCGGTCGCCGTCGAGGAGCACGAGCTCGACGGCGGCGTTGCGGCAGGCCGTAGCTGCATGCGAGCCGAGCGCCCCGACCCCGCAGAACAGGACGCGCATCGGCCCGGCCGTCGGCTCAGGCTCGGCCTGCCGCCGTGGCGGCGCCGCTCCCGTGGCGGGCCGCCGGGCGCGGCGTCGCCCCGGCGCCGACCCCGAAGGGAACCTTCGGGCGGAGGTAGATCCGCTCGCCACCCTCCGGCGTGTCGAAGCGGTCCACCACGAAGCCGTCGAAGGCGTCGTCGGCGAGGTTGGCGATCTGCAGCCCGGGAGCGCCGCCCGTCCGGACGACCTCGACGGCGATCTTGCGGATCTCGCCGTCGTCAAGGATGCCCTCGACCTCGCCGGGCAGGTCCGTGGACATCCCGTGGTAGGTGATGTTGAGAATCGCCATCGCTCACTCCTCGGTGCGGTCTGTTGCCCGCCGCTCACAAACCCGAGGCGGCCCGCAACAGTCTGGTCCACCACGGCTCGTCTGTCACCCGGCTCTCGCTCCCGTCCCCGCGGCGCCGCAGGTATCCGGCAGGGCTCACGATCCCGTAGTCGAGGCGCCTCCCGAGCCCCGCGTCGATCGCCTTCATCGTCGACTCGTCCTCGAGCGAGAAGCGCAGCGAGCCGCCCGGGTGGGAGTGGACGATCTCGCCGAGCTCGCCTCGGTGCGCCCACACCGCCTCCCAGCGCGCCCGCGAGTCGCCAAGGCTCGTCGCATCGTCACCGACGTCCGCCCAGAGCAGCGCACCGCCGACACCGAGGAGGAAGCACACCTCGACGAGCGGCCGGGACGCGCCGGCAGCGCCAGCGGTCATGGCTCAGCCGGCACGAGGCTCACCAGCGGAGATGGCGCGTCAGTCGACGTGGCGCGTCACGTGCACGACGCCGATGTCGTAGGCCTCCCTGATCGCCCCGGGGAGGCTCTCCAAGGTGAGCTCGCCGTCCGATCCGGCGAGGCAGATGCCGGCGTCGTAGACCTGCAGGGTGACGGCGTCGACGAGGCTCTCGAAGCGCTCTCCGAGGAAGCTGTAGCGCACCTCGAGCAAGCCGCCTGCGAGAAGGCGCGCGGCGAGCAGCCGCCCTCCGGCGCCGGCGAGCGCCTCTGCGGCGCGCTCGACCGGATCGCCGGCGGCACGACCTGGGCGGCTGGGGCGGCCGCCCCGGGACGTGAGGGCACCCGCCGCCGCCCGTCGCACCGCCCGCTCGTGCACGAGCCGATCGAGCACCTCTCTGGCCGCACACGCTCCGGCGTCGGCAACCCGACCGAGCTCACTGCCTCCCTCGGCCGGCAGCACGAACGTCCCTCGCCTGCGCGCCTCGCGCTCGAGCACGGCGAAGCCGAACGCCGCCCGCAACGTGGCCGGGACGGCCGCCAGCCCGGAGAGGCTCCGCTCTTCCTCGAAGGCCTGCCGGGCCTCCTCCTCGACACCGGACTCGAAGCCGAGCGAGTCGAACACGAGATCGGCGTCGCTCCAGCGCCGGCCCTTCACCACGGCGAACAGGGGCGGCTCGTCGTCGGGGGCAAGGGCGAAGCGCTCGGCTCGACCGCCGGGCAGGAAGACGTAGCACCGCAAGGCGTGCCCGGCAGCGGCGGGGAGCGCGGAGAGGTCGGGAGGATCGGCGGCGCCGGAGGGCCGGGCGATGCGCCCCCTCACAGCGAAGGACCACCACCCGGGACGGAGCGGCTCGCGCCCCTCGAGGCGCAGGCGTCGGCGCGGCGCCTCGACGAAGCGCCCTCCGAAGTACGGCAGGACCTCCTTCTCGGCCTGGGCAAGGAAGCGGCGGTAGTCGACCATCGCCGCGGCGGTCAGGCCGGCTTCTCGAGCAGTGGAGTGGCGAGAACCCGCTCGAGCCAGCGCGAGGTCGCCGCTCCCGGCATGTCGGCGAGGGGCGCCTCGAGCAGCGCGCGCAGCACCCGGGTGACCTGGTAGGGGTCGTCGAACTGCTCGACGGTCACCTCGGCGAAGGGGATGCGCAACACAGCCGCCGCCTCGCGCACCGTCTGCCCGCGCACGCCGTTCGGCGCGACGTTGAGGATGAGGCCGATCGCGGCAGGTCGATAGCCGGCGTTGGCGAAAGCGTCGGCGAGGATCTGGCCGTGCTCGCCCCGCTCGTCGCCGACCACGACGACGACGAGGTCGGCGGCGCTGTCGATGCGAACGCCTTCACGTACGAAGGCTGCCACCGCGGCCGAGTGGGTCGTCCCGCCGCCGGCGCTGAACCCCGCCAGCATGTGCACGACAGCGGCACGCGTCGGCGCCTTCGGCCGCAGCACGCGGCCGATGTTGTCGAAGATGGCGATGTGCAGCCGCTCGGGCGGGAAGCCGGCGAGGATGCGCGACAAGGCTTCCTTGGATTGCTCGATCGCCCCGCTCATCGAGCCCGATTTGTCGATGAGGAACATCACCTCGACCGGCTTGTCGACCGCGGCCGCCTCCACGGCGCGGCGCGCCGCGGCGTCGGCGGACGCCTCGAGCTGCTCGCGCAGCACGCTGCTGCGGACGTTCCTTGCGATGTTGAGGGCGCGCTGGTCGTCGGCGCTGCGGAGGGCACGCTCCCAGCGGCCTCGCACCTCGGCGTCCTCGAGGAGCCCGAGGCTCTCGAGGGTGGGCGTGAGGATCCGCAGGTCGCGATCCGACAGGCTCGGGAGCAGTGCGACCATGACGGCCGGGGTCAGCCCGACGTCCTTCGGGAGCCGCCCGACGGCGTCCTTGTAGCCGAGGCGCTCGGCGACGATGCGCTCGCAGATCTCGGCCTCGCTCATCCCCTCGAAGCGCTCGGCCCGCCGGAGCTCGAGCCCCCCCAGTCCGACCGTGCGGTGGCCGCCGGCGGCCTGCTTCTGCGGCCAGCCGAGCTGCTCGAAGAAGCGCTGCGTCTGGGGCTTGTAGCCGCTCTTGCGTGCCAGCTGCTTGATCGTCTCCTTGAACCCGGCGCGGACGAGCCCCTCGAGCAGGGCCAGGTTGCGCTCGCGGATCTGCAGCCACCGGCGCACCGCCACCGGCCAGCGGCCGAGGGGCGGCTTGCGGCTGGCGGGGTCTGCGAAGCCGGCACCACGGTTGAGCGTGGCGATCTCGCCAACCTCGAGCAGCTGGGCGATTCGCAGGATCCCTCGCGGGTTGAGCATGCTGCTCGAACCCTGCTCGTAGCGCAGGATCATCGCCTCGCCGACGGCGCGGAAGTCGTCGTCGTAGAAGGCGACCGACCCGTCGTCGGAGCGCACCGCCTGCCCGGCCTTCGGCTGGACGAGCATCAATGCCGCACAGGCCACCTTCAGATCGCGCCAGCTCGTCTCGAGCATCGCGTAGCTCGCAAAGCGCGCCATCAGCTCGGCGTCGAGCTCGTAGATGGCGAGCAGCTGGCGGTAGAGCTCGAGCGCGGCGGGGACGAACAGCCCGGGCGAGACCGCCACGCCGCGGCCGTGGAGGGCCTGGCGGGGGTTCGTCCGCGCCACCCACCGGTCACCGACATTGATGCCAGGGCGGTTGTGCCAGAGGTGCGCGCCCGACCCGAGCACCACGCCGAGCAGCATCTCGGCCGCACCCTGGCGCTCGTGGTCCACCACCAGGCCTCCCGGCTCGCTCCGGCGCAGCCGCTGTAGCCGGCGACTCCCCAGCCGGGACAGGGAGAGACAGCGGCCTCGACGAGCAGGTCAGCGTTCACGACAAGAGGGCCCGGCGGTACGCCGAGCCCTCTGCGAAGGATCTCACCCGAGTGACGAAGCCAGGAGGCCAATTAAGAGTTGGATGCTCTTTCGAGCTGCATGTACGACATCGTCTGATGGGTGAGCTGTGTACTATGCGCTACCCTCGTTGCGTTGTCAAGGGGTCCGCCACAGCCAGCGTGCGATGGACCGGCCGTCTGCGATGGACCGGCCGTCTGCGATGGACATGGTCTCGACCTCGCTCAACGTGGGGTCAGCAGCGCCACCCGGGCGCCGGCGGCCCATGCGAGGTGCAAGTCCCCGACGTCCGGCTCGCCGACCTGGTCGAGGCGGATCTGATTGAACTTGGCGAAGGCGTGGTTGTCCCGAGCCATGATCGCCAGGTGCTCGACGACGCCTGCCTCGTCGCTCACCACTCGAACGTCGGCGGGTCGTCGCCTGCCGAGCAGGCGGACGTCGACCGGGTCGCCGCTTCGCAGGTTGCGAGCCCAGGCGAACTGCGATCCGACGAGCAGGGCGGTGCCGAGCCGCGTGTAGGCCACCGGGACCGCGTAGTGCCGGCCGGACCTGCGCCCGGTGACGTAGACGGTGAGCAGGCGCTTCCCGGCAGCCTGGCTGAGCAGCGGGGCGCCCAGCACGCCGCGCATCAGCCGGTTGACGAGCCCCTGAAGGGGCACGGTCCGTGCCCGCACGGCGGGCCTGGCGGCAGCCTCCGGGATCGAGCTGGTCATTTCGGTCCTCTCCACATCGTGGTCTCTCCTCTGTGTGTCGCCGACAACGCCAGCTGCCCGCCTCAAGCGGGCTGGCCGGCCGGCTCCGGCGAGCTGATCCAGCGCCCGATCCAGTCGCCGGTGATCTGGCGCGTGCTGGCGTTGATGCGGTTCCAGGCGTTGATCCCGGCGATCGTGATCACGAGCCCGGCGAGCTGGGTCTCGTCGAAGTGGCGGGCGGCCTCGTTCCACACCTCGTCGGGGACGGCCTCGGAACGGTCGGCGAGCCGCGTCGTCGCTTCGGTCAGCGCGAGGGCGGCACGCTCGGCGGCGCTGAAGTACGGCGCCTCCCTCCAGGCGCCGACCATGAACACGCGCTCGTCCGGCTCGCCCACCGCCTTCATCTCCCGCGAGTGCATGTCGAGGCAGACGCTGCAGCCGTTGATCTGGCTCGCCCGTACCTCCACCAGGTACAACGTGCGCTCGGGCACGCCGGCCGAGCGGGCGGCCTCCCCGAGGTCCTGCAGCGCCTCCATCGCCGCAGGCAGGACCATCACCGGGTTCTTCATCCGTGGTTCCATGCTCAGCGCTCCTTGTCGTCCATCCGGTGCCACGTCACCGCCGTCCGGCGGTCACATCGCCCGCCTCCGGCGGGTCTGTGGGTATGACACGCGAGGCCGGAGGAACGTGACATGACCGATCAGCAGTGGCTGGCGGACCGCTTCGAGGAGCATCGGCCGAGGCTGCGTGCGGTGGCGTACCGCATGCTCGGGTCGCTAGCAGAGGCCGACGACGCCGTGCAGGACGCCTGGCTCCGAGTCAGCCGGGCCGGAGCGGACGAGGTGGAGAGCTTCGCTGGCTGGGTCACGACGATCGTCGCCCGGGTGGCGCTGAACATGCTGCGCTCGCGCACGACGCGCCGCCACGACAGCCTCGACGTCCGCCTGCCCGATCCGGTGATCGATCCCCCCGGCGGCAGCGATCCCGAGCACGAGGCGCTGCTCGCCGACTCGGTCGGCCTGGCGCTGCTCGTCGTGCTCGAGGCCTTGAGCCCGGCAGAGCGTCTGGCCTTTGTCCTCCACGACATGTTCGCCGTGCCCTTCGACGAGATCGCCACCATCGTCGAGCGCTCACCCGAGGCGACGCGCCAGCTCGCCAGCCGCGCCCGGCGGCGCGTCCAGGGAACAGCCCCGGTCCCCGACGCCGACCTCGAGACGCAATGGAGGGTCGTCGACGCCTTCCTCGCCGCCGCCCGCGACGGCAACTTCGAGGCGCTCCTCGCCATCCTCGACCCCGACGTCGTCCTGCGCGCCGACGCCGGCTCGACCGGCCTCTCCCATCAGGCACGCGGCGCCGAGACCGTCGCCCGCCAGGCGATCATGTTCCGCCAAGCCGGGTTGAGCGTCCGGCGGGCGCTGATCAACGGCACAGCCGGCCTCGTCTCGATGCGCCACGGCAAGCCGTTCTCCGTCGGCGCGTTCACGATCCGGAACGGCAAGATCGCCGAGTGCGACTTCCTCGTCGACCCCGAGCGGATCGCCCGGCTCGACCTCAGTGTGCTCGACGACTGAGACCTCGGCACGACCGTTCCCGGCACGCCGGCGCACAGCGGGCGCCTGCCCGGCGCAGCCCATCTTGACATTGGATCCAAGGTCCAAGATACTGGCGCATGGTCGAGGGGCAGGCCGCCGAGAGCAGCGTCGCCGGGCGGCGCGCAGGCGAGCTGTCGATTGCCGTGCCGGAGTACCGGACCAAGGCCGACGTCGTCTACACGAGCCTGCGCCAATTGCTGCTGTCGGCCGAGCTGCTGCCCGGTGAGGTGATCGACCAGGAACGGATCAGCAAGCTGCTCGGCGTCAGCAGGATGCCGCTGCGTCAGGCGCTGATCCGCCTCGCCTCCGACGGCCTCGTGACGCTCTCCCCGCACCACTCGGCGACGGTGACGCCGATGCTGGCCGACGAGATCAGCGAGATCTACGCGACGCGCGAAGCGATCGAGACCCTGTTGACAAGGGTGGCGATGCAACGGCTGACGAGCGACGACTATGCCGATCTCGTCGAGCTGGCCGCCGAGACGCGCCGGCGCGCCGAGCACGGCACACCACGCGAGTTCGCCGAGGTCGACCGCCAGTTCCACATGCGTCTCTATCGCGTCGGCGGCTACGGCCGCGCGCTCGGCTACTTCGAGAAGCTGCGCGACCTGAGCGACCGCTACGTCGCCGTCTACTACTCGCACCAACGTGGCAAGTTCGCCCGGGATGCGCTGCTGTCCACCGGGTGCCACGAAGGCATCCTCGCCGCCTGCGCGGCGCGCGACAGCCGCGCCGCCGTGCGGGCGATGCGCGCCGACCTGCGAAGGACGGCGGCCGACTTGATGATGATCGCTGCCGGCCCTGGTGCCGGCGCGCCAACCCCGGTCACCCTGCTCGACGGCACCGACCCCGAGCTGGGCTGACCACGACTGCTCGGGGGGAGCACGGCAAGCAGCAGACGGCCGGGCAAGCGACGGCCGGGCAAGCACTGGCAACTGAGAACGGACGGCCACGCAGGTGGCGGCCGAGCAGGCGACGAACGACCAGCAACGGCAACTGAACCGGGAAACCACGGCCGCGCGGGGGACGGCCGACCAACTGACGGCAACGGCAATGGGGAGGCATGACATGAACTGGAAGAGATTGGCGGGCGCGACGGCTGCGGGGCTCGCGCTCGCCGCCGGGGTGGCCACCTTCGCCGGGTCCGCCGGCGCCAGCTCTGCGCGGGCAGAGCGTGCGTCGAGCCCCGGCTACGAGGACGCCACCCTCACGGTGGCCGACAACGACCTCGACACGCTCCTGCCGGCGGCCACCGAGCTGTCCTTCTTCGAGCTCGACGAGCTGTGGGCGCCGCTCGTCGCCTTCAACCCGAACGGCACGCTCGACGACGTCCAGGCGCAGTCGATCACCGCTGCCGACCACGACAAGGTCTGGACCATCCGCATCCGCCCCGGCTGGACCTTCGACAACGGCGAGCCGGTGACGGCGCAGAGCTACGTCGACGGCTGGAACCTCACCGCCTACAAGGGCAACGCCTACCCGAACGCGAGCGAGCTGTCCGAGATCGCCGGCTACTCGGCGGTCAACCCGCTCACGGGCAAGGCCACTGCGAAGACCCTCTCCGGGCTGAAGGTGCTCGGCACCGACGCCTTCCAGGTGACCCTCACCACCCCTGACAGCCAGTTCCCCGTCGAGCTCTCGAGCGGGAACACCGGCTTCTTCCCGATGCCGCAGGCCGGCCTCGCCGACCTCAAGTCCTTCGCCACCGACCCGATCGGAGACGGCCCCTACGAGATGGACGGCGTGGCCAACCTGAACGAGCAGGTACCGATGAAGGCCTACCCGGGCTACAAGGGTGTCAAGCCCCACGTCGAGTACCTCACCTTCAAGCTCTTCTCGAGCCTCGACACCGCCTACACGGCCACCCAGGCCGGCAACGTCGACGTCACCATCGCTCCGCAGGACAAGTACTCGCAGCTCAAGGCGAACTTCGGCAGCCGCGTGCTCCTCGACCCGGGCGAGTCGATCGACTTCCTCGGCCTGCCGCTCTTCGCCAAGAGCTTCCAGAACATCAAGCTGCGCGAGGCGATCTCCTACGCCATCGACCGCCCGGTCATCTCCAAGGCCCTGCTCGGCGGCGTCTCGACGCCGGCCGACGGCATCCTTGCCCCCGGCATCCTCGGAGGCGGCACCGACCAGTGCAGCTTCTGCAGCTACGACCCGGCCAAGGCGCGCAGCCTCCTCGCCGCGGCCGGCGGCTGGAGCGGGCCGATGGTCGTCGCCTATCCTGGAGGCGTCGGCTACGACCAGGAGTTCCAGGCGATCGCCAACGAGCTGTCGCAGAACCTCGGCATCGCCTCGGTGCGCGCCGTCCCCTCGTCGAACTTCTCGGCGTACTTCGCCTCGATGTCGAAGGACCAGTTCGACGACGGTCCCTTCCGCGGCCACTGGGGCGTGCTCTACCCGAGCGCCGAGAACATCTTGGCGTCGCTGTTCCTCCCCGGCGCCTCGTTCAACGACAGCGTCGGCGGCTACACGAGCCCCAAGGTCACAGCCGACATCGAGGCCGGTGACGCCGCCCCCTCGACGGCCGTCGCCGAGAAGTACTACCAGGCCGCCGCGCAGGTGATCCTGAACGACGCCGCCGTGATCCCGCTCTTCTATCCGAACTACCCCTTCGTCTACGCCCCGAACGTGGAGAACTTGCACGCCCTGCCCCACGAGATCGGGGTCGACCTGGACGCCGTGACGCTGAAGTGAGCCCGCAGGCACCGTCACTCAGCACGGAGGCGATCCTCCGGCTCGCCGACGAGGTGCCCGAGCTCGAGCGGTTCCCGACCGTCGACGAGCTGGTCGCCGCGAGCGACCAGCTCGTCGGCGAGCA
>Ga0335074_10017175_pt1 | contig 10199 bp, 9 predicted proteins | sample Lox_Sample_23_FD_206715 | JGI IMG/M metagenome (GOLD analysis project Ga0335074, IMG submission 206715) | Soil microbial communities from Loxahatchee National Wildlife Refuge, Florida, United States - Lox_Sample_2.3 | ecosystem: Environmental > Terrestrial > Soil > Wetlands | place: USA: Florida...
GATGGGCTTTAGTAGATATGTAACCACATCAGGAGAGAAGATTAGTGACCGAACCTTGCCATGGACTGTCGTCGTGGTATGTTTCGAAGCGTTCAAGCCTTGCGGCCTCCTGCTTCAATCCCCGGAAGAATAGAAATGGGACGTGCCATTTTTGCATCAGTAGCTCAAGGTTGTCGGGAGTTATAAAGATGGCATTGGCGTCGGATGAGGCTTGTGAACGAATACCAGCAAATCTACATCATATGTAAGCTCTGCGTTCAAATCTATGTAGTGTGAAGCAGTACAAGATTCTAGTTCGTGCCGCAATAGGCTTGGGATTTGCCACTTTGACAACTTGCGACTCCTACTCGCGTTAGCAGAGAAGGGACCGAACCAGCGCTTAATAAGGTCACAAACATCGTTCATCCAATGAGGAAATCTGGAGTCAGGAAGGTTTCCATGCGACACTGATGGATATGGAATGTCCTTTAAAGGGCGTTAGAGAAGAATCATTAACACTCATTCTACTAACTTCATAGTAGGTAATGTCGATGAATTTGTTGTCATTGCGTCGCCCAAATTCATGGCCATAAGGTCGAATGGGAAAACGAGCCAGGAGATCAACAGGACGCAGATCCTGCAATACACGAGACGCCATCGAAAGACAAGTATATGAGGAAGATATGTTACGGCCGTGGATCAACCAATGGGAGATTAAGAGAGAAATAGAAACGCTATTGCGATGAGATGTTGGTGAGAAAGTTCCGATGTGCTAAACGGACGCTCGTACCCAGTTCTTAGGGAACGCTTGTACGGAGGTGCGCGCCAAAAGTTTGGCCATGAATGCCTTGTAGCCTTGCAAAACAGTGCCGTAGTGCCTGAGGCATAAAAGTGTAGCCGCTAATAAATTAGCGGGTGAGGCGCTAATTCTGGGTGCCATCCACTAACCGTAGAGGCCAAAGCCGCTATTAGTTTAAGGGGTTGTATTGAATGCCTAAGGCATTATTTTGAAAAATGGCAGTCAGGCATAAAGGCATCCACCCGAACTGTCAGCACGTGACTATGATACAATTCAGGCGACTTGTACTCGAGGAGGTAGGCTATTTATACCTATTTAGAGGCACCGAAAGTCGCTTCTAGATCAAAAAAAGAACGAAATGGGGTGATCATCACTTCTAGAGAGAGGCTGCTGAGATACCTCTTAGCGTGATCACGTGATTGCTCTGCTGACACAAACTTTTGGCGCGGCGCCTCCGTATATCTGGTTCATCAGAAGTCTTTGTGGCTGTTGTTGGCGCTAAGGATTCGGCCCCAAGTTTCTTGGCGGCTGCTAAGGCTATTCTTCCCTGGCCATCGAATACTCCGCAGTTCTGCTATGAGTACATACATGTGCTTGTTGAATATGATGTGCAAAAAGAGAGCTTTCAATCTTTCACTTGCGAGAGCTGGCTGGTGTTATTCACATAGAAGAAAGGACGCAGAGTACCGGCGTCTGAAAGAAGGCGTATCGGTCAACGTGTTTGGCAACTTCAAGGCCTCAATCCGATAGAGCGGGAGAAATGTCTAGAGGTCTAAAGCATCCTTGAATTTCGAAAAGCAGACACGAAAGGTTCGTGGTCCAAACATACTAATTAATTAGTGGTAAATCTTGACTTGGAAAGCGCAAGTTCGAGAGGGTCGAGATCACGTGGAGTCAAAGTTGACGTGGTTGCCGTGCCAACGTCTTTCTTATCGTAAGCCTCAGATCTCGCCGGACCGGCTGAGCGTAGGCTTTCGCAAAGCAGATCAATTGGTTCGAGCAGTCCTCCATCGAATGAACGCAATCAAGCCACCTCTGGGAATTGCGCAACACTCGCACAGAGATTTGCCGATATTGGCTAGTTGATCTCCGCTAAACTTTTAGCCTTCGCTTTGTGTTTATGTCCCCTTGCCCCGATCTTCACACAATCTCTCCATCCTTCGAGCCTTCGTCTTCGTACGATATTCGTTATTTCGTCTGCTTCGGCAACATCTCTTCAACCTTTCATTCGAAACACCTTCCGATTCGTGTGATGTCGCGATAATCCAAGCCATGCTAACGGCTGCTGGCATCCCTAGCATTCCGTTCATTAACTTACCACCCTGAAGATGACAACTTTCCGACTCTTCGATCTCCCTTCGCCGCTGCTGCTGCTACTTGGAACAGTATCCGCGGCCCTACTACCCTATAACCCTACAACTGTCTTCGTTTCACCTCGGAATGACCGGCTGGCGTATGTGATACAGCCGTTCTCTGCATCAAATCCTCAGTGCCAGCTTGCCTCTCTGGACTTGACCCAGCAATTGACTCCTACGAGTCTTCCACTGTCAACCCTATACGTGGAACTACCTTTCCTCAACGATAAGACACCGACACCTTTCACTGCCTTTACGGACGGCAATGGAGAAATTACAGTTTACACTGGTAGCTGCTCCTCAGGTAGCGCCGAAGCAGAGATATGGCGGTTGAGCGCGCAAACACTAGCAGGAGGTGGATCGGGAAATTGGACTCAGGAGACCTTGACACAAGCTACGGGCTCTGCCAGCTCCGCAGTCGGAGGGCCAAACTTCCTTGCAGCAGGCATCTCGTTTGCAAGCAACATCACCGCAGACGGTACAGACACAGACTTCTATGTCTTCGGTGGTATGTGTCCTTTGAACAATGCCAGTGCAAATACTTGGTTATCGGCGGCGGACTACACGAACAGCATGCTGAATTTGACTCCAAATTCTGACAAATCCAACGATATTGAGTACAGTCTCAATGTGGTCAGTTCTCAGAATCCACCCATTGCGGAAGCCGGTCACAGTATCACTGCTCTACCTGCCACCTACTCCAATAAGACAGATGGAAGTCAAATTCAGCAGCAGAACTTTCTGCTCGTGGGTGGCCACACAGAGAATGCCTTCATCAATATGTCCCAAGTTGCTCTCTACTCCCTTCCAGAAGAGGCATGGATTTACTTTCCAGTCGAACAGCCCAGCTCAAGCGGAAAGACTGACCTCGCAGTGCGTCAAAGTGCCACGGTGCAGGTTGAATCGAGATCTGGTCACACAGCAGTATTATCGGAAGATGGAAAGTCAGTTATCATCTTTGGTGGCTGGGTCGGCGATGTAAATACTCCAGCAACGCCACAACTAGCAATCCTGAGCGTTGGAGAAGGCTATGGTGGAACCGCCTCCTGGTCCTGGAGCGTCCCATCACCGAGTGGGAGCGGTCTTGAATCTGGTTCCGGAGTGTATGGTCATGGCGCAACTGTACTTCCAGGCAATGTCATGCTCGTGCTTGGTGGTTACAACATTCCGACTTCTTCGTCAAAATTTAGGCTCCGATCGCGGGCGGCAAATCCGGAGAGTCTTAACAACCAAGCTTACTTGTACAACATCACATCCAACAGCTGGCTTGCTGAGTATACTTTTCCCGCCTCAGCCGATTCTGGGTCTTCACGAGGCTCCACCAGTCCATTGTCAACAACTGCGCAAAAAGTCGGGCTAGGCGCGGGTCTGGCTTTCGGTGGCGTTGCAGCAGCCGGCCTTCTCATCTTTTATTTGTGGTATACACGCAAGCTTAAAGACAGACGCAAGGCCCGTGAGAAGGGGATATCAGATTTATCAATTGCGGCCCATCGAATCGAGTCTGACGAGTGGGGAGAAGGTGGAATCGATGGCCGTGGTGGATCAGTAGCAGCTACAACAGCATACGGAAGCCAACACCACTCCACCAGCCAGCAGACACAGAACGCGAATACAATTACGAAGTACCAGCCAGTACCTGGAAGTTGGAGAGATGGAAGCTCTCAAATGGCACAGCGCACTGGGGTGCTACTCGAAATTCCAAGTCCTACAAAAGGCTTACGAAGAAATGTTTCCGGTGGCCGCGGGCCTTATGCGTATGAAAAGAGAAGAAGCCTCATCCATCCCATTGCAGAAAGGGATGAAGAGAACTCACAGGGAATGGGTGAGGAGCTGGGTGACATTGAAAACCACCCAGAGTCATTCTCGAACCTACAAGATGACCCATTTGGGGATAGCAAACGCTATAGTGACCAGTCCTCTGCAAGTTCAACGAGAAAGGCAGCGAGAGAGTCAGCAGAGGATCGTCGGCAGGAATTCCAAGGTTGGCAGACGGAATGGAAGCGCGCCGAGGAAGATTTGCGCACAGCGCCTGAGATGACAATGAATCGAGCCACCGACGAACAAGGTCGAGCATCACCCAGCAAGTCCGACCGCACGATGTCCTCGCTATCCGAGCATTCCTCGCGGTCCAACATCTCCAGTCGGTCGAGCGGCGGCGGCGGCGGCGTCCTCGGCCTCGCACGCGCCCTGAGCGTCCGATCCGCCAACCTACTCTCATCGATCTACAACCCAGCTGCACCCGCGCCCGACGACTCCTCAGCCTCGTCCTCGCGCTCCTCGCAAGGCTCGCCGACGGCTGCCGCGCCCTCGCGCTACCACGCCGCCCGCGCCCGTAGCCACACCACGTCGACCGTCTCCATGTCGCCGACCCGCTCGCGCCCGCCCACGGCCAAGGGCACCGCCGCCGACGCCTTCACCACCGCGCCCAGCCCCGCGGCGGAGCTAGCGGCGCAGAGCGAGGCGCTGCTGGGGCGCAGCGCGGGCGCGCCGCCGTCGCCCGTCAAGGAGGGCAAGCGTGTCGCGTGGGTGGACAGCGTGCGGCGGGCATTCAGCGGCAGCGCGCGGGCGCCGGCCGCTGCTACCGCACAGCAGCACAGGGCCAGCGACGCGGCGGCCGTCACGCGCGCGGCGTCCGACGCCTCGTTCTGGCGGTCGCGGCGCGGCGCGCGTGACTGGGACTACGGCGGCGGCGACGGCGGCGTCGCGGCGCACCACGATGGCGAGGCGCCGCGGAGCGCCGCCGCTGAGGGCCCGCGCGCGAGTGGGGATTGGGATGTTGAGCGCGCGGTGGAGGGCCGCGTCGTGCAGCTGCTGTTTACGGTGCCGCGCGGCGAGCTGCGCGTTGTTAATGCGGACGTTAGCGAGGCGGCGAGCTTGATGAGCGTTGAGGAGGGGGAGGGGAGAAGCGGCGGGTGAGGGCGCTGCGTGGGCGGTGGACGGTTACACTTTTGCTGGGTGGTGGGTGGGAGGCAATTTGGGTTGGATTGTCTGCGTTGGATCGGGCGTGGCTCTCTAGGGATTAGATATGCAATGGCCTGGGAACGACCTGGAGGTTATAAAATCTTGCGGGAAGATATGGCATTGGCGTTGGAGGACATATCGTTCGCTTATGTGTCTTTACTGCTTGCATACGGTGTACTGATAGTGTGATGCTCTGCAATCGGCATACAGCTATGAAATGAGAAATTGATTTAGATTTGAACAAGAACAAGCATTGAGACTGCAGTATTGAACGTTGTAGGATCACGGCATGTGTGAAATCGATAGTCCACTACAATGAAATAATGTTGAGCTTGAGGATCGCTCTTGTCGGTTGAAGTTGGGTATAGACTCGCTAAATGAACTACTCTATGTTGAGCAGTGATTCTCCACAATGACTTTTGCTTACACCGAATGCCATTGCAGTCGGATTTGGAATCAAGTATAGCAACAGACAGTGACTTCGGGTACCAGGGGCATTGCAATGCTCGCGGTATTGATCAGAGCTGACGCCGTCGTCGATCGTAGTCATGATGATCAGGATCGATGGAACTCTCCTGGTGTTCGATTCCATAGCTAACCGTTCCTCTTTCTCGTATCGCAATCCATATGTTTGCGGAAGTATTCACTCCGGCGCGAAGTTCTACACGGCATGGTGGAACGCCTCTGAACGCCCACAGTTCAAATCCGACCAAAACCGGAGTTATTTCGTTTCAGGCAAAGGAGTCCGGAATATCGGGAATACTCAAGCTCAGCCACGAAATGAGAAGGTGAAAGATGGGCGTGCGCGAGATGCGGCGTTAGTGGCAACTTCGCCATTGTCGCATAGAGAAGAGCACACAAAACGGCCCGTTTATATCCTCAATCAATGACTAAACGTTGGTCGAGATTGCTATTGGTCAACACCAAGACGATTCAATTGAGGGCGAATTGAGGCGAATTGACCATAAAAGCATTCGCTATGAGTAGACAAGGTCTAGGCCCTTGTTTTTCCGCGGCGTATCTTCCCGTGAATTTGAGGCTCAAACATGAGAGTGATCGCCAAGAAGATATTATTTGCTCAGAGGTTCGGAGCAATCTCCGGTCCATGTGTCTTCTAACGGCACTTTTTTTCGTTGTGGATCTGGCAAGTCAAAGAAAAGCGGATGAATGCGGTATCTAGGTTCCGCATATTGTGGGTGCCATCCTTAAGGCATACGGATACGAGGTGGAGCGTAGATAGAAATGCTTTTGGATATTGCTCCTTTGTTGGGCTCTTTGCTTGGTACAGTCTTTCGCCATATGTGCATGCATGGAAGGCCGCATGAGGTGCCTAGCAGCCAACCGAGACCGTTGCCAAATATGGTGGCCAAAGGAGAGGTCGTGCGCAAAGGGCGGCTGGGTTTAAACATGACTCTTTACTAGCACTGAGGCGTAAGAATCGATTCTTAACGTTGGTTCGCTCGTCGTGCGAATAAGCTCATTATGAACGAACTTCAAGTGATCGGAACGAAATTTCAAGGGATAGAATCCTGGTTAGCCCTACTGCACATCGTTCAGCAGTACGATAGAAGGAAAACCAACACGGTTGACAGTAGTTCCAGATCGTGTGCTCTCCAAGTCGTACCATCAGGCGTACCACCACCCCGCACGCCCCACGATCCCTACAAGGAAAAAGTGACGAGTTTGAGGACGGTAGCGTAGCGTTGCCGTCGACCGGGAACAGCTTCGGGTTGGTTAGCACATCCTGACGGCCGAATCATCGGACAGCGGGTCAATCTTTCGTCTTTGACAGCATTAGCCGATCAGCGCTAGGCCAGCCATCAGCTTCAGAGGCGTGAAGAAGCCCTGAAGTCTGAGCGCTGCATCACCACAAATGCAGCTAACCTGGCGTGGTATGAAGCCGCCGAAGCAGTGTCAATATATGGAGTGAGACGATTGGAGGGCCATGCGCGACTTCCGCTAGTCCATTGGGGTTTCAGGCCGAAATTCGGCCTGAAAGAAACGAAGCCCGTATCCGAGATCCGTTCCACATCAATAGGATGGATGTCGAGAGGGGATCACCTATCACGAGATTGCAACGCCTGATCTTCAGCGGCCAATTGAGCCAATGCCGTCTTCCCTACCCGCCCTGCAGCTGAAACCTGTGTAATTAGGAGCAAACCATTCGATGGAACCACCGAATACATGCGCGGCGCCGGGTGGCGCTGAATCGTTCGACGCCGTTTATTCACAAGCATACGATAGGCAATGTAGGCTGTTTGAAGTAAAGAATCGGGCCTTCAACGGGCAATGGAAGCCCGAGCACGACTTGGGGCGAAGTTGGTCAATTGGACGTCAAGAGCAGCAAAGTTAAATTAGGTGGTTTTCGCCGCCATGGCGGTGTGAGAAGTAAGATGGAGTAAAACAGCCTCGTCACGTGTGGCAAGCGAAATGTGGAGGACGCAAAAGTTTAGGAGAGCGTATGATGACAAGATAAGTTAGCCGGCAAAAATGGTGTTACGTACGGTAGGTAGCCTTCTGGTGAGATGATGGATTGTTAGGACGCCTTCTGTGCCGATACCACGGTGGGAGATTCCAATGCGGCAAGAGGCGCGCTTGGCAACCGCCTTTTCTCCATTATCGTGATGGTAGTGGCGCGCTCCGAGGACCCACAAGACAGGTGGATTCGCAAGGGTATTCTAATAATTTGGTCGGCGAGGTGTGTATTTGGTAAGAGGTTACAGAGCTGACCGAATGGAGGAGATTTTCGGTGATAAGGCTGCGAAGAAACCGGAGATTTGGGTAGCAAGTAATGGGTCGGTGCGGAAGTCGTCGTCCGAAGTGAATACTACCCAGTGAAGGCTCGGTGACACAACAGAAAGGGTTGACACGCAGGGCCAAAGGGGAGCAAGGCCAGAGGGCTGAAGCCAGCCGAGCACGGTCTTCTCGCGGTGCGATTGGAACGAAAAGGCGTGCGCATCGCATGGCGTTACGAGGGTCCGCAGGTTGGGCAAAAAGAAACCATGCTGAATACCCGGGTGGAGACGCCAATGATGATGATGGGGCACGGCATCTTCCACCTCTCTTGTACTTTCCGAGACCGTACAACGGACAGTAGCCTCACTGCAGCACGATAGCATTCGAGTTTCGGCCCGTTTTAGCGGTCTCGAAATGCAGAAATGGCGTGGTCATCCCTGACCTTCCAGCGGTTGGAACATGCACTGGTCGGGAAAGAAAGGGAAAACTATGTGGTAAGGCGGATGAGCAACCAACTTTATTTGATTTCGTGGCGAAGATGAAACGGGAGCCTCTGACCAACCGGCTGCCGTGAGAACGGAGCCCAGAGATGAGAAGACATGATTCTCTGGCTCCCCAAAGGCAATCTGCCTACCGCCATTCAATAATTATACCCTTATTCAGAGTCCAGCCAACTGATGGCACGGCAGTCGCATAAGTTACCGTGCCACCGACATTTTGTCGTCGAGCAGCAATTTCAAAAAAAAAAAAAGAAAAGAGTTTTGGCACCAACACACCGCCGGACGGAGATGGTGACCCTAAGCAGAAGGAAGAAGTAACAAAAAGATGCAAGATGACGCAAGCAAAAGTCGCTGTAAGACAGGGTCTAAGATGCAGAAATTCCCACCGGGCCGATTCGATAGGCTTTGCAACGTGCCAGCACAAACAGCCATGCGACCGTTGGAAAAGGGTGATCCGTTTTTTTACGAGTCGCGCGGAATTTTGAATGGTTCTGAAGATGCTCGATTGGACCTCCATATGCCGACAACGCTACGTACCCACCACCGGTCACCCCCAAAAAAGCTCGCGCAAAACTCCCCTTTTTCTAAGATTCGTTGTGCGCCTCGTTAATGACGTCCTGGAGCACGCCTCCGTTGGATGGGCCTCCGTTGACGGCGGGCGGAATAGGCTCCTCGCGCATGCACGCGTTCTCCAGCATGTTGGTCCATTTCCCGCTGGTGCCGGCGTGACTGTGTTTCAGGTGCTGGCGGAAGTGATCGGCGCGGTAGAATTTTTTGGCCTGGTTGCATTCTCCGAACTTGTGGATCTGGCACAGATGCTCAGCCCGCGCCTCCCAGTTCGCAGGGTTGGCGAATTCCTGTCCGCAGTAGCCGCACAGGTCCGCTGATGCCGGATGGGCGGTGGAGGGGTGGAAGGCCGCTTGCACGCCGGCCAGAGCGGCGCACGACCACGAATGTCGACGGAGATGCAGCGAGTTCTGGTGCCGCTCGGCCTCGTTCTTGTTTTTGAACCGGTTCGGACAGTACTGGCACTGGTATTGTTTTTCCATGGTGTGCAGGCTATCGAACATCAAAGGTTAGCCAGAGATGCAAAGCGTCGCGGAAATGAAAGAGGGAGGGAAGGGTGGCAGAAAATCAGAATACGGGCCGAGGCCCCGTGTGATGGTGGGACAGACAGGGCGCAACTCACTCTAGCTCCTCCTTGCTGTCGAACTTCTTGGGTTTCTTGGGACAGCACTCGCACACGTAGAAGGGCTGCATTTTGGTGACATTGCCGGCGGTCATGGTGCTGCCGTTGTGCAAAGGCTCATTGCCGTCGGACGGATTTCGCTGGTGCGAAGGTTTGGCTAGGGAGGTCCGTGGAGGCGAGCGATTAAGACTCCGACTAGCCGCATACGGTGACACGGGCCCAAGGCCAAAGTCTGCAGCCTCTCCTGATCCCGAGGGTGACAGTGCGCTGGGCGACAGCCGTTCTCCACCACCGAAGCTGGTGACGCTGCTGGCCACCGACAGGTTCCACGATGACGCGTAGCTGTTCCTTTGGCCGACCGACGAATTCGACGAAATCGATCCGTAGCTTGGCGGGTAGCGCGTCGCCGCCGGCGAGTTGCGCGTTGTGAGCATTTGCACCGACCGCCGATGGTAGAGGTCGCGTCCGTTGCCCGGGATGCGCTCGTCGCGGATGCCTTCCTGTGGCGGTGACGATGCTCTTCGCTTGATACCCTTGACGCTGTATTGTGCCGCCTCGTCGCTCGCCGAAGGGCTGTGATCGTTGATGTTCAAGGCTCTCAAGTCTCGAACGTCCTTTTCATCAAGCTCGGGATCCAAGAATATTATGCCTTGGTCCACACTACTGCGCTGAGAATGACC
>Ga0335074_10017176_pt1 | contig 10199 bp, 12 predicted proteins | sample Lox_Sample_23_FD_206715 | JGI IMG/M metagenome (GOLD analysis project Ga0335074, IMG submission 206715) | Soil microbial communities from Loxahatchee National Wildlife Refuge, Florida, United States - Lox_Sample_2.3 | ecosystem: Environmental > Terrestrial > Soil > Wetlands | place: USA...
GGGCAGATCGAGGTGCGGCTTGTGGCCGCTCAGGTGCGCCAGCACCGCGGACACCCATTCGCCCAGGCTCCCGGGGCCCGAATCATCCCGGCGGAGCTCGGCGCGCGGATATTCCTTTTCGATGGCGCCGCGCAGCTTGTCATCCGACTCGCCGAGATAGAGTGCGCTGATGCCGCGGTCGGTGGCGCCAACCAGCAGTCGTCCCAGCGGTGAATCGACGATGGTGTAATCGATGTGCATTCCTTGCCCGTCCCTTCGGTAGGCGGCGGGCGTCATCCCAAGGTGCGATGGGGCGCGTTCGTAGAGGCGGCTCGATGAGCCATATCCAGCTTCATACAGCGCAGTCGTCACGTTATCTCCTTTTTTCAAGCGCGATTTCAGGCGGCGCATGCGCTGCGCGTCGGCATACTGGCGCGGCGTGATGCCGATCGTCGCGCGAAACGCGCGTTCGAGTTGGTGAGTGCTCATGCCCGCGGACGGGCTGAGGTGGGCAAGCGTGAGGCGAGCGTCGGGATCGGCGAGAACGCGTGCATCGATTTCGCGGCACACGCGCGCCACCGCCGCGATTCTTGGATCCGACACCGGAACGGTGCGCGGGCGGCAGCGCCGGCACGGACGAAAACCTTTCTGTTCGGCAGCCTCGGCGAGCGCAAAGAACATGACTTGCTCGCGCTGCGGCTTGCGCGACGGGCACGACGGCCGGCAATAGATGCCGGTGGAGCGCACCGCGTATACAAAAACACCATCGGCGCTGCGATCGCGCGACTCTACCGCTCGCCAGCGCGCCGCTCCGTCGAGGTTTTCCACAGCTTGTTCCCGGACGGCCGTCTTTGATCTCATTCCGAGTTCGCCTCAATTTCTTACGGCGTCACAGTAACGCATTTCCGAATTGCGCCACTATCCGATTCTCGCGGCCAATGTCCGGCCGGACTCAAAGACACCCGAGACCTCGCCTGTCGGACATGCGGAAATTCCGTGCCGGACTCGCACGCTGATTCTAAATAGCTTAAAGCAAAGGGTACTGGAACTCTTGCCGCGTATAGTAAGCAAGAAGCACGCAGTCCAGCCATTGAGCCCATGGGGGTTAATCATACGGCACCAGCCCAGTGTGCCGGGTTGACGCAGGTTTTCGCCTCCCGCATATTCGGACAACCTGCCAGGGGTCTTAGGGGTAGCTGTTTCAGGGGTACTTGGGGAGAGGTCATGGGAGCTGCACCGGAACGGAACGGGCACGCCGCATTATCTCCACTACGTATACACGAAGTCGAAAATCGCACTGAAACAATCACAGCCATCTCAGGCAAGCCAGGACCGCGGCGCTTTCTGCGCGTTCCGACGCACGCGATCGGCGTGGCGGCGGAGCGCAGGCGTTATCCGCGCGCGAAGCTTTCCCTGCCGTTGGTTCTGACGCGCATTGGCGACTTCCAGGAGCCGGAGCCGGTGGCGCTGGTGACCCGCAATATCAGCTCGAGCGGCGTCTTTTTCCTCGCGCCGCGGGAGATCGAGCCGGGTACGGCGATCGAACTCGAAGTGGCGTTGATCGAGCGGCCTGCCGGATTCGGGCGCGTGCAGATGTGTACCGCAGCCCACATCGTCCGCGCCGAAGAGACGGATATGCCCGGCTGGCACGGCTACGCCGCAAGCTTTGACGATTTCGCCCTGAAGCGCGACGACGTGATTCCCCTGCGCTATCGCAGCGCCTAAACTCGCTCGAAATTTCTCGCTGGTTGCTTCTGCCGCAGGCGGAGGTTCGCCCTTCGCCCGCTTCTGATACGATTCCCTGCTGTGAGCCACAAGCAATTCCATGCGCGCGTTGTGCTGCTCGATTGGGACGGCACGCTGCTCAATTCCTACGCCGCGGATGCGCGCGCGTATCTGGCGATGTTTCGCGCGCTCGAAATCAAGTGGGGCTTGGCGGAGCTCAAGAAGCACTATTCGCCCGACTGGTATCAGGTCTATCGGGCCGCGAATCTGCCGCGGGCACGATGGGCCGAGGCAAACCGCCTGTGGCGAGCGGCATATTTCGCCGAACGACCACCCCTGCTGCCGGGAGCGCGGGCCGTGATTCGCGCGCTCGGGAAGAGTTTCACGTTGGGCATTGTGACCGGGGGCAGCGGCGACCGCGTGCGGCCGCAAATCCGCGCTTTCGGCCTCGCGGAATATTTTTCGGCGTGCGTCTGCAGCGAAGACGCGCCCCGGAAGAAACCTCACCCTGCTCCTTTGCAGCGCGCGCTGAAGCGGCTGCGTGCCGATCCGGAGGAGTGCGTCTATGTCGGCGACGCACCTGAGGATGTCGAGATGGCGCGAAGGGCTGGCGTGCGCGCGATTGGCGTTCTAGGCCCCTTCCCCACCGCCGAGCGGCTACGCGGTGCAAAGCCCGCATTGCTGCTCCAGTCGATTCGCGACCTGCCGAAGCACCTGCTCACACGCGAATAGTCGCCGCTTCAATCCCACTTTCTCTGCGTACTCTCCGTCTCTGCGGTGAAAGCTTTTGAACTTCGCTTCACCGCTACTTCGAGGGCGACTGCGAAGAATCGGGCTCGCCGGACGCCGCTGCGGGCGCGGATGATGGCGGATTCAGCTTGAAATCACTGGAACGGATCACCATGCGCAGATGGATCTGGTCGCCGCCGTTTGGGTCATCCAGGTAGTCATCGGAGCTGACGTACGTTGGCAGCCAATATTTCCCCTGGAAATTCTCTCGGTAGACCTCAAACAGCGAAAACGGAAGCTTGATGCCCGCGTCGACAAGTTCGCTGACGAATTTTCCGTATGTTTCAACGATGGCCAAGTCGTGATCGTCCACGTTGATCACACCCTGGAAAAACAGCCGCTTGCGGCTGAGCATTTTCGGCTTCACCTGAAAAACATACGTATTCAGCTGATCGAGCTGCTGCTGCCCGGCGTAGAGAAAATCGTAGTTGCCGATTTCGTCGGAGGTGAGGAAGAAAAGCGGAATGCTGATCATGGTGTTGACGTCTTCGAGCGAGTAGCTTTCGGCCTTAAGCGTCGAAACGGGTGGTTTCGAGACGCGCCAGTAACGCTTGCCGTCGGGACGCGTGTATTCAAGGCCGGTAACCGTAAATTTGCCGCCGAGGCCACCGATTTCCTCGATGCGCACGGTCCGCGTGAAATCGTAACTATCATAGATTTTCTTGGCGATGTCTTCATTGGCGGCAAATTTTTGAATGATTTCCTGCACGGGAATCGGCGGCGGGCCCGGATGCGGCACGGACGGAATGCGATTGATTTTGTATGTAGGCGGAGGGGGAATGGGACCCTGGCTGTCGTCCTGCGCGCGCGCGGGTATCACGGCGCAAAACAGGCCAAGCACAATCGCGATAAGGGTGCGGCGGCGCATCAGGGAATTGGATGCCGGCGGCGCTCCGCGTGTTGGGCGGTAATCGCACGGGCAACCGCTCGAAAACTATCACGCCTTGGAGCTTGGTGATGCAAAAGATTATGGATAAAATCTCTCGTTCGGCTGTGGCCGGCGAGACTACCGTGCGCGACGAGCTCAGGGCCAGGCGCTACTACGTCAGCGGGGTCGTACAAGGCGTGGGGTATCGCTACTTCGCGCAGCGGATGGCGATGCGCCTGGGCCTCAGCGGATACACGCGAAATCTCAGCGACGGGCGCGTGGAGATTTACGCGATCGGCCCGGCGGAATCGCAGGGGGCCCTGCGCGCGGCGCTCGAACGCGGGCCGCAGTCGGCATCGGTTTCAAGAGTCGTCGAGGAAGACGCGGGAATCGAAGCGCGTTTCGCCGAAGGATTTTCGATCGAGTACGACGCATAATCGGAGACCTATGGCAACAGCCGACACATCGCGGCCCATATCGCAACGCACTCCAACGAGGAAAGAGGAGACGATGGACGACCTGAAGAAGCTGATCCGCGAGATTCCCGATTACCCGAAGCCGGGTATCCTCTTTTACGACCTCACGACGCTCCTCAAAGATCAGAAGGGGTTTCACTCGCTGGTCGACCAGCTGTGCGAGCACTACGCCGGAAGGAAGGTCGATATCGTCGCGGGAATCGAGGCGCGCGGATTTATTTTCGCGCCGGCGCTGGCCTATCGCTTGGGCGCCGGATTCGTTCCCGTGCGCAAGCCGAAAAAATTGCCGTGGAAGACGGCGTCGGTAACGTATCAGCTCGAATATGGCAGCGACCAGCTTGAAATCCACGAGGACGCGGTAAAATCCGGGCAGCACGTGCTGCTGTGCGACGATCTGCTCGCCACCGGCGGCACCGCGGCCGCCAGCATCGAGCTCGTCCGGAAACTCGGCGGCGAAGTAGTGGGCGCGGCCTTCGCGGTGGAACTAAAATTCTTGAACGGCCGGTCGAAGCTTCCCGGCCTCGATGTGTTTTCGATGCTGAAGTACGACAAATAATGCGGCGCCGCGCACCCCGTCCCGCCGCAGCCTCGAAGCGTTGGCAAAATGAATGGGCCCGACCCTTCTCTAAAACCTACCGAGCGCTTCAGTAGCCGCGTCGAGGCATACCGGCGCTACCGCTCGCCCTATCCCCGCGAAATCATTCCGGTGCTCGAAGAGCGGTGCGGGCTCACCCGCGCATCCGTGGTGGCAGACGTCGGCGCGGGAACGGGAATGCTCGCGGAGCTGTTTCTCGAAAGCGGCAATCGCGTGTTTGCCGTGGAGCCGAACCCGGACATGCGAGCGGCTTGCGAGGAACTTGTCGAGCGCTTTCCGCGCCTCACCTGCATCGACGGGACCGCCGAGGAGACGCGCCTCGCCGAGCATTCCGTGGACTTCGTAGCTGTCGGACGCGCCCTCCACTGGTTCGACCAGGAGAAATGCCGCCCGGAGTTCATCCGCATTTTGCGCGAGGGCGGCTGGGCGGTCCTTGCGAGCCAGGGGCCGCACGAGCGCAGGGAACCTGTCATTCGCGAATTTCAGACCCTCCTGAAGGCGCACGGGCTGGACTTCGCGCGCATGCGGGGGCGATACGACATCGAGAGCGCAGCGCGCGGTTTTTTCGCGGGCGGCGAATTCCAGGAGGCGGAATTCCCCGGCGTGGAGGAAATGACCTACGAGGAGCTCGAAGGTTTTATGCTGTCGCTATCGGTGACGCCACAGCCGGGACATCCCGGCTTTCCCGCGATGCAGGAGGCGCTTCGAGAATATTTCGCGAGGCACGAGTCCGGCGGCAAGATCCGCATGCCGATGAACTGCAAAATCCATTTCGGGCATCTGCGCTAGCGCGATTTGCCCGAACGCTGGCGAACGACTTCGAACAGCATGACGCCCGCCGCCACGGAAACGTTGAGCGAACGAACCGGCCCACTAGTGGGAAGCGAAACGAGGAAGTCGCAGCGCTTGCGTGTGAGTTCGTGCAGGCCTTCGCCTTCGCTGCCGAGCACGATCCCGATTGGCCCTTTCAAATCGACCTCGGTGTAGCTTTTGTCGGCGCGCTCGTCGAGGCCCACGAGCCAGTAGCCCGCCTCTTTCATTTCCTCCATCGCGCGGACCAGATTCGTTACCCGCGCCACGGGAAGGTGCGCGAGCGCCCCGGCCGAGGCTCGCTCCACTGTATCGCTCAACCCGGCCGCGCGGCGTTCCGGAATCACCACGCCCTGCGCGCCTGCGGCCAGCGACGTGCGCACGATCGCGCCAAGGTTGTGCGGATCCTCGATGCCGTCGAGCAGCACGAGCAGGCCGTGCTCATTTTTCGCGCGAAGAAGGTCCTCGAGTCCGACCACGGGCTTAGCCGCGACCAGCGCGGCAATGCCTTGATGCTCGCGCGTGCCGGCGAGCCGGTCGACCTGCTGCCGGTCCTCGAACCGCACCGGCACGCCGCGCGATTTCGCGAGCCGCACAATGGCTTCGACGCGTTCGCCATGGCGCCCGCGCGCAATCACGATGCGATCGAGCGGGCGCCCCGCGGCGAGCGCTTCTTCAACGGCGTGGAATCCGGTCATCCAGTTCACAAGTTTTCTCTGTGTCTCTGTGGCTCCGTGGCCAACTAATCGAAGGCCGCGCAGAATTCGAGCATGCGCTGTCGCGCGCCTTTCACGGGCGCCGAAAAGGTGATGCTTGCCGCGGCATCGAGCAAAAGAATAACGCGATCGAGCTCGCCATCCCCGGCGCGGCCCGCCAACGCGAGGCGAATCGGGTAAAACAGCTCGCGCCCGCGATGCGGCAGCGCTACCTTTACGCCATCAATGATTTCCTTGAACCGGTCCGAGTCCAGATCGCCTCCAGCGAGCAGGCGGTTCGCAACTTCGCGGATCACGTCGCGCGCGCCCACACGGGCGAGGACAGCCTGATTCGCCGGTTCGCGCACGAGCGCCCGCGCGTCATAGGCGAAAACGAGCGCGAGCAGATCGGCCAGCGCTGCACGGTCGGCGGCATGCGGCGCAAGAAGCTCAGCGGCGCGCGCGCACCATTGCGCGAGAGCCGGGTCGGCATCGACGTCGCGTGATGAGTCGAGCCAGCCGTGCTCGCGCACAACCACGGCAACATCTGCGGCGGAAAAAGGCGTCGCGACGGGCGGAACCACAGACGGGACGTCGAATGGCATGCGTCGTGATTCTATCGCAAGCGCAAACGAAATGGGGACGCTGGAGTCGTCATCGCGTGGAGGGCGGGGCTACCGCCCTCTGTGGCCGAGGCTTGCTTCGGTGTTTCTTGGTTGGCTGCCCGATCTTCCGTCGTGCCCAATTAGTGCAGGCGCAGTGTAGCCACCGCGTGCGCAGCGATGGCTTCACCGCGGCCGACGGCGTCGACGCCCTCGTTTGTCTTGGCCTTGAGATTGATCTCGGCGGCCGTAATCCCAAGCGACTTCGCGAGCGCGGCGCGCATAGCGGGAAAGTGCGGTCCAAGCTTCGGTCGCTCGCACACGACGATCGCATCGCAATGAACGATCCGGAATCCGCGATCGGCGGATGTGCTCGAGGAAAATCAGGCTCGACGCGCCCTTCCATTTCGGATCGGTGTCCGGGAAATGCGTACCAATGTCGCCGAGGCTCGCGGCGCCTAGCAGCGCGTCGCAGAGCGCATGGCTCAGCACGTCGCCGTCGGAATGCCCCTGCGAGCCCTTATCGAAAGGCACTTCGACGCCGCCGATCATCAGCTTTCGGCCTTCGACGAGCCGATGCAGATCATAGCCGATTCCGGAAAATGTCATCCGAGGGGCCTGTTTGTTGGGATTGTGGCCGTGGACGGAGCGGTTGGCGAATTCTGCCGCGAACGGACCCACTTCCGCCTCACCAGGTAAATCCAAAGCACCAAGATTATAAAGAACGGCAAAAGGTCGACGATCACATTCAGCCCACTGATCTTTTTTTGCTCGGAGACCTCGATCCGCACGCCTTGCTTCCGCAGTTGGTCCGTCAGCGCCGGAATCGTTTCTTTGGGTATGGTGGTGCGAAATCTTTCCGGCGGTTCGCGCAACTGGCCTTCCACTTCGGATGTCGCAGGAGATTCGATAAGCCGTACCGAACTGACGTTATTCTTGTCCACTTGAGCCATGAAATCGGAGTAACTCATCGAGGAAGAAGGCTCGCTTGACCCTGGGCCCTTGTCAGTATTGGCCATTTTCCACAGCACCGCCGCCAGCACGACCATCATCAGCCAAAAGAGAGCCGTGCGAAGCGCCACTGGCATGCCCCCGCCAGCTCCAGGGCGCCCAGACTGATTGGGAACGAACGTCACACCTTCACCGCCTGGCGCTCCTGCTCGAGGTAGAAACGCGCAAGATCCATATCCGAGGGGCGCGTAATTTTCAGGTTGCGCTCGGAGCCAAGCACAACAAACACCTCGTGTCCGAAGCGCTCGACGACCGCCGCTTCGTCGGACGCACTCACGTCATCGTCCTGCGCCTTGCGAAAGGCATCGCGCAGCAGCGCATAGGAGAAAACCTGCGGCGTCTGTGCGAGAACGATGCGCTCGCGCGGAATCGTCGCCGAAATCAGCGCGACATCCTCCGGCAAGCTCGCGCGCTTCACTTCCTTCACCGTGTCGATCGCGGGAATCCCGAGGATGGCGGCGCCGCGCGCGCGGGCCTCGCCAATCACGCGCTCGATCTGCTCGCGGGTCACAAACGGCCGAACGGCATCGTGCACCAGCACGACTTCGGTCGATGGATCGACTTGCGCGAGTGCATTGGCCACGGACTGTTGCCGGGTGTCGCCCCCGTGAACCACGCGAGCCGGCCGGCCAAGGCCCGATCTTGCCACTTTATCCTGCAGCGACACGACATCCTCGGCGCGCGTCGCCACGAAGAAATCCGTGATCGTAGGGCACGCGGCGAGGCGCTTCAACGTGAAAATGATGAGCGGCATGCCATCGAGTTCGAGGAACTGCTTCGGCATCTCGGCGCCCATGCGCGTGCCGAGACCGGCAGCAGGAACGATTGCAGCGATTCGACCCATTGGCGGCCTAGAAGTCTAGCGCAATCGAGGCGCCCGGCGCGAGCACTAGGAGCGCCCGGATTCGGGGTAAAGCGGCCGAGGTGGACGTTCGCCGCCCTGGCCCGGCCCTGATGGCGCGTCGGCAGAAGCAGTCGGAGGCACGGCGCGAGGAGTTTGTTCGCCGCGCTCGTCGTAGCGGCCAAAAATCATCTTTCCGGCGGTCGTCTGATGGACCGAGGTCACGTTGATGTCGATGGTCTTGTTGATCATCTTGCGCGCGCCATCGACGACCACCATCGTCCCGTCGTCGAGATACGCGACGCCCTGATTGTATTCCTTGCCTTCCCGCAGGATGAAAACCCGCATCGCCTCGCCGGGCAGCACCACGGGCTTAAGAGCGTTCGCCAGCAGATTTACGTTCATGATTTCGATGCCCTGCAGCGACGCGACCTTGTTGAGGTTGAAATCGTTCGTGACGACCTTGGCGTCGTAGCGCTTGGCCAGTTCGATCAGCTTCAGGTCGACGTCCGCGATCTGCGCAAAATCGTCTTCGGCGATCTGCACGTCGAGCTGCGGCATCTTTTGGATGCGCTGCAGCACTTCCAGGCCGCGGCGCCCGCGCTGGCGTTTGAGAGGGTCGGCCGAATCCGCCACGAGCTGCAGTTCGCGCAACACAAACTGGGGAATCACAATCGTGCCATCCAGAAACTGCGCCTCGGCGATATCCGCCACCCGGCCGTCGATGATCACGCTTGTGTCGAGCAGCTTCACCGAATGCCGATTGTTCCGCTCGCTGCCGAAAAGGCCACCCAGCGCCTGCAGGTTGAGCATGTCGCCTTTGTTCGCGCCGAGCACCAGCCCGATATACGTCATTACGAGAAACACCGCCAGGCTGAAGAACGACCGCGTGCTCTCCGGCATCGTCGTATGGGTAAAAATGAGCGAGGTGAGATAGGCGCCGAGGATACCGAGGATGGAACCCACCGCCGCGCCGATCAGCCGCCGCAGGCTGGCTCGCTGAAGCCGCGTCTCAAACAGGATCACGGCCACCGCAAAGACGAGACCCGCGATGGCCCCGGCATAGTTGCTGATGCTGAACGGACGGAAGTGGTATCCGACGACGATGCAGACAACGGTAAAGATCAGCCGGAGCGCGAAAATATCCCAGAAAGAGCCTGCGCGCGTCTCGTATGACCGCGGCGTAACGACCGGCTTCGGGGATGGCGTTTCGGTGCTGCCGCTGCCCGCCGGAGTCCGGCTGGGAGCGTTAGAAGGCCTGGCCATGGTTGCACCCTATGAAATATATGAATATAAATTTCGCGACGCCCCAAGGACTTGAAATCGTTCAGCCGGCGCTATCAAAGTTTATCGTCTCCAAACCGGTATAAATCAGACCGCGCGTCACAATATGAAACCGCTATGCGGCCAGTATAGCACCTGCCATCGAGCCAGAGTCAAACGAGAGGGGTGCCGGGTAGTATCTGTTCCGACGAGGGCCAGATTTTTGATCGCAGAACTCCAGGCAAAGGGTCCATCGCGGGCAGAACGGGCAACTACAGGTAATAGCGCGGGACGCGCCTACCGAGCGCGCAGAGTAAGTCTGAGGTGACCGTTCCGATTTCGCGCGCCACATCCGACACGCGAATCTCGGCCTGGCCGTCGCGGCCGTAGATCGTGACGATATCGCCGAGCGCGACATCGGGAACGTCGGTCACGTCGAGCGTGGTCAAATCCATCGAGATCGTGCCCACCAGCGGCACGCCGCGCCCGCGCACCAGCGCGCAGCCATGGTTGGTGCGTTGCCGCAGGATGCCGTCCGCGTAGCC
>Ga0335074_10017177_pt1 | contig 10198 bp, 9 predicted proteins | sample Lox_Sample_23_FD_206715 | JGI IMG/M metagenome (GOLD analysis project Ga0335074, IMG submission 206715) | Soil microbial communities from Loxahatchee National Wildlife Refuge, Florida, United States - Lox_Sample_2.3 | ecosystem: Environmental > Terrestrial > Soil > Wetlands | place: USA: Florida...
GGGCGGGACATCCGCGCCCGGTTCGCCGGCCACGAACCGTAAGCATCGCAAGCGCTCCGCGGGCGAGGTGCGAGAGGCCATGCTCGTGCCCAAGAGTGGGCGTTCGTTTGTTCGCCGATACCTTGATATCTTGATCTCATTATGGCAGGAACTGATCCGGCGCCGGCGGGAAGCGCCCAGACGAAGAACATGGTGCTGCGGCTTGACCCCGCGCTGGCCGAACGGCTGGCGGCCGTCGCCGAGGTGGAGGGCCGGACGGTGTCCGATGTTGCCCGTGAGGCGATCGCCGCGCTGGTCGAGGCGCGCAGGAACGACAAGCGCTTCATTCGCTTGCTGGAGGACAACCTGGCCCGGCACCGCCGGCTGCTCGACCTGCTCCGCAAGGACGAGTCATGATCGGGCTCGGCGTGGCGGACCTGGTCGTGATCGCCAGCGAGGTCCTCGGCTGCGACATCGACGCGGCGCTGGCGCAGGCGGACATCGCCGCCGCGGACGCCGCCCTGGCACGGTCCGGCCTGGCGGGCCGGGTCAGGTCGCCGGGTGGGGCGCCGGCCCGGGCGCCGGGTGATGTGCGCGGCCTGAGGCCAGGCGAGATGCACGGTACGGGGCCGGGCGGGGCATGCCCGCACCGCTCCGATGCCGCGGACGCCGCGGTCGCCCTGATGGATGCCCTGCTGCGGCATCCCCCGTTCCCCGCTCACCGCGAGCAGGTGGCGGTCGCGGCCGGACTGCAGTTCCTGGCCCTCAACGGCTGGCAGGCCAACCTCGACGTGCCCAAGGCTGCGGCCATCGTCATCGAGCGCCTTGCCTCGGGCCAGCTTACTCCGCCACAGGCCGCATCCTGGCTGGCGGCCCGGCTGTCTCCGGACTCCAGCTGGCCTGCCGGGCACGGAGCCCGGCGACCCGCGCTGCCACAGACATCCCCGGTGGCGCGGATCGCGCGCGCATTCAGGCGGCATTACCGCCGAGGGACGCGCCCCAGCCCCCTCATCATCCACATCGGCCCGGGTGACACGCCCGGGGGCGTCATCACGCCGGTCACCGGACCGATGGCCTTCACCGCTCACGCCAAAAAGACCCTCATCCTGGCCAGGCAGGAATCCTCGCGGCTAGGCCGCCCTCGTGGCCCGGAACACATCCTGCTGGGCCTGGTCAACGCGGGTGACGGCCTCGCGATTAAGGCCTTGGAGCGGCTCAGGGTCAGGCCGGAGGCGGTACGCGAGCAGGTCGGGCAGGTTTCGCAGCAGCCGTCCGGGGATGCGCCTGAAGCCCCGCAGACCCTGAGGGTCTGGCACGCGATGGTGGACGAGGCAGTGGCCCACGGCGACGACTACATCGGCACCGGGCACTTCTTGCTTGCCCTGTTTTGCGACGAGGACAATGCCGCTGCTCAGATACTGACCAGGCTCGGCGCGGGCGAGCGCGAGGTGCGCGCCGCACTCGCGGAGCTACTGGCCGAGTCCGGCCGGGAGCGCTCCGCGTAACCCTGGCAGAATGCCGGGCGTGGCGGATAATCCTGACCGGTGGCACCGGTGGCTGCTAGATGTGCGACACGGCGGTGATGCGGCGTACCGGGAGAGGGATCTCCGCGAGTTCTTGTACCCCGTGCGGGATACGGTGCTCGACAAGGCCCAGCTACGGCCGGGCGACACGGTGCTCGACGTGGGGACGGGTGATGGCCTTATCGCGTTCGGCGCGCTGGAGCGGCTCGGTCCGTCAGGACACGTGGTGTTCTCCGACATCTCGCAGGACCTGCTTGATCACTGTCGGCAGGCCGCAGCCGCCGAAGGGCTGCTTGACCGGTGCCGATTCGTCTTGGCCCCGGCCGATTCCCTGACCGACGTGGCCGACGGATCGATCGATGTGGTTACCACCAGGTCGGTGCTGATTTACGTGAAGGACAAGGCGTCGGCGCTGCGGGAGTTCTACCGGGTCCTGAAGCCCGGCGGGCGGGTGAGCCTGTTCGAGCCGATCAACGTGCTGATGTCCCTCGCGACCCCCGACCTGTTCTCCGGCTACGACGTCACCCCCGTCAGGGCCCAGGCGGCCAGGGTCCGGGCGCTGTACGAGTCCATCCAGCCGCCCGGTGAGGATCCCATGCTGGACTTTGATGAACGTGACCTGCTGCGCCACGCCCAGGACGCCGGATTCGCCGAGATCGACCTCGACCTCCGCGTCAGCGTGAAGACTCGCAAGGAACCGGTGCCCTGGGAACTGTTCACGCACATCTCGGGCAACCCGCTCATACCGACTCTCGGCGAGGCGATGAATGCCGTGCTCAGCCCGCAGGAAGCCGCGGAGTTCACCGCGCACCTCAGGCCACTCGTGGAATCCGGCGCCGGACAGCTGCGCAGAGCACTGGCCTACCTGACCGCCCTTAAGGAGTAGTCGAGACGCCTAGCCGGGACGTGGGACAGGCGTCCGCGGGCTCCGGTCCACTGGCTCGTCACGATGCTGACGCGCCGCCGGCTGCCTTCCACCCTGGCTTGCGGAGCCGGTCCATCAGCAGCGGCGGAGCGATCCCGATGGCAAGGATCCCGGCCAGGATCAGGAGTCCGTACTCGACCGGGTTGAGCCGGCCGAACTGCGACGGAGGGACGAACCCGATCACGAACGCCACCACGGACGACACGGCGCCGAGCACGCACAGCAGACCCAGGGCCGGGGCCCGGTAACCGCGTTGGTGATCCGGCTGCGAGCGCCGCAGCCTCATCGCCGCGATGAACATCAGCACGTACATGATCAGGTAGACCTGCGTGGCCATCGCCGCGAAGATCCAGTAGGCGCGCGAGACGCTCGGAACGAAGGCGTAGAACAGGGCGATCACGGTGATCACGCCGCCCTGCGCGGCGAGAATGCGCACCTCGATGCCCTTGTCGTTCACCTTCTGGAAATACGGGGGGAGATAGCCTTGCTCGCGGCCGATCTTCAGCAATCCCTCGGACGGGCCGTCCAGCCAGGAAATCATCCCGGCGAGCGCCCCGACCGCCAGGGCGAGCGCGATTACCGGTACGGTCCACGCCGCGCCGAAGTGGGTCAGAAGGCTCTTGAAGGCCTGCATCACGCCAGCGGTGAAGCTGATCTGCCGGGCGGGGATCACCCAGGCGATCGCCAGCGTCGGGAATATAAAGACCGCGAGGACCAGCGCCGTGGCGAGGAATATCGACTTCGGATACTCACGTCCCGGGTTCCGGAGTTCGTCGACGTGCACGGCGTTGACCTCGACGCCTGCGTAGGTGAAGAAGCTGTTGACGACCAGGACGATGCTGGCGAGCCCACTCCACGCCGGCAGGATGTGGTGAACGTCCATCGGCGCGGCCGAGTGGTTCCCTTCGAGGAGGTAGGCCGCGCCGAGGGCGACGAGGATCGCTCCCGGGATCAGCGTCCCGATGATGGTGCCGCTCGACGAGAAATCCGCCACGAGCGCTGCCCCGCGGGAGGTCAGCAGGACGCCGCCCCAGAACAGCACGATGATGATGACCGCGTTGTAGACGCCGTTGCCGGCCAGGCTCGGATCGATGACGTAGGCGAGTGTGCTGCCGATAAAGGCGAGCAGCGCCGGGTAGTAGAAGATCGTCTGGGCGAACTGGCACCAGACCGCCAGGAGCCCCATCGGAGCAGAGACTCCCTCGCGTACCCAGTTGTAGACGCCGCCCGGCCAGCCGGAGGCCAGCTCCGCCGCGACCAGCGAAATCGGCAGCAAGAACAGGAACGCGGGCAGGACGTAAAGAAAGACTGAGGCGAGTCCCAGGACCGACGTGGCGGGCGCCGACCCCAGGTAGCCGACCGATCCCACGGTCATCAGCGCCAACGTCGGCCACGTGATGAATCCCCGCGCCTTTGCCCTGCGGACCGCACGCGGCAGTCCGCGAACCGCGGGGCCGTCCTTGGTCATCCGCGCGTGCCGGCGCCTCCACACCCACATGGATTAAGCAGATTACTCGTCCGCAAGGCAGAATCTCATTGATCGCGAGCCGTGGTAGACACGTGGCATGACCGACTCACCGGTGCCGGACCTGGCTGATGTGCTCGCGGCGCGGCAGCGCATCGCGCCCTACCTGCGACCCACCCCGCTGTACCGCTATCCCGCCCTGGACGCGCTCACCGGCGCGCAGGTATGGGTCAAGCACGAAAACCATCAGCCGGTGGGCGCCTTCAAGGTCCGCGGCGGGGTGAACCTGGTCAGCCAGCTGTCCGCGGACGAGCGGCGCCGCGGGGTCATCGCCGCCTCCACCGGCAATCACGGTCAGTCGGTGGCGTACGCCGCGGACCTGTTCGGCGTCCGGGCCGTGATCTGCATGCCGGAGCGGGCCAACCCCGTGAAGGTGGAGTCGATGCAGGCCCTGGGGGCCGAGGTGGTCTTCTTCGGGCGTGACTTCGACGATGCGCGCGAGCACTGCGAGCAGCTGGCCGCCGAGCACGGGTACCGGTACATCCACTCGGGGAACGAGCCGCTGCTCATCGCGGGCGTGGGCACCTACGCCCTCGAGATCCTCGAGACCCGGCCAGACCTCGAGGCGATCGTGGTCCCGGTCGGCGGCGGGAGCGGTGCGGCGGGCGCATGCGTGGTGGCCAAGGCCGTCCGCCCGTCGACCGAGGTGATCGGCGTGCAGTCCGAGGCGGCCCCGGCCGCCTACCACTCCTGGCGGGCGCGCGAGCTGGTGGAGGACGCCAACAGCACGTTCGCGGAGGGGCTGGCCACCCGGACAGCGTTCGAGCTGCCGCAGCGAATCCTGCAGGGGTCACTCGATGACTTCGTCCTGGTCTCCGAGGATGCGCTCAAAGCCGCGACGCGGCTGATGATCGAGAAGACGCGCAACCTCGTCGAGCCCGCAGGCGCGGCCGCCCTCGCCGCGGTGCTGGGCGCACCCGGGCGCTTCGCGGGCCGCAAGGTCGCGATCGTGTGCAGCGGCGGCAACATCAGCCCGGCCCAACTCGCCGGGCTATGGCCTGCCGGATCGTCCTGACGCGCCACGGCCCCGATTCCGGTGCGCCGCTAGCATGGAGGACGCGGCAGGCCAAAATGAGCGCGCGCAGGCGTGGCAGCAGATCACCCAGAGTCAGCCTCGCTACCACCGCTACGAGCGCAAGACCGACCGCGCGATCCCGGTCATCCGGCTCACCCGCGCCGCCGACTAGGCCCCTGAGCCCCGGGACCTGGTAGAGCCCCGGGGCCAAACAAGGTCAGAGGCCTTCGTTGATCAGCCGTCCGGCCGTCTCGAACCTGGACGGCTTGTACTTCTTGTAGTAGAAGGCCGCGCCGACGCCGAGGACGACGACTACGCCGTCGATCGGGCCTAGCCAGTTCGCGTAGTTGTAACCGCCGCCCAGGAACGTGATGTTCGTGAACAGCAGGTACACCACGTAGGCCTGGGTGAAGAACGAGATCAGCGGGGCCAGCCTGGTCTTCCACCAGTTCACCTCGTCGCGGTGGTAGCGCTCGTAGTAGACCAGGATGCTCAGCGAGACCAGCGCCTGTACCGACAAGATGATGATCACGCCCATGACCGCCATCAGGCCGTACAGCTGCAGGTAGGCCTGGGAGGTCGGGTCGTTCGTGCCGGTGAACAGGGCGAACAGGCCGATGATGATGGCGGCGATGACCGTCTGGGTGAGCGACGCGATGTGCGGGCTCTTCCACCGGTGGTGGGTCTTGCCGAGCGCCTTCGGGGCCAGGCCCTCGCGGCCGAGGGAGTACATGTACCGCGCGGTGGTGTTGTGGAAGGCCATACCGCAGGCGAACGAGCCGGTGATGATCAGGTAGCTCATCACCGAGGCCACCCACTTCCCGGCGTACTGGGTCGCCGGGGTGAGGAAGTAGTCGGCCGCGTTGTTCTGCGAGGCCGCGATGGCGGCATGCGTGCTCGTGTAACCGCCGAGCGAGGCCCAGGCCGTCATCGTGTAGAAGATGCCGAGCCCGATCACCGAGATGTACAGGGCGCGGGGGACGATCCGCTTCGGGTCCTTTGACTCCTCGCCGTAGTTCGGCGCCATCTCGAAGCCCACCCAGGACCAGAAGGCGAAGAACAGGCCGATGCCGACCGCGCCCGCGGCGAGCTTGCCCTGGGCGGGGAAGCCCTTGAAGGCGTTGACGATGTTGAGCGAGCTGCCGCTGAAGTGTCCGCGGGCGAACAGGTACCCGTCGAAGATGAGCAGGATCACGACCTCGCTGATCAGGCCGGCCGCCAGGACCATGGAGGAGATCCTGATGTCGAAGTAGGCGAGGATGGCGATGATCGCCACCATCCCGAGCGCCAGCCACGGCCAGCTGATGCTGACCCCGTACGCGTTCAGCTTGAGGCTGAGGAAGTACGCGAAGCCGCCCGCCAGCGACGCCTCGAAGACCGAGTAGGCGACCACCGCGCCGTAGCCGGTACCGATGCCGAGCTCGCGCCCGAGCCCGTGGCTGATGTAGGAGTAGAACCCCCCGGCCGTGGTCTTCTTTCGTGCCATTGCCACGTACCCGACCGCGAACACGACGAGCACGATCGCGGCGAACAGGAACGCGGCCGGCGCGCCGACGCCCTGCCCGTAGCCGACCATGATCGGCACGTTGAACAGCATCGCCGAGATCGGGGCCGATCCGGTCAAGGTCAGGAACAGGACGCCGCCGAGGCCGACAGCGTGTCTGCGCAGCTTTTGTACATCCGCGCGCTGCGAGACGTCGTAGTCTTCAGCCGCGCCCGCTGCGTTCACCACGCGGGGGACTTCGGGGACCTGGGGCTGGGCCATGGGTACACCTCCGGCGCATTTGCCGGGAGCGTAACAGGCAGGCCGAATCATGATCAAGAGTTCCGGTTGAGTTAATCTGAGCGAAACACAACCGCTTGACAGCAATCGGTCCGTTAGGCTCTGATTTGGTTTAGCCGAACGAGGCATGTGGTTCCGGCAACTGCTGGAGGTGACCGTGGCTGAGGAGCTGATCGCCTTCGCTTCCAAGCAGGACATGCTGGCGAAGTCCAAGCAGTTCTGGAACCCGGACAAGACCCAGTTCTGGATCGACTCCGGCGTCCCGCTGGTCATCGACCGGCGGGAGGGCTACTACATCTACGACGTCGAGGGCAAGCGCCTCATCGACGTCCACCTCAACGGCGGCACCTACAACCTGGGCCATCGCAACCCCGAGGTGGTCGCTGCGGTCACCGCGGCCATGCAGCGCTTCGACATCGGCAACCACCACTTCCCCTCGCTGGCCCGCACGGCGCTGGCCGAGGCGCTGGTCGGCACGGCTCCCGAGGGCATCACCAAGGTGATGTACGGCAGCGGCGGCGGCGAGGCGATCGACATCGCGCTGAAGAGCGCGCGGCACGCGACCAAAAAGCGCGGCATCGTCTCGGTGGCCAAGGCCTACCACGGCCACACCGGGCTGGCCGTCGCGACCGGCGACGAGCGCTTCGCGACCTTGTTCCTCGCGGACCGCCCCGACGAGTTCACGCACGTGCCGTTCAACGACCTGGACGCGATGGAGACGGCGCTGAAGGGCCGCGACGTCGCCGCGGTGATCATGGAGACCATCCCGGCCACCTACGGCTTCCCGCTCCCGGCGCCCGGCTACCTGCCCGGGGTCAAGCGCCTCTGCGAGCGCTACGGGGCGCTCTACATCGCCGACGAGGTGCAGACCGGGCTGATGCGCACCGGCGAGCTGTGGGCGATCAGCAAGCACGGCGTCGTGCCTGACCTGCTGGTCTCCGGCAAGGGCATCTCCGGCGGCATGTACCCGGTCAGCGTGGTGCTGGGGAGCGAGAGCGCCTCGGGCTGGCTGTCCGAGGACGGCTTCGCGCACATGTCGACCTTCGGCGGCGCCGAACTCGGCTGCGTCGCCGCCCTCAAGACCCTGGAGATCACGTGCCGGCCCGAGGTCAGGTCGATGGTGCACTACATCTCCGACGTGTTCACCACCGGGCTGGGGCGGATCCGGGCGCAGTACCCGGACTGGTTCACCGGCATCCGGCAGGACGGGCTGGTCATGGGGCTGGAGTTCGGCCACCCGCAGGGCGCCAAGTTCGTCATGAAGCGCCTGTACGAGAACGGGGTGTGGGCGATCTTCTCCACCCTCGACCCCAGCGTGCTGCAGTACAAGCCGGGCATCCTGCTCACCCCGGCGCTCTGCGAGGAACTGCTGGAACGGACCGAGGTGGCCATCGGCAAGGCCCGCGACGACGTGGGCGGCAAACGGCGATGACCAACTTTTATCCCGAACGGCGGTGGCCGGAGTGACCGTGTCGAGGAGTCTGGGGGAACGATTTCCCCCCAGGCGCGGGGGGGCGCCCCCCGGGCCAGCACGGCGGTGGTGCGTGTGATCGGGAGGTGCGGGTGACCGAGGTAGGCGCGCCGATTACCGCATCGGAGCTGCTCACCGACCCGGCGGGCGTGCCGCGCGCCCGGGCCATGCTGCAGCGCGCCGAGTGGGCCGCGCGCGCGTTCGCCAGGTACGACAAGGGCTCGGTCGACGCGATCGTCCGCGCCGCCGCCGAGGCGGGCGCGGCCAAGGCGCGCGAGTACGCCGAGTGGGCGGTGCGGGAGACCGGGTTCGGGGTCGTCGAGCACAAGGTGCTCAAGAACGTCGCGTGCAGCACCGGGATCGCCGAGCACTACGCGGGCCACGACTACGTGACGCCGAGGCTGGATCCCGAGGCCAAGATCGTCGAGATACCGCGCCCGGCCGGCGTGGTGCTGGCGCTGACCCCGTCGACCAACCCGGTCGCCACCGTGTTCTTCAAGGCGCTGCTCGCCCTGATGACCAGGAACGTCGTCGTGCTGAGCCCGCACCCGCTGGCCAAGGAGTGCTGCGCCGACGCCGCCAGGACGATGGCCGCCGCGGCGGTCGCGGCCGGCGCGCCGGACGGGGTCATCCAGGTCGTCGACGAGCCGTCCGTGCCGCTGATCGACACGCTGATGACCGACGAGCGCACCAGCGTGATCGTCGCCACCGGCGGCGTGCCCGTCGTGCGCGCCGCCTACAGCTCGGGAAACCCGGCCATCGGGGTGGGGCCCGGCAACGTGCCCGTCCTGGTGGACGCCACGGCCGACCTGCCGAAGGCGGCGGTGCGGATCGTGGACAGCAAGAGCTTCGACAACTCCATCCTGTGCACCAACGAGTCGGTGCTGATCGTCGAGGAGAAGGTCGAAGCCGCTCTGGTCCGGCAGCTCCGGCGCGCCGGGGCCTACCTCCTCGAGCCCGCCGAGCGGGACAAGGTCTCCGCGCTGCTGTTCCCGGGTGGCCGGTTCGACATCCGGTTCGTCGGCAAGGACGCGACCTGGATCGCGGCGCAGGCCGGGGTCAAGGTCCCCGCGACCACCCGCGTGCTCCTCGCGCCGTTCGACCTGGTGGTGCCGGAGGAGCCGCTGGCCCGCGAGAAGCTGTGCCCGGTCCTCGGCCTGGTCCGGGTACCGTCCGCGCGCCGCGGCATCGACGCGGCCCGGGCCGTGCTGAGGCTGTCGGGCCGCGGTCACTCGGCCGCCATCCACAGCCGCGACCCGCGCGTGATCATGGAATACGGTGCCGCGGTCGAGGTGCTCCGGGTCGCGGTCAACGTGGGTAACAGCCTGGGCAGCGCGGGCTTGGAGACCGGCCTGGCGCCGTCGATGACGGTGGGCACCGGCTTCTTCGGCCGCTCGTCCGTGGCCGAGAACCTGCACCCCAGCCACCTGGTCCAGTGGACGCGGCTCGCGTACAACAGCGACCGGGCCGAGCCGTTCGGCGACTTCACCGGGCTGATTCCCTGGCAGGCGCCTGCCGGGCCGGTCCCTCCGTACCCGGTGGCCTCCAACCAGCGGGACGGCTACCATCCGGCGGGTGCCGACGGCAGCGGGGCAGCCACCACCGCTCGTTCGGCACAATTTGATTTCCAGCCGGACACGGCGGCCCTGCGAGAAGAGATCCGCCGGCTGATCATCGAAGAGCTCTCCCAGCTCGTGGGCCGGTGACCCGTGGCCGAACTCCGCTCCTTCATCTTCCTGTCCAGGCTGCAGCCGCAGACCATGTGCTACCTGGGCACCTGGATCCGCGGGTCGCTGCCGCGCAGCCACGTGGCCGCCCAGGTCATCGAGGTGGCGCCGGGTCTGGACATCGAGCCGCTCACGGACGTGGCGGTCAAGCACGCCGACGTGCGCGCGGGCATCCTGGTGGTCGAGCGGCAGTTCGGTTACCTGGAGATCCATGGCGGGACCGACGAGGTGCAGGCGGCGGCCTCGGCGG
>Ga0335074_10017178_pt1 | contig 10198 bp, 11 predicted proteins | sample Lox_Sample_23_FD_206715 | JGI IMG/M metagenome (GOLD analysis project Ga0335074, IMG submission 206715) | Soil microbial communities from Loxahatchee National Wildlife Refuge, Florida, United States - Lox_Sample_2.3 | ecosystem: Environmental > Terrestrial > Soil > Wetlands | place: USA...
CTGCCCGGACGTGGTCACCCACGCGGAGAACACTGTGGTGACGCAGTTCTCCGCGTGCCCGGTGCACCCGGCATGCCGCGGTGCCGCGCACGCGGTGGCGTCCCCGTCCTTGAGCTGGGCGGTCTCGTCGACCGCGATCCCCGGCCCGGTCAGGTCATCCTCATCGCAGGGCAGCCGGGCTCGCGCGAGCCCGGGCAGCTCCGTCCGCAGGGCCGCCCAGTCCCACCGGTACGTGCGCAGCAGCGCCTCATCCCCTTGAGACGGCTTGTGCTCTGCTGAAGTCGTCCAGGAGCCGCTGGGCGGCCCCGGTCAGCGCGGGCAGGCGGGCAGCGCCGATGACCGGCCGCCAGTCGCGGTGCATGTCGAACAGCACCCGCTGGACCGGGTTGACGCGGTGCGGGGAAAGGACCGGCGCGGCTTCCTGATCGTCGGCGCCCGTCTGCCCGACCGGTCCCGGTGACCCGGTAGCGCCGGGCAAGGCGAGCCACAGCTGCACCCACGGCTGGCAGGCGGCGGCTGGGCCGTGCACGCGGATGTGGACCTGCAGGCCCGGCAGTTCCCGTCGCGAAGAGTGCCGAACGGCATCCGGGGCGGCAACCGCAGCCCGGGCAGGACGAACGCCAGCTGGACCGCCCGCGGTTCCGGCACGGGACTGAAGTTACCAGGCGGCGTCGGACTGCTGGATCTCCGCGATGCACGGCGGGCACAGCCCGTCGGCGTTGAACAGCCAGGCCCGGCCGCAGCGCAGGCATGCACCCGGCTGATGGTACTTCTTCGACCGCCACTGATGGCACGGCGAGCAGTACGGCGGCTGGGCCAGCACGCCCCAGCCGAGGCACCCCTGGCACTGCCCGGTGCGCGGGCGGGCCTTGCCCACGGCCCTAGTTCGGCGGCAGCGAGCGAGGCCCGCCGCCCCGCCGTGGCCGCTCCGCGGCGGCTCGTTCATCCGCGTCGCCGCCTGCGGCGGCCTCGCGGCGCTCGGGTGCGGCCTCGGCCAGCGGTTCGGCTTCCAGCAGGTCAGCGACCGTGCATCCGAGAGCGGCGCAGATCTTGTCCAGGTCATCCAGCCGCACTGAGACGGGCTTGCCGCTCCACAGCGCCGACACCTTGCTCAGCGACGGCTCGAATCCGACCTCGCGGAATGCGGTCAGCAGGTCCGATGGCCGCCAGATGTCGTTGCGGGCCGCTGCCCAGCGCAGGTTCCACTTCACCACAGCCTCCCGGTATCGACCGCCAGCCGCTGCCTGGCCCGGCCCGCCACCTCCAGGCTCGCCCGCTCAGGGTCGCCCTGGGCGGACAACTCTGGCGGACCGTCGTGGTCGTCCAGTCATGGCCCAGGATCTTCTGCACCTCCCACAGCGCTGTGCCCGCCTCGTAGTAGTGCGTGGCGCAACATGCCGCAGCAGGTGCGGGTACAGCTCGGTCACCGGCCCGGTCAGGTACAGCGAGCCCGCCCGGCCCAGCGCCTTGCGGAACGTCGACGGCAGTCATCAGCTCACCACGGGCCGGACGTTCGGTATCCGGCTCGATCCCGGCGAGAGTTTTTTCCCGGTTCTTGAGGACTTCTGCGCGGGGCAGGGCATCCGGTATGGCTACATCCCGATGTTCCTGGCCGCGTTCGCGGAGGCGGACATCGTCGGCGCGTGCGACAAGCTTGAGGACCCGCAGGCACCAGTCTGGTCCAGGACCCACCTCGCTAATGCCGAGGCCCTCGGCTGCGGAACTATCGCCTACGGCGAGCTGGCCGGCCGGCCGGATTCTCCCGCATGTCCATGTCACGCTCGGGCTCAAGGAACGGGCGGCCGACGGGTACACCAGCCACCTGCTGGAAGCGCATGTCCAGTTCCTGGTCGAGATGATCCTCGTCGAAATCACCGGCCCGGCAATGACCCGCCCTGCCGACTCCAGCCTCTACGACGTGCCACGACTTGCCTTCGGATGAATCTGCCAGTGCTCCGGTTACGCGGGGTACGGCACTCCCGGTAGCCCAGTCCACACAGCAAACACCGCCAGCCTGTCCCGTCCGGAAAGCTGCCAATGATCTCGGAGGACGCCGCGCTGACCCTATGTAGATGCTGCTACATTGGTTGCCGTGGAACACCTGGAAATCACGCCGAAGATGGCGGCAGTGCTCAAGATCTTCCTTGAAGATCCAGAGCAGCCCCGCTACGGGCTAGAACTCATGCGGCATACTCACCAGCCGAGCGGCACGATGTACCCGCTGCTGAGCAAGCTCCTGGCAGCAGGGTGGCTCACCGCGAGCAAGGAGGACATTGATCCCCGGATCGCTGGCAGACCGGCTCGCCGTACTTACCGGATGACTGGGGAGGGCGCGGCAGCAGCTCGTATCCAGCTAGCCGCTCTCAGCGATCAGTTTCGTCCTCCTCTCCCCGTACGCCCTCGTCCAGCTCTCAACGGCGGTGCTCCGTGAGCGGCTTCGCATGGGCGGTGACATGCTTCCTCGGCGGGCTCCTTACCATCGCCTTCGGGGAGCTGGTGAGCGAGGAAGTCCGCGGATGGCTCGACCTGCTACCCCGTGGCGTTCTCTGGCTGGCCGCTAGGCGGCTTGACCCACACAAGCGCGAAGTCATCTACGAGGATGACTGGCTTCCTGAGCTGACTTATGCCCTGCGCGGGGACGAGTCACGGCCGATCACGCGCGTCATCAAAGGCACTTACTTCGCCCTGGGCCTCTTCATCGCTACACGGAAAGTGCAGGCCATACCGCCGACGGCCAGCACCGCGGCGCCTGTCGAAGTGCTATCTGCCGGCTCGGGCAAGTTTGCGCCAGGCCTGGGCGATGTCCGGTTCCTCACCGTGGGTGAGGTAGCGCTGATTATGCGGATATCAAAGATGACCGTCTACCGCCTTGTGCATAATGGCGAGCTGGAGGCGGTCAGGACTGGCAGATCCTTCCGGGTTCCAGAGGTTGCCGTTAATCAATATCTACGAGCTGCATTCATTGGGGCCGTTCCAACCTGAATTGGCTGATCAGCGGGGCTGGTGTGGGCGGGGTTGGCGGTGCTCGTGCTGGTGGGAGCGGCTGAGCGTAGTCCATGATCGTCGGTCAGCGGGTGGTGTGCTGGCGGGTGAGGACGAGCAGGGCGCGCAGCAGGATTGTCGCCTTGGCGGGGTTGAGGCGGAGGCGGGTGAGTATGCCAGTTCTTGAGGTCGCTGAAGGCGTGCTCGACGGGTGCGCGGGCGGCGGACAGGGCCTGGCTGGCCTGCCGCTGGGCGGGGGTGGTCTTGCGGGTCCGGGTGGATTTGTACCCGGTGAAGTCCAGCAGCCAGGGCCGGACCTCCGCCATCTCCTTAAGGCAAAGTACTGCTAGGGGGCTGCGCCTGGGCGGGAGAGAGTTTGTGCCGGGGTTTCCCCGAAGCGCTGATGGTAGGCAGCGGTGAAACGGCTGGTGCGGTTGAAGCCGGCGGCTGCGGCGATGCGGGTGATCGTGCCGCTGGCTGGCTCTGTGCTGAGCAGGGCGGTGCGGGCGTGGTCGAGGCGTATGCCGCGTAGCAGCTGTACGGGGGTCTGGTCCCAGCGGCTGCGGCAGATGGCTTGCACGCGGCGGATGCTGAGGTTCATGGCGGCGGCGACGTCGGCGACGCCTACGGGCTTGTCGTGGTTGGCTTCGAGCCAGTCGCGGATGCGCCCGGCGGCGCCGGCGGGTACGTGCTCGTAGCTGGCGATTTCGGCGGTGGCGGTGTGCGGGAGCCCGAGGAGGATGGCGGTCAGCAGTGACTGCTCGAGAGTGCGGGCGGCCATGGGATGGATGCCGTCAGCGGCGATCTGGTCGAGCAGGGAGCATATGTGCCGCCAGGTGTGCTCGATGACAGGGCTGGTGGTCACGGCCTGCCCGCCGGTGCTGAACCGCAGAGGACTGGCGGGGGGCCTGCCGAGATAGTCGCGCAGGTGGTCGGAGAGGCGGCCGGTGGTGGTGGAGATGACCATGCAGCCGCGGTCCGGGTCGGGCATCATGCGCATCGGCTCGTCGTGGGAGAGCACGAGGTTGCCGGCCGTGATTCCGTGGCGCTGGCTGCGGCGGTATTCGACGCTCATGGGTGCGGACGGTACGCACAGGGCGAACTCGCCGCCTGTGGGCGGGGTGTCGACGATGACGCCGCCGCCGCCGTAGCGGACCCATACCAGGCTGACCGATCCGAGTTCCAGGCCGTTGACTATCCCGTCTAGCGGGGCGGCCGGGTCGCGGGCTTGCAGGTCGTGGCCCACGGCCAAGGGCTCCACGGCGTCATGGAGGACATCAATGCTGGTGCTGGTGATGCGCTGGAAGGCCGCCAGCGGCGGCGCAGGCGTGGCTGTCCCGTCCGGCCCGTTCACCCTGCTGATCCTATGGTTTTCGCATGTCCCGAATGCGGCTTTCGCGGTAGTTGCGGGCTGGATCTGGCCCGGGCGGTCCCCGAAGCGGGCTCCCTGGCCGTGGTGTCAGTTCCCGCGTATGCCGGCCGCCTCGAGGCGGGGAAGGACCTCCCCGGCAAAGTAGCTGATCTCATCGGCGTAGTTGAGGAATGACAACGCGATGCCGTCGAACCCGGCCCGGGCGAATTTCGTGATCTCGGCCGCGACATCGTCCGGATCGCCGATCAGCGGGCAGCTGCCGTGCCCGGCCGCGAAGCGGTCGCGGAATGTCTGGAGCATCTCGGCGGTGAAGGACTGGGCGTGCAGGCCCTGCAGGCGCATGACCTCATCCACGGCCGGCCAGTCGGCACGCTCGCCCGCGTAGTAGTGCAGGAACTCCTCCGCTTCGGCCCGGGTGGGGCGGCACACGACATGGCCGAGGGTGAACACGCCGACGTGGCGGTCATGCGAGCGGGCCTCTGCGCGTATCTGCGCCACCACCTCCGCGCCGTCGGCCGGGCCGGCCACGACGGTGAAGGCACGGTCGGCATTGCGGGCGGCGAACGAGCGTCCCTGCCTGGACGAGCCGGCGTTCATGATGGGGAGCCGGGACCCGTGGTACGGCTTGGGCACGCCGACGACATGCTTGAGCTGGAAGAAATGCCCGTGGTGGTCGAACGGCTCATCGCTGGCCCAGATGCGGGCGACGACATCCCACCATTCCTGGGCGAGCGCGTACCGGGTGTCGTGGTCGTCCGGGAGCGTCAGGCCGAACATCTCGTATTCGGGGGCGTGCCAGCCCGCGACGATGTTTAAACCTGCCCGGCCCTGGCTGAGCTGGTCGGCGGTGGCAAGCTGCTTGGCGGCGACGACCGGATGATGGAAGGCCGTATGGACGGTGCTGAACACGCGGATGCGCCGGGTGCGTGCGAGGAGGCCGGCTGCCCAGACCAGGGGGTCCAGGACGCTGCGGTGGAAATCGGTGTCCGGCCCCCAGTCCGTCCACCGGGCCACCGGCAGCAGGAAATCGATGCCCGCTTCGTCGGCTATCGCGGCGAGGCGGAGGTTGTTCTCCCATGTCGCGTGCCACCGCTCCGGCGCGGTCGTGATCGCCAGGCCCGATTCGGTATTGGCTGAGAACAGCCCGAGCTGAAACGCCATGCAGCGTCCTCCTGCCTTGCGCGCAGGCCCCGCCTTACATCCCCAGTATCAGCGCGGCCTGGCCGGGTGGCAAGACGCACCCGTGCCAGGGGCATGCCCGCGCCCTCTCCGGATCTGCCCCCAGAGCGGGCGCTCAGCTATCCTGCGCGCTGATCGGCCTCCGACACGCCGGCGTGCCGTCTGCCGCTGACCGGGAAGCCTTCGTATGCCCTGGTCAGGCGAGTGCCCGCTGGGATACGGACTAAAAGCGTCGCAAGGGTGCCAGATTGCGTTGATCTGGGCGGCGCGCTTCGGGAGGATGGCGGCAGCGGGCTCGCACTGCTGCCGCGGTCCGGTGGCGGGCCAGCGGCCAGTGACGGCATCCAGCTAGCCGCCCGCGGGTCACGGAAGAAAGGATCGCCGACATGCGCTCAGAACGCCGGGCGGGCGTGGACTGCCCGCCCGCGCCCGGGCCGGGCGGTGCTGCCAGCCCTCGGCCCCGGGCATGCTGCGTAAGGAGGCCTTGAGGGAGGACGGCTCCCCGGGGGCTCCGCAGCCCCCTGCCGGAATGCGCCTCCGAGCGCGAGACAAATGCAAAGTCATGTCCAGTCGAGGAAGAATATGCCGCGTAAAGAGCCGCCCGGCTGTCACCAGCCGCAGGCAGCCTGCAGCCCGATTACAGTTCCCTCCGGAGGTTCCTGCCTGTTACGCGCAGGTGACATGACCGATTACGTCTCCCTTTGGGTACGCATTGCATTTGCGTACGCTTCACACTGTCCGGTTCGGCCGCCGGTAAGGCGCTACGGCTGACGGTCCCGTTACGCGGGCCATAGCCCGGATGTGACGTCCAGCACCGCATGTCGCTTACCGTAATGCAATACGTACTGAATGAGAACAATGCAGCTGAAAGGAGGGGCAGCCTGGCATTCTCCGCATTTGCCTAGGCGGAATTGTGTCACGTGACGCAATTCCTGGCGTATGGCTGCCTGGCATAGCCGAGCGTGACGGATTTGCGTTCTGACTTGCATCGGCAGCGTTCCGGAATCACCGGGATCCGTTCGCAGATGGGCGTGCCGGCTGCGCGGCTGCCGTCGCGGGCGCGGACTGCCGTGCCCTAAGCGCCAGCGGCCGATGCGTTATCCGTGCAGGCAGTAAACTCCGAGATGTCAGAAAAATGTGAAAAAACACCTTGACCCTAATAGTGGTTTTTGCTCCTCAGGAGCCGCTCCGGGAGTAATCTCAGTCCCTGGACGCGGGCTCCTGCCCGTGCGGTCGCCGTGATCCGGCATGCCGCAAGGGTTCCCGTCCCGCGTGGAGAGCAAACGATCCACTGGCCCGGAGCAGTGAAGCTGAGGCGCCAGGATCGCCTGGTTTACAGGCGCGATGCGCCTAGGCGGCGGATGCCGCCGCATATGCCGGAGGGCCGCCCCCGGTTCCGTGACCCGCTGGTCGTACAGAAAGGCACGGAGCTGATACGGGGCGACCCTCCCTGATACCTTCCGAGGAAGGCTCATCAATGCACGACGCTACATGGTGCGCGCAGAAATTGCACGCAAAACAATGGTCCGCCTGCGGAGTTACCCGGAGGACGACCGTATCCGGCCTGGCAAAGATACATTACCGCGACTGCGTTCGATCCTCCCGCCCGGAGCGGCGGGACATTTCCGCTGCTATTTCAGCGGTCCGCAATTTTACGGGCGGGGTGACCAGATGAGCTGCCTGGAGCCTGCTATGCCGGTCTGGCCGACCGGTCCGGGCGAGACATCCCCGCCATCAGACCCGCACCCGGTCCGGCTGCCTGCGGGCCAGGCTGCAGACGACGACCTCCTGGCCGCCATGTTCGTCCGCATGTGGTCCCTGGCATCCGGGCGCAGGCTGCGGCCTGGCGTCTCGCCCGAGCAGCTGAGCGCGGACGAGCTCGCCGACTTCTGGGCTGACGACTTCTCCCAGGTGTGCGGCCGCCACTCGGCACAGCACGCCGGACCCGCTGGGGCTGCCCGGTGACCGGCCTGCCCGGCGCGCCCGCGCCCTGGACCGCCGACGGGCACGTCTGCGCCATGTTCGCCGCCGACATCGCCGGGTTCACCCGCCCGGACCGGGATGAGGAAATCCAGATCCACCTGCGCCACGCCCTGTACGGCATGATCCGCGAAGCGCTCAACGGATCCGGCATCCCCTGGGGACAATGTCCGCAGCAAGACCGCGGCGATGGCCCGCTGATCATCATCCCGCCCGTCATCCCGCCGCATGCGATCATCAGTCCTTTTCCCCAGCGGCTCAGCCAGCTGATACGCCGCCACAACCGGCTCGCCACCCCGCCCGCCCGGCTGCAGGTCCGCGCCGCCGTCAATATCGGGCCCGTCTACCATGACGAGCACGGTTACGCCGGGGAGGACATCAACCTGCTGTGCCGCATGCTCGACGCCCGCCCGCTGCAGCGCGAGATCACCGGCACAGGCACCGAGCTGGCCCTCATCATCTCTGCCCACGTATACGACACCGTCGTCCTGCGCCATCCCAGCCTGGTCGACCAGGCGCTGTTCCGGCCGGTGCGGACCCGGGTGAAATGGACGCGGATAGACGCCTGGATATACGCGCCGGGCAGTCCGCCACCGTAGCCGGAACCTTCCATCCCCCCAGCCCGGCCTGCGCTGCGGGTCCCGTGCTGTCGTGCCCTCCTCGGCCCCCGGGCACTTGCCCTCACCCGTGGGACGACCACGCCCTGGCGGCTGTCCAGCCGCCAGGGAAACGGGCACCAGCTGCTGCTGAGGCCAGCGACCTGGTATCGCAGGCAAAACAGCACGATGACGTCGAAACGGTATGCCAGCGTTAGCAGGCCCGTCCACAGCGTCCGGCCCCGTGAACGTGCCCTGGCATCTAGCCATCACATTACGTCCCTGATCTGCCGCCCGGCGGCCCGCAGGAAGAACCCGGCGGCTCCTCGGTCGCCGCCGACCGTCACGTCGGGATGCTCGTCAGGGAAGTTGCGGTCGCGGGCAGCTCGTGGATCCGGGTCGCCGGGCAGCAGATGCGGGTTCGCGACGGCACTGAGCATCGCTGTCTGCACGAATACCTCCTGCCATAGCGTCCGGATGCAGTACCAGCAGTACACCGGATATGGCGGTGCTAGTCATTACCCGTCGGGAGAAGTTTTCCCTCCCAGCTACGAAGACCCGTGACCTGCTGGAATGCGCTAGATAGCCCAGTTTCGTCCCGCCCTGGGCGCGAGCCGCCCGATATCGGCGCGGTTCTCCCAGTCCCCCCGGACTCGCTCGGCTCCTGGTATGTCGTGGCTGCTGATCCCGCGCGGGAGAAGGTCGTCACCTGCCAGTCTGCGGCAATCGCCTGCTAGGCCATCGTCCGGCCCAGGAACCACGGCCCCCGAGGATCAGCAGCCGCATGCCGTCATGATGCCCTCTGCTGCCGGGGCTCGGCGCGACACCGCCCGAAATTACCAGTTTCGGTACGCGGTCGCGCAAGATCACCAACTCAGGCAATTACGCGGCGGTGCGGCTGCGGGGAAATAAGAGTATGCGCTGGCATCCGTGCTGGTAAGGACGCTGAGGCGGTGGGAGGAAAACTTTCCCATTTGGGTAGTGACCTGCCGGGCTGCAGGCGGTGGACTGGTAGCTGGCAGCAATTCACGCCATGTAACGGGAGGTCTGCTTGGATCCGGCATGCGGCGCGGTGGCCGTACCGCTCCGCCAGGAGGCTACCGGGCGCACCAGCGTCATCTCTGCGGCTGGAGATGAGCACGCATCTTGCCCGGCTCCGCGACCTGCTGACCGCCGACGGCGATGCCGCTGCTGACCTGACAGCCGCGGTCTCAGTCCCCTATCTCAGCGTAGCCGCCGCTAGTCACGCGATCGGCGAGCGGATCCGCTGTCGGCCGCTGCCCGGAGGACAGTGGGAGTTCAGTTACGGGTGGGGTGCGCCGATCGGCGGGACCGACGATATGGATGCAGTCGCCACTGCCGTAAGGACGGCCCTGCTGGCCGAGTCCTGGCGGGTAACGACCGGGCCGAAGCCGGCTGTGCGCTTGCGGAGCTGACCGCGAGCTACAGCGGGCACACGCCCGGGGAACTTGTACGCGGAGCGCGCGGTCCTGCTCCGGGAGCTGGGCAGTGCGCGGGAGCCGGCCGAGTCCCGGCTGTGCGCCGATCACCTCGCGGTCCTGGACGCCGAGCTGACCAGGCGCGGGCTGCAGGCGGACTCACCGCCGCAGGGCAACCCGGCGGCAGCGTAACGAACCAGCGGACATGCGAAGACGAGCCTGCCGCCTAGGTGCGGGGCCAGTGCCGTCATTCATCTCCGGGAGCGTGGCTGGAGTGGTCCTCGGAGCAAGCGGTGCTTGCCGCGCGGGAGCTGGGGATCGCAATAGGGCATCACGGTGCCCGCGTCTGGGTCTTGCTGTCCGGGGCGGGACTGTGCGCTGCGCGCAGGGCGTTTCCGGGTTTACTGTTGGTGGTGTCCTGGTGACGCGGGTAGAGGGGAGGGCTGGTGTCCGCGCGTAGTGGCAGTGAGCGGGCTGAGCAGCGCAGGCTGCGGGAGCAGATGCGCGGCAGCGGCATGAGCTATGCCGAGGTCGCCGCTGAGATGGCCCGGCGGTACCAGTTCCGGCCGCGTCAGGCGTGGCGGGTCGCGTGGGGCTGGACGCTGGAGGAAGCCGCCGAAAGATTCAACGCGCTGCGGGCTAAAGACGCC
>Ga0335074_10017180_pt1 | contig 10196 bp, 9 predicted proteins | sample Lox_Sample_23_FD_206715 | JGI IMG/M metagenome (GOLD analysis project Ga0335074, IMG submission 206715) | Soil microbial communities from Loxahatchee National Wildlife Refuge, Florida, United States - Lox_Sample_2.3 | ecosystem: Environmental > Terrestrial > Soil > Wetlands | place: USA: Florida...
GATCGCGGGGCCGCCGTAGAGGTGGACCGCGGCCAGCGCGTTCATGATCCGGTCGCTGCCGACTTCCTTGGGATTGTCCGTCCGCACCGGCACGCCGGTCCGCACCCCGGGCTCCACGATGACCGCGTGCACGTCCTGGTAATAGCGCCTGAGCATCTCCCGCATCTCATGCAGCACGGACGGAACGGTCGAGCACAGGGCAATACCGCTGATGTCGGCGTTCTTGAACTGGGTGCTCTGGGCGAGCAGTCCCTGCAGGATCACCGCCAGCTCGTCGGCGGTGCGAACCGGATCAGTGGCTATCCGCCAGTGCTCGACCACCTGGTCGCCACAGAACACGCCGAGCACGGTGTTGGTGTTCCCCACGTCGATCGTCAGCAGCATGGTGCTCCTCCGGGGTCAGGGCTGGCCCAGCAGCACCGGCGCGTTGTCGATCAGCCGCGTCGTGCCGGCCTTGGCCGCGACCAGGAGCAGCGCCTGGCCGTGGTGGCCGTCGCCAACCCCGGTGAACGAGACCGGGTCGACCAGCGCCAGGTAATCGAGGGCGAGCGGCGGGTCGGCCGCCGCGGCCTGGCCGAGCACGGCGCGCGCCGCGGCCAGCACGGCCGCGGGCCCGTCGGCCGCCGCTGCTGCCCCGGCGGCCAGCCCGCGGGACAGCGCCAGCGCCGTCAGCCGTTCCTCGCGCGAAAGATAGGTGTTCCGGCCGGAGATCGCGAGCCCGTCCGGATCACGCACGATCGGCACCGCCGAGATCTCCACGCCGAGGTCGAGGTCGGCGGTCATCCGCCGGACCAGCGCGAGTTGCTGCGCGTCCTTCTGGCCGAAGACCGCCATGTCGGGCCGGATCAGCTCGAAGAGCTTGAGCACCACCGTCAGCACGCCGATGAAGAAACCGGGCCGGGAACTGCCCTCGAGAAGCTGCCCAACCGGGCCGGGATCGACCCGGATCATGGGCTCCGCGGGATACATCTCCGCCCGGTCCGGCGCGAACACCACCGCGACGCCCTCTTCGCCGCACACGGCCAGGTCCCGCTCCAGGACCCGGGGGTAGCTGCCGAAGTCCTCGCCGGGCCCGAACTGGAGCGGGTTCACGAACACCGAGACCACGACGCATCCGTTCGGGGCGGCGATCTCCCGCGCCCGGCGGAGCAGGACCCGGTGCCCCTGGTGCAGGGCCCCCATGGTCGGGACGAGCACGACCGGCCCGGTCAGACCGCTGCGGGCGGCGGCGAAGTCGGTCTTTGTCCTGACCAGAACGGGACGGCCGGGGGCGGGTGCGGCAACGGCGGGACTGCCCGCCGCGGGAACGCTCACCTAGGCGCTCCACCGAGCACGCCGAGCAGGCGCTGCGCGTCCGTCGCGGCCAGAGTTCCGGCGGCGACCGCCCGGTCCGCGGTCAGCCTGGCCAGGGCCAGGTAGGCGGGCAGCGCCTCCGGAGCGTCGGCCCGCAGCGCATCGATGTGACTGGCGACCGTGTCGGCGTCGCCGCGCGCGACCGGCCCGGTCAGGGCGGCGTCGCCGAGCCGCAGCGCGTTGTCGAGGGCGGCGGACAGGAGCGGGCCGAGCATCCGCGCCGGCTGCGCGACACCCGCGTCCCGCAGCAGGTCGGTGGCCTGCACGACCAGGGTGACCAGGTGGTTGGCCGCGCTGGCCAGCGCCGCGTGGTAGAGGTCGCGCTGGGACTCGGGGATGAACACCGGCTCGCCGCCCATCTCGACCACCAGCGCCTCGGCGACCAGCCGGAGCGAGTCGGGCGCGGTCACTCCGAAGCTGATCCCGGCCAGCTTGTCGATGTCGTCGGGCCGCCCGGTAAAGGTCATAACCGGGTGCAGCGCGATGGGCAACCCGCCGGCGCGGACAGCCGGGTCGAGCACCGCGAGGCCGTGGCGCCCGCTGACGTGCGCGACCAGGCGGCCCTCGAGCGCGGCCCCGGTCGCCGCCAGCCCGGCTACCAGGCCGGGGAGCACGTCGTCGGGAACGGTCAGCAAGACCAGGTCGGCTGCGGCGACGACCTCTGGCGGCTGCATGATCGCGATGCCGGGCAGGTTCCGCTGCACGCGCTGGACGGACGCGTCGGACACCGCCGAGGCCGCGACGATCTCATGCCCCGCACGGCCGAGGGCGACCGCGAGTGCGGTGCCCGCACGGCCCGCACCCACGATGCCGACCCGCAGCCGGGCCGGGTGCTCGATCGGGTTGTCAGGGTTCATGTCGTTCCAGTCCTAGCCGGTACCGGACAGCGATCAGCATATTCATTGACTGTCGTCCCCGTTACGGGACGGGGCGCGGCAGCAGCGCTCCAGGAACAGAGCGGCCGCGACCAGGATGCCGGCCGCCGCGGCCGTGATTCCGGCGTTGATCGCGTCGCCCCGCGGAACCGCCAGGCCGAGCTGGCCGGCCGTGTAGACGAAGAATCCGGCGGCCAGCCCGCCGAACGCGGCGGCGCCCATCGAACTGGCCTTGGCCAGGGCCGCCATCCGGGCCACGGCGATCGGGGCGAGCGGTTTCCCGGTGCGGCGCCCCTGGATCCTGGCCCGCAGGTTCCGGCCGCTCAGGGCCTCAGCGGCGGCGAGCACCAGCAGCGCGGGCGCCGCGCTCCACGGCAGCGTCGGCAGCTCGCCGAACCTCGACCTGACGACCAGCCACGCCGCCACCGCGCAGACCGCGGCCACGGCCAGCAGGGTCCACGGCCGGGTCGGGGTCATGCCGGAAGCCGCAGCCGGACGTCGCGGCACCGCCGGACCCCGGCGGTGCCGATAGCAGCCAGCAAGTCTGTTATCGGGCCCCGGCCCGGGATCACCGCGCCGGGATCCACGTCGTGCCAGGGGGCGAGCACGAAGGCCCGCTCGTGCGCGCGCGGATGTGGCAGCGTGAGCTCAGGGTCGTCGCTGACCTCGTTCCCGTAGACGATGACGTCGACGTCCAGGGTGCGTGGTCCCCAGCGCTGCTCGCGAACCCGGCGCATGGCGGTCTCCGCGGCCTGGCCGCGAGCCAGAACCGCCCGGGGCGGCAGCGCCGTGGTGGCGACGAGCACCGCGTTCAGGTAGTCCGGCTGGGCCGGGCCGCCGACCGGCGCGGTTTCGTAGATCGGGGAGACCGCGATGTCGGCCAGGCCGGGCCCGGTGCACAGGACGTCGACACCGCCCTGCAGGCTGGCCATCCGGTCACCGACGTTGCTGCCGAGGGCCAGCACCACCGTCGGCCGGTGATCTGCGGATGTCATTCACGGCCCCGGCGGATGGTGACGGTCACGTCCCCAAACGACTGGATCAGCGGCGCGTGCGGCTTGTGCACCGTTATCTCAACCTCGCGCACGACCTCGCCGACCGACAGGCAGGCGGCGGCCAGGCGGTCAGCCAGGGTCTCGATCAGCGCGACCGGCTCGCCGGAGACGACGGCCGCCAGCCTGCTGGCCACCGCGTCGTAGTCGACGGTCAGCGAGAGGTCGTCGGCGGCGGCCGCGGGCCGGGTGTCCAGCCAGAGCGCCGCGTCCACCACGAATTCCTGGCCGTCACGGCGTTCGTGAGGGAGCACGCCATGCCGCCCGAACACGCGCAGGCCGAGCAGGCAGATCCGGTCGGTGGTCAACTCGAGCTCCCCCGTGTACCCGCTGAGCTCCCGGCTGGCTTCCCGGGCCCGCCTGATCCCCGGGCCCCGGCCCAGCGCGCGGCGACCCGCACGGCGTCGGCATTCGGTGCCACCGCGTGTACCCGTACGCACCACGCGCCGGCCGCGGCAGCCAGGGCAGATACGGCGGTCGTGGCACCGTCGCGCTCGTCCACCGGGCGGGGCTGGCCGTCGGGATCCCGGAGCAGCGCGCCGAGGAAACTCTTTCGCGACGCGCCGACCAGAACCGGAAACGGCCGCCCGCCGCCGAGCCTGGAGATCTCGCCGAGCCGGGCCAGCAGGGTCCAGTTGTGCCCGGGCAGCTTGGCGAAGCCGAGACCGGGATCAACGATGATCGCCGATGGGTCGACTCCGGCCGCGACGGCCGCATCGACCTGCCGCCTGAGCTCGTCGCTCACCTCGCGCACCACGTCGTCATAGACGGCCAGGGCCTGCATGTCACGGCTGTACCCACGCCAGTGCGTGATCACATAGGGTACGCCGGCCCCGGCCACCAGCCGGGCCATCCGCGGGTCGGCCAGGCCCCCGCTGACGTCGTTGACCAGACGGGCTCCGGCACCGAGCGCGAACTCGGCCACGCCGGCCCGCATGGTGTCCACGCTGACCAGAATCCCGGCCGCGGCGAGCTGCGAGATCACCGGGCCGACCCGGCGCAGTTCCTCCTCCTGATCCACCCGCCGCGCCCCCGGGCGGGTGGACTCACCCCCGACGTCGACGATGTCCGCGCCCTCGGCAGCGAGCCTGAGGCCATGCGAGATAGCCGCGCTGGTGTCCAGCCACTGGCCGCCGTCGGAGAACGAGTCCGGGGTGACGTTGACGACGCCCATGACCAGGCAGCGTTGCAGCCGGGGCAGGCCCGCTGGATGCGTTCGCCCCGCCCACTCGGGTACCGCCGCCGTGCGCGCCTCACCGGTCATCGGCGTCCAATCTACGGGGCGCCGAGCGGGCGCGAGACCACAAGGCGTTCGGTGCCCGGCAAACGGCCGGCTATCGCTGGACCGCGGCGCGCAGGCGGCGCCTGACCTTGCCCAGGCCGGCCCGGCGCGCGGCCCTCCGCGCCACCCTGCGCACCTCTATGGTGGGCCAGACCAGGAAGGCCTCGGCCTCGAGCGCGGCCAGCCCGATCCTCGGGATGTCCCTGGTACCGGTGTAGACGAAGAACCTCGGCACCCATTCCGGGCAGAACTTCGCGTTGAACTTGTACAGCGACTCGATCTGGAACCACCGGGACATGAACAGCAGGATGCCGCGCCAGGCCCGGGTCACCGGCCCCGCGCCGATCCGCTCGCCCCGCTCAAGGGCCGCGCGGAACATGGCAAAGTTCAGCGAGACACGCTTGACGCCCAGGTCATGCGCGCGCTTGATGGTCTCGACGATGAGGAAGTCGTTCAGCCCCGGCTGGGCCGCGCGGTCCCGGCGCATCAAGTCGAGCGACAGCCCGTCAGATCCCCACGGCACGAAGTGCAGGATCGCGCGGAGCACGCCATCCTTGGTGGCCGTCGCGATCACGCAGTCCTCGTCACCGGGAGCGCCAACGCGGCCGAGCGCCATCGAGAAGCCGCGCTCGGTCGGGCTCCCGCGCCAGGAGTCGGCCTGTGTGTTCATCCGGTCTATCTCGTCCCGCGGTATGTCGCCGACGCGGCGAATCTCGGCGATGTAGCCGTTCCGGCACACCCGGGTCACCATCTGCCGGACGTTCTTCATGGCCTTGCCGTGCAGCGTGAAGTCGGCCACGTTGACGATGGCCTCGTCACCGAGTTCGAGCGCGGTCAGCCCGCTGTCCTCGCGGCACCAGGTCTCGGCGCCAAGCTCGCTGCACCCAAGCACCGCCGGGACCCAGGCATGCCGGGCTGCCTCGTCCAGGAACGCGTTTATCGCTCCCGGCCAGGCCTCGGGGTCACCGATGGGATCCCCGCTGGCCAGCATGACCCCGGAGAGAACCCGGTAGCCGATGCAGGACTTGCCCGTGGCCGACCAGATGATGCTCTTATCGGTACGCAGGGTGAAATAGCCGAGCGAGTCCCGTTCCCCGTATCTCGCCAGCAGCCCCCTGATCCGGCTCTCGTCCCGGCCACCGAGCCGGTCCTCGCGCCGGGCCGGGCGCAGGAACAGGTACCCGACAACGACCGCCGTGAACAGCCCGAGTCCGCCCATCAGGAACGTGAACAGATCGCCGCGGGTCTCCGACCTAAAGTTGACCGGCCCGCTGAGGCCGATCAGGCCGTAAGCGACGGACTGCAGTCGCTGCACCGGTGTGTAACGGGCGGCCAGGCCGTGCGTGGCCGTCAGAAAGATGAGGCCGATGGCCAGGTCGGCTACGGCGAGACCGCAGAACGCCCACACCGCCCGCCAGCGGGTCCTGGGATCGCCGACCGCGTAGAACTCCTTGCGGTAGAACCACAGGATGACCAGCAGGACAGCCACGGCCGGAACCGATTCGAGATGCCGGACCGGCTGCACAACGTGCAGTACCACGCTGCAGACCAGCAGCAGCACCACGGCCTCCCAGGCACGCCGCTTCCGCCGGCGTAGCCCGTGCGAGAGCATGAGCAGCAGCAGGCCGATGATGACGTCGGCGACCCGGGGGACGATGGCCAGCAGGCCCGGCGCGATCTCGGTCAGCCGGTGCAGCGGGTGCCTGAGATGGGCGTACAGGATGTGGACGCGGAAACCCTCGATGATGTAAGCCAGGCCGATCAGGAACGTCAGCAGGCTCGCGACGACCGGCACCCAGCGCCGCTGGTGCCTGCGGTCGGGCGGGCGCGTGACCGGCTCATGGCCGGTGGACACCGTCCCGGCGGCAGCCTCACTCGCGGCGCGCACACCGGCGTCCTGCGCCGCACCACCGGTTAGGGGCTCTTCCGGCTCTGGCCCACTGAGATCAGTCATCTCGGACATGTAGGTCGAACCCCGGGTCACGGGGGATCAGAGTACTCATCGCCGACCCACAGTGCAGGCAAACCCCTGAACACAACGGCGAGCCTCCCTGAGCAGGCTGCTTCGCCGCCCAGCGGGCGATAAGGCAGTCGCGTCCATTGATCTTGGGTCTTTCTCAGCCATCTCTAAGACGCTCGAGGCGCCTTCCTGGTTCCGCTCAGGAAATACTCAGCGACGGCCCAGCAGCAGGCTCATCGCCTCCGCGCGAGTCCGGTCAGACTCGCGGATTATCCCGCGAACCGCCGAGGTCACGGTCTTGGCTCCAGGCTTTCGCACGCCGCGCATGGACATGCACAGGTGCTCAGCCTCTATGACTACGATAACGCCACTCGGCTCGAGCACGTTCATGAGCGCGTCGGCAATCTGGCTGGTCATCCGTTCCTGGACCTGGGGGCGCCTGGCGTAGAGATCTACCAGCCTGGCCAGCTTGGACAGCCCGGTTATCTGCCCCTTTTCGTTTGGTATGTAGCCGACATGCGCGAACCCGAAGAACGGCGTGAGGTGGTGCTCGCACGTGCTGTACAGCTCGATGTCCCTGACCAGGACCATCTCGTCATGGTCGGCATCGAAGACGGTCGTGAGCACATCCTCCGGCTCCCCCCGCAGCCCGGAGAACTGCTCGGCGTAGGCCCGGCCGACGCGCGCGGGCGTGTCGCGCAGCCCATCCCGGTCCGGATCCTCGCCGATGGCCAGCAGGATCTCGCGTACGGCCCGCTCTATGCGGGCCTGGTCGACGGCCGGAAAGTCGTTCTGGCCGGTCAATGAGTCTCGCCCGGCGCGGAGCCGCCGGGCGCGCCATCATCTGGGCCCTGCGGTGAACCGTAGCCGCCGGCGTCCAGCGGGCCCGTGGAACCGATCGGGCGGATGCCGCGTATTGGGCCCATCGAGCCAGGCTGGCCGGCCGGGCTTCCGGCACCGCCAAGGGCCTGGGGAGCCCCGTCAGACCCGGCACTCAGGGCCTGGCCGTTGCCGGAGCCGGGCTGCTCGGAGCCGTCCGGCGCGGCGGCCAGGGCCATCTCCTTGGGCGAGAGCACCGGCGGGCGGTCAGAGGGAAGCCGCTTGCCGTAGCCAGTGTAGGAACCACGGCTAACGCGCTCGCGGATCGGGCTGAAGATCTGCAGGACCTGCTCCCTGGACAGGGTCTCGTGCTCCATCAGCTGCAGCACCAGGTTGTCCAGGACCTCGCGGTACTGGACCAGGATCTCCCAGGCCTCGTCGTGGGCCGACTCGATCAGCCGGCGTACTTCCTCGTCGATCGCGGACGCGATCTCCTCTGAGTAGTCCCGGCTGTGCGACATCTCGCGGCCGAGGAACGGCTCGCCGTCACCGGTGCCGAACTTACGGGCGCCGAGGCGCTCGCTCATCCCGTACTCGGTGATCATGCCGCGGGCGATCGAGCTGGCCTTCTCGATGTCGTTGGCCGCGCCCGTGGTGGGCTCGTGGAACACCAGCTCCTCGGCCGTGCGGCCGCCGAGCAGCATGGCCAGCTGGTCCATCATCTCGGCCCGGCTGACCAGGAACTTGTCTTCGGTAGGGGCCGACGCGGTGTAGCCCAGCGCCCGGCCGCGCGGGATGATCGTGATCTTGTGGACCGGGTCGGCGTTCGGCAGCGCATGCCCGACCAGGGCGTGGCCACCCTCGTGGTATGCGATGATCTTCCGCTCCTTCTCGGAGAGGAGCACACTCTTGCGCTTCGGGCCGGCCGTGACCCGGTCGATCGCCTCCTCGAGCGAGGCCATCGTGATCTGGTGCTGGTTGGCCCGTGCGGTCAGCAGCGCGCCCTCGTTGATCACGTTGGCCAGGTCGGCACCGGTGAAGCCGGGCGTCCGGCGCGCGATCATGTCGAGCTCGACGTCGGACGCGAGCGGCTTGCCGCGCGCGTGCACCCGCAGGATGCCCTTCCGGCCCGCCAGGTCAGGCTGCGCGACCACGATCTGGCGGTCGAACCGGCCCGGGCGCAGCAGCGCCGGGTCGAGGATGTCCGGCCGGTTCGTGGCCGCGATCACGATGACTCCGCCCTTGGTGTCGAAGCCGTCGAGCTCTACCAGCAACTGGTTCAGCGTCTGCTCGCGCTCGTCGTGGCCGCCGCCGAAGCCGGCGCCGCGGTGCCTGCCGACCGCGTCGATCTCGTCCACGAAGACAATCGCCGGGGCGTTGGCCTTGGCCTGCTCGAACAGGTCGCGCACCCGGGAGGCGCCGACGCCGACGAACATCTCAACGAAGTCGGAGCCCGAGATCGAGTAGAACGGCACCCCGGCCTCGCCGGCCACGGCCCGGGCCAGCAGGGTCTTGCCGGTGCCTGGCGGCCCGTACAGCAGCACACCCTTGGGGATCTTCGCCCCGATGGCCTGGAACTTCCCCGGGCTCTGCAGGAACTCCTTGATCTCCTGCAGTTCCTCGATCGCCTCGTCAGCACCGGCCACGTCCGCGAATGTGGTCTTCGGCGTGTCCTTGGTGATCAGCTTGGCCTTGGACTTGCCGAAGTTCATCACCCGCGAGCCGCCGCCCTGCATCTGGTTCATGATGAACAGGAAGAACAGGATGATGATGATGAACGGCAGCCAGTCGAAGATCACGTCGAAGATCGAGCTGCCCTTCGGCGGCACGACGTTATAGCCCCCGGGCAGGTTGCCCTTCTTAGCCTGCTGCTGCAGCGTGGTGGCGAGCTGCTGGCCCTGGTTACCGACCCACGACGCCTGCAGCGGCTGGCCGCTCTTGGGCGTGATCTCGATCGTCTGGCTGGAGTCGATCAGCTGGGCCGACTTGACCTGGCCGCTGTCGATGAGGCTGACGACCTGGGAGGTGTCGGCCTGCTTGTACGTGGTGCCAGAGCTCGCATACCGGTACAGGAAGAAAAACAGCAGCAAGACAACGAGGACGGCAACGAACGGGCCGCGGAAATAGCGCTTCAGATCCATCGACGAACGGCCGCGCCGCTAGCGGGCCGACCCCTCCTGACGAGCCTCAGGTCCCGCCGGCCTCCGGCGGGACTGCCTTGCGTACCAGTGCCCACGCGCAGCTTTCCTTTCTGCCCGCCTGATAAACGGCAATAATCGACGGTACACCGCGCCGGCCGGTGCTGACACGCAGGACAGGCCTTCGGACGACGGATGCCTCCGCCGGTCCCTACCCCGTGAACGTCTTTTATCTCATATTGTGTTCCCCGCCGGCCGGTGCCCCGCCACCGTCCGGCCCGCCGTAGACGTGCGGAGCCAGCGTTCCGATGAACGGGAGGTTCCGGTAGCGCTCCGCGTAGTCGAGCCCGTAGCCGATGACGAAGGCTTCGGGGATGTCGAAACCGGTGTAGGCCACGTCGACGTTGACCCGTGCGGCCCGCGGCTTGCACAGCAGCGCACATACCTCCAGCGAGGCTGGGCTCCGCGACCGCAGGTTCCTCACCAGCCAGGACAGTGTCAGGCCGGAGTCGATGATGTCCTCGACGACCAGCACATGACGGTCGGTGATGTCACAGTCGAGATCCTTGAGTATGCGGACGACGCCGGACGATTTCGTGCCGGAGCCGTAGGACGAGACCGCCATCCAGTCCATCTCGACCGGAAGCCGCATGGCGCGGGCCAGGTCGGCCATCACCATGACCGCACCCTTGAGCACGCCGACCAGAAGTAGTTCGC
>Ga0335074_10017182_pt1 | contig 10196 bp, 8 predicted proteins | sample Lox_Sample_23_FD_206715 | JGI IMG/M metagenome (GOLD analysis project Ga0335074, IMG submission 206715) | Soil microbial communities from Loxahatchee National Wildlife Refuge, Florida, United States - Lox_Sample_2.3 | ecosystem: Environmental > Terrestrial > Soil > Wetlands | place: USA: Florida...
AAGTAAGCGGCATTGTGCTGGGGCGACATGGGTGGGCCACCCATGCTGCTGGGGCGACATCGGTGGGCCACTCACGCTGTGGGTCGCCCCCGGAGGTGCATCGGTGGGCCACCCATGCTGTTGGGTGTGGCCCGGAGGTGCATGGGTGTGCCACTTATGCTGCTTGGGGGCGGCATGGGCGGACCCGAGCGACATGGGCGGGCCAGCCATGTTGCTGGGCAAAGCGGCGTCTGGTGCGGCGCGGCTGCGGGCGGGCCGTGGTCGTCGCTTGGGTGCTTAGGGGTGGTCGTCGCTGGGGGGCGGCTCGCCGTCTTCGCCGGCGTTGCCCGGCTCGCTGGGTGGGCCGGCTTGGTCGCTGGCTGGGCCAGTGCCTCCGGTGTCTCCGGTGTCTCCGGTGTCTTGGGCGGGGGTCTCGTCGGCGGTCTCGTCGGCCTCTATGCCGGAGATGTCGAGTTCGGGGCGGCCCCGGACGAAGCTGTCTGGGTCGTCGAAGTCGTCGGCTGTGGGCATCAGGTCGGGATGCGCCCAGATCGCGTCGCGGCCGGCCACACCGCGGGCGTCGGTCAGCCCGCGCCAGATGGCTGCGGCTTCCCGGAGCCTGCGTGGCCGCAGTTCCAGGCCGACCAGCGTCGCGAACGTCCGTTCGGCTGGCCCGCCGCTGGCCCGGCGCCGCCTGATGGCCTCGGCCAGCGCGCTGGCCTGCGGCAGCCGCTGCGTGCCAGCGTCGTCGACGACTGTCGCAACCCACCCCTCGACCAGGGCAAGCAGGGTCTCAAGCCGTACCAGCGCGGCTTTCTGCTGCTCGGTGTCTTCGGGCTGGAAGACGGCGGCCCCGCTGAGGATTTCGTTCAATGCCTCAGGGTTGGAAGGGTCGATCTGCGGCATGGCCTCGCGCAGGGCGCCGGCGTCCACGGCGATTCCGCGCGCGTAGTCCTCCACGGCTCCGAGCAGCCGGGCGCGCAGCCACGGGACGTGGGCAAACAGGCGGTGATGGGCGGCCTCGCGGAGCGCAAGGAACAGCCGGACCTCGTCGGCACCGACCGACAGTCCCTCGCCGAACGCGGCCACCCCGGCTGGCAGCAGGGCCGCGGTGCCCGCGGGGCCCAGAGGGAGGCCCACATCGGTTGAGCTGACCACTTCCTCTGCCAGCGCGCCAACGGCCTGGCCGGTCTGCCCGCCGACCATCATCCCGCCGATGCGGCGCATCATCTGGCCGAGCCCGCCGAGCGCACCCAGCCCGCCGGTCAGTGCTGTCATCGCCGAGCGCATCTCCGGCGGAAGCTCGTTGGCCAGTTCCTGGGGATCTTCGGCCAGCATCCCGCCCATCGCGTCCACAGCACGGGCCGCTATCGGATCGCACAGCTTCGACCAGACCGGGAGGGTTGCCTCCACCCATTCCGACCGGCTCCAGGCCTGCGCCACGCGGATGCCCGTCGGCAGGACGGTAGCGTCCTCCAGCCACAGGTCGCCGGCGTGGAGTGCCTCGGTGACCTTGCGCCGCTCGATGTCCAGGACGCTCGGGTCGCCCTTGGTCGCGACCGCCTGCCTGGCGACGTTCTTGGCCAGATCCCAGTTGACTGGGCCACCCTGCCACGACATCAGATCGGCGAACTGACGCAGCGCCTCAGCGAACTGCTGAGGGTCGCCCAGCGGGCCGAGCGGGCCCGGCTGACCCGGTCTGGACGGTTCGTCAGGATTGCGGTCGCGATCGCCGGGCAGTCCAAAGCCGAAGGGAGGGTCGTTCATCTGCGCTGCCTCTCAGGCAGGATGGAAGAGTCCACGTTCGCCACGTTATCCCGGGAGCGCGTCACGGTGAGCAATCGAGATGCCAGGTTCGCCGCCAGCGGAGCCCGCACGGTCGGCTACCAGCGTAGGGGCAAGTGGTGAGCCGCCGCGACGAGCGCCCCGTAGTCGCCGTCACCGGCGCGGCTAGCGGCCTTGGGCACACACTCACGGTCCGGCTGGCGGCGTCGCCCAGGATCGGGCGGGTCATCGCGATCGACGGTCACCGGGGCGATGTGCCTGGCGTGATGTGGCGGGTGGTCGACGTCCGCGACCCGGCGCTCGCCAGCCGGCTCGCTGGGGTGGACGTCGTCATGCACCTGGACCTGGACCTGGCGCCCAACTCCGATCACAAGCCGCGGCGGGCGTTCAACGTCCGCGGAGCGCAGACCGTGCTGACCGCGGCCGCTGCCGGACGGGTGGGCCGGGTGGTGCTGGTCACCAGCGCGATGGTGTACGGCGCGCAGCCAGGCAACCCGGTGCCGCTTGAGGAGAACGCCCCGCTTGAGGCCGATCCGGACAACAGCGTGGTCGGCGACCTGCTGGAGATCGAGCAGCTGGCGCAGCGCTCAGCGCAGACCAACCCGGGCATGGCCGTCACCGTCGTCCGGCCTGCCGCTCTCGTCGGCGAGGGCGTGGACACCGTGATCACGCGCCACTTCGAGGCACCACGCCTGCTCGCCGTGAAGGGCTGCGCGCCGGCCTGGCAGTTCTGCCATGTCGACGACCTCATGTCAGCGCTGGAGCTGGCCGCGGCTGGTGAGGTCACCGGCACCTTCGCTGTCGGATGCGACGGCTGGCTGGAGCAGGAGCAGGTCGAGGAGCTGTCCGGCCTGAAGCGGATCGAGCTGCCAGCCGGCCTGACGTTCAGCACCGCCCAGCGGCTGCACCGGGCCGGGATAACCCCGGCGCCAGTGACGAACCTGCACTACGTCGTCTACCCGTGGGTCGTTGACTGCGCGACACTGCGTGAGGCGGGCTGGAAGTCCTCGTTTGACAACGAGGCCGCGCTCGCGGTCCTGCTTGAGCAGCGCGGCGCCCACCGCGCCGCCGTGGGCCGCCGGATCGGCCGCAAGGATGCGGCGGTGGCGGCCGGAGCCACTGCCGGGACCGCGGTCGCTGTCATCGGCACCGCGGCCATCGTGCGCGAGGTCAGGCGGCGCCGTCGCGGCAGCTAAACGCCGCCGGGCCGGCAGCTGAACCCCTCCGGGCCGCATCCGTCAAGGCGGACGCGCTCTCGTGCCAGCCCGGAGCCCGGGATAGCGTTGCGGTGTGGATGCGATCCGGCTGGTCGAGCTGCGGGACACGCCGCTGTCGGCCGACGAGGTGCTGAGCGCGGTCGCTGACCCGGCGGCCGGGGGGATCGCTCTTTTCGTGGGCACGGTCCGGGATAGCGATCACGGCCGCGGCGTGACCCGGCTCGGGTACACCGCGCATCCCTCCGCTGCGGCAGAGATGCGCCGGGTGGCTGAGAAGGTCGCGGCGACGTTCGGTGCCGTGGCTGTCGCCGCCGTGCACCGGGTTGGCGAGCTGCAGGTTGGTGACCTGGCGGTTGTGGTGGCCGTGGCCTGCGGGCACCGCGGGTCGGCGTTCGACGCCTGCCGGGCCCTGATCGACGAGATCAAGGAGACCGTGCCGATCTGGAAGCACCAGCAGTTCACCGACGGCCGAAGCGAGTGGGTGAACAGCGCGTAGTCTTCGTGCATGTCCCGCCGATCCGTGACCTTGCTGGTGGCCGCCGTCGGTGTCGTGGCCGCTCTGGCCGTTGCCGCGCTGGCGCCCGTTCCGTATGTGGCCCTGACCCCTGGTCCGACGCTGAACACCCTCGGTGACCTCAACGGCAAGCCCATGATCCAGATCAAGGGCCACCCCACCTACGCGACCACGGGCAACCTCAACATGGTGACGGTCTCGTTCATCGGCGGCCCGAACACCCCGTTCAACATCTTCGGAGCACTGCGCTCCTGGCTGGACCCCAGCGACGCGGTCGTGCCTGAGCAGGAGATTTTCACGCCTGGGCAGTCCCAGCAGCAGGTGGCCCAGCAGGACACCGAGGAGATGGCCAACTCCCAGGAGACGGCCACCGCCGCGGCGCTTTGCCAGCTCAAGATCAGCTTTAAGACGGTCGACACGGTCCAGTCGACGATCAAGGGGATGCCCGCCGCCGGGGTCCTGCGCGCCGGGGATGTCATCTCGGCGGTGGACGGCACGCCGGTTACCTGCGACGCGGACGCGAGCACCCTGATCAAGGCGCGCACGCCCGGCGCTCCGGTGGAGCTGACGATCATCCGGGCGGGCCACAGCCAGAACGTCCGGCTGACAACGGAGAACGTGGGCGGCCTGCCCGAGATCGGCGTGGAGGTCGTTGAGAGTTACGTGTTCCCGTTCAGTGTCACGATCACCGTCGGGAACATTGGCGGCCCCAGTGCGGGCATGATGTTCGCGCTCGGCATCATCGACAAGATCACCCACTCTGACCTGGCTGGCAACAGGTTCATCGCGGGAACCGGCGAGATCGAGGCGAACGGAACCGTGGACCCGATCGGCGGGATCCAGCAGAAGATGGTGGGAGCACGTGAGGCGGGCGCGACGGTGTTCCTCAGCCCCGCCGCCAACTGCCCGAATACTGCCGGGTCGGTGCCAGCCGGCCTGCGGGTCGTCAAGGTTTACACGCTGGCAGGCGCCATCGCCGACCTGAACGCGCTGAAGGCGGGCAAGCCAGTTCCGTCGTGCTGAGCTGTGGAAACCGGCTGGCGCGGCACCCCGCAGCGCCGTGGTCCCCCGTCCTGCGGACGAGGCGGCGTCGCGGGAGGCGCAGGAGTCTCGTTCTGTGTCTTGGTGTTGCCCAAGCCCTTGGTCGGCGCCCTGTGGCAGGGCGGGCACACCGCCGCCCCGGAGGGCGTACGCTCGGTGCTGACGGGACATCCAGAGTAAAAAGTTCGTCTGCCGGGGGGGATGAGTGCTCCGGCGGACAGGCCCGGTGAAGGGAGCCTGACCGGTTGTGGCGCCTCGTGTGCTTGTGGACGCGACCGCTGTGCCCGCAGACCGCGGTGCGCTCGGCCGTTACGTTGACGGGCTCGTCAGTGCGCTGGACGCGGCCGGGGCTGACCTCGCTCTAGCCTGCCAGCGCGCCGACGAAGAGCGCTACGGGCGCCTGATCCCGGGCGCGCGGGTCGTGGCCGGCCCGCCCGCTATCGCCCACCGCACCGCGCGGCTCGCCTGGGAGCAAAGCGGTCTGCCGCTGGTGGCGCAGCAGGTCGCCGCCGACGTGATCCACTCGCCGCACTACTCGATGCCGCTGCGTCCCGGCGCGCCCGTCGTGGTGACAGTGCACGACCTGACGTTCTTCACCGAGCCCGACGCGCACAGCGCGGTGACGGCCACGACCTACAAGTCTGCGATCCGCAACTCCGCCCGGCGCGCGACCCGGCTGATCGTGCCGTCGAAGGCCACAAGGGATGAGGTCGTCCGCGCCCTCGGTGCCGACCCGACCAGGATCGATGTCGCCTACCACGGCGTCGATCACATGCTGTTCGACCTGCCGGGCGACGCCAAAGTTCAGCACGTCTCCAGCCGGCTCGGGCTGCACGGCAAGCCCTACATCGGCTACCTCGGCGGCCTGGAGCCGCGCAAGAACGTCCCGGCGCTGATCACCGGGTGGGCCGAGGCCGTAGCCGACCTTGGGACGCCGCCGGCCCTGGTGCTGGCCGGCGGCAGCGGCTGGAGCGAGGAAGTCGACGAGGCCATCGCCAACGTTCCGGCTCACCTGCGCCTGGTAAGGCCCGGCTATCTGCACTTCACCGACCTGCCCGGCTTCCTCGGCGGGGCGATGGTGGTCGCTTTCCCGAGCAAGGGCGAGGGGTTCGGCCTGCCGGTGCTCGAGGCCATGGCGTCCGGCGCGCCGGTGCTGACCACCCACCGGACCTCGCTGCCCGAGGTCGGCGGGGACGCGGTCGCGTACACCGAACCCGACGCCGAGAGCATCCGCACCGCGCTGCGCTCCCTGCTGGATGACCCGGAGCGCCGGCAGTCACTGGGCGCGGCCGGCCACGCGCGGGCGCGCGAGTTCACCTGGGCGGCGTCGGCAGAGGCACACATGGCGTCGTACGAGCGGGCCGCGATGCAGGGACGCGAGTAGTAGTCTCCCTGCACATGTCAACCGATCAGTCCGTCCCGTCGGCAGAGCAAGCAGGCCAGGACACTGCCTCTGCCGCTGGTCGCCCGGCGGGCCTTGAGGCGATTCTGCTCGTCGGCGGTTACGGAACGCGCTTGCGGCCGCTGACCCTGTCCTCGCCTAAGCACCTGCTGCCCACGGCGGGAGCGCCGTTCCTGGCCCACCAGATGGCCAAGGCCGCCAGTTGCGGGGTCACCAGGATGGTGCTCGCGACGTCGTACCGGGCCGAGATGTTCCGCGAGCAGTTCGGTGACGGGTCCTCGCTGGGACTGGAGATCGACTACGTCCACGAGGAACAGCCGCTTGGCACCGGCGGCGCGATCCGGAACGCCGCGTCCGGCCTGCACAGCGCCCCCGGTGACCCGGTCGTGGTGCTGAACGGCGACGTGCTCTCCGGCCACGACCTGGCCGGGCAGGTGCGCGCGCATCAGGAGGCCTCCGCCGCTGTGACCCTGCACCTGGTCGAGGTCCCGGACCCGTCCAGGTTCGGCTGCGTGCCCACGGATTCGTCTGGGCGCGTGACCGCGTTCCTTGAGAAGACGCCCAACCCGGTGACCAACCGCATCAACGCCGGCTGCTACGTGTTCACCCGCAGCGCGATCGACGCGATCCCGGCCGGCCGCGTGGTGTCGGTCGAGCACGAGACGTTCCCGGACCTGATCGCCGCGGGTGCCGTGGTTCAGGGGTACCCGGACACCGCCTACTGGCTGGACGTGGGCACGCCGGAGACGTTCGTCCGGGGTTCGTGCGACCTGGTGCTCGGCAGGCTGGCCTCGCCCGCCCTGCCTGGGCCGTGCGGAGAGGCGCTGGTGCTGCCGGGCGCGGTCGTGGAGCCCGGAGCCAAACTCTCCGGCGGCTCGGTCATCGGCTCGGGCTGCCGGGTCGGCGCGGGCGCCCAGGTGGAGGGGAGCGTGCTGTTCGACGGCGTGACCGTCGGCGCCGGGGCGGCGGTTCGCAATAGCGCGCTCGGCCGTGACGTGCGGATCGGCGACGCAGCGGTGCTGGACGGCGTCGTCATCGGCGACGGGGCGCTGATCGCGTCCGGCAACGAGCTGAGCTGTGGCATGCGGGTCTGGCCGGGAGTGGACATCGGCCCCACGTCGATCCGGTTCTCCACCGACGCCTGACGGCTGCACTCCCAGGCTGCACTCCCAGGCTGCACTGGCGCAGCCCCTGGTGCCGGAGCAGAGCGCTAAGCGGGCCTTGCTTAGGCTTTAATGTCATGAGCCCCGATGTGCCTGCCTCACCCCCCATCCCTGTCGCCGACTCCCGGCCGTCTGACAGCGCCCTGCGCCGGGCGCTGGCCCGGGCCAGAGACGGCAAGGCACTCGACCTGGGCGAGGCGGCCACGCTGCTGCACGCGCGCGGTGAGCAGCTTGGCGAACTGCTGGGATACGCGTCACGGGTGCGGGACGCCGGGCTCGAGCGCGAGGGCAGGCCCGGCGTCATCACCTACTCGCGCAAGGTGTTCATCCCGCTGACCCGGCTGTGTCGCGACCGGTGCGGCTACTGCACGTTCGCTACCGTGCCCGGCAAGCTCGCCAGCCCGTACCTGTCGCCGGACGAGGTCATCGAGATCGCGTCCCGGGGGGCGTCGCTGGGCTGCAAGGAAGCCCTGTTCACGCTGGGCGACCGGCCTGAGGACCGGTGGCACCAGGCCCGGGAGTGGCTCGACGCCCACGGTTATGACGACACGCTGTCCTATGTCCGAGCCATGGCGATCGCCGTGCTCGAGCAGACCGGCCTGCTGCCGCACCTGAACCCGGGGGTCCTGACCTGGCAGGACTTCCAGCGGCTGAAGCCGGTAGCGCCGTCGATGGGCATGATGCTGGAGACGACCGCACAGCGCCTGTACACCGAGCGGGGCGCTCCGCACTTCGGCAGCCCGGACAAGGACCCGGCGGTGCGGCTGCGGGTGCTCGAGGACGCCGGGCGTAGCAACGTACCGTTCACCACCGGCATCCTGATCGGCATCGGCGAGACACTGGCCGAGCGCGCGGACTCGATCTTCGCCATCCGCCGGGTCGCCCGCGAGTACCGCGGCGTCCAGGAAGTCATCGTGCAGAACTTCCGGGCCAAGCCGTCGACGAAGATGCAGGGCGTGCCCGATGCCGACACCGGCGACCTGGCCGCCACGATCGCCGTCACCCGGCTGGTCCTGGGCCCCGGCGCCAGGATCCAGGCGCCGCCGAACCTCATCGGCGACCAGTACCGCATGATCCTCGCCGCCGGCATCGACGACTGGGGCGGCGTGTCTCCGCTGACCCCGGACCACGTCAACCCCGAGCGCCCGTGGCCGCAGATCGACGACCTGGCCGAGCAAACAGCGGCCGAGGGCTTCCAGCTTCGCGAGCGGCTCACGATCTACCCGGGCTACATCCGCGAGCCGTGGCTGGACCCGCGGGTCGCCAGGCACGTAGCCGCGCTCGCCGACCCTGCCACCGGGCTGGCGCGCGAGGACGCCATGCCGCGCGGGCTGGCGTGGCAGGAGCCCGACGGCGGCTGGGGCGACGCCTCGGGCCGGACCGACCTGCACGTCACCATCGACACGGCCGGCCGGACGGCTGACCGCCGCGACGACTTCGCCGAGGTCTACGGCGACTGGGATGAGGTGGGCACGCGCATAGATCCCGCCGCCCGGCTGTCCGCGCCGGAAAGCCCGGCAGCACCGGGCGGGGCGGCGGCGGCGCGTCTGGCGCCGCAGCGGCTGCGGGCCGAGGTGCTCGCCGCGCTGCGCCGGGCTGAGGAGGACCCCGGCGGGCTGACCGACGCCGAGGCGCTGGCGCTACTGGACGCGGACGGCCCGGAGCTTGAGGCGCTGGCGGGAGTGGCCGACGCTGTTCGCCGCGACACGGTCGGTGACGACGTCACCTACGTCGTGGACCGCAACATCAACTTCACCAACGTCTGCTACACCGGCTGCCGGTTCTGCGCGTTCGCGCAGCGGCGGACCGACGCCGACGCCTACACGCTGTCCCTTTCTCAGGTCGGCGACCGGGCCGATGAGGCGTGGCAGGCCGGGGCCACCGAGGTGTGCATGCAGGGCGGCATCCACCCGGACCTGCCCGGCACCGCCTACTTCGATCTGGCCGCTGAGGTGAAGCGGCGCTGCCCGGATATGCACGTGCACGCGTTCTCGCCGATGGAGGTGATGAACGGCTCGTCGCGCACTGGCTTGCCGGTCCGCGAGTGGCTGACCGCGGCGCGTGAGGCAGGCGTGGGCTCGCTGCCCGGAACCGCGGCGGAGATCCTCGACGACGACGTGCGCTGGGTGCTGACCAAGGGCAAGCTGCCAGCCGCCGCGTGGATCGAGGTGATCACCACTGCCCACCAGCTCGGCATCCCGACCTCGGCCACGATGATGTACGGGCACGTGGACACCCCGGCGCACTGGGTGGGGCACTTGCGCGTGATCCGCCGGATCCAGGAGCAGACCGGCGGGTTCACCGAGTTCGTACTGCTGCCGTTCGTCCACGCGAGCTCGCCGATCTACCTGGCCGGCCTGGCCAGGCCCGGCCCCACCCGGCGGGAGAACCGGGCAGTGCACGCGGTCTCGCGGCTGCTGCTGCACGGCGCCATCAGCAACATCCAGTGCTCCTGGGTGAAGCTGGGCGACGACGCCTGCCGCGCGATGCTGGCCGGCGGGGCCAACGACCTGGGCGGCACGCTGATGGAAGAGACGATCAGCCGGATGGCCGGATCGCAGAACGGCTCGTTCAAGACCATCAGCCAGCTCGCCGAGATGGTCGCGCCCACCGGGCGGCCGATGCGGCAGCGCACGACCACCTATGGCGTCCCGGCCGCTGAACGGATCGCCGCCGCCGCAGCCAGCGACGGCGTCTGCGCCTCCGTCCGCGGCCTCCCCCTGGTCGGCGCCTAGGAGGCTTTGACGGTCACAGGACTGTCAGGAACTGGTCCGGGTCGCGGTCGGGGCGGGGCGGCGGCTGGGTCGCTGGGTGACCGACGCCGACGGCGCCCATCGGCTCCCAGCCTGATGGCAGGCCGAGCGAGCCTGCGGCGACCTGCTGGCAGAACAGGGCGCTGGACACCCAGCACGACCCGAGCCCCTCCACGGCCAGCGCGACGAGCAGGTTCTGCACAGCCGCGCCCATAGAAACCAGGAACATGGCCCGCTCGGCCGTGGAACGCCGCTGATCCGGATAGGAATGCGCCGCCTCCAAAACAAGGCACGGAACGATGACCAGTGGCGCCCGTCGCAGCGGCTCACCGCGCCGGATCC
>Ga0335074_10017183_pt1 | contig 10196 bp, 9 predicted proteins | sample Lox_Sample_23_FD_206715 | JGI IMG/M metagenome (GOLD analysis project Ga0335074, IMG submission 206715) | Soil microbial communities from Loxahatchee National Wildlife Refuge, Florida, United States - Lox_Sample_2.3 | ecosystem: Environmental > Terrestrial > Soil > Wetlands | place: USA: Florida...
CGCCTATTGCTCTTTGTGTCGCGCCTCAAATAGATCGCCCAACCATCTCCCAGGTGACGCCGCCACTCGGATCGCCGGTGGTGCGAGAAGCGAACGATGGCGTAAGATGACTCGTCCATACGGCCCGCCTTCTGCGAGTCTTATATCGCGGGCCGCTTGAACCGATCGATGACGGCCCAAATCACCCACGAACCCCGTTGGCCCGCCTACGTGGCAATGCTCGCCGCCGGCTGCGTCTATTGGTCGCTGCCCGAGCCGCTTTCCGTGGGACCCAGCTGGCTGCTCGCGCTCGTCGTATTGATCCTTTTGATTCCGCTGGCCGTGACGTATCAGCGCGGCATCCACCACGTCACGCGCATCCTCACGTTCATCGCCAATGGAGCGATCACGCTCTCCATGATCGCGTCGCTCGTCTTCCTGATTCAAGGCATTCCGCAGCATCGCGAGGCTCCGCTCGTGCTGCTCCGCTCGGCGGCGGCGCTTTGGATCACCAACGTGCTGGTCTTCGCGCTCTGGTATTGGAAGCTCGATGCCGGCGGCCCGCTCGAACGCGAGGGCAGGCGCGCGCGCCTCGACAGCTCGTTTGTGTTCCCGCAGATGCTTCTGCCCGATGGGGGCGACCCCTCGTGGACGCCTCATTTCGTCGATTACCTCTTCCTCGCATTCAACGCCAGCACGGCCTTTTCGCCCACCGACACGGCCGTGCTTTCGCGCTGGGCGAAGATGGGCATGATGCTGCAGTCGGTGATCTCGCTCACGATCGTGGCCCTGCTCGCCGCTCGCGCGGTCAATATTCTCTGAACCCCCCATTTCGAAAAATACTTGTCTTTCGACCCCGAAACGGCGTAGATGGGAACCACGCATTCGGGGTGTGAGCGGCGTCTTCCGCCGTTCCGGCAAAGGAGAATCGATCCGTGAGCGAAGCGGCCGCGGTTCCGTCGGATCAACTCAAAATCTCTACGTTCGCGTGGGAAGACGCGCAGGTGGTGAAGTGCAGCGGCCGTTTGACCACCGAGCATTCGGCGGCGCTCAAGAATCACGTGCAGGCTCTGCTGCCCGGCGCCAAGCACATCATCCTCGATCTCAAGGAAGTAACGCGCATGGACAGCTCGGGACTCGGCGCGCTCGTCGCCGTCTACGTCTCGACGAAGAAACACAAAAGCAGCTTGCAGCTCGTGAACTACAACAAATCGATCCGCGATCTGCTCGGGCTGGCCAATCTTCTCTCGATCTTCGAGCAGTGCGCCGAAGTCGATATGCGCCTGCCCTAGGCGTCCACCCGCCCGAAACGCGCGAGCAGCGCTTGGCGGCGATAGTCGAACACCTTCCGCAAATCCGGCGCCACCAGCAAGGAATTAACAGCAGCCCCGCCTGGCACTCCATATTCAACGTGATCGGAAACCTCCGTGCCGCCGTCACGCTCCGCGAAGCGGTGCTCGTGAATCCAGAAACGGTAAGGCCCGCGGCGCTGCTCGTCGAGAAACCGCACCGGCGGATCCCACACCGTGACCTCGCTCTCCCATCGCATCGGTATCCCGCGCACGCGCAAACGATGTTCGAATCGGGTTCCCACAGCCATCACGATGGGACCAGGCGTCACCGTCTTGAAATGCATCCAAGGCGGCGTGATGACCCCGAGATTGTGCGCGTCCGCGAAAAACGCGAACACTTCGTCGATAGGCCGCGGAAGCCAAATGGACGAATCAAGCGTGAAAGTTTTCATGCGAGCGCCAAGCATACAAGCTGCCCCGGTTTTCTCTTCGTCCTCTGCGTCTCAGCGGCGAGCCGGTTCCCTCCCGGCGAGTCGTTGACACAAAGGTATGCGTCCGTATAATGGGTCCGTGGCCGCCCAGCCGACGCCCTAAGTCCAAGCATCTCACGCTGAAGGCTACAACCCTTGACGCCGCCGATATTGTCCGACAATCTGCCCATGTCGCTCGCCATTGCCGGAAATCCCTTCACCGGATACTGGCACCGGCTGCTCGACCCGACCTTCCGCGGCCTCTATCAAGCGAACGCCTTCGATCTCGCCATCATGCTGCCGTACTTCTTCGTAATGGTGATCCTGGCGATGTATGGCATTCACCGCTACGTCCTCGTCTACAACTATTTCAAGCACCGCAAAAATGTGCCCGGCCCGCCTCCCGAAATCGAAGAGTGGCCGAAGGTAACTGTCCAGCTGCCGATTTATAACGAACGCTACGTGGTCGAGCGCCTCGTGGAAGCCGTGGCGCAGTTCGATTATCCGCGCGAGCTTCTCGAAATTCAGGTGCTCGACGATTCGACGGATGAGACGCAGACCGTGGCGCGCGAATGCGTCGAGCGCTACCGCGATCTCGGTGTCCCCATCGTCTACATCCACCGCGACAACCGCGAAGGCTTCAAGGCGGGCGCTCTCCAGGAAGGGCTGAAAACCGCGACGGGCGAGTTCGTCGCGATCTTCGATGCCGATTTCATCCCGCCTGCGGATTTTCTGCGCCGGACCGTCCCCTATTTCAAACAGCCAAAGCTCGCGATGGTGCAAACGCGCTGGAGCTACGTGAACCGCGGCTATTCGGTCCTCACCGAAGTCGAGGCGATCCTGCTCGACGGCCATTTCGCAATCGAGCACTCTTCGCGCTATCGCACCGGCGTGTTTTTCAATTTCAATGGCACGGCCGGAATCTGGCGCCGCGTGGCGATCGAAGATGCCGGCGGCTGGCAGCACGATACGCTCACCGAAGACACCGACCTCTCCTACCGCGCGCAGATTCGCGGATGGAAATTCGTCTACCTCCCCGAGATCGACTGCCCCTCCGAACTTCCCGTCGAGATGAATGCGTTCAAATCGCAGCAGGCGCGCTGGGCCAAGGGTCTGATGCAAACGGCGAAAAAGATTCTGCCGCAGATGCTGCGTTCCGATGCGCCGCGGCGCGCGAAAGCCGAGGCGATCTTCCATCTGACGGCCAACATCAGCTACCCGCTGATGGTTTTCCTCTCGATCATCCTGCTGCCCGCCATGATCGTGCGCTTTTACCAGGGCTGGTTCCAGGTGATGACGATCGACCTGCCTCTCTTCCTCGCCTCCACCTGCTCGATTTCATCCTTCTATCTCGCAGCCGAGCGCGCTCTTTATCCGAAAACCTGGAAGCGCACCTTTTTTTATTTGCCCGTCGTCATGGCCGTCGGCATCGGGCTCTCCGTCCGCAATGCCCTCGCGGTGATGGAAGCCCTCTTCGGAGTGAAGTCCGAATTCGTGCGCACGCCGAAATATCGCGTCGAAGCCAAAACCAAGCAGCCTGCCGAGTGGACGAAAAAGAAATACCACAAGAGCGCGGGCCTCATGCCCTTCGCGGAAGTGTTCCTTGGAATCTATTTTGCGGCGGCCGTGGTCTACGCCATTCAGAATGAAAATTACGCCACGGTTCCCTTCTTCCTTCTGTTCGTGTGGGGCTATTTGTATACGGGCGTGATGTCGCTTGCGCAAACCTATGTCGAGCGATGGCGCTTCGGCGGCGAGAGCGCGCCGGCCGAGGTCCGTCCCGCGTCCACCGGCATCCCCGGCTTCTAGGCAAACGAACGATATTCGCGGAGGCAGAGACCTGAATCTATTCCCAGAAGTTATCGCGGTCGATCATCTCGACGCCGATCTCGCGGCGCCCGTCCGAATTCAAGCGCGAATAGACCACGCGCGCCTCTGCCCGCATCGCTTTGTCCTTGCGCGTAATTACGAGCCGCCCGCCCATATCCACCGGATGCCGCAGCACGAAGCCTGCTCCATGCCGGCTCACCGTCGAAGTCCAGGTGTCTTCTTCCCACGTGCGCCGCGGATCCTCGCGGCGCAACCACACGCCGATCGTGGCCGGCACTCGCGGGCTGCGGCGGAGCGACTTCCCCGCCTGCGAAACCCAGAGCAGCGCTTCGAGCAGCTTGCCCTTTGTCTCCTCATCGGCGAACTGCGCTTCCTCCACCAGCTTTTCCGCCTCGCGCGCCCAGATCGAAGAGAGTTCGCGGAACGACGCCATCGCATTCGCGTCGTACGGCTTGCTCTTCAGCCCGTCGTAATGCGCGCGAATCTCCTGAAATGACACACTGAGAAAGTGATTGAGGCAAAACGCCCGCATGTCGAGCTTGGCCAAAGCGCGCTCGCCGCAACTTCCGACGTTGCACGAATGATCCTCGCACGTCTGCTGAACGCCTAGTTCTTCGATTTGACCTTCCATCACCCCGTCCCCGGAACGGCTCCTGGCGGAGCCCGCCTAGTCCTTGGACAACTTCCCGATCCCCTTCGCCAGCTCCCCGATCGCTCCGCTGACGAATTCCAGATGGCTGCGGCTGTGCTGCGAAAGCTCTCCCTCGAATCGCCGCGAGATCTCCGCCGCCTTTCCCCTCAAGTCGGCGAGCACGTTTTGCGTCACCCCCTCGAGCGCCTGCAGCAGCCGCGCCCGCGCCGCTTCCTGCTCCTGCTGCGACGACGCGTGGATGCTCCCGGCGGAGTTCTTCGCGGCGCCGGCGGCCGCGCGGTCGAGCTCTTCGCGCGCGCTGTCGAGGCGTTCGCGCAGGATCATCTCGAATTGCCTGTCGAGCCGCGTGCAGGTTTCTTCCATGTGTTCTGCGGACTTTTCGACGAAACGCTCGCAGAGCTTTTGAAGCTCTTGTTCCTGCCTCGTAAGATCGCCCGCCGCTTTTCGGGCGCTCTCGATGACGGGCGCCGATTGCTCTTTCAGGCGCACCACGATCTTGTCGACCGCCTCCTTGCGCGAGCCTTCGAGAAACGATTCCAGCCTTTCGTGAGCTTTCTTCGTCAGCCGCTCGGAAAGCTCTTCGAGTTCGCGGTGCCGCATTTCCATCCGCCCGAGCGCCTGCTGCAGTTCTCCCTCGATTTTTTTCGTCCACTGGCCGTGAAGCGCGCGCGCGCCCTCGGTCAGCCGATTGGCGTGGGAAGAACTCGTCTCAGCGAGGAGGTGTTGGACCTCGGCGCGGAGTTGCGTGCGCATGTCGCCCAGCAGCGCAGCCGTCCTTTCCCGCACGGCAACGTCCGCCACCTCCGAAAGCATCTTTTCCATCTGCTGCTGGAAACCGCCCATCAGCTGGCCCACTTGCTGTGTGGCCGGGCGTGCAGGGGAAGCCGTGGGCGGATTCGATATGGTCGCCCGGGGGTTCGCCGGTGTCGCGCGCGGATCAGCCGCGGCGCCCGGCAGCAAATCCGCTCCTTGCGTCGGCCGGAGAACGGCCACCTGCTTCGCCTTCGCCGTATCGGTCTCAGGCGGGCGCTGTGCGATAAACGGCAGCCAATCGCTTGGCGGCGAGTCGATGCCCCAGATGTTGCCGGGCTGTTCAAGCTCAATGGCAGTCTGGAAAAGGCCGCCCGATTCCGGGCGCTTGGTCCATTTCACGCGCCCGCGCGTCGAGACCGGCTTCGCATTCGGTGTTTTCGGGTTCAGTTGGAGAATAACGGAGGCTTCCGGCAGCACTTCGTACTTCGATTCGTAACGGCAGCCGTGGCAGCTCACCGCAATCGTCGAGACCTCTTCTTGGTACGGTCCGCGGAAGGAGTCGACACCCGCAATTACCACCGGGATGGCCCGGTTGACACGGGTACTCCGTCGCGCTCCGCGTCCCGAATGAAGGGCAAGCGAGCTGTTCGTCACGATGACCCCTGGCGCTGCGTTCACAGGATAAGTCGACGGCCGGAGGGGGTTGTGCGTAATTCCGGTGCCTTGCTTCAATCAGTTACTATCGATTTTGTTTCGATGCCCCTGCGGCAGTAGTAACTGCCGGCCCGGTTGATGTTCCGCAATCCGCCGCGCCCCAAGATCTTTGTCCGTAGCCCGCCGCACGTTCCGTGCCCTGAATTTCGGGAGCAATCTCTGGTATTACGGTTACCGCTCGTCACGTGCGACAATCTTCTGCGCACATGACTACTCCTGGCTCCGATCACATCGTCCGTCCGGGGCGCGGCTTCCGTAGCGCCGGCGTCTCGCCGGCTCTTTCTCGGTGTGCTGTCTCGGTCCTGGCGCTCGTCGCGATTCTCGGCTTCGCGCAATTCGCGCAAGCCCGCTTCCGCCAGCCAAATGAGGAATATCAGTCGCGGCGTGCGAAATTGCGCGCTCAGATCGATGCCCCTCTCGTGATTTTCGGCTACACCGGCCACGAAGACGCTTCCGAAGTCGCCGTCTTCTATCAGGAGCCGTACTTCTATTACCTCACCGGGCACGACGAGCCGGGCGCCGCGCTCGTCCTTCTGCCCGCCGCGCCGAATGCCAAGCCTGCCGAAGGGCCGCAGGAAATCTTCTATCTTCCCGAACGCGATCCTCAGCAAGAGCAATGGGAAGGCCCGAAAATGGGCCCCCACGATCCGGGCATCGCCGAAAAAACTGGATTCCAGACGGTCGAGCCGTTCGACGCCCTGAAGCCGGATCTTGCCAAGCTCGCGAAAACCTACTCGAATTTCTACACGATCGTCGCGCCCGCGGATGAAGAGGGCTACCCGCACTTCACAAAAATGAACCAATGGCTGCGAGCCGCCCTGCCCAGCTCGATCCTGCGCGATATCACGCCCACGCTCGACGCCATGCGCCAGGTGAAATCGCCCGGCGAGCTCGCGCTGATGCAGAAGGCCATCGATCTGTCAGTCGACGCGCACCTCGACGCGATGCGGCAGATGCGCCCGGGCCTTTTCGAATACCAGATCGCCGCGCGCATGAAGGAAATCCACGAATGGGGCGGCTGCGAACGCGAGGCCTATGCGCCAATCGTCGGCGCGGGATTTAATTCCACCGTGCTGCACTATAGCAAGCTCGAAAGCGAGATCAAGGATGGCGACGTGGTCGTCATCGACGTCGGCGGCGAATACGGCGGCTACGCGGCGGACATCACGCGCACGCTCCCGGCAAACGGCAAGTTCACGCCGCGCCAGCGCGAGATTTACGATATCGTCCTCGGCGCGCAAAACGCCGCCATCGACGCCATCAAGCCCGGCGTCCTGCTTTACGGCGGCGACGGCAGCCTGCAAAGCATCGCGGCGACCTACATCAACACCCACGGCCACGATAAAGAAGGGCGCACACTCGGCCGCTACTTCATCCACGGTGTCAGCCATCACCTCGGCCTCGATGTCCACGATCCCGGCGATCGCACGCGCCCGCTCGAGCCCGGCATGGTCATCACCGTCGAGCCCGGCATCTACATCCCCGAGGAAAATCTCGGCGTCCGCATCGAAGACGACATCCTCGTCACGAAAGACGGCCACCAAATCCTCACCGCGCGCCTCCCGCGCTCCCCCGACGAAATCGAGAGAATCATGGCGGAAGGCGCCGAAGCGCGCACGCAAGCAACGCCGCAGCCCTAGAATGCGTCTGAGTAACGCCCTTCTAGGGCGAAGAGATCGAACGCGCAGGATACGACCTTTCGAGGAGAGCAGCGATGTGGAGTGCGGCGGCTTGCCGCCGCTGTTTCGAGGCGAAGCTTGCTTCGCCGTCCGTATGCGGGGCGTCGGCTTTGGCCTCGCGGCCTCCCTCGCTCCGTAGCTCGGCGTCGCGCGCGGCATATTGCCCGACATGGCCGCAATCCCCGCCTGATCGCCATCTTGACACCTCGCGGAGTGAACCGTAGCATCAAGTATCATCTGTCGTTGCGTTCACGTGCCGGCGTAGCTCAGTGGTAGAGCGAGGGTCTCATAATCCCTAGGCCGTGGGTTCGATTCCCCCCGCCGGCACCATTCCTTGCCCCGATCACTTCGATCCCGAAGCGGGTACTTAGAGTCACTTGTCCGATAACTAATCAGGCACTAAGTGCGACGCTCGCGTGCGACGGGTGCTCTTGTGCAATAAAATTTTGGCGGCGCAGACCGCCGGACGCGAAAAACAGCGCGCGTGATGATCGCTCTGGACGAGCTTTTCATGTACTCGAACGCTACGAGCAGGAACATTCGATTCGTGGGACTGATGACGGAGCTGTGGAACCCACGCCGGACCCGTAGCCTACTCGTTGTCACTGCCCTCGTCGCGCCGGTGCTGCTTGGGGTTCGGGTTTTCGCTCAAACTGAGCCCTGCCTCCGGGGAACTGTGTCCGTCAGCATCCTAATGCCCCAGGGCGCGACGGCACACGCCCTAACCCCTGATGACTTCAGGGTAAAACTCAAGAATGAAACCGTTAAGATTCTCTCAGTGGTTCCAGCCAACCCGCCGCACCGCATCATCGTACTTCTCGATTCTAGCGGGAGTGTGCTGAGCGCTCCCGTGACATGGCATGCCTATCTTGCAATGACGAGAAATCTTCTAACAAGCCTGCCGCAGGGCACGACCGCCACTCTGGCCGTGTTCGCGGATCGGATCGATATGGTCATTCCGGTTACAAACGACCGGGCCCAGCTTGAAAGCAAACTAGAAAGCTTAGAGCCTGGTTGGGGAATTTTCCAACGGCCGAGATCAACTGCGCTCTGGGATGCTCTCAAGGCTGCTTCTGGCAACTTCAGCCCCGGCGAGGAGGGGGATACCGTATACGTCTTGACCGACGGGGACGACAACGCGAGCCTGATCCAGGCGGGGGAGCTTGACAAGGCCCTTCGGTTCAGCGGAGTTAGGCTCTACTCGATTTCGATTCGTCCCTCGGGGTTCGAGTCTACGTTCGCCAAGGAACCTCGAATGCTGCAGGATGTGGCAGTGGACACTGGTGGGTCTGCCGCCCTCGTCTCAGGCAAGAACATTGCTCAGTTCGTGCCGCGTTTCTATCTGCTGGAAGTGGAGCTACCAACGCGATCCAAGAATTCCAAGAATAATGACAAACTACTGATCACGCTGAGCGGCGCGAGCAGCGTGGGCATAGTAGCCGACTATGTTTCTGGTCTGCCTGCCTGCACTAGCAACACAATAGAGGGTGCCACACACTGAACTCCTTCGCGACGGCGAGTCGTGCATTGTCTTCCACATAGATTCCTCGGAAATCACACTCACATGCCTGATTAAAGCTGCCGGTTCAGACGGTCGATGCAACACTTGCTTGCAGTTTACTCGCTGGAGTTTCAAAGCCCAGCGTTTTTCTAGGCCGCTGATTCAGGCGCAGCGCGATCTGGTCGAGATGCGCTTGCGAGTGGACGGATAGGTCAGTGCCTCGTGGGAAGTATTGCCTCAACAGCAGATTCGTGTTTTCGTTCGTCCCGCGCTGCCAGGGACTTTGCGGATCGCAGAAGTAGACCTGCACATCCGTAGCGACCGTAAAGTCCTTGTGTTTCGCCATCTCCAGTCCGCGATCCCACGTCAGCGAGCGCCGCAGGGTAGCGGGGAGTTTTCGAATATGCCGACTCAACGCCGTCACCACCACCGCTGTGTCCTTGCTGGGCACTTTGATCAGCATGGCAAAACGTGAATGCCGTTCCACCAAGGTCACCATGTGACTGTTCTTCGAGCCGCTCAGCAGATCGCCCTCCCAATGACCAGGGACAGCGCGGTCCTCCACTTCAGCGGGTCTTTCCCTAATCGAGATGGCATCTGCGATTTGACCGCGCGAGTCTTTGAAGATACGAGAGTGCCGCGAGCGGCGCATGCGCCGCTTAGTCCGCAGGTGGTCCATCAGCTCTTTTTTCAGCACTCCACGCGCTTGGATGAATAGGCTGCGGTAAATGGTCTCGTGGGACACGCGCATCCTCTCGTCCTCGGGATACTCGGTCTTCAGCCACCCGGAAATCTGCTCGGGCGACCATTCCAGGATCAGTTTACTCGCAACGACCTCTCGCAACCTCCGGTGCAGGGCAAGAAGGCACTTCTTGGGCCGCAAGGCCGACTCCCAGGCTTGGTCATCCGCCTCATGCGCTCGATAGGCGGGACGCCCACCATGGCGTGTGACCTCCCGGCCCACCGTCGAGGATGCCCGCTCCAGATGTCTAGCTATCTCACGAATCGATGAACCGGATGCCATTCCTCGCGAGATGTCCTCTCGCTCAGACCGCGTGAGGGCTAGACGGGAGCGACGGCGCACAGTGGGAGGAATCCCTCCGCGAGGCAACAACAAACAGCGAATGGAAGTATGTGGCTTGTCAAAGGCGCGCCCAATCTCATGCAGCGTCTCTCCCGTCTTCCATCGCCTCCAGATCTCGCTCTTCTCCATCGCAGACAGCCCAAACCGTTTGCCTGGCTTCATAGACACCACCTTTAGAGAGCTGACTCATATCAGATGGTGTTGCATCGACCTATTGAGACCACCGCCCTTACCGGAGAAGT
>Ga0335074_10017184_pt1 | contig 10195 bp, 7 predicted proteins | sample Lox_Sample_23_FD_206715 | JGI IMG/M metagenome (GOLD analysis project Ga0335074, IMG submission 206715) | Soil microbial communities from Loxahatchee National Wildlife Refuge, Florida, United States - Lox_Sample_2.3 | ecosystem: Environmental > Terrestrial > Soil > Wetlands | place: USA: Florida...
GGAACGTCGGATCACATCGTGCTGTGGCCGCTCGGCGGAGTGGCGTATGTGAATCCGCCGCCACGGCCGGGGGCGACACTTTGGAGTCTCGCGGCGGGGCCGCTGGTGAACGTCGCGCTATTTCCGATCTTGGGCGGACTCTATTGGTTGGCGAGGGAGGCAGGATGGGCGGAATCGAGGCCCGATGCTTACCAGTTTCTGCTGGTGGTGTTGGGGATCGACGTCGTCCTGTTCGTATTCAATATGCTGCCGATCTATCCGTTGGATGGCGGACAGATCCTGCGATCCCTGCTTTGGTACGCGGTGGGACGGGCGCGCAGCTTGATGGCGGCGACAGTGATCGGCTTCATCGGCGTCGCGGGACTTATCGGGCTGGCTTTACTGCGCCACGACGCGTGGCTCGGCGTGATCTGCGCGTTCATCTTGCTGAACTGCTGGAGCGGTCTGCAGCACGCATTTGCGCTGGCGCGGTTTGCGAAGCTGCCGAGGCACGAGGGATATGCGTGTCCGTCGTGCAAGACGTCGCCGCCGATCGGGAATTTCTGGGTTTGCGGGCAGTGCGGAAATGCGTTCGACACGTTTCGGACGCAAGCCACATGCCCGCGATGCAGCGCACAGTTTTCGATGACGGGATGCCTGGATTGCGGCAGGTCGCATCCGATGAACGAATGGGTTGTGCCGGTAATCGTGTACAACGGCGAGACGCAATCGGTGAAGGGGCTGTCATGAAGGCGCGCTCTCTTGCGATCGCGGCGATGGCCGCGACGATTTGTGCGAGCGGCTGCTCGAAGACGAATCAGTCCCCGGCGAATCAGCCGGCGGCGTCGATCACATCGGCGATTGGAGTGCCTCCCGTAGCGGATGCAGGGCAGCCGGCATCGGGCGCCGACGCCGACGCAATTCGGGCGGCGATCGAAGAACACGTACGCAACGACCGCAGCGTCGACATGGACATGCTGGTGATGACCGTCGATTCCGTGAGCGTGAGCGGAAATCAGGCGCGCGCGCAAGCGGCATTCCGGCCGAAGCAGGGCGGCACGGGAATGGCCATGACGTATTCTCTGGAACGGCAGAGCGGCGGCTGGGTGGTGACGCAGGGACAGCCGAGCGACGCGCAGTTCGCGCATCCGCCGACGGACGGCGTTCATTCCGGAATGCAGCAGGCAAATCCGGGCGAGCCGCCGATGCCGGACGTTACGGACTTCCTCAAGAACCACCCGTCGACTGGCAAAAATTAAAACAGGGGCTGCTTCGGCAAAGTTCACGCGAAGGCCGCTTGCGCTTCCTCGACGGTCGGGTAGATGGGGAAGAACTGGGTGACCTTGGACATATCGAGCAGGGCTTTGACCGGAGTATTCAAACCCGCGAGAGCGAGCTTGCGGTTGGCCTTTTGCAGCGCCACGCGGGCGCCGACGAGCGCGCCGAGCCCCGCGGAATCCATGAAGGGCACGTTGCTGAAGTCGATGATCACCGCGGCGGTCGAGTCTTCGCGCACGGCCGTTTGAAAGTTGAAAATTGTGTGAATGGTCAGAGCTCCCTTCAGGGTGAGCAGCTTCTGGCCGTCACGGGTTCCTACCGTCGTAATAATTTCCATTTTTTCAGTCGCCATGGCGCGGGATTGTAGCGAAAGCGCGCTCGGGCGAGTGTGAAAATTCTGTTACAGGCATGTTTCGACGGAGTGTCTGGCCGGCTAGTTGTGATTGGCGGCGGGCGGGGTCTCTTGGGTCGACGGCTGGTAACGCACGAGGAGCAGAGTGATGTCGTCCGCCTGGCTTGCGCCACGGGTGAAATCGCGGAGAGAGGCGAGTGCGTTTTGCTGGAGATAGTCGAGACCGGGATTGGCCTGGCCGGCGAAGAGAGCGCGGAGACGGTCGATGCCGTACATCTCTTCCTTCATGTCGACTGCTTCTGTGATGCCGTCGCTGAAGAGAATGAGCGTGTCATTCGGCTCGAGCTTTACCCGCGCGACGTGGTAATCGATTTCGGGAAGCAGGCCGACCGGGCAGGAGCCTTCGGTGAAAGGCTCGGTGGCGGCGCCGCCGCGGAGCAGGAGCGGCGAGGGATGGCCGGCGTTGATGTATTCGAGAGTGCCGTCGTTGTGGAGAATACCGAAAAATACGGTGGCGTAGCGGCCGACTTCGGCGTGCTCGCACAAGAAATTATTGAGATGGACGAACATGGGCGCGGGGTCGGCGCCGAGCATCAGACCGGAAAGCGCGCCCTGGAGCATCGTCGTGAGAAGCGCGGCGCCGAGGCCCTTGCCGGAGACGTCGGCGATCAGGAAAGCGGTGCGGCCGTCGGCCATTTTGAACACGTCGAAATAGTCGCCGCCAACGGCGAGGCAGGGAATGTTGATGCCCGCCACTTTGAGGTGCGGGAAATCGCGAAGGCCGCGCGGGAGGAGAGCCTGTTGAATGTCACGCGCGATATTGACCTCTTGCTCGAGGCGCTGGCGCTGACGTTCGCGCTCGACCATGCGCGCGTTGTCGAGAATGCTGGCGGCCTGGACGGCGAGCGCGTCGAGAATCTGACGATCGAGTTTTGAGAAGGCCGCACGGCGGCGGGAATCGAGATACAAAGCGCCCAGCAGATCGCCGCCTTTGTGGATTCCGGATTCGGTGGTGTGGGTACGGCCGCCGGCGTAGAGCGGAATCACGACGACAGCGCGAAGTTGCTGCGAGACGATGCTCTGCGCGGCTTGCAGGCCGCTATCGGCTTGAGCGAGATCTTCGGTGATGATGCTGGCGCGGTGGTCGAGGGCCATGCGCAGCGCAGTCTGGCTGGGCGAGAAGCTTTCGGACGGCAACCGCACGAGGCCGGCGCCGCGGGCGAAGCGCGGTTGGAGGGATCCGGAATCGCCGGGCTCGAGCAAAAGGGCGCGGTCGGCGTCCGTGACGGCGATGGCATGATCGAGCACGGTGCTGAGCACCGACTGCAACGGAAGCGTCGAGTGCAGAAGCATGCTCGCTTCTAGAAGCAGATTCAGTTTGCTCAGCCCGCCCGTGGGACCCGGTGTAAGCTGCGTGTCGGGAACTTGTCCGATCAGCGTCATCATGTCCGGAGCCACGGCGCCGTTGCTCGAGGAACGGAAGATCATTTCGTAGGAATCGGCGAGGCCAAAGGAGATCACGTCGCCGTCATTCAGCATGCGGTGATCAACTTTTTCGCCGTTGACGAAAAGGCCAAGTTTCTGGCCGCGGTTCTCGACGTAATAGTGTCCGCCCTCGGAGACGATGGCGGCGCACTGGCGCGAGATGCGGCGATCATTCAGTTGAACGTGATTGCCGGTCTCGCTGCCGCGACCAATTAGAAACGGCGATGCAGCGATGCGGATGACTTGTCGCGACCGATCGGGCGCGATGAGCTCGATACTCGTGTCTTGTTCGGCGGACATGGGGAAGCGAACGCTGCTCGAAACCGGGGATTGTAACACGCGGTGCAAGTGTCGGGACAGGGGCGGCTCCTGAGGTAGGTCGGTTGGGAGCTCGCTCGAAGCTCGGCCAGGTGTAGCCTTCGCATGGGTTCAGGACGGAACCCCCGATTGAGTGCCCAACATGTGCAAACGTTTGCATGCTGGGGTTTCCTGGGGGAGCTTCCAGTAGGAAACCGCTATGAAAGTAAGGGGTTTAAGGTATGGATTTGTAGGTAGTTTTGGCATCCTGCGTGCTGCGTGCAGTGTGCGTGGTGTTTCCTAGGAGAGTCCATTGAAGCTTATAAGCGCGTTTGTCGTAGTCGTCCTGGTGCTGTTTACGGCTGGACTGGCCCATGCGGACGATATCAGCGGCGGCGATTCACGAATCGTGATTGTGCCGGGCGATCCACCGCCCGCGCCAAGCTGCGGCGGGATTCAAGTCACGGCGAGCGGCAGCGGTACAATTTCGGACACGGACTGCCAGGTGACAGGTTCGGCAGTTACGTCGATTATCTTCGCGGTGCCGACGACCGACGTTTTGGGTGGAGGCCTCTCGTGCAGTCTGAGCTTCGGAGGCGTGTCACTGTCGAGTATCGGCTGGTCCGCGGCTAGCTCGGTCACTTCGGTTGATGGCGTCTCGGCTGATGAGTGCACGTTCACAGCTCCGAAGACGTTGACCCCTGCAGCTTGGCTTGTTGTGGCACTTACGGGAGATGGGATTCCGCCCTGGTACATTGGGAGTTCCACGCCGTACGACGACGGCGACTGCGATTTGGATGATTTTACGCTCGGCATCCCGGTTGGCTGCGATATCGGTATTAGCACGCCCACTGGAGCGACGATCTCGAACACCGAGGCCTTCGCGGCAGATGCCACGGTGGACTTGTCGGGGTCTGGAGTGACGGGGTTGACGGCGTTCCCCGAGCCCGGCACTTTGGCAATGCTGCTGATTGGGCTGGCGCCGCTGGTATTTCTGCGTCGCCGAGCGCTCCAGCGCTAAGCGCCTCCTTTTCCCCTTTTCGGCCCTCTGCGACGCCCTCGCAGAGGGCCGTTGTGTTTTTGTGGCGGCCGCTGCCCCGCCGAAGTCCACGGTCCTTCGCCTAAAGTGATCTCTTCGTTGGCGGCCCGGCGCGAAGTTGCGCTATCGGCCGGTTCCGGCTTTGACCTTATGCTCCGGCTTTCTGCGTTGGGCGGATCGCTATTCCGACAAGTCCGATTCCGCAAGAAGGATCAGCGAAATTAGTGTGCTGCCTGGCTGTATTGCTTGATCAGCGCCTGGAAGTCCGGTCGATTCTGCACGGTGGCGAAGTCCGGATTGGACTGAGCGTCTTTCACCGGGTATCCCTTGCTCAGGGCGTCGCGGAGTGTAGCCATCGCGTCCGTGGGCTTGTTTGCGAGCGCCTCGACGGTGGCTTGGGTGTAGATCAGCTCGACATTCCTTTTGTCGAGGTTGCGCGCCCTCTGGATGAACTCGAGGCCGCGTGCAGCATCGCCCTTCTTGACGAAATAGAGGGCGAGATCGCCTAGGTCGTCCGTGTTTTGCGGATTGACCTGCAAATCCTGGAAGGCAAGAGCGATCGCCTTCTCGTAGGTTTGGTTGGCTTTGTCCGTCTGGCCGGAGTACCGATAGGCATCGGCCAAGTTACCAACGCAGGCCTCCTGGTTGGGCGCAAGGGCGACCGATTTCTGAAGGGCGTCGATTGCCTGGGGATATTGCTTCAAGACCGTGTAGACGTTCCCTAGATTGCAGTAAGCCGCCCAAGTCGGCGCGATTTCGATCGACTTCAGGTAGGCCGGAATGCTGTCCTGGTACCGGCTCACGCGTTCGTACATGCTGGCGAGGTTATTCCAGCCCGTCACGTTGTCCGGTTCGAGTTCCGTGACTTTCTTGAACTCGTCGAGCGCCTTGTCGTTTTCACCGATGGAGAAGTAGGCGTGGCCCAACTCGTTGTGAAGCACCCAGTAGTAGGGATTGACTTCGATTCCTTTCTTGAAAGTGGCAATCGCTTCCTCTTGGCGGCCGGCCTGCGCGTAGACGGTGCCGAGGCGCACGTAACCGGCGTCCGAATTCGGCGCGAGTTTCAGGCCACGATCGAGCTCAGCAATGGCCTCGGCTGTTTTGCCCGTCTGGCGGTAGACGCCGCCCAGCGCGAAGTGGACTTCGGGCAGGTTGTCCTTCAATTGCTCGGCTCGCTGCGCAGCGTCGGTGGCCTTCTGCGCCCAGAAGCTGTCTTTGCTGTTCTCGTACATCATCAGAGATGCATCGGCGACGCCCGTATAAGCCAGCGCGAAGCCCTGATCCTTTTGGATGGCCTGTTGGAAAAAGTCGAGAGCGGATTGCGCAGCTTTGGAGCGGTCGGGGCCTTTGAGGGCCTGCCGGCCTCGAAGGTAGAGATCGTATGCGTCGATGTTGTCCGTAGGCCGCTCGGAGGCGCGGGCCATTTCGTCGTCGCTGGGTTTGATCTGGAGGGCAGCGACGAGCTGCGTCGAAATCTGATCTTCGATCGAGAGGACGTCCTTAGGCACGCCGGAAAATTGCTGGCTCCAGAGTTTCTTCCCGTCGGCGATATCGTGCAGATTCACGATGATCGACATTTTGTCGGCGTCGCCCTGAATGAGCCCTTCGACGATGAGGTTGACGCCGAGACTACGCGCGATTTTCTCGAGCGGGTCTTTGTCGGAGATATTCGTAAGGCTGGCATCTGAAGCCATGCGCAGGTCCTTGAGTTGAAACAGCTTCGCCGAGAGGGCCTCGTTCAAGCCTTCCGCAACGTAGCCAAGCGACTGCTCATCTCCGAGAACCTTGAACGGGAGAATGGCGAGGAACTTACCCGCCGACAGTGCGGGAACGCCCGCAACCTGAGAACCGCCTTGTGCGCCGCCCCCTTGGCGGAAGACCAAATGCCGCACTCCCGGAATCGCGAAGAGCGCCGCCAACAGGGCAACAGCGCCGCCGATCCAGCCGGCCCACCAGATCCAACTGCGATCTGAAAACTGGGGCAGGGTGATCTGGATTGACCTGCTCGCGGATGCCGTAGCGCGGGTGGCCCGCAGGTCCGCCAGGATCTCATCGGCCTTCTGGTAGCGGGTTGCGGGATCCTTTTCGAGGCAGCGCATGACGATGCGATCGAACCAGGCTGGAATGTCCGGATTCTGAAGCCGGGGGTTTTTCGGCTTGGTTTTCAGGCGGTCGTACATCACCTTGAAAGTGGAGTCGCCGGTGAAGGGAACCGCTCCCGTCGCCATCTCGTAGAGAATCAGCCCGTAGGAATAGAGGTCGCTGCGCTGGTCGGCCGGCTTGCCCTCCACCTGCTCGGGCGACATGTAGAGGGGAGTTCCGAGAAACACGCCGGTGCGGGTCATCCCGACGGCGTCGCTCTCGAACGACTTGGCGAGGCCAAAATCGGAAACGTAGAGGTGGTCGTCGTTCGCGACCAGAATATTCTGGGGTTTCAGGTCCCGATGGATCACGCCTTCGGCGTGAGCCGCGGAAAGAGCGTCTGCAAGCTGCTCCGCGAAATTCAGGATGCGCTCAAAGGGCAGCTTGGGATTTTGAACGATGATTTTGTTCAGATCGCTGCCCTCGACGTAGGCCATGGAAATGAACTTGGTGTCGCCCACTTCGCCCAGGTCGTGAATGCGCAAGATGTTTTTGTGCGAGACTTTGCTCGCAAGGAGCAACTCTTGCTTGAATCGCCGCAGAGCGTCGGACTCGGCCATCATCCCGGGCCGAACCACTTTGATTGCGACGGCGCGTTCGAGGTCTTTGTCGAAAGCCTTGTAGACGCGGCCCATGGCGCCTTGGCCGAGCAGTGAGACGATGCGGTAGCGCGTACCGAAGTCGGTGCCGGCGGAGAGAGCCGTGGTGTCCGTGAACTGAACAGTGTCCGTGCTGCCGGAGATCATGCTGCCGCAATGCGAGCAAGATTCGGCGTAGTCCGGGTTGGCGGTACTGCACTGAGGGCAATTCATCGCGCTGACACGGGCCGGGGAAGTGTCGACACCACTCCGCCTCGATGGCGAATTATCCGGCATCCCGTGCGAAGGCTGCAACTATATTGTGTTTTTGGACATGCAGGCGTTTCAAAGAATCATTAACCACCGCGGGGCGAATAGACGCGTTCCTCGCGGGGGATCAGGCGATGCGGTGGGCTAACGCGGGCGATAAACGCGCGTCGGACTCCCGCAGGGTGCGGGAATGCGAGCGCGGGTTGCCGTTAACGGCTGGCCTGCAGCACCCATTCCGACGTGGTTTCGATGAATTGGAACCCGTAGCGCTGCCATGGCGCACCCCGGGCTTCGCACCGTACGGCTTTGGCGCGGCCGGCGAAGCGCTCGGTGTCACCGGAGACGAAAACGTCCACAACGTCTCCCTGGTTGAGGGACGCCAGGCAGCCTGCCAAGAAGCCGGCGGGGCTTACGTTCTCGGTGACGGTGGACAGATCGAAGGCCTTGCCAGCGGAGTCTTTGCCGCGCAGTTTCAGGACCACGCGCATTTTCACGCGCACGTGCGCTCGGCGCTCGGGCTGGTTGGTCTGCAGCGCGCTGGCAATCGTCTTCTTCAGTTCCTTGTAATCGACGGGCTTCTCGAAAAACGCACTCGCGCCGAGTCCCTCGCAATGCTGCTGATACTTCGCCGCCGACTCGCCGGTGATGACGAGGATCGGTATGCGGGACGTGTAGCTGAGCGTGCGCAGGGTGTGGCACAGTTCGAAGCCGGAAAGGCGAGGCATCATCAGATCGAGCAAGATGGCCGCGGGCTTGTGCTCGAGCGCGAGGCCGAGAGCTTCCTCGGGGTCTTCCGTTTCCAGAATCTCGTACGTATCGTTCAGGCGCATCTTATGCAGATTGCGCATGTCCGCGTCGTCGTCCACGATCAATATCTTTGCCATGTTCCAGTCCTCGATTTGTCCTATCGCTAGATGCTGATTTCGAAGTTCAAACAACCGGCGCCGCGCGCGAAACGTCGAGCGCCTCACGAATCTTGCGGGCCAGGCCATCGCGCGTGAACGGCTTCTGCAGAAAATGGCTGCCCGGTTCGAGAATTTCCTTTTCGCCCACGCGCTGCCCGGTGTAGCCGGACATGAAAACAACTCTCACTTCGGGGCGCTTCTGCTTGAGCTGATCCGCCAAGACGCGGCCGCTGATTCCCGGCATGACGACGTCCGTGAGAAGGAGGTGAATTTCATCGGCCGTCTGCTCGCTCAAACGCAAGGCCTGGTTGCCGTCGCAGGCCTCGAGGACGCGATATCCGTAAAGCTCGAGGAGGTGGCGGGTGAGTGCGCGCAGCGTGTCTTCGTCTTCGGCGAGGAGAATCGTTTCCGTTCCGCGGAGCTCTTCCGGATGATCGGGGGCAATCGTTTTCGTTTCGACTACGTTTTGAGCGACGCGCGGGAGATAGATGTTGAACGTCGTGCCCTTGCCGCGAGCGCTCGCGACGTCGATGTATCCGCCGCTCTGCTTGACGACGCCGTAGACCGTCGATAAGCCGAGGCCGGTTCCCTTACCTTTTTCTTTGGTTGTGAAGAACGGCTCGAAGATCCTCTGCTGCGTCGCGGTGTCCATTCCAATGCCGGTGTCGGTGACCGTGAGGCGAATGTAGGAACCGGGCAGGACGGGATAGGCGTAACGACGGGCAAAGTTGTCGTCGATCTCGAAATTGGTGGTTTCGATCACGAGCCGGCCACCTTCGGGCATGGCGTCTCGCGCGTTCACCGCGAGGTTCATGATCACTTGCTCGATCTGTCCCTGATCGGCGCGGATTTTGCCGAGCGCGGGGTCAAGGCTGGTCAGGAGCTCGATATCTTCGCCGATGAGGCGGCGCAACATCTTTTCGGTGTCGGAGACGACAGCGTTCAAAAGCAGAACCTTGGGCTCCATGACCTGCTGGCGGCTGAAGGCGAGGAGCTGTTTGGTGAGGGAGGAAGCGCGACTGCCCGCCTTGATGATCTGGTCGACGGGAGCGCGCATCGAGTCCGATTCAGGAATGCGCTCTTGAAGAATTTCGGCATACCCGATGATTACGCCCAACAAATTGTTGAAATCGTGCGCCACGCCGCCGGAGAGGCGGCCGATCGCATCCATCTTTTGCGATTGCCGAAGCTGTTCTTCGAGGCGACGGCGCTCGCTGATATCGCGATTCACGATGACGAGAGTCTCTACTTCGCCCTTGGCGTTCACGACGGGGCTGGCGGTCGATTCGAGAAAGATCCAGCTTCCGTCCTTGTGGCGCATGCGGTATTCGATTCTGCGCCCGGCGCCCGTGCGCCGCGCGTCCGCGGCGGCGTCGACCACAATCTGACGGTCGTCCGGATGCACCTGTTCGAAGGACGAAGTGGCCTCCAATTCATCGAGCGAGTAGCCCAGAATCCGGTGATACGACGGGCTGTTGTAAATGCGCTTTCCGTTGGAATCGACAACCGCAATCATATCGACCACGTTCTCGCTGATGAGCTGGAAGAACTCTTCGCGTTCCACAAGGCGACGGCGCATTCGCGAAATCTGGAGCTGTTGATACACGACGTATAAGTCGAAAACGAAGACGAGGGCGACCAACCCGCGTATCGCCACGGTGACGTCCGTTCGTTCCGCCTCGATTGAATGGGGATGAAGAATGCCCATGGCAAATGACGTCAATCCAGCCGTAAGCAGCAGCGTGACAGCGATCGCGGCCCACGAGAGGGACCACTCGCGGCGGTCGATCTGGCGCATGCGAAGGGTTTTCGGTGCTGCTGTTTTTGGTACAGCGCTCATTGCAACTCCGGAAGTCACCCCAGGGAAGGC
>Ga0335074_10017185_pt1 | contig 10195 bp, 11 predicted proteins | sample Lox_Sample_23_FD_206715 | JGI IMG/M metagenome (GOLD analysis project Ga0335074, IMG submission 206715) | Soil microbial communities from Loxahatchee National Wildlife Refuge, Florida, United States - Lox_Sample_2.3 | ecosystem: Environmental > Terrestrial > Soil > Wetlands | place: USA...
CCCGAAGACTGAAGGCCGGAAGACTGAAGGCCCGAAGACCGGCAAGCCAGAAGGCTCAGATCTTGTCGCCCGGCCGGACCCGGGGAGCCGGGACCCGGAACCGGCGGATCTGCAGCGCGCGCATCACCGCGTACATGGTCAGGCCGCGGGTGGATTCGCCCGGCAGCCGCTCGCTGACCAGCTTGCGCAGCTGGTACCTGACGAACTGGGCGTCGATCACGATGACCACGACCAGCACCAGGACCAGCGGCGAGATGTAGTTCTCCGCGGTCTTGTTGCGCACGAACACCGCGGCCAGCAGGAGAACCAGGATGTACATGTAGTACTCGCTGACCCGGCGCTTGGAGTCGATGTAGTCACGGGCCAGGGCGCGCGCCGGGCCCCGGTCACGCGGGTTGAGCGCCCACGTCTCGCCCTTCTTCATCGCCTCGTACCGGCGCGTCCGGTCGGTACGGGCGTTGGCCTTGTCCTCGGGGGTGCGCGGCGCGGCTGGCGCCCGGGACCCGGTGATCGGCTGGCGGCGGTTGCGCTCGGCCTCGCTGCGCTTGGGCGTGGGCCGCCCCTTGGCCGCCTCGGCGGGCGACCGGGGCTGCTTGATCTCTGAAGCCGGGCCGTCCGGGCTCTGCGCGCCCGGGGAATCCTGGGCCGTGCCGTCCGTCGCCCCGGCGCTACGGCGTCGGAACACGGGCATAGCTTAGCCCCGCCGGGCGCGCACAACGGTAGCTCGCACACTGGCGACCGCGTAGGGTGGAATGCGACTAGTCGCACGGGCTCGTCCGCCGTCTAGCCGGGTACCCGGCCATATCGGTCCGGTTGCCCGGCCACGCCGGCGGCGTAGATGTACATGAAGGGGACGGCCGCGCGTATGGGCGTGATGAAGCGAGTCTCACTTGTCTTCAAGGCCAAGGCCAACAGGGCCCTGGACAAGATGGAAGACCCTCGTGAGACCCTGGACTACTCCTACCAGCGGCAGCTCGAACTGCTGACGAAGGTCCGCCGCGGGGTAGCGGACGTCGCCACGTCGCGCAAGCGTGTCGAGCTGCAGATGAACCAGCTACAGCAGCAGGCCAACAAGCTCCAGGACCAGGCGCGCAAGGCGCTGTCGATGGGGCGCGAGGACCTCGCCCGCGAGGCGCTGACACGTAAGGCGTCGGCGCAGAGCCAGCTGGACGAACTGCAGACGCAGTACGCCCAGCTGCAGGCCGAGGAGGAGAAGCTGACCGTCGCCTCCCAGCGGCTGCAGGCCAAGGTGGACGCCTTCCGGACCAGGAAGGAGACCATCAAGGCCACCTACACCGCGGCCGAGGCGCAGACCCGGATCAACGAGGCCTTCTCCGGCATCTCCGAGGAGATGGGCGACGTCGGCATGGCCATCCAGCGTGCCGAGGACAAGACCGCCCAGATGCAGGCCCGGGCGGGCGCGATCGACGAGCTGATGGCCTCCGGCGCACTCGACGACGTGGGCGGCAGGCGCGACGACATCCAGTCTGAACTGGACATGATGAGCGCCAACAGCGATGTCGAGCGCGAGCTGGCCATGCTCAAGGGTGAGCTGACCGCGGGCGCCCCCAAGCAGCTCGAAGGATCCGCGCCCAACGGCGCTGGCCAGGGCGCTCAGGGGTACCAGGCACCCCAGCAGAATCAGGCATCCCAGCAGGACCAGGCACCCCAGCAGGACCAGCAGCAGGGGCCCTACGCGCCGCAGTACAGCCCGCCGTCGCAGACCGAGCCGGTCCAGCCGCCGCAGCAGAACCAGCAGAACCAGCAGAACCAGCAGGCTCAGCCGGCCGGGCTGCCCGTGGCCGACCTGCCGGGCCTGGCGGACGAGCCGCAGGATGGTGACAGATCGTGATCGTCAGGATCCTCGGCGGGGGCCAGTTCAGGGTCGACGACTCGGCCGGCGCTGAGCTCAACCGGATGGACTCCGATCTGGAGGCCGCGGTCGAGCGCGGTGACGAGGCCGCCTTCAGCGACGCGCTGACCCGCCTTTTGGCCCAGGTTCGCGCGCAGGGTTCACCTCTGCCCCCGGATATCCTTGAGTCGTCGGACTTGATCCTTCCGCATGAGGACTCGAGTATGGACGAGGTGCGCAAGCTGCTCACGGACGAAGGCCTGATCCCGGGCTGAAATCCGGGCCGGATCCGCAGCGCCGCAGGGTTTCCCAGCCGGGGATGCCCCGGAGGCCGGACAGCCAAGCAGACTTGCAGACAACGTTCAGCTAAGGTTCAGCGTTCGTCGGATACATTTCAGCTAGGTAATGCTGGTGGCACCGGAGGGCAACACCCGGCCGGGGCCGAACGGAGGTGGCGCCATGGCGGCGCGTACCAGGTATGCGCCTGACCGGGGGCTGTCGGCGCGGATGACCGCGACGATGTTCCTGCTTGGGCTGGTTTTCGTCGCGTTTATCGCCCTGATCATCGGCATCGGCGCCGCGACCCACGCGTCCGACGCCGTGATCGTGCTGTTCGCGCTGGTTCTCGGCGGCGGTTTCGCGATCGGGTCGTTGTTCTACTCCGACAAGATCGCGCTCAGCACGGCGGGCGCGGTTGAGGTCACCCCGCAGCAGGCGCCCCAGCTGCACGGCATCGTGGACCGGGTGTGCGCGCTGGCCGACATGCCCAAGCCGCGGGTGGCCATCGCCAACAGCCCTATGCCGAACGCCTTCGCCACCGGGCGCAACGCCGACAAGGCGGTGCTCTGCGTGACCACCAGCCTGATGAACAAGCTCGAGCCCGACGAGCTCGAAGGCGTCATAGCGCACGAGCTGTCGCACGTGGCGCACAAGGACGTCCAGGTCATGACCATCGCGTCGTTCCTGGCCATCGTCGCCGCGCTGCTGGTCCGGATCTCCTTCTACGGCGAGCTGTTCGGCGGCGGCCGCGGCCGGGGTGGTAACAACCAGAACGCCTTCCCCATCCTGGCCATCATCATGCTGGTCAGCATCGTCGTCTACGCGGTCAGCTTCCTGCTCATCCGGATGCTGTCCCGGTACCGTGAGCTGGCCGCGGACCGCAGCGGCGCGCTGCTCACCGGCCAGCCGAGCGCCCTGAAGAGCGCGCTGGTCAAGGTCAGCGGGGACATAGCCAAGATCCCGAGCCGGGACCTGCGAGCCGCCGAGCCGCTGAACGCGTTCTTTTTCGCGCCGGCCATGAGCCTGCGCGGCGGCGGCAAGAGCCTGTCCACGATCTTCTCCACCCACCCGAGCCTGGAGCGCCGGCTGGCGGAGCTGGACAAGGTCCAGCGCCAGCTCAGCCAGGGCCACCAGTAACGGGCCAGCGAGGGGACGTAGCGAATGGGCTTCCTGGACACGCTGCTAGGCCGGACCAAGCCGGTCCCGCCCAAGCTGGATGACCTGTTCGCGCTGCCGTCGGCGGCGATCACACTCGAGGCCGGAACCACGTTCAAGCCCACTGGTTCCGGTTCGGTGTGCTTCCGCCCGGTCGAGGGCCGGTCCTTCTCCGACGTGCAGAAGGACGTGCAGGACCTGCTCGACATGAGCTCGGGCCAAGAAGGCGGCCTGCCGGTCGAGGTGACCAAAGACTCCTACGGCTTCACCTGGCTGGTCAGCTCGCACATGTCCGATCAGCTCGACGCGCTGGTCACCGACCTGCACGCGGTCAACTCCTCGCTGGTCGACGCCGGCTTCGGCCCGCAGCTGCTGTGCACCCTGGTCGCCTTCCGTGACGATCAGGAGCACCGGCTCGCGCTGATCTACCTGTACAAGCGCGGCACGTTCTATCCCTTCGCCCCCCTGGACGGCGAGCGCCGGGACAACTCCCTGGAGCTGCAGGTCAAGGGGGTCGTCGGCGACGACCTGAAGTGGGAGCCGGACCTGACCCGCTGGTTCCCCGTCTGGGGCGCGCCCGGGTTGTGACGTACACCACCGGGTCTGGGGACTAGGGGATGGGTCCCCAGCGAACACGGTGCGAGTGGCTGGAATGCGCTCGCACCGCTTATCGTTGGCATTGCACGTGGGGTACCCCCACGGCACACGAACCAGGCGGGAGCTAAGGTGACTGTTCAGCAAGAGGCCACACAGGGCATCATCCTGACCGATGGCGCGGCCGCCAAGGTGAGCACCCTGCTCGCGCAGGAGGGCCGGGACGACCTGAGGCTGCGCATCGCGGTCCAGCCGGGCGGCTGCTCTGGGCTTCGCTACCAGCTCTACTTCGACGAGCGCGAGATCGACGGCGACATCGTGGCCGAGTTCGGCGGCGTGCAGGTCGTGACCGACAAGATGAGCGCCCCGTACCTGATGGGCGCGACCATCGATTTCGTGGACACGATCGAGAAGCAGGGTTTCACCATCGACAACCCGAACGCGACGGGTTCCTGCGCCTGCGGCGACTCGTTCCACTGACGCCGGCCCGGGGGGATAGGGTAACGACGTGCGTATCGCCGTTACGGGGTCGATTGCGACCGACCACCTGATGACGTTTCCCGGCAAGTTCACCGACCAGCTCATCGCTGACAAACTGGACAAGGTCTCACTGTCCTTCCTGGTCGATGAGCTCGCCATCCGGCGCGGCGGGGTCGCCGCCAACATCGCCTTCGGCCTCGGCGTGCTCGGCCTGCGGCCGCTGCTGGTCGGCGCGGTCGGGGCTGACTTCGAGGAATACCGGCACTGGCTGGAGGCCCATGGGGTGCGGACGGACGCGGTGCGCGAGTCCCTGCTGCGGCATACGGCCCGCTTCGTGTGCACCACCGACGCCGACGGGAACCAGATCGGCTCGTTCTACGCCGGCGCCATGGCCGAGGACGCGGAGATCAAGATCGCGCCGCTGGCCGCCCAACACGGCGGCATCGATCTGGTCCTGATCGGGGCCGGCGATCCCGGGGCCATGGTGGTGCACACTGCGGAGTGCCGCGAGTCGGGCCTGAAGTTCGCGGCCGATCCCTCTCAGCAGCTGGCCAGGATCCTCGACGACGAGCAGGTCCGCGCGCTGGTCGACGGCGCGGACTACCTGTTCGGCAACGAGTACGAGGAAGCGCTGATCGAGCGCAAGTCCGGCTGGGGCAGCGCGGAGATACTGGCCCGGGTCGGGGTCAGGATCACCACCCTCGGCTCGGCGGGCGCACGGATCGACCGGCAGGGCCAGCCGCCGGTCACGGTGCCCGCGGTGCCCGATGCCAAGCCGGTCGACCCCACCGGGTCGGGTGATGCGTTCCGCTCCGGCTTCCTGGCCGCCGTCGCCTGGGGCCTGTCCCTCGAGCGCGCCGCCCAGCTCGGCAACCTGATGGCCGTGCACGCGCTGGAATCCACCGGTCCGCAGGAGTACAACCTGAAGCCCGGCCCTCTGGCCGAACGCTTCGCCTCCGCTTACGGCGACGCCGCCGCGGCCGAGGTCGTCACGTACCTCCCCGCCTGATCCCAGTCTTTTTTGGCCGAACGGTCCGTGCCGCGTGCCGTCACCCAACCGTGATCGCGGCCCGGCCAACCAGATGTCATCCACCGCCGTCTCACGTCCAAAGCTGCACGTAAGACAGGATTCGTGGGAGGCATCATGAAACGCGCGTATCTGGGCGCCTCGATCATCTCGGCGTTCGCCGTCGGTGCACTGACCGTGGGACTGCTGGCCGGGTCGGCCACCGCGGCCCCGGCGCGCCCGCCGGCCGGGACCGTCTCAATCCGGACCGTCGTGCTCGACTGCCCGGGCCAGCCCGCCCTGGTCCGGCCGAAGACGTACATCCTGTCCTGCGCCGACGGTTACGTCCAACTGAACAAGCTCGCCTGGACCAGCTGGACTCCCGGCCTGGCCAGCGCGACCGGCACCCTGGTCAAGAACACGTGCACACCCAGCTGCGTCGCCGGGCATTTCCGCTCGTATTCCGCGCTGGTCGTTCTCTGGGGCAAGACCGCGGTGAAGAACCATCCGGGCGAGCAGACCTACACCAAGATGACGATCATCTATCCCGGCTCGCGGCCGGCGGGCGTGGGGCAGACCGAGACCATCTCGCTGCCGACGTCGCTGCCGGTCCCGGCCGGAGGGTGACGCACGGCCGGGCGCGGCGCCAACCGGCGCGCGCGCCCGGCCGTCATACTCTTGCTGGACGGCGCATGGGGCGCCATGAGAGGGGAGGCACGGGCGTGTTTCCAACCCCCGAACGCTCAGGCAAGCGGAAACCACGTGTCGGCCGGACGGTTCTCGCGCTAGCCTGCCTCGCGCTGGTCGCGGGCTGCGGTTCGTCCAGCCCGTCCTCCAGCTCGGCCGCCGCGCCCACGATCTCACCGAGCGAGTCCAGCCAGGCTGCCACGGGCAGCACCAGCGCGCCGCCCACGGCGCCGGCCACATCCCTGTCCCCGGCCGTGACCGGCTCGACCGCCTGCGCCACCAGCAGCCTGAACGTGACCCTGGGTGCCTCCTCGGGTTACGCGGGGGGCGTGTACCAGACGATCGTCTTCACCAACACCTCGGGCACCACGTGCACGCTGTATGGCTATCCGGGCGTCTCGCTGGTATCCGCCCCGCCGTACAACCAGATCGGCTTGGCCGCCCAGCGGGCCAGCACCGTACCGGTCAAGCTGATCACGCTGGCCACCGGCGCGAGCGCCAACGCCACGCTGCAGATCGTGGACGCGCTGAACTTCGGATCCGCGACCTGCGGCCCGACCAAGGCGGCCTTCCTGCGGGTCTACCCGCCGAACCAGACCGCCCCGGTCTACCTGGCCAACACGTCGCAGACGTGCGCCATGCCGGTCCAGACCCTGTTCATCAGCGCGGTCCAGGCCGGCTCGGGCAGCGCCTCGTAAACCTCCTAGAAGGACTGGATGTACCGGGCGGGTGAGCCGACGCCGGTGGCGTCGTCATAGCCCTTCACGGCCGGCAGCGCGGCGGCGCCCTCACCGTCGATGCCGAGCGTGCGCAGGTACGTGACCAGCGGGCCCTGCTTGGTGGCCGGGTTGGTGTAGTTGCTGCGCACCTCGGCCAGGTGGCTGATCCCGAACGGGTGGTCGGTCACGTCATGGAACGCGGATGTGCCGTACCGCTGGTAGATCACCGGGTTGGCGAACCCCAGCACGTGCCCGGCCTTCTGCTGCGCGTCCGCCTCGATGCCGGCGAAGACCGGGCAGGAGACGCTGGTGCCGCCGATCCGGCTGAGCGAGAACGCGTAGCTGGTGCCGTTGGGCTGCAGGGTGGTCTGGCCGACCAAGATGCCGGTGCTCGGGTCGGCCAGCGCCGACACGTCCGGTACCACGCGCATCGGAGTGGGGCTGGTGGAGCCGTTCGGCAGCTTGGTGGCCAGGCTGTTCGGCACCACACCCGCCTGGTAGTTCGGCTGGGTGAAGTCGTAGCTCACGCCGCCGCCGCTGGAGCCGTCGTAGCCCGTGGGGTACTGGCCGGGCGGCGTGGACTGCCAGGACCGGTGGCTGGCGGCCAGCGGGTCGAGCAGGGTGCCCCACGAGGTCTCGAACTCGTAGTTGTCGGACCGGCCGATGGCCAGGCTGGTACCGCCGACCGCGGTGACGTACGGGCTTTCAGGCGGGAAGTCCGTCTGCTGCATGTCCGAGCCCGGGTCCTCGGCCGGAGACTCGTAGCCGGAGTCGCCGGAGGAGAAGAAGAAGCCGATGCCTTCGGCCGCGCCGGCCTGGAAGATCTCGTCGTAGACGGGGATCTCGCTGGACTGGTCGGCGGGCTCACCCCAGGAGTCGGTGACGATGCTGGCCAGGTGGTTAGCCACGATGAGCGCCAGCGCGTCGCCTAGATCCTGGTCGGTGCAGCTCGCCGCGCCGACATAGACCACGTTGGCGTCCGGAGCCATGCCGTGTACCGATTCGACGTCGAGCGTCTCCTCGCCGTACCAGCCGGGTGCGTCGCACTCGTTGGCCCCGGTGTCGGTGAAGCCGGCCGCCAGGTCCTGCGTGTACTGGCCGGACGCGAACGGCTTGTCCCCGGTGACCTTGGCGTACTGGTTCGCGTCGCTCAACATGGTGGGGGAGGCGTAGGCATCCACGACCGCGACCGTCACGCCCTTGCCGGTCATTCCGGACTGGCTCACGCCGTACGCGCCGCGGATCTGGCGCGGGGTGTAGCCGCAGTTGGTCCACGGCTGCTTGACGCCATAGGCGGATGGCTCATTGAACGCGATCTTCTGGCCGTAGTACGTCGAGCACGGCGGCGCGACCCAGTAGTTCGGGCCGGGCGGCGGCAGGGTGTCGGCCGGGGTCATGTCGTGGGTGGCCGTGTCCAGCCCGGTGACGGTCAGCACGGCGCTGGCCACGTTGGCCGGCGCGGACGCCGTCTGCTCGGGGGCGCGGTCAGCCTTGCGATCCGGTCCCCGGAAGGTCCCGAACGTTACGCCGAAGGTCCGGGCCGCGGCCCGGACCGGACCCTGCACCGCGACGTAGCCGCCCATCTCGTCCTCGACCTTGGTCACCGTCAGGCCGGTCCCGGTCAGCCAGCTGGTCACGGCGTTGACCTGCGCCTGGGTCGGCCCGTACCGGGCCATCACCTGGGCGGGCGAAAGGTAGCGGCCGTACAGCGCGTTGCCCGGGGTGGAGACGGCCATCGCGTAGGCGGCCAGGCCCGTGGGGTCCTGCCCGGCCAGGTACACCCGGGCCGTGACGGTCCCAGTGGTCACGGGCTGCGCGGACATGCGGGCGGACGCGGTGGCCCACGCGGGATGAGTTCCGGCGATCCCCTCCCGCGCGGTACTGGGCTGCGCCGCGGCGGTCGAGGTCAGGACGCCCACTGCGAGCGTGGCCGCGGCCGCCCCGATCAGGGCAGCACGCAATCCTCTGGTTACGTGTGGCACTAGTTCCGCTCCTTTAGACCGATCTAGCTTGTGTGCTTACCGGACGGCAGAGACCCGTGTGCCCTGGTGACGCCAGGCCCGACTGATCGGACACGAGGAGATATGGCCTCTTTTGAGCTCCAAGAGTCAGCTTCCGTCCGGATACCCGTTCCCGCAAGACACGTTTTGCGTACGACGTAGCGATTCCAGCGACTATGCGAATATTCCCTGGGTGGCGCCGTCGCGGCCATCTGGGACGGCAGCCCGCGGGGATCTGGCCCGCGGGCGAGCGCGGTAGCGTGTCGGCATGAGAACCGCCCTTGCGGCTGTGAGCACGCCCGGGCTGACTCGTGCGCTGGCGTCCGGGTATCAGGGGCCTCCCGAGCTGACCGTGACCCGGGCCCTGACCGAGTGGACGCTCGACCCGTGGATGCTGGCGCTCGTCCTGCTCCTCGGCGGTGCCTACCTGATCGGCGTCCGCCGGGTGCGCAGGGGGGGTCGTTCGGCCCGCGGCAACGCTGCATGGTCTGTCGCCCGGCCGATCTGGTTCTGCGGGCTCGGCCTGGGCTTCCTGGTCATCGCCACCATGTCCTGGGTGGGCGTCTACCAGCCCGTCCTGTTCTACGTCCGGGCCGTTCAGACGGTGCTACTAGTCCTGGTGGTCCCGCTTTTCCTGGCCCTGGGGCGCCCGGTCAGGCTGGTGACCGCGGTGTTCCCGCGGGCGGGCGCCCGCCTCGAGGCGATCATCCGCTCCCGCCCGGCCAGGATCCTCACCTTCCCCGTGATCACCACGTTCGCGCTGGTCGCCGTGCCGTTCATGATGTACTTCACGTCCTGGTACACAGCGGTCTTCCACAGCACCTCGGTGCGGGAGCTGACCTACCTGGCGCTGATGGTGCCGGGTTACGTGTTTTTCTGGACGCTGCTGCGCGTCGACCCGGTACCGAAGGAGTACCCCTACGCCGTCTCGATGTGGATCACTGGCGCCGAGGTGATCGGAGACGCGTTCTTCGGGCTCGCGGTCATCGCCTACCAGACCCTGATCGCCGGCGCCTACTACCGCGCGGTGGCTTATCCCTGGGGCCCCTCGCTCGCCACCAGCCAGGTCATCGGCGGGGGAGTGCTGTGGATCCTCGGCGACCTGGTCGGTCTGCCCTTCCTGGCCGCGCAGCTCATCCACATGATGCGCGAGGACGAATCGGACGCGGCCCGCATCGACGCCGAACTTGATGCCCAGCAAGCCCAGCTCGAGACGGCCCGCGCCGCTGCTTCTCACACGCCGGACCAGCCTGCTGACTCGCCCCGCCCCGGCGAGCCCTCCGCCGACGACCATGAGCCTCAAGAGTCACAACTGTGGTGGGAAACCGACTCTCGCTTCACCAGCCGCTTCAAGCCCACCTCCTGAAGTCCCGCCTCCTGAAGTCCCGCCTCCTAAAGTCCCGCCTCCTAAAGTCCCGCCTCC
>Ga0335074_10017186_pt1 | contig 10195 bp, 10 predicted proteins | sample Lox_Sample_23_FD_206715 | JGI IMG/M metagenome (GOLD analysis project Ga0335074, IMG submission 206715) | Soil microbial communities from Loxahatchee National Wildlife Refuge, Florida, United States - Lox_Sample_2.3 | ecosystem: Environmental > Terrestrial > Soil > Wetlands | place: USA...
CCCCCGCCTGCTGACCCCGCACCGCCCGAGCTGCCCCCGCCTGCTCCAGCCGAGCCGGCCGCCGTCGACGCACCACCGCCGCCTCCTCCCCCGCCTGCTGACCCCGCACCGCCCGAGCTGCCCCCGCCGCCGGCCCCGCCTGCTCCAGCCGAGCCGGTCGACTACGACGCGCCGCCGCCTCCGCCCGCGGACCCTGCGCCGCCTGCCGAGCCGGCCGCATTCGAGGCCCCGGCACCGGCAGACGCCACGGCACCGCCCGCCGACGAACCAATGGATGTGCACCAGGCCAGCACGGTGGCGCACTGGACCTTTGCGGAAGACCCGGCGCCGGTCCCGGGCATGCCGGCCGTCCCCGGATTGCCGACTGATCCGGCCGCCGCCGGATCCGCGATCCACGACCTTCACGTGCCGCCGCAGTTCGCGCCGTTGCTCGATCCGGCGAACTTGCCCGACACCTCAAAAGGCCTGCCCGTCGCGCCGAACCCGGGCTACGTCAATGACCTGCTCAAAGCGATCCAGTCACAAAGCGTGGACGGTAACCCGGCTTTGTCTGCGCTCGCCTGAGGCGATCCGGGATCGTGGCGCCACAGCGCCAACTATCAACCGCCTAGCGGGTGACCTCGGTCACGGGATGTATGTACGGCAGTTCATCAGCCGGCACCGGGAACACGATGTCGCCGTACGGAGACAGCGCGCCGACCCGATCGGTTGCCAGCTCGCTCACCGCGTGGTCGTCCGGGTTGGTTGTCGGCCAGCCGTTGTCGACGTAACGAGTCTTCGGCGCCTTCTTGTCAGCGTTGTCAGCCACGGGTGCCATTCTGACAGGTCTTCGTCGCCGTCGCCTCGGGAGTCCGATTGCTCGGCTCCTCACTCGTACGCTCCGCTTACTCGCCGTCGCCTCGGGAGTCCCACTCTCGGGGCTGCTTTACGCTGGTCAGCAATGACCGAACACACCCCGGGTATCCCGTTGGGGTCCTGGCTGGCCGACTTGCCCGACGAGCGGCTGATCCGCCTGCTGGAGCTCAGGCCCGACCTTGCCCAGCCCCCGCCGGGCAGCATCGCGGCGCTCGCCGCCCGCGCCCAGGCCCGGCAGTCGCTCAAGGCTGCCAGCGACGAACTGGACTTCCTGCGGCTCGCGGTGATCGATGCGCTGCTGGTTCTGCACGCCGACAGCGAGCCGGTATCCATAACCAAATTGCTCGCGCTGACCGACGGCCGCGCGCCGGAGCCCGACGTGCTTGATGCCCTCGACGACCTTAAAGTACGCGCGCTGGTTTGGGGTGACACCGAGCTACGAGCGGCCCCGGATGCCGGTGCCGGGCTGCCCTGGCATCCGGGGCAAGTGACCCTGGAAGACGCCTCGCAGAGCGCCGAGCAGATCGCCGAGCTGATCGACGGCCTCGACGACCCACAGCGCGAGCTGCTGGACAGGCTGCTGGAAGGGTCGCCGCTGGGGCGCACCCGCGACGCAGCGCCCGGGGCTCCCGCGGATCGCCCGGTGCCACAGCTGCTCGCGATGGGACTGCTGCGGCGCATCGACGCCGACACGGTGATTCTGCCGCGCCACGTCGGGCAGTTGCTGCGCGGCGAGGAGCCCGGGCCGGTCGCGCTGGCCGCGCCGGATCCGGTGGTCGCGACCACTACCTCCGCCGACGTCGACGCCGTGGCCGCCGGGGCGGCCATCGACCTGCTGCGCGAGCTGGATGTGCTGCTCGAAACACTCGGCGCTGCACCGATTTCCGAGCTGCGCAGTGGCGGCTTAGGGGTACGCGAGTGCAGGCGCCTGGCGAAGGTAACCGGCATCGACGAAGCGCGGCTGGGGTTGATCCTCGAGTTGGCCGCCGCGGCGGGCCTGATCGCCAGCGGTCTGCCCGATCCGCAACCGTCCGGCGGTGAGGCGCCGTATTGGGCGCCGACGGTGTCCGCCGACCGGTTCGCTGAAGCGTCCGCGGCCGACCGCTGGTATCTGCTGGCCAGTACCTGGGTTGATCTGCCGGCCCGCCCGGCGTTGATCGGAACGCGCGGACCTGATGCCAAACCCTATGCCGCGCTGTCGGATTCGCTGTATTCGACCGCGGCACCGTTGGACCGGCGGCTGCTGCTTGGCATGCTGGCCGGACTGCCGCCCGGCGCGGGGGTGGACAAGCACACGGCGTCGACGGCGCTGATCTGGCGGCGACCGCGCTGGACCAAGCGGCTGCAGCCGGCGCCGGTGGCGGACCTGCTGGAGGAGGCACACCTGGTCGGCCTGGTGGGCCGCGGAGCGATCAGCACGCCCGGCCACGCGCTGATTGCCGACGGTCGAGACGACGCCAGCGCCGATGTCGTCGAAGCGATGGCGCGTGTCCTGCCCGCGCCGATCGACCACTTCCTGGTGCAGGCCGACCTGACCGTCGTGGTTCCCGGACCGCTCGAGCGTCAACTCGCCGAAGAGCTGACGGCGGTGGCCACCGTCGAGTCGGCGGGCACGGCGATGGTCTACCGCGTCAGCGAACAGTCCATCCGGCATGCCCTGGATATCGGAAAGACCGCAGGCGCATTGCATGCGCTGTTCGATAAGCACTCTAAAACCCCTGTGCCACAAGGTCTTACCTACCTGATCGACGATGTCGCACGCCGCCACGGGCAGCTGAGGATCGGTATGGCCGCGTCGTTCATGCGCTGCGAGGATCCCGCTCTGCTGGCCCAGGCGGTGGGCTCGCCCGAGGGTCAAGCGTTGGGTCTGCGCGTGCTGGCGCCGACGGTGGCGATATGCCAGGCGCCGATCAATGAAGTACTCGCCGCCTTGCAGGATGCCGGTTTCGCGCCGGCCGCCGAAGACTCCACCGGCACCATCGTCGACATCCGGGCCCGCGGCGCCCGGGTGCCCGCACCGCAGCGGCGTCGGCCGCACCGCTCGATCCCGCGCCCAAGCGGTGAAAGCCTGAGCGCGGTCGTCGGGGTGCTCCGCAAGGTGACCACCGCGCCGTTCGGCAGTGTGCGGATTGACCCCGCGGTGGCCATGTCGTTGCTGCAGCACGCCGCCCACCGGCAGGACACCGTCGTGATCGGCTACGTCGATGCCGCCGGCGTGGCCACCCAGCGGGTGGTCTCGCCAATCACGGTGGCCGGCGGACAGCTGGTGGCGTTCGATTCCGCTACCGGCCGCGCACGTGAGTTCGCCATCCACCGCATCACCTCGGTGGTGTCGGAGGGCGACGGATAATGGAGTTCTATGACTGACGGGCCGTTGATCGTGCAGTCCGACAAGACGGTGCTGCTCGAAGTTGACCATGAACTGGCCGGTGCGGCGCGCGCGGCGATCGCGCCGTTCGCCGAGTTGGAGCGTGCACCCGAACACGTGCACACCTATCGGGTCACTCCGCTGGCGCTGTGGAATGCGCGCGCCGCCGGCCACGACGCCGAGCAGGTGGTCGACGCGCTGGTCAGCTACTCCCGCTATGCCGTCCCGCAGCCGCTGCTGGTCGACATCGTCGACACGATGGCCCGCTACGGGCGACTGCAGTTGGTCAAGAACCCCGCCCACGGCCTGACACTGGTCAGCCTGGACCGCGCGGTGCTCGAGGAAGTGTTGCGCCACAAGAAGATCGCGCCGATGCTGGGCGCGCGGATCGATGACGACACCGTCATCGTGCACCCCAGCGAGCGCGGCCGGGTCAAACAGATGCTGCTCAAGATCGGCTGGCCCGCAGAGGATTTAGCCGGCTACGTCGATGGCGAGGCACATCCGATCAGCTTGCGGCAGGAAGGCTGGCACCTGCGCGACTATCAGGAGATGGCGGCCGAATCGTTCTGGGCCGGCGGATCGGGTGTCGTGGTGCTGCCGTGCGGGGCGGGCAAGACACTTGTCGGCGCGGCGGCGATGGCGAAAGCCGGTGCAACGACGCTGATTCTGGTCACCAACACCGTCGCTGGCCGCCAGTGGAAACGCGAGCTGATCGCACGCACCTCGCTGACCGATGAGGAGATCGGTGAATACTCCGGAGAGCGCAAGGAGATTCGGCCGGTCACTATCGCCACCTATCAGGTGATCACCCGTCGCACCAAGGGCGAGTACCGTCACCTGGAGCTGTTCGACAGCCGCGATTGGGGGTTGATCGTCTACGACGAGGTGCACCTGCTGCCGGCGCCGGTGTTCCGGATGACCGCTGATCTGCAGTCTCGGCGACGGCTGGGGTTGACGGCCACGCTGATCCGCGAGGACGGCCGGGAGGGTGACGTGTTCTCGCTGATCGGCCCGAAACGCTATGACGCGCCATGGAAGGACATTGAGGCGCAAGGATGGATCGCGCCGGCGGAGTGTGTCGAGGTGCGGGTCACGCTGACCGACAGCGAGCGGATGACCTACGCGACCGCGGAACCCGAAGAGCGCTACCGGCTTTGCTCGACGGCCCATTCGAAGATCGCGGTGGTCAAGTCGATTCTGGCCCGCCACGAAGGCGAGCAGACCTTGGTGATCGGCGCCTACCTGGATCAGCTCGACGAGCTCGGAACCGTGCTGGATGCCCCGGTGATCCAGGGGTCGACGAAGACCGCCGAGCGCGAAGCGCTGTTCGACGCGTTCCGCCGCGGTGAGATCAGCACGCTGGTGGTGTCGAAGGTAGCCAACTTCTCCATCGACCTGCCGGAAGCCGCAGTGGCGGTGCAGGTTTCGGGAACATTCGGCTCACGGCAGGAGGAGGCGCAGCGGCTGGGCCGGCTGCTGCGACCCAAGGCCGACGGCGGCGGCGCGGTGTTCTATTCGGTGGTGGCCCGCGATAGCCAAGACGCCGAGTACGCCGCGCACCGGCAACGGTTTCTGGCCGAGCAGGGCTACGGCTACGTCATCCGCGACGCCGACGACCTACTGGGGCCGGCGATTTAGAGCGACAGGATGGTCGCCGAAGCGGTGCCCGGGGCGCCGTACACCTGTGCCAGACCCACGCGCGGGTTGCCGGGCACCTGACGCTCACCCGCCTCACCGCGCAGCTGGCGCACCAGCTCATGCATCTGCCGCAGCCCTGATGCGCCGATCGGCTCGCCGTTGGCGATCAGCCCGCCGTCGGTGTTGACCGGCATCGAGCCATGGATCTCGGTGGCGCCGTCGGCGATCAGCTTCTCCTGCTCGCCGTCGGCACACAGACCGGTCTCGGCCATGTGGATGACCTCATTGCCGGCGTCGGTGTCCTGCAGTTGCGCGACGTCGACGTCCTCGGGTCCGATGCCCGCGGCTTCGTATGCGGCTTTGGAGGCATAGACCGTCGGCGAGACGTCCTCGTCCAGCGGGGCGAAGGTGGCGTGCACTTCGTAGGCGCCGTACCGGCGGGTGCGGATCTCACACGCGCGCACATACACGGGCTTGTCGGTGAACTTGTGCGCCATGTCGGCGCGGCACATGATCACCGCCGCGGCCCCCTCGTCGGGAGCGCAGAACATGTACTGCGTCAGCGGGTAGTTGAGCACCGCCGAGTTGAGGATCTGGTCTTCAGGGATTGGCTTGCGGCGGAACGCATTCGGGTTCAGCGCCCCGTTGCGGAAGTTCTTGGCGGCGACCTTGGCCAGGGTGGCCTGGGAGATGTTGTGGTCGTGCAGGTACTTGTTGGCCTTCATGCCAAAGAATTTGGTGGTGACGAACTGGCCGTTCTCCGCATACCACTGCGGCAACGCCAGCTTGGCGGGGTCGTCGGTGAAGGCGCCGCGGGGATGCTTGTCCAAGCCGATGGCGATACCGATGTCGTACTTGCCCAATCGGATGGTGTCGGCGGTCTGCTGGATGGCGCTGGCCGCGGTGGCGCAAGCGTTGAAGACGTTGGTGAACGTGATGCCGGTCAGCCCGACAAGGCGAGTCACCGCGTCGGGATTGGACACCTCATGGCTGCCGCCGAACCCGAATTGGATGTCCTTCCAATCCACCCCGGCGTCGGTCAACGCGGATTGGATGGCCTCGGCGCCCATCTGCATCGCGGTCTTCTCGAACCTGCCGAATGGATGCAGGCCCACGCCAATGATGGCCACATCGTTAGTCATGCCGCTGCCTCCTCTTTAGACCGGCTGGAACGCGAACGTGACGATCTCGTTGCCGTCCGCGTCGGTGGTGAACGGCACCATGGTGAGCTCGACCTGCTGGCCGAACTTGAGCTTGGCCGGGTCGTTCTCGGTCAGCCGGCCCTCGACCCGGATCACGTCACCGAGTTGGACCAGGCCGACGCCGAACGGGACGAAGTCGTCACCGGTCGGACCGGCGTACGGAGCTCCCGGCGGGAAACCTTGGGTGGTCCACGCCACCAGTGTTCCGCTGCGCGGCAGCAACAACTCGCTCATCTCGCCGCCACTGCAGCGCGGGCACCGTTGCTGCACCGGGAAGGTGGTGGCGCCGCAGTCGCCGCAACGGCTGCCGATCAGCTGTGGGCTGTCGTCGGGCCAGGTGGAGATGTCGGGGGCAAGTGCTTTCTGCATCGAGCGATCCTCCAGTGGTCAGCGACCAGAACTCACTGAACCGTATAACAGCTTTCCGAAAAGTGGAAATCCCATTCTCGCAATGGGCGCACGGCGGCCCTGCACTAGGTTGGCAGCCATGGCAGTCACGGTGTTACTGGAACTGAAGTTCAAGCCTGACGCGGTACCCGCGGCGCGCGACCTGATGCGCCGAACCCTGGAAACCACCAGGGGGTTCGACGGGAACCTGCGCACCGACGTGCTGGTCGATGCCGACGACGAGGCGCACTGGATCATCTACGAACTGTGGGACACGGTCGAGCACGACGACGCCTATCGCGCGTTTCGTGCCGGCGAAGGCAAAGTGGCCGAACTGCCCCCGCTGCTGGCCGCGCCTCCGGTCAAGACGAGATACACCACGACCGACGTCTAGCTCAGCGCGGGAATCACTTCGCGTTCGAACAGCTCGATGCCGGAACGGTCATAAGCGGCTTCCGGGAAGTAACAGATCACGTACTCGCAACCCAAGCCGCGCAGATGCTGTAACCGCTCGATCACCTGTTGCGTTGTACCGGTGGCCGAGTCCGGTCCGCTGCCGCTGGCAATCATCGCGTCGGCCGCCGCTTCCGGGACATAGCCGATCATCCGGTCGCGGATGCGCTGCAGCCGGTCTTTGACGTCGGCCTCCGAGGTGCCCAGGGTTGCGTTGATGTTGACCGAGCGCACGATCGCGTCGTAGTCGGTACCGACGTCGCGGCAATGCCCGGCAAGCACTTCGGATTTGTGCGCAAAGCCCTCGGAGTCGCCGGCGAAGTTCGTGTACTGCGCGTATTTCGCGGCGATGCGCAACGTCACTTTTTCGCCTCCGCCGGCGATCCAGAGCGGAATCCCGTTGTCCTGCAGCGGCTTCGGTGCCACTATTGCGCCGTCGACCTGGTACTGCTTGCCGGCGAAGCTGACCTTGCCATCGCGCCAGGCATCGCGCATGATCTGCACGCCCTCGTCCAACCGCGCCAACCGCACTCCCGCCGACGGGAACCCGTAACCGTAAGCGCGCCACTCGTGTTCGTACCAGCCGCCGCCGATGCCCATCTGAATACGGCCGCCCGAAATGATATCCGCTGTGGCCGCCACCTTCGCCAGATAAACCGGATTGCGGTAACTCATCGCGGTGCACATCTGGCCGAGCTTGATCCGGGATGTGGTCGCCGCGTAGGCCGACATCAGCGACCACGCTTCGTGGGTGGCTTCGGCGGTCGGCATCGGCACCGTGTGGAAGTGGTCGTAGACCCACAACGAGTCCCACGCGCCATCGTCGGCGTGGGCGGCCAGGTCGCGCATCACCGCCCAGTGCTTAGCGGAGTCGATCCCGACCAGATCGAGCCGCCAACCCTGCGGAATGAAGAGTCCGAATCGCATAGATGGGACTCTAGGGCCCGCCCGTTTCCATGCCCAGGGCCGCCAGTGCACCGTCGACCGACGCGGCCCGGAGTTCGTCGACGGGCGGGTCGGGGAATTGGATACAACAGTCCTGCAGGCCACCGAACGCGATCGCGGCGCGAGCGGCCTGACCGAGTGTGGGTTTCGGCCCGAATACCAACATGCCGAGCCGAGTACGCCAGGCCAACACCTTCTCGATCAGATCGAGGTCCTCGAGGACGGCGAACTCCGCAAGCACCACGACCAGGTCGCGGCGATGTCGGTAGTGGAAATCGAAGTAGCCCTCCAGCAGTTCCCGCACATCGATGTCGGCCCGGTTCTCCTGGTCGACGACGAACCGCTCGCCGTCGTCGATCAGCGGCTGCACGATGCTGCGGATCAGCTCTTCGCGTGAGGTGAAGTGGTAGTACAACGCCGGCTTGGTAATGCCCAGCTTGTTGGCGATGTCCTGCAGGCTGGTGCGCTGTACGCCCTGCTGCACGAACAACTCGCGGGCGACATCCTGAATGCGCTCACGAGTGTCGGAGCGAGGCCTGCTCACTCGGCCAGTTTATCTGACTTACCGATAGGTAAGTGTGCGTGTTAGGCTTACCTATCGTTAAGTAAGCAGGAGGTGCGCAATGCAGATCCTCATCTCCGGTGCCAGCATTGCCGGACCGGTGCTGGCGTACTGGCTGACCCGCCGCGGCTTCGACGTCACCGTGGTCGAACGCGCGCCAACGTTACGCAAAACCGGCGGCCACGCCGTCGACCTGTTCCGCCCATCGATGGAGATCTCGGAGAAGATGGGCGTGTTGCCGCGCATCGAATCGCTTACCACCGGGACAGACAGGCTGACGCTGTATCGCGAAGGCAAGCGCCGCGCGGTACGGGTCGATCTCACCAAGATCGTCGGGGCCGCATCCGACCGGCACGTGGAGATCATGCGCGACGACCTCAGCGAGGTCTATTACGACGCCGGCCGCGAGCACGTCGAGTACGTGTTCGGCGACTCGATCACCGCCATCTCTCCTGACGGCGAGGTGACATTCGAACACTCGGCGGCGCGCAAGTTCGACGTTGTCGTCGGCGCCGACGGGCTGCACTCGAATGTTCGGCGCCTGGTCTTCGGCGACGAGGCCGGGCTCACCCGGTTCATCGGCGGGTACCTCGCGGTGGTGTCGGCGCCCAAATCGCTGGCGCCCGACGGCGAGATGATCGTTTATGCCGGTGCCGGCCGTCTGGCGGGCATCTACACCGCGCAGCATTTGGACGACGCCCGAGTGCTGTTCATGTTCGGCAGCAAGACAGAGCTCGACTACCACCACCGAGACACCTTGCAGCAGAAGGAATTACTGCGTGACGCGTTCAACGGAATGGACCCGCAGGTGGACCGCTGGCTAACGGAGATCGACCAGACGCCGGCGTTCTACTTCGACTCGATCACCCAGCTACAGCTCGACAACTGGTCGCGCGGGCGGGTCACGCTCGTCGGCGACGCCGGATACTGCCCCGGCCCCGCGGTGGGCGGCAGCACCAGCCTCGCCGTGATCGGCGCCTACGTGCTGGCCGGCGAGCTTGCCCGAGCGGGCGGAGATCACCAGCGTGCGTTCGCCGCCTACGAGCGGCAGATGGCCGAGAGTGTAAGGCGCAGTAGGGCATTCGCGCGCGGAGCCGCGAAGACCATCATCCCCGGCTCTCGCGCTGCGGTGTGGGCGTTGAGCCGAGGCCTCCAGCTGGTATCGCTGGTACCCGCGTCGATCACCACGGCGCTCGCGAAGCGCAACACCAAGGGTGTGCGGATGTATGACTCGATGCGGGTTCCCGACTACACCACGCAGGTAGCCGGCGAGCGCTAACGCCGAGAGCGTCGCGATTTGCCCGAGTCCCGCATTCGCTACCACCAAGGAATACCTTGGAGTCATGGCTTCTCGACACACGTTGTTTCGGGTCTTCTACGCGATCGGGTTCACACCGTGGGACGGTCATCCGCAGTCGGCGGCACTGCGCGAACTCATTGAGGGAACCGACGCGCTGCCCCCAGGATCGGCACTCGACGTCGGATGTGGCACTGGAGATTCGTCGATTTACCTGGCCCGACATGGATGGCAAGTCAGCGGGGTTGACTTCACGCCGAAGGCGTTAGAGCAGGCGCGTGCGAAGGCCCGCGCCGCAGACGCGGTCGTCGACTTCGTCCACGCTGACGTCACGCACTTGGGTCAGGCCGGAATCAACGGACCCTTCCAGGTGATCGTGGACAACGGCTGCTTCCACGGCATGAGCGACGGCGATCGTGACCTCTATGTCAAAGAGATCAGCGCGGTCGCCGCCCCGGGCGCACGGTTGCTAATGATCGCCTTCA
>Ga0335074_10017187_pt1 | contig 10195 bp, 9 predicted proteins | sample Lox_Sample_23_FD_206715 | JGI IMG/M metagenome (GOLD analysis project Ga0335074, IMG submission 206715) | Soil microbial communities from Loxahatchee National Wildlife Refuge, Florida, United States - Lox_Sample_2.3 | ecosystem: Environmental > Terrestrial > Soil > Wetlands | place: USA: Florida...
TGCCATCTTCACCTTCTCTTTATAGCACCCTGTCAGCAGCCCGGTACGTATTCAATACTTGAATGAATCTTACAACCGTCTAACACTCTTGCATTAGATAGTACCCGAAATGGAGTGCGATTGGATTTTATATGATAAGAGGAAAAAGGAATGGCGACATTGTCTTCATCGTCTCCCTGATAATGACACCTACTGCACCGTCCATCGAAATTTGTTAACTGGCCGAGATCTCACTGTACAAGTCAAACCTCAAGGTTACATTTTGCTGTCTCAAGTTGCCAGCAAACACAGCACACCTCCCAGCACACCTGGGACACCTCAGACTGCCAGTGCATACAGCACCCCCCCAACTGCGATCAGTACACCTCAAGCTGCCGCACCAGTAACACCAGCGAGAAAAAGTCAGAAATCTGAATCAACCCCATACAGGGTCAATTATAAGAGCTTACCAAATGCTCTACTGGTTGATCGATGCAACGTCTTCTGTATGAACCTCAGCGAAGAGCTGACCTTGGTCAAGCTAGGCTGTAAGACGAAAATTGATGGGCTTTTTGGACAGTTAAAAAATGCAGATGCATATCGGTATAAACTGCAAGAGGTGGCAGAGGAGTTGAAGGGCACACGCCAGTGGGATAAATGGCTTGCTGAGAAGAAAGACTCGTACGATTCAAAGCAGCCGCTGAAGCCGCAGGGACTTTTCTATGATTTAATGGTTAAAGCCCAATCGCTTCTTATTGAGTCTCTCACAGGGCAGAAGCGTGACGAGGGGTACAAGATCCGTCACTGTTTCCGAAACGTCTTGCGAGAAAAGATCGGCCATGAATTCGAACATGACAAATGGGAGAAGGTCAAGAGCCTCAATCCAGATATCGTTGTTGTGAGGCAAAAGTATCAAGGTTCAAATTTACCTGATTTTGGAAAGTTTCTCTGCGTCATAGAGCACAAGCGGGGAGAGGGAGAAATGTCCAACTCGACTGCAAAAATTGAATCATTAGTTCGGAGTACACAAACATTCAATGACAATCCTTATCGACACTACTTATACTCTGTATTTGTAGCTGGAACAAAACTTCGCTTGTTCCAGCTAAATCGAGGAGGCGTTGTGTATTTCGACAAGGATTTAGATATAGTTGAAAATCCAGAAACTTTCCTCAAGTTCGTTGCTTGGCTATCATTTGCTTCACCGCAGCAGTTTGGTCATGGGAAGCACATAGACAGCATCGAGGGAGTGGAGTTTAAGTGTTTTTGGGAGAAAAGTGTTCAATTTGTTAGACCAGAAGCTCTTGATTCGCGAGGGACAACTATATGGCATGCTTGGGAACCAGTCAAAGCTAAGGGACTTGAGGAGGACCTGGCCAGGCTCGAATTGAGTGATAAGCCTCAGACAGAGCCTCAAATGATCCTAAAGATGCAATGGGCACACGAACTACGAAAGACCACGGAGGCAGATTTCTTAAAGGCTATTTCTGGCATGCGTGGAGTACCAAAATTCTATGGCGAGTGTAGAGGTCCCTCGACAAAAGGCTTCTTCGAGTCAGATTCAGGCACTCAACGCATGCCTATCAAATCAAATGCAAGCAGCATACCTGCAAACATCACAATCGCTCCTGGCACCTATGAACCTTTAAGAAGCCGCTCTGGAACTCATTCCCATAAGCCTCTCGATGCCCCACCAGCACCCAGCTCTCTACGTGCAAACAATGACTCCTTCCGGGAACAGCGCTGGATCTTAACATCATACTGTGGCGCCTCTATCGATGACGAAGAAGATCCCATATCCAAAAGGCAGTTCACTACTGTTGACCGCATCTGTACCCTCCACTCTGTTATTCATACCATCCGCAACCTCTTCCGTGATAAGCGGATCATCCATCGCGATATATCAAGTTCTAATGTTCGCATCGCACCACTCTCCACGGCTTACAAGGACGTTAAGCTCCTACCAGATTCGACAAACGAGGTGAAATCAGCAGGCTACCTAATCGATTTCGACATGGCGACCTACTGGGACAGTGAAGGTAGTGGTGCACGGTCACGTACTGGCACGCCATCATACATGGCGTTGGCGGTCCTGTCAAAATCCACCATGTTACATCTGCCTTGGTATGACATCGAGAGTGTATTCTGGTTATTGCTCATCGGTGAGGAAGAGCGGGCGGATCCCAGCTTCTGTCGGTTTCAAGATGCAACAGATTTGCAGGATCTGAGATTGAAAAAGTTCGATTTAATCTCGAACAGTGGTTGGAGGAAGTTGAAGAAACTGAAATTCATGCAGGGACATGTTGGGTTGCTGCTGTGCCGCCTCCGTGGATACCTGTTCGATGACAACTGGACACCAACCGCGGAGGTAGTTGATACTATCCCAATAGAGGAACACTACACGGCAGAGCGGTTCCGAACTTCGGTACAGGATGACATTAAGGTACTTGGAGAGAACATAGCGAATGCTTTGAACGAAGCAGTAAATATAATTGATAAGTGGTTTAGAGAGTGTATCGATGGGCTTCAAAAGGATGGCTAATAATCCGTTTCAGTCCATTTCAACAGGTTTAAACTGTACTATACTGAAATTAGCATAATCCAGAGCAATCTCTATCGCTACGTGCGCTATGAAACCAGCGGCGGTTGCTGTAAATTTTGCACTCAATCCCCGAGGAAGTAGCCAGGAACTAAGCAAGGAATTGAGTCAAACTTGTACAACTGTCGTTGTAGTAGTAGGTGGGGAGAAGTAAGAGATCATTGGGGCCTATTACTAGCTTGGATTTAACTTTGCAGCTTAAGCTGAACTCGTTTGTTAATGTGCCTTTTAGGTACATTATACTTTAAGGGCCTCTCTTACGTCATTTGTATCCATGTGAAAGCTGTTGACTTGATTATAGAGCATTTTAAGGATTTGCAAGTATTAATGGACCGCGTTCTCTAATGTCACTCGATCATTCTCGCAGATGAAGTGGAGGAACAACATTGTAGCTCCCTTATCCCAGTTCTAGAGTGCTTCACGCCAGTCCTCCTCACTGGTGTACTTGCAAAACCTAACTGTGGGTCAGCTCAACCTACTCTGACTTAATGCTTGTTAGTATACCTAATTAACTTCTTCTTGATATTATTAATGTTGGACTTAGTGTCATCGGCATCTTTAGGAGCCAAGGAGCCAGAGTTGTTCAGCTTCTCCCAGAGGGCTTGGTACCCCTCTAGTGTGAGCTTGCTCTTCTTCTATCTTTAAGACTCTTTAATGCATCTTCAGTTGAGGGAGTTTGTAAGGCTCGGTACGGCTTCGAGTGGCTGTCGTTTAGTAGTAGTGAGGCCAGCTCTCCCCATAGTGACGATCGTGAGAAAGAGAGTGAAGAGTGCGTCGAGTTGCTTAACGAGAGGAGAGAGGGAGAGATGGAGCGAGAGAGATGCGAGTATTTAAGCATTTTGGGTGCCCGTCCTGCCAGAAATAGCTGTGCAAAGACCGCCATGGGTCACAGAGAGGGGTGTCGTTTTGAGGTGGCCGGTGGTTCAGCGAGAGAACAGGAAAATGGAAATAGGAACCAAGAAGCAGGATGGCAGATTTTGGCTGGTTAGCTGCGAAGCGGTTGAAGCTGCTTAAAACAGCGCTGAAACCCCTCAAATCTAGACACCAAAACCGCACAACTTGGACTCTTAGTGTAATAACGGGCCTTGCTGGGAGATCGCCGATACGGGTAGTTTTAGCGCATCTTTAGCGCGGGGTTTGGTCAAAATTTAATTCAACTCCATTCTCAAGCACCTCAGCCAGTCAACATAATTGTTCTGTTCCATAATTTTAACTATAGTTATACAGTAGAGAAGTTCTTCAAATCATGGCGACAGGCAGTACCAATGGTGTGAAGCACACCTACGCTCTTTCAGAGACACACAAAACAGTGAGTTCACAGTAAAATACCAACTTTGGCCGCGGAGTGACTCACCACTTGCAGATGCTAGAGAAATCCCTTGTTGAAAGTGACCCAGAGATTGCGGCCATCATGGTATGCGTATCCCTTTTCCAATTGCATTATAGCTCTTTTTTAAATGGCTTCATGAATAGGAACTTGAGATTCAACGGCAGCGCGAGTCTATCGTCCTTATCGCCTCTGAAAATGTTACCTCGAGAGCCGTCTTTGATGCTTTGGGATCACCCATGTCAAATAAATACTCTGAAGGCTATCCAGGCGCGAGGTACTACGGAGGAAACCAACACATTGACTCGATTGAGTTGACATGCCAGTCTCGTGCTCTTAAGGCTTTCCATCTGGATCCCGAGAAGTGGGGTGTCAATGTCCAATGCTTGAGCGGTAGTCCGGCCAATCTTCAAGTCTACCAAGCTATCATGAGGCCACATGACAGATTAATGGGCCTTGATCTTCCTCATGGAGGTCACTTGAGTCACGGTTACCAGACTCCGCAACGAAAGTATGGCTCGCCTTAATTCACTAGCTCGTTTTAAAGCTAACACGTCACTGTAGGATTTCCGCTGTCTCGACCTACTTTGAAACCTTCCCATACCGGGTCAATCTTGAGACTGGTATAATTGACTACGATGCCTTAGAAGCGAATGCTCTAATTTACAGACCCAAGGTTCTTGTTGCAGGCACATCTGCATACTGCCGTTTGATTGACTATGAACGTATGCGGAAAATTGCAGACCTTGTGGGAGCCTATCTTGTAGTTGACATGGCTCACATTTCTGGTCTGATTGCTGCTGGTGTCATCCCAAGTCCTTTCGAACATGCCGATATCGTCACGACCACAACCCACAAGTCTCTTCGTGGTCCTCGTGGTGCCATGATTTTCTTCCGCAAGGGTGTCCGCAAGACCGACTTAAAGACTGGAAAAGAGACTCTTTATGACCTTGAAGGCCCAATCAACTTTTCGGTTTTCCCAGGTCACCAGGGAGGACCTCACAACCACACCATCACCGCTCTTGCTGTAGCCTTAAAGCAAGCAACCACACCGGAGTTTAAGCAGTATCAAGAGCAAGTCGTCAAGAACGCCAAGGCCCTCGAAGTGGAGTTTAAGAAGCTAGGCTACAAGCTTGTTGCTGATGGTACTGACTCACACATGGTCCTTCTTGACTTGCGTCCACAGGCATTAGATGGTGCCCGTGTGGAGGCTGTTCTGGAGCAAGTCAACATTGCGTGCAATAAGAACTCTATTCCTGGTGATAAGTCAGCTTTGACACCCTGTGGTATTCGTATCGGCACACCTGCCATGACCAGCCGCGGTTTCGGTGAAGAAGACTTCACCAAAGTTGCACAATATATTGATCAATGCATCAAGATCTGTAAGGAGGTCCAGGCATCGCTGCCAAAGACCGATAACAAGCTTAAGGACTTCAAGGCTAAGGTTGCTGGTGGAGAGGTTGCCAAGATCAATGAGATGAAGAAGGAGATTGCTGCCTGGGCTGGTACCTTTCCGCTCCCTGTTGAGGGCTGGAGGCTGGAAAAGTAGTTGGGCCTCGTTTCCTTTAATTTGGTTATGGTGTCAGGGGTTCTCAAAAGTAGCTAGCATTCATCATCGCGTAAGATTTTGGCTTCACAGCTTCAACGCAGTGTCCTAGAGAATAAATCATTATTACGGCTGGGTTTTTGTCGACCTGTGTCACCTCTCTCAAAATTCACGTGCCTTGTGTAGTAATTGTTCGTGGTGATCAAGGTCATTTTGAATGAATGTAAGATACAAGACGCCAGTACAACAACAACCTGGAACGATGCAGCAGTGGAAGGACAAGAAGATTGGCCCATATCACTGACGCATTAGATCTTCGGAGACCAATCCCATATACAAGCAGCCAGTAATTCCCAGTCATGCGATGCCATGTTATGGTTTAGAAACATTCGAACCCCATCCGCCGTCAGCCTGGGAAAAAGCCTTCCCTGACACGCCAAGTCCCCAAAACGCCGAGTCTTAGTACAGTGTGAAAGGGAATGTAAACAGCCAGAAGAAGCCCGGGAACACCATTTCCCCTTATGTACCGATGAAACGAAAGGAACACTAAGAATAAAACCTCCAGAACGGTGGCTGTCGTTTGATGCGACCCCATGCAGCTCTATCCCCCTTTCAAGGAAAAATCAAAATATAAACAACTTTTAAATACTCTATCATTGTGTCATCGTGCCCGGATGGGTCATTATCGCTCGATGCTCTCTGGGCTCATCATTCCTACAGCACTTCCATCGTCTTTCTCTGTCTGGCTTGCATTGCCTTGACTGCTCTCCACCCTCTCCATGGCAATAGGTCCCCCATTAGGTAGTGCCAGCTTCAGCTTCTTCGCTGCAGCAGTGGCAGCACCGCCTTTTTCGGGACTTCCATTTGCTCCTCCCTTCGCACCGCTAGTCACATCCATAGCGACACCATTTTCCAACTTCTTCTTTTTCTTCGCATTGCCGGTTTGCTCTTTCAAAGGCCTCTTCCGTGGACTTGTGATCTTGCCTGTGGGAGGTAATCTTGGCTTCGGGAACCGTTGCTTCTGAGGTAAGTCTTCATCTTCAATGAGAGGTTCGTCGCCATTGGCATGAAGTTTCGCCAGGAAGAAGTTCTTGACGAGGCCAATCTCATTTTGGATGCTCTCCACAGTGACGGGTTGCAATGATGGCAAAGCCTCGAAAAGCATCGCTGCCGCCGTAGCAGAGTTGGCATTGTTCCCTTGATAGACGTTATGGACTTTGCTCTGCAACAGATGCATAGGCACAGAAATGGATGACAAGCCGAATTCTTTGTCGAGACCCAGCTCCTTGAATCCAAAGTAATCCTCTTCGAGTTCCTCAGCGAAGTCACCTGTAACGAATTGCTCACTACCGTCATTAAATGCACCTTCGCCATCGGCACCGGCATCGACTAATGCAGGACGGAGGAGTTCTGTGAGATGAGCTTTCATGCGTTCATGCATGACAACTAGTTTTGTACCCAAGCGCTCATTTTCATCCTTGGCGTAGGTTTCTAGTGATTCAATATCAAGACCATTTTCACTGAGACAATGAAGCATGACCTCTTCATTTGTGAACCGCTCTTGCCATTTCGCGCTGGTTTCAGCAGCAGTGCTGGTTGCGTGTACTTTTGGCGCTTCACGGTATATATTAAAAGTGCGTGCAATCTTTGCAAAGTAATCCGCGGCAATATCAGTGATAACGTCGAGTGCAGAAGGTTGTAATTCTTCGAAACCAGCATGATAACAGATCTTGCCTACGGACCTCTGCAAAGCCGCGCGCGTGACCCAAGGTGACATGATGGCACCATCGATGGAAGTGACATGTGGCTCTATATCTGCTTCCACGAATGGCTGTGGGTTGTACTTCTGAAACTGATTGTTATACATCTTTGAGCAGTTAGTAATATGATCCAAATACGCATTAAAATGTTGGTCCTACCTGCGACTGAAGCTGCATCTGCTTCACGATGCCAATCTTCGAGCAAATTTTTCGTGTTTCTTGCATCTGCCTCATGTTGGCCTCAATCCGCGCAGTAAGTGCACTTTGCGGAGAAGTGAAATATCCTTTGGGGACCATGCGTAAGAATTCGCCGGACTGATCTATAACCTGTCCATCGGCGTCCTCCACCCACTGCAATCTCTCTGGAATATCTGGAATGGCAGACAGCGGATCGTAATAGTCAGGCAGAACACGTTCTTCTTCGCCTTCCATGCCTTCTGCCAAGGTTTCCGATCCGGGTGCGGCATCCTTATCACTTCTCACGACAGCGTCGCCGCGAGGCTCGCCTGACGCACTATCAACTAGAGCTTGCTTCTGCTGGCGGATCCATCTTCGCATGCCAGCTTTGGTTCGCAGAAGGGCTGGCTCATCGGGATTCAGTCTATCGCCTTTGAAGAGTCGATTCCGTTCTTTCGCCACTAATGCTCGATCCTTTTTGGTGACTTGCTTCCAGATCTTATATTCTTCATCCTCCTGGAGGTCATCTGCTGCAGCGCCGAGCGCTTGACCTAAAGCCAAACCGTTCATAGACGGTCCGTCAATCTCCATGGCATCAGCTTGGCTGCCATGTAGGCCACCGAAGCCACCAGGAGTGACAGATCCAGTACCACCAATAGGTGGAGTAGAGAAACCATTCTGACTACCATCCATACCAAATTCAGAGCTCTCGTGGATCAGATTTGCGATTGTGCCATTGAGATGGACTAAAGGTTTCGACTCAACGCCCGGAGTGCCTTCTTCTTTACCTGGGACCGATTTTCTAGCCTTCGTCGATCCTTTCACACCTGTCTTGCCAGGAGCCTTCCGACCTCTGGAGGATATAATCGGCTCATCGTCGCTTTCATCAGCGCCGTCATCGTCTACTCCATTCTGCTTTCTGCGCTCTTCGGCTTCTACTTCAGCACGGGGCCTTATTACAAGATCTGGTATTAATGGAACCAATTTCTCGGCCTCTTTTCTCATGGAATTTGCATTCCGGCGTAAAGGATGGGCTAGATCAGCGTTGTACTTCAGGCAATTACTCCATATTAGATCCAGGTCAGCGACGAATTCTGCTTTGGACTTGTACACTAGAGTCTTGAGCTTCTTGGTCATTGTGCCGAGGTCCATTGGATGCTTGATAACTGTTAATTGTTAGCATATTTGGGCTTTTTAGAAGAGATGGAAAGAATCATACTATTATAATAGTCCGGAGCCTCCCTCTTATTGACTCTAGTAAGAAAGGGAGCTGAATACTCGGTCATCGCCTTGAGCTCGCTCAAAACCTTTTCTGCGGCTTCATATAACTCTTCTTGGCCAACATTTTCTTCACTGGCCCATTTACTTCTGTTCTTACGGACCTCGTTCATTAAAGATCGCAACTCTGCGTCTGATGCGAGGACTTGGTCACGTTTCAAATCAATCCGAGCAATCAGGTGCTTGAGAGTTAATGAGGAGGCGCCGAGATTTGCACTGGAGAGCGTTCCATGATGTTCGGGGTTCGCAGCCGGGTTACGCATTTCCGCATCAATTTGCTTTTCGGATTCCTCGAGCTTTTGTTGCTCATGCATCGCTACCTTGTCAGAGTCCAATAACCAAAACATATTAGAAAACGAGCGCTTTACTGCATCCTCTGTTGCGCGCTTGGCTTCTTCTAATTGCTTGCGGGCGTCTTCGGAAGTTTTGGGTTGTGTTGGAGCTCCGTCTTGCTTGTCCTTCTCCGGCTGTTTGGAAGGCGACGACTCGGGTAGTGTGGGGGAACTCCCGGATTTTGATGGCGACAGTAAGGCGAGTGTAGGTTTCTTCGAAGGGGAGGCATTTCCTTCTTCATCGTCGTCCTCGTCATCGTCGTAGTCATCTTCGTCGATAGTCCGCGCCGGCTTCTTGGGAGGAGAGATTTCCCGTTCCAGTTCATTGCCATCTTCAATTGCAAATTGCCCAGTCCCTTCTGCGACATCTTGTCCAGCATTTTCATCTTTCCGGCCATGCCCACCAAATATTCTAGCGATCTTGGCCTCACTTTGTTCAAAGAGCGTTCTGAAAACTGCCCTTTGATGATCATCTAGATTATCCCCTTCTACGTTGGCCGGTTCGGGCGGAGTGGCATCTTTGCTCTGGGCGGCAGTATTTGATGATATTCGGGCAATTCGATCATCGTGGTAGTCGCCATTGCTCAGATACGATGGGCCGTCGGTAGAATGTGGAAAAAATTTGAAGGGCATCGACATGATGGCCGGAGCCAGGGATGGTTGATGTCCTCCTTCACCCGCATTCGATTGAGACCACGCCAGACGCGACAAACAGGTAGGAGTGTCGCAACGTCCTGCTTATGGCATCAAATGAAAGGCCTGCATTGGGAGATATTGCTGGTGATGAGAGAAGCCACGGCGGATGGTGGTTGTTGAGATATTTGATGAATTCCGAGGCCTTCAGTCAAATTTGGCTGATGTGACGATGCAGTGTCGTCTGGTAGTTATGGGAGCAAAATCGCAGGGTACTCCCATTTCCTTAGACTCTCCCGCGATTTTTACAACCTATAACCAGCAACTAGACCATTATTTACAAAAATCAATAATCAAATAACTAGGATAATTTAAAATCCTCAGTTAATTTTACTAATAGAAATAGATTCAAGAAAAAATTCATTATTATTTCTGCAGCAATCCTTCCAATAACCTTTCGTACGCTGGCGCTTCTGTTCGCTAAGAGGATGATTGTCACGTGACTGACCTTAGCCAACCACCGCCCAACTTCGCCGTATCTCAAAACTCACATCACTCTTTTGA
>Ga0335074_10017189_pt1 | contig 10194 bp, 8 predicted proteins | sample Lox_Sample_23_FD_206715 | JGI IMG/M metagenome (GOLD analysis project Ga0335074, IMG submission 206715) | Soil microbial communities from Loxahatchee National Wildlife Refuge, Florida, United States - Lox_Sample_2.3 | ecosystem: Environmental > Terrestrial > Soil > Wetlands | place: USA: Florida...
GCACCACGACCGTTGGGCAGCTCAGTATCACTCCGGCCACAATTGCTCTGGGCTCGGTCGCCGTGGGAACGAGCAACACGGCATCAGGCAGCCTCAGCGCGAGCGGAGCTAACGTTACAGTTACCACCGCTAGTCTGAACAATTCCGCCTTTTCTCTCAGCGGACTGTCTTTGCCGGCTACAGTCACTGCAGGCCACAGCGTTGCTTTCACGGTGACTTTTACTCCAGAAAAAACTGGTGCGGCGAATGCATCCCTTACCTTCACCAGCAATGCTCAAACTGCCTCGATTGCAGAGATCCTAAGCGGGACGGGAATCGCCGCTACTACTTACAGTGTGAGGCTGGTTTGGGAAGCCAGCACTTCGCCGAACATCGCAGGCTACAATGTCTATCGCGCGTCGTTTTCAGGCTCGTGCGGTTCCTTCTCCAAGATCAACTCGTTGCTCAATACCGGTACCACCTACACGGATGCCGGAGTCGCGGGCGGCGCTTCGTACTGCTACGCCACGACTGCCGTCAATGCGCGCAATGAAGAGAGCGGCTATTCGAACATCGTTTCCAATATTCAAGTTCCTACCCCATAGGGCCAGACTTGCAAGGTTCGCGAGTTTTCTGTTAGCCGCCGACGCATAACGCTGTGAATTCTAAACGACTATGAAGTTGGGGCCTCTGAGCCTTAATAGGCGAAAGGAAGCAGGTCCGAGGGAATGTATGGGCGGCCGAATCAGGGAGGCGGAAGGAACTTCGAGGGCGACCGGAAGAGCGGGGGGATCGCCGCGACCCAGCGACTTGTACGCTTTCAAGCTTAACGTCTACAATCTTTGAGGCGCTATTGGAAACATTGAGATATGTCTTGCTGGAGCGGCCAGCCTCGTAAAGCCGCGTAGCATGGCAAGATGTTCTCCCCAAGATCAAGGGCAGAAACTCCGCTTCATGTCGTATCCTTGCACTAGGGGCATTATCCTCGTAAAAGCAGTATTCAATCTGGCGGTGTAGCTCAGGTGGTTAGAGCGACGGTCTCATAATCCGTAGGTCGTTGGTTCGAGTCCAACCGCCGCCACCAGATTTTAATGTGGAGTCAGATCATTCCCAAGAGCTGTAAGGGATGGAGTCGTGCGTTTGAATCTGCTCAACTCAGTAAGTTCTGCAAATACAGATATACTTTCCGCATGATTATCGGAACTCACATGCTGCTTTACAGCCGGGACGCGGCAGCAGATCGGGAGTTTTTTCGCGATGTGCTCGGGTTCCGTTATGTTGACGCCGGCGATGGATGGATGATCTTTGCCATGTCCCCGGCCGAGGCTGGAATTCATCCGCTGGGGGAAACAGCTTCTCACGAAAGCGGCGGCCATGCCGGTCAGCCGCTGATGGGCGCAGTCTTATATCTCATGTGCGACGACCTTGCGGCATTCGTTGCTTCGCTAAAGGGAAAAAACGTAGAGTGTTCCAGCATCGAGACCGCGCCTTGGGGCGTGACCACGACGATCGCTTTGCCGAGCGGCAGCCGCATTGGCATCTACCAGCCGCGCCATCCAACTGCTCTCGATCTGAAGTAGCTCGCAGAATCACTGACAAATGTTCCGCTGGAGAAAACCGTGAGAGCTCTCGCCGTGATTCCGGCACGTCTTGCCTCGACGCGACTGCCCCGCAAGATGCTGCGCGATATTGCGGGAAAGCCCCTCATCGGCCGCGTGTATGAAGCGGTTCGGTCATCACCTCTGCTTGCCGATGTCATTATCGCCACCGACTCCGATGAAATTATGGGCGTGTGCCGCGCGAACTCGTGGAACGTTCACATGACTTCTCCCGATCACCGCAGCGGAACCGAACGCGTGCACGAGATTTCGCAGCAAGAAATTGCGGATGTTTACATCAACGTGCAGGGAGATGAGCCCCTGGTTCTTCCGGAGCACATAGCCGCACTGCTGCGGGTAATGGAAAATCCCGAAGCGCAGGTCGGAACTCTGATGACCGCAGCGGCTGAGGCTGACATTCCAAGTCCCAGCGCCGTGAAGGTTGTTACTGATTCTCACGGACGAGCGCTTTATTTCTCGCGCGCAACCATCCCTTTCGATCGGGATCGATCGCATCCGAAATATTTCAAGCACCTCGGACTGTACGCCTACCGAAAAGCCGCTCTCGACTGCTTCATCAACTGGCCTGAGTCTGCACTCGAGAAGGTCGAGCGCCTGGAGCAGCTTCGATTTCTGGAAAATGGGATGCCGATCTTCGTTGCAGAAACTCCATACGACAGCGTGGGAGTCGATACGGAGGAAGATCTGGAAAGAGTGATTCAGATTCTCGGAGGCCGTTAAAGCAGGTGAGATTTAATGGTGCGCAACACTCTGCGCTTGCTCCCACGTCCGCGCCGCCTCCAGGCGCCGGGAGATCGACGGGTGTGAATGGAAAAACCACTCCACCCATTTTGAGGGCGTCCGCTCAGCCAGATTCTGGTCTGCCAGTTTGTTCATCGAAGAAATGAACGGCTCAATCGTTGAAATGGATTCGAACGCATAACGATCCGCCTGTCTTTCGTTGTAGCGCGAGTACGCATTCAACGCGGGCATGAGCAAGAAAGAAAGCACAACCGAAACCAGCGCCAACAGCGGCAGGTTCGCGAAATCAGAAAGCTCCTCGAACATGTGATGATCAATGGCGTAATGCAGAACCCAGTTCGCCAAAAAGAATCCGACGAACGTAATCGCCGCCTGCACGAACATGCTCTTCAGGATATGCCGGTGCACTTGATGGCCGAGCTCGTGCGCCAGGACCGCTTCAATCTCGTCAGGCGTGTAGTGATCCAGCAAAGTGTCCGCAAGGATGATTCGCCTGGTCGCCCCTAAACCTGTCAGCGCGGCATTCGCCTTCTTGCTTTTTTCTGAAAGCCGCCAGCGATAAACGCCCCGCACGCGGGTTCCTGCGCGCTCGCTCAGCACAACCAGACGGCGTCGCAACTCCTCATCATCAAGCGGTTCAAACTTGTAGAAGATGGGAAACAGCACTACGGGCGCAAGTTGCGCCATCACCACAAACAGCACCATGAACAGCGCCCACGCCAGCAGCCACCAGTTTTGTGGCCACTGCCGGATCGTGAAATACAACAACTCGACCACGATCGTCCCGAGGGCCAGCCCTACCAGAAAACCCTTGCATTCGTCCCAAGCCCAGGAACGCAACTTCTGGTTCGACAATTTGTAGCGGCGCTCCAGGCGATACCCGTAATAGTCGAGACCGGAACCGAGCACTCGGCTGATCGCGAGCAAAAGCAGCAGGTAGAAGAACAGCGACAATGAATAGTTGTTAAAGCCGATACGATAGGCAACGTCACGCAACGACCCCGTCCAACCGGTCACCAGCAGAACTAGCAGGAAGATAAAGCCGATGGCAAAGTCGGCAATGCCCAGCCATCGCCGGACGCGATTGTATCGTCGCGCCTCAGGCGTGTCGTTCTGCAGGTTGATTGGGTCAGCTGCCATCTTCAGGTTTGATGCATGAGCATAGTGTTGCGTATCGAACAGCTCAGTTTAACTGGCGTTCGAAACAAAACTTTCCCCAACTCTCAACAACGCGTTGACCAAGTCGCGCGACGAAGCCTCGACGTAAAGCCGCAAGAGTGGCTCCGTTCCGGATGCGCGAAACAGAACCCAGGCTTCGGCCCCATTTCCATTTGTCGGCGCATCGAGGAAGAACTTCACTCCGTCTTTGTGCTCTTTGCGTACGACTCTGTAACTGCCGAGAGCTTGCGTTCCATCCCATCGCGCCCGCTGAATCGCACGCTGCTTCACTTCCTCGGGAATATGCAGATCGCGACGCCCATAATAATGCGCTCCGAATTCATGCTGCAGATCGGCCACTAACTGCCCCAGCGGCTTGCCTTCTTCCGCCATCACATTCGCCAGAAGCAGGCCATTCAGAACTCCATCGCGTTCCGGAAGAAACCGCGAATATCCGATGCCCCCCGATTCTTCTCCACCGATCAGGATTTCGTGCTCCATCATCAAATCGGCGATGTACTTAAAGCCGATCGATGTTTCGTGAAGCTTGCGTCCATACTTTGCCGCGATGCGGTCGAGCATTCGCGTCGTATTAAATGCCCGCACCACGTCTCCGGGCCATCGCTTGCGTTCCAGAAGCCAGCGCAGCAGGACGCAGAAAATTTTGTGGGAATCGACGAAGCTCCCATCCTCGGCGACGGCCCCGATGCGGTCGGCATCGCCATCGGTAGCAAGACCGGCATCGCATTTCTCTCGCACCACGGTTTCTTGCAGTATTGCCGTATGCGGTTCGATGGGCTCGGGATTGATTCCAGGAAAAAGCGGGTTAAGCTCTTGCCGAATGGCAACGTATTGCACTCCCCATTCCGCAAAGATTCCAGACAGAACGCCGCGCCCGGACCCATACATGGCGTCCACGGCAAACTTGAATTTCGTTTTCGCGATCAGATTCATATCGGCAAAGGCACAGACCGCGGCGATGTAAGGCTTCTTGAGGTCGACTTCCTCAATGGTTGCCTTCGCATGTTTCGGCATGGTTCCGGCGGCAAGCTCCTCCTCGATCCGCTTCATGATCGCAGGCGTGGCGGAGCCGCCGAACTTTGCCTTGAACTTCACCCCGTTCCAGTTCCATGGGTTATGGCTGGAGGTAACCATCACTCCGCCGGCGGCGCCCTGATGCTTCACGGCATAGGAAACGGCCGGAGTCGGCGTGTAATCGTTGGCCAGCTTCACGGCAATTCCCGCATCCGCGATCACTTCCGCCGCGGCTTGCGCAAATTGCGGCGACGCAAACCGCGCGTCATAGCCGATGACCACGCCGCGTCTTGCATCTTCATCCTTCAAGACGTAGGAAGCGATTGCGCCGGCTACTCGGCGAACATTCTCGAAAGTAAAATCGTCCGCGATAATGCCGCGCCAGCCATCGGTGCCGAATTTAATCGGTGCTGCCATCATCAAGTAATGAGCTTCAAACGTAAGCCTTGCGCTCTCCGCAAACACATCGCTGGTCACCCTCGGGACTCAGGACTCTGGGCTCAGGCCTCAGGCCTCAGGCCTCAGGCCTCAAACTAAGTCAACCTATGCAGCTTCTTTTCGTCCAAGTGCTTCACGACCTTGCCGACATCCTGCGCGTGCTGCCGGGTGGTAATCAACAGTGCATCGGGAGTTTCCACCACAACCAAATCGTTCACACCGACGGCAGCCACAAACTTCCCGGGAGCATAGACATAATTTCCGCGCGCATTCAGCAGGAAAATGCCTGCTGCCGCGAGCAAGTTGCCCTCTGGCGGCTTGCTTTTTGCTGTCTGATGCTCATGCAACGCTGTCCACGAACCGAGGTCGTTCCATCCGAAATCGGCAGGCAAACAAAATATCTTCCCATCTTTTTCGCCCTTCGCCGATCGCGGCTCAAGCACAGCGTAGTCTACGCTGATGTCCTCGCACTTGGGATATAACTTGCGGAACGTCGCCGCGAATTTACGCGTGCCGAAAGAATCAGCGATCTCTTCGAGCAGCGGCGCAGTCTTTGGCAGATGCTCTTTGAGCGCATTCGCCAGCGTGCGCGCGCTCCAAAGAAACATGCCGCTGTTCCAGAAATAATTCCCCGCCGCAAGGAACTGCGCTGCTTTCGCCGCGTCCGGCTTTTCGGTAAACTGGCGCACGCGCAGCGCGCCTTCGCTGGCCTCGCCGGCCTCGATGTACCCGTACCCGGTCTCCGGCCGATTGGGACGAATCCCCAGAACCACAATGTTTTCCCCCGACGCCGCGATTGCAATTCCCCGTAGCAGTGTTTCACGGTAGCGCTTTTCGTCGGCGATCACGTGGTCCGAAGGAAACATTCCGATCACGGCCGCGGGATTTTCGCGCGACAGAAGAAATGCGGCCAATCCGATAGCTGGCGCTGTGTTGCGTCCCACGGGCTCGGCCAGCAGTTGTGTCTTGGGCACTTTCGGCAACTGTTTCGCAATCGCGGGGCGAAGGTCGTCATTGGTGATGACCCAGAATCGGTGTGCAGGGGCGAGCGGACGCAGACGCTCCAGGGTTTGCTGAATCATCGTCTGTTTGCCATCAAGCGCGAGTAACTGTTTGGCGCGCTTCTTGCGGCTCAGCGGCCAAAAACGCGTTCCCCGCCCTCCGGCCAGAATCACGGGATAAAAATTAAAATTCTTTGTCACGGATTTCTTTCGGATTCAAACGATTAAGTCGAAATTCTACATTCTCGTTTCCGGCTCGGGGAGCGACTTTCCTGGCACATAGGCGCGCAGAAACTCAAGCGTCCATTGCGGTCGCACGCCGAACTCGCCAATAGAGGCAGGCACTACCACCGCGTCCCCTTTCGCAAAAGTCACGGCTTCCGCTCCCCGCGACTCGAGCACTCCACAGCCTTCCACCGCAACAAGAATCTGCACCGAACTCTTTCCCCCGTCCGCCCAGGTCGAAAGCTCGATCGGCCCTTTTGCTTCGAACAGATCCACGACAAAATACGGAGCCGTTATCAATACCGCCTGCCGAGTCTTTCCTCCGTGATACGCTACAGGTGCCGGCCGCAGAACTTTCCCTGCGCGCGTAGTCTCTCTCACCGCGGCGATGCCCTGTTCCAGATGCAATTCCCGCGGACGTCCATAATCATACAAACGATAGGTTGTATCCGATTGCTGTTGGGTCTCGACGATCACCGATCCCGGCCCCAACGTGTGCACCGTCCCGCCAGCAACGTAAATCATGTCGCCCGCATAAACGTTGATCCAATTCAGCAATTCTTCCGCCTGTTGCTGATGAATGGCCGCTTCCAATTGCTTTGCGGTCACACCCGGTTTCAGTCCCAGCGCGATCTGCGCCCCAGGCTTCGCGTGAGCCACATACCAGCATTCGGTTTTTCCCCAAGGTTCGCCCACGCGCGCTGCCTGTTCGTCGTCAGGATGCACTTGCACGGAAAGCTTCTCGTGTGGAAACAGAAATTTCAGCAGCAGGGGAAACCGCTTCGCATCACGCGCTGCATCGCCCACCAATTCGCGCTGGTATTGCCGGCTCAAGTCGGCCAAAGTCTTTCCCGCCAGCGGTCCCTTATTCACCTTGCACTCGTCCCCACTTAGCCAGGCTTCCCCGATCTTCTCTGAGAACTTGTGATTGGGATAAATCGGTGACAGGTCCAGCGTGCCCCACGGGCGTGGATCGAACGCAGGAAGCATCAACAATGGGTACAAGTCTGACATACAAATCCGTACTGACAAAAAAGACCGCTCACTCGGAACGGCCTTAACAAGCTGCTCTCAGGAATATCCCTCTTACGGAACCTCAGCGGCTAAACCCGTGCCCTTCCCAAAGCCAATTATGAAAATCCGGCATGCTCTGTCGCAGGGGTCCTACAGCGTCCCAAAAAACCTGTTCATCCGTTCCAGGCCCCGGTCTAACTCAGCCTTGGAGGTCGCATACGAAACGCGAATGTGGTCGCTCGTTCCGAATCCTTCGCCCGGAACCGTGGCTACATGCGCCTCGCGCAAAAGCCGTCCCGCCACGTCCGAAGCCGACTTTAGTCCGCCACGTCCGAAAAATGCCGAAATATTGGGGTACGCATAAAAAGCCCCTTCCGGCATCGTGCAGGTTACCCCCGGAATGGCACGCAGACCGTGCACAACATGATCACGCAGTTCGATATACTCTCGCCGCATCTCTTCCACACATTCCTGCGGCCCTCTGAGCGCAGCCACCGACGCCTTTTGCACAATCGACGTCGGATTCGAAGTCGATTGGCTCTGCAGCTTGGCCATTGCGCTCACCACGGTTGCCGGCCCTAGCGCGTATCCCATGCGCCAGCCCGTCATGGCATAAGTTTTCGAGAGCGAGCCCAGCAGAACGAATCGGTCTTTATATTCGCGCAGCGCTCCCACGGAGAAATTTTTCCCCGTGTAGTTAAGGTACACATAGCACTCATCCGAGAGCACCCAGATGCCACGCTGATGCGCCAGCCGCACAACTTCTGTCATGTCTTCTGCGCGCATGACCGCGCCGGAGGGATTCGACGGCGAATTCAGGATGATCGCTTTGGTTCGCGGCGTGATGAGCTGCGCGACCATCTCCGCTGTGACGCGGAATCCCTGCCCTTCGTCCGCTTCGAGCAACACACATTCGCCGCCCGCGTAGCGGACGATATCTTTGAACGACACCCAATAGGGCACCGGCAGGATCACCTCGTCTCCGTGATCGACGAGCACCTGAATCGCATTGAACAGCGCATGCTTCCCGCCCGTCGAAGCGATGACCTCCTCGCGGCGATAATCGGAATCGAAGTCGATGTTGTGCCGGTGGGCAATGGCGTCGCGAAGGTCAGACGTGCCCGCCACCGCGGTGTACTTCGTGAAATTCCCGTGAATCGCGCCAATCGCGGCGTCTTTGATGTGTTGCGGCGTCGCGAAGTGAGGCTCGCCCGCGCCAAAATCCACCACATCGATTCCTTGGGAACGCAGCTTATCCGCTTCTGCCACCACTGCCATGGTGGCCGAAGGCTCAATCCGATTTATGCGGTCGGTCAGCTTCAATGCTTCAGTAATTGCCGTCGTCATGCCTTCTTTTTTCTTCTCCTGGGAACTTCCATGAGTTCCGGCTGCTGTAACTTGTAAGCCGGATCCAGCTTTTCGCGCAGCTTTTGTTCCACGATCTCGGGAACGAGCCCCTTCACCGGCCCTCCCGCCTGCGCCACTTCCCGTACCAGACGCGAACTCACATACGAATACTTGTCCGCCGGCATCATGAACACGGTTTCGAGTGTTGGCTCCAGCTTGCGATTCATCAAGGCCATCTGCAACTCGTACTCGTAGTCGCTAATCGCGCGAATCCCTCGCAGCACGCACATGGCATCGATCGATTTCGCATACTCGACCATTAATCCGTCGAACGTATCGATCCGAACGTTTGATAAATCCGCGGTCAACTCGCGCAGCATTTCCAGCCGCTCGTTTACGCTGAACATCGGAACTTTCTCCGAGTTGCGCAGAATCGCTACCACCAGCTCTTCAAAAATCTTACTGCCGCGCTGGATCAGGTCGAGATGCCCGTTGGTCGGCGGATCAAATGAGCCCGGATAAATCGCTGTGCCCTTATTCAATGTTCCTCACTGGAACAACAGTTCAGCAGAGTGAACGTCAGTGGAAGCAATTTAGTGATTTTATGCGGGCGGGAGCAGAGATGGCAATCAGAGAAGTCGATTTCGACTTCCCCACACGATTGTCATCCTGGCGAAGCAAGGGACTCGGGCTTTAAGCCTATGCTGTAAGAAAACGCTCCGGCCGGGCCAGCTATCGTCGTGCGGCCACGATAGGCGCTTTCGCAACAGCGGCCTCGGGCATGGTCGCGACCTTTCCACTGCTTACTGCGGCCGCTTGGCCATTGGTCGGCGCGGGGTGCGCTTGCGCGACTGTCAATCCCAGCGCCTTTCGCACCTCGGCATCCAACTTTGCCAGCACATCTTTATTGTCTTTCATGAATTGGCGGGCATTCTCGCGTCCCTGGCCGATGCGTTCCCCTTTGTAGCTGAACCACGATCCAGACTTCTCGACAATATTGTTGTTCACCGCGAGGTCCAGCAGATCGCCCTCGCGCGAGATGCCTTCCCCATAAAGAATGTCGAATTCCGCCTCACGGAACGGCGCCGCAACCTTATTCTTGACGACCTTCACTTTGGTCCGGGATCCCGTAACGATATCGCCTTCCTTGATGGCCGCAATGCGCCGGATGTCCACGCGCACCGACGAATAAAACTTCAGCGCCCGGCCACCGGTCGTCGTCTCCGGATTGCCGAACATCACGCCAATTTTTTCGCGAATCTGATTGATGAAGATCAGGCAGGTCCTCGATTTCGAAACCGTCCCCGTCAACTTGCGCAGTGCCTGCGACATCAACCGCGCCTGCAATCCCATGTGGCTGTCGCCCATCTCGCCATCGAGTTCAGCCTTCGGCACCAGCGCCGCCACCGAGTCGACCACCAGCACATCAATCGCATTCGAGCGCACCAGGGCTTCCGTGATCTCCAGCGCCTGTTCCCCATAATCCGGCTGCGAAACCAGTAAATTGTCTACATCCACGCCCAGCTTCTTCGCATATCCCGGATCGAGCGCATGTTCGGCGTCGACGAACGCGGCCATGCCGCCTACCTTCTGCGCCTCGGCAATCACCTGCAACGTAATCGTGGTTTTGCCTGAAG
>Ga0335074_10017190_pt1 | contig 10194 bp, 7 predicted proteins | sample Lox_Sample_23_FD_206715 | JGI IMG/M metagenome (GOLD analysis project Ga0335074, IMG submission 206715) | Soil microbial communities from Loxahatchee National Wildlife Refuge, Florida, United States - Lox_Sample_2.3 | ecosystem: Environmental > Terrestrial > Soil > Wetlands | place: USA: Florida...
CGGACCCGCGCGGTCTACCAGCAGGCCGCCGACGAATGGGTGCTGAACGGCACCAAATCCTGGGTCACCAACGGCGGCATCGCCAACGTGCACGTGGTGGTGGCCTCGGTCGACCCGGACCTGGGCAGCCGGGGCCAGGCCACGTTCATCGTGCCGCCGGGCACGGCCGGCCTGTCCCAGGGGCAGAAGTTCCGCAAGCACGGCATCCGGGCCTCGCACACCGCCGAGGTCGTGCTCGACGACGTGCGCGTGCCCGGCCGCTGCCTGGTCGGCGGGAAGGACCGGCTCGACTCACGGCTGGCCCGGGTCAGGGAGGGCAGCAGCAGCCGCGGGCAGGCGGCGATGAAGACCTTCGAGGCCACCCGCCCGGCTGTCGCCGCGATGGCCGTCGGGGTGGCCCGGGCCGCCTTCGAGTACGCCCGCGACTACTCGGTCGGCCGGGCCCAGTTCGGCCGGCCGATCGGGCAGACCGAGGGGATCGCGTTCATGCTCGCGGACATGGCCGCGGCCGTGGACGCGGCCCGCCTGCTGACCTGGCGGGCGGCGTGGATGGCCCGCAACCGCAAGCCGTTCAACCACGCCGAGGGGTCCATGGCCAAGCTGGTCGCGGGGGAGACCGCGGTCAAGGTCACCGAGCAGGCGATCCAGATCCTCGGCGGCAACGGCTACACCCGCGAGTACCCGGTCGAGCGCTGGCACCGCGACGCCAAGATCTTCACCATCTTCGAGGGCACCTCGGAGATCCAGCGGATGATCATCGGCCGGGCGGCGACCGGGATGGATGTCAGATAGCCCGACCTGGGGCTCTTATACGTTCCTGGCACGCGAGACGGGCCGTCCGGTTAGGGAGTCCGGGCGGCCCGTTCTCGTATCTGCTACTGGCCGGCCACCGTGCACCCGGCTGTAACATACGGAACATATCTGGGTTGACTGCTTGATGTAGTTACGAATGGCAGTAACGGGCGACAGAAGGACGAACGCGATGGAGCTTTTCGAAGCGCAGCCGCATGCCGGGGGACCGAGCCTGGCTCTGCACGGCGGAGCCGGGGGACGGGTGGAAGAGCTGGCTCCCGAAGCCCGCGCGGCGTACGAGGAGGGGCTGCTGGCCGCCTATCGCGCCGGATGGCAGGTGCTCGCGGCGGGCGGCGATGCGCTGGACGCCGTGTGCGCGAGCGTGGAAGTGCTCGAGAACGATCCGCAGTTCAACGCCGGCCGTGGTGCTGCGCTCACCGCGACCGGGCAGGCCGAGCTCGACGCGTCGGTGATGACCGGCTCCGGGCTCGCCGGTGCGGTGGCCGCCTCTAAGTACGCCAAGAACCCGGTCCGGCTGGCCCGCGCCGTGATGGAGCACACCGAGCACGTCCTCATCGTCGACCCGGATGCCGCGTTCCTTGAGCGCCACGGGCTCGACGTGGTCGAACGCGACTACTTCCTCACCGCGCGCCGCCAGCAGCAACTGGACCGGGTGATGAACGGCCGCGTCGCCGCGGGCCGCCACGGAACGGTCGGCGCGGTCGCGCGTGACACCGCGGGCCGCGTGGCCGCCGCCACGTCCACGGGCGGGATGACCGGCCAGGCGGACGGCCGGGTTGGTGACAGCCCCATCGTCGGCGCCGGTGTGTACGCCCGCGACAATGTCGCTGCGGTCTCGTGTACCGGAGATGGCGAGGCTTTCATCCGCGGCGTCGTGGCCTATGACGTGGCCGCGCGGGTCCGCTACACCGGTGCGGATCTCGGCGGCGCGGTCCGGGCCACCTTTGACCAGGAACTCGGCAGCCGGGGCTTCACCGGAGGCCTGGTCGCGGTGGGCGGTGACGGCCGCCTCGTGGTGGCGCACAACTCGCCGGCCATGTTCTCCGCGCGCGGTACGGGCCCCGAGCCGGCTCTGACGACGTGACGGACTCTCCGGCCGGGGAACTGCCGCTCAGGGACGAGATCTTCCGGCGGATGGACGAGCTCACGCCGGCCGAGAGGAAGGTGGCGCGCACCCTGCTGGCCCGTTATCCGGCCGCGGGGCTCGAGAGCTCGGCGACGGTGGCGGCCGCGGCGGGAACGAGCAAGCCAACCGTGCTGCGCTTGCTGGCCAGGCTCGGATTCGGCAGCTATCCCGAATTCCAGGAACGGCTGCGCGCTGAGGTCACCCGGTCCCTGAGAGAGAGCCCGCTCAGCCGGGCCCAGTCGCACCGCGCGGCACCGTCCGGCGACAGCGTCTTCGTGCGCGCTGTCGAACAGCGTGCCCGGCTCGTCACGCGCGTTCACGACACCGTGCCGCCGGGAGAGGTCGAACGAGCCGTTTCACTGCTGGCCGGACGCCCGAAGCACGTCGTCATCTCCGGCGGGTACTTCTCGCGCCTGGTCGCCCGCATGCTGGCGATCCAGCTGGACCAGCTGATCCCCAACGTCGACTACGCCGACGAGCCGCTCGGCGCGGACGTGGGGAAGTACCTGCGCGCCGGGCGCGGGTCGATCGTGATCGTTCTCGACCTGCGCCGTCACGAGATGGTCTCCCGGGAGGTCGTCTCGATGGCGAAGACCCGAGGCGCCAGCGTCATCTTGATCACCGACGAATCGCTCTCCCCGTCGGCGGAAGAAGCAGACGTGGTGCTGCCGGTGGCGGTCGACGGCGTGCCGTTCGACTCCTTCGCCGCGCTGCTCGTGCTCAGCGAGAGCCTGGTCGATACCGTCTTCCACCGCGTCGGCGAGGCAGCGATCGAGCGGCTGGCTGACTGGGAGCGGTCGGCGCACATCAACCGGGCCTTCCGGGCCAGCGGGCCGGGCCAGACTCAGTCATGATCACGCGACATATCAACCGACTTGGTCATGATCACGATCGTTATGACCCGTTTTGCGGTCACGGTTTCCATGATAAGTGGAGATGTCAGCTCGCTGACGCCACAGGCTCGCGGCGACGGCCCAGCCGACGACGGCGAAGATCACGGCCAGGCTGACCATGACGGGCACCTCGATCAGGGGTGAGATGAGCATCTTCACGCCGATGAACACCAGCAGGATCGCCAGGCCCTGGCTGAGGTAGGCGAACCGGCCCATCGACTGAGCGAACAAGAAGTAGAGCGCACGCAGCCCGAGGACCGCGAACGCGTTGGAGGTGAAGACCAGGAACATGTCGCGGGTGACGCCGAACACCGCGGGGATCGAGTCCAGCGCGAACACCAGATCGGTCGTCTCGATGGCTATCAGGGCAACCAGCAGGGGAGTCGCCGCGGTCCTTCCGTTGACCCGGGCCAGCAGGCGCGTGCCGCGGTACTCACCGGTTACGGGCACCACCCGGCGCAGGCCCCGCAGCACCGGGTTCTTCGACGGATCGACAGCGGCGCCGGAGCGGAACATGCGGATCCCGGCCGCCAGGACGAGCACCCCGAAGAGGTAGAACACCCAGCTCACATGCTCGATCAGGGCGCCTCCGGCGGCGATGAAGACGCCGCGGAGGACCAGGGCACCAAGCACCCCGAGATATAGCACGTGCCGCTGGAGCCTGGCCGGTACCCCGAGCGAGGCGAACAGCAGAACGAACAGGAAGATGTTGTCCACGCTGAGCGACTTCTCCAGCAGGTAGCCGGCAAAGTACTGGCCCGCGATGGCCGATCCTTGCCACAGCCACAGCACACCACCGAAGGCGCAGCCCGCCGCGATCCACAGCGCGCTCCCCGCGGCCGCGCGACGCGGGCTGCTACCGCGCGCACTCCTCGTGAGCATCAGGTCCGCGCAGATGAGCAGGGCAAGAACGGCCACCGTGCCGAGCCACGCCCACCAGGGAACGTTCATTCAGCCACCGGTAGGAGGGCCGTTGCCGGTGCTGCCAGGCTGGTGCTGGGAGTCGGTCATCGGACATCCTTTCGGCCGCTTGGGCTGACCGCCCGTTCCGGGGGGCCGGACGGACGGCCAGCTCATCTTCAACCCTGTCCGCCTGGCGTGAAGTCGCCACATAACAGCGATGGAGACGGCGTGGACGCCTTGGCGGCGATCTACACGCCGCTCACACAGGCAATGCAGCTGAACTTCAGCCGGCCGCTGTCACCTGGACAGGACAGGAGGCCGAGATGACCGTGACTCTCAACCCCACCTGCCCGCTGTGCGGGCTCCGCTTCGCCAGCAGGCCGCTTCTCGACTTGCACGTCCGCGAGGACCACCGGGACACCGACCACCGGGCTCCGGACCCCACCCCGGAGCCCGGCCACGACTGAAACGCCGCTTCCCCGTACCTCCGCTGAGGTGCGGAGGTACGGGGAAGTCCGGCCGGGAACCGGCCCGGCGGCGGGGCGTAGCATCAGAGTCTGGCGTCATAAACCGCGCGGGTGGATGTGCCTCGGGGGAGCGCACGGCTCACCGTCGCGGACGGGGGAAGATCCCGTCCGGCGCGAACTGCGGGCTCCGCGCACAACCTGACCCGGTTCTCGGCTGCATGCCCTTTTCGTACTCAGGACCCGGGCATCTCAGCTCTGAGGGCAAAAGGGGGCAAGGAAATGAAGATCGCCGTCATCGGTGGGACCGGGCTCATCGGATCGCAGGTCGTCAAGATCGTCAGTGCGGGCGGGCATGAGGCGGTGCCGCACTCGCCATCGACCGGTCTGGACCTGCTCAGCGGCCGTGGCCTGCCCGAGGCGCTGAAGGGGACCGATGTCGTCGTGAACCTGACGAACTCGCCGACCTTCGACTACGCCTCGCCCGCGTTCTTCCAGCAGACGATGGACAACCTGCTCACGGCGGCCAGGGCGGCCGGCGTTAGCCACGCCGTCATCCTCTCCATCGTGGGCGCCGACCAGGTGCCCAGCCTGGTCTACTACCGCGCCAAGGTACTGCAGGAGGACATCCTCAAGGCCGGCCCCGTACCGTACTCGATCGTCCGCGCCACACAGTTCTTCGAATTCATGGGGTGGGTGCTATCCGAAACCGCCGACGAGAACACCGTCCGCCTGCCCGCCACACTGGTCCAGCCCATCGCCGCCGCCGACGTCGCCCAGGCCGTGGCCGATGTCAGCCTCGGCCCGCCGCTGCGGGGCACCCGGGATATCGCCGGCCCCGACGTCTTCCCGCTCGACGAGCTGGGGAGGATCACCCTCGCCGCCCATAACGACCATCGCACGGTCGTCACCGACAGCAGCGCCGGCCTGTTCGCCTCCGCCCCGAACGACGCACTGATTGCCAGGAACGGCGCCGTTCTCGCCAAGACCACCTACCGGGAGTGGCTCGAGCGTTAGCTCAGTGCAAAAATCCGGTGTTGTTGTAATCTGCCCCTGGTCATCCAGAATTGCCATCCGGGAGCGAGGCGGATATGGCGGCATCGGCAGGACAGGACCTTGGATCCGCGCTGGCCCTGGAGGTCGTGGCCGGCGGGCTGAACTTCCCGACCGGGCTGAGTTTCGGCGACGACGACGCGATGTACGTGGCCGAGTCGGGGCTGCCGTTCGGCGGCGCACCACGCGGCGGGCGGGTCTGGCGGATCGCCGGCGATCGCCGCGATCTGCTGGCGGAGGGTCTGCGGCCGCCGGTCAACGGGGTCACGTTCCGCGACGGCTTCCTGTACGTCACCGAAGCCGGTCATCCCAGCCGCATCCTCCGGCTTGATCTGGCCACCGGCCACCAGGAGACGGTGGTTGACGGCCTGCCCGGCCCGGGCAACTACCAGACGAACATGGTCGCCTTCGGGCCGGACGGCAAGCTGTACTTCAGCCAGGGCGCGATGACGAACACGGGGGTTATCGGCCTCGACGCCTATGATCTGGGCTGGCTGCAGCTATTGCCGCACGCGCGTGATATCCCCGGGATGGAGATCGCGGTCCGGCACGCCGGGTTCGCCACCGACGACCCGCACGAGGGCGGCACCGGGCACGCGGTGACCGGCCCGTTCGCCGATTTCGGCACCGTCCACCCCGAGGGCGCCAGGATCCCGGCCGCATTGCCGTGCACCTCCGCGGTGATGCGCTGCGAACCCGACGGCTCGGACCTGGAACTGGTTGCCTGGGGCCTGCGCAACGCTTTCGGCCTGCTGTTCCTGCGCGACGGCCGGCTGATCGTCACCGATCAGGGCGCTGACGACCGGGGCAGCCGGCCGGCCGGTCATGTCCCCGACCTGCTTTTCGCCGTGGAGCCCGGCCGCTGGTACGGATGGCCGGATTACGTCGGCGGGGTACCCATCAATGATGCCCGGTTCGCCCCCGAGAACGGGGCAGCGCCCGACTTCATCCTGGCCAGCCACGACGAGCTCCCGGCTCCCGAGCGGCCGCTGGCCGAGTTCACCAGCCATGTCGCCGCAACCAAGCTGGACCAGGCACCGGACGGGCGCATCGCGATCGCCATGTTCGGAGATGAGGTACCGATGACGGCCCCGTCGGGCGACCGCGTGGGCCGGAACCTGGCGGTCGTCGACCCCGCGGACTGGTCGGCCACCTTCATCCCCACGCCCGGCCTGCACCGCCCGCTGGACGTGCGGTTCGGGCCGGGCGGTGCGCTGTACCTGCTCGACTTCGGCCATTTCGAGCCCGGGCGGGGCTCGATGAAAGCGACGCCCGGCAGCGGCTCGATCGTGCGGGGCGAGCTCCCGGCACGGGCTGAGCATCACCGGTAACAGCGCGGAGATGGCCGGCCCGGCCATCCCCGGGTTCAGGATCCGGTGCCCTCGCCGTTGCCGGTGACCAGCTTGTTCAATGCGTCGAGCACAGCGGGTGCCAATGGCGAGGCGGGCGGGGTGGCACCGGTTCGCGCTGCCCAGCCGGCCACCAGATCGCGGTACAGCTCCGCTGTCTGCTGCAGGGAGCGGGCCAGCTCGGCACGCTGCAGCGAGTGCGGCAGCGCGTCCTCAAGGCGCTCGATCAAGCTGGCATCCTCGGCGGCGCTGCCGAGCCCGTACCCGGGACGGCCGGAGACCGGGACAATCCGGTAGCCGATCAGATCGGTAATGCCGCGGTGCACGAGCAGGACCCGGCCGTGCAGCAGCGCGCCGGCCAGCCACAGCAGCAGGCCCCACGTCTGATCGTCGGCTCCGGCCACGTCGTAGGCGGGCGGCTCATAGCCGGCGACCCAGCCCATTCGCTGCTGTTGCAGGTCGCCGCGATCAACCAGGCAGGTCATGTCGCCGGCCAGCCCGGGCCACATGTCGATCGCGCCCTCGTCCAGAGCCAGGTCGAGCTTGCGCAGGTCGGCGGTGAGGGCCTGCCAGCGAAACGGCCGCTGATGGCGGACCTCGTGTGCCTCAACGACCGCGGCGCCCAGCAGGGTCCGGCTGATCTGCTCGCGCTCGGCCCAGATCTCCTCCCGGCGTCCGGGCTGGGCGACCACGATCAGGTCAACGTCGGAAAGCGGCGTCACGTCGCCGCGCGCGGCAGACCCGTGCACGAACGCGCCCAGCACGCGCTCGTCCTGGTCCACCCATTGCCTGGCCCGTTCGACGATCTCGAAGACACGGTCCACGCCGTTACCGTAGCTTTCCGGCGCGCCGTTCAGGTCAGCGGGTGGAGCCAGCCGACAGCAGGCGCAGGTCCCGGGCGCGCTGCACGGCCGAGGAGCGGTCCTGAGTCCCGAGCTTGGCGTAGATCTTGCGAATGTGCGTGTTGACCGTGTGCACCGAGACGGACAGCTCGCTGGCGATCTCGGGCCGGCGCCCTCCGGAAGGCCATCAGGGAGGCGTACCAGCTCGACCACCTGCCCACCCAGCAGGAGGTGCTGGCCTCGCGACCAGCTACCTGTTCTCCGCCGCGTTCGAGCCGGCTGGGCCGGGGCAGGTTACCCCGGCCGGGAGCTAACCGGCTCAGCCGCTCGCCGCGGCCCCGCCAGCCGCGTCCAGGCCGAGGTATTCGGCCAGCCACGGCCCGGTGACGCTCCCGGGAGCGCGCGCAACCTCGCCGGGCGATCCGGCGGCGACGATCCGGCCGCCGGCCGGGCCGCCGCCGGGCCCCATGTCGATGAGGTAGTCGGCGGCGGCGAGCAGGTCCAGGTCGTGGTCGATGACGATGATGGTGGCGCCGGCCTCCAGCAGGCGGTCGAGCACGCCCGCCAGGGTGGCCACGTCAAGCGGGTGCAGGCCGGTGGAGGGCTCGTCCAGGATGTACAGCGCTCCGCGCTGGCTGCTGCGCAGCCGGGAGGCGATCCGCAGTCGCTGCGACTCGCCGCCCGACAGCGATGGCGTGGGCTCGCCGAGCTTCAGGTAGCCCAGGCCGACCTCGCTGACGGGCCGCAGCGCCGCCACGATGGGCTCCCACTCGGCGAACCGCTCCAGCGCGTCGTGCACGCTCAGGGCGAGCACGTCGGCGATGGTCAGCCCGTTGACGTGGACGGCGAGGCTGGCCTCGTTGAAGCGGGCGCCGTGGCACGTCGGGCACTGAACCGCGATGTCGGGCAGGTACTGGACGTCCAGGTCGATGTGCCCGAGCCCGAGGCAGGTCGGGCACTGGCCGGTACGGGTGTTAAACGAGAAGTGGCCCGGCTGCCAGTGCCGCCGGCGGGCGTACGGGGAGTCGGCGTAGACGCGTCGGATCTGGTCGAACGCCCCGCAGTACGTCGCGGGGGTCGACCGCGCGTTCTGGCCAATCGGCGAGGCATCGATCTCGACGACCGTGCGGATGCCGGACAGGTCCAGGCGCCGGACGTGCCCTGGCCGGGCTGAACCGGTGAGCTGCGCCCGCGCGGCCGGGATCAGGCTGTCCAGGACGAGGGCCGTCTTCCCGGCTCCGGACGGCCCGGCCAGCGCCGTGAGCCGGTTCACCGGGAACGAGGCGGTGACGTTGTGCAGGTTGTACAGGCCGCCGACCTCGATGACGATCTGGCCTGGCGGACTGGGCCGCGCGGGCCGGTCACGCGGTATGGCCGGCGCCCCCGCCAGGAACGGCCCGATGACCGAGTGCGGGTCGGCTTCGAGCTGACCGGGGCTGCCCTGCGCGATCACCGTGCCGCCGCTCGCGCCCGCACCCGGGCCGAGTTCGATGACCCAGTCCGCCGAGTGGATGAGTTCCCGCTCGTGCTCGACCAGCAGGACGGAGTTCCCGTTGCCGGTCAGGGCGCTGATCGTCTTGCGCAGTCCCTGGATGTTGCTGGGGTGCAGCCCGACCGAGGGCTCATCAAGAACGTAGAGCATCCCGGTCGTGCTGGCGCGGACCGTCGAGGTCAGCTCGATCCGCTGCCGCTCACCGGTGGACAGCGACGCACCGGGCCGGTCCAGGGTGAGGTAGCTGAGCCCGACGTCGAGCAGCGGGGTGAGCCGGCCGTCCAGTTCGGCCAGCAGCCCGGTGGTCATCCGGCTGATCTCGGCGGGCAGCCCGGCGGGCTGGCTGAAGGCGAAGGCGCGCAGCTCACTCAGGCTCAGCGCACTGATCTCGGCGATGTTGCGGCCACCTAGCTGCGAGGTGAGCGCCTCGGGCCGCAGCCGCGTGCCGTGGCAAACCGAGCAGACGCGGGTGATGACGAAACGCTGCACCAGGCGCCGGGTGCGCTCGTTGTCGCTGCGCAGCGAGCGTTCCACCGCGGCGACGGCGTTGTCGTAGTTGACCGACAGCCGGACGGCCCGGCCGTTCCGGCCGGTAAGCGCCACGTCCCGCTGAACCGGCTCGCCGTGCAGCACGACGTCCCGTTCTTGCTCAGTCAGGGATCGGTACGGCACGTCGAGCCGGACCCCGAGCTGACCCGCGGCGTACATCGACAGCCGCCGGCCGCCCGAGTTCCACGGCAGGACCGCGCCCTCCTCGATCGTCTTGCCCGGATCGGGGACCAGGGTGCTCTCGTCCACCTCCGACCGCACGCCCAGGCCCTGGCAGGCCGGGCAGGCGCCGTAGGAGTTGAAGGCGAAGGACTCGGCGCTGGGGTGCTCGAACCGCACCCCGCAGACCGGGCAGGTGATCTCCTCGGTGAGCGTGGCGACCGACGGCCCGACCCGGTGGCCGTTCGGGCACAGGTGCGAGCCGAGCCGCGACATCATCAGCCGCAGCACGTTGAGCACCTCCGACATCGTGCCCACGGTGCTGCGTGGCCCCGGTATCGGCGGGCGCTGCCGCAAGGCAAGCGCGGGCGGGAGGTGCTCGATCTGGTCCACGTCCGGCCGCTGGGCCTGGGTCAGCCGCCGCCGGCTGTAGGTGCTCAGGCTTTCCAGGAACCGCTGCATGCCCTCGGCGTACAGCGTGCCGATGGCCAGCGAGGTCTTGCCGGATCCGGACACCCCGACGACGGCGACCGTCCGCCACAGCGGCACGT
>Ga0335074_10017191_pt1 | contig 10194 bp, 7 predicted proteins | sample Lox_Sample_23_FD_206715 | JGI IMG/M metagenome (GOLD analysis project Ga0335074, IMG submission 206715) | Soil microbial communities from Loxahatchee National Wildlife Refuge, Florida, United States - Lox_Sample_2.3 | ecosystem: Environmental > Terrestrial > Soil > Wetlands | place: USA: Florida...
TCTACGGGTATGATTCGGCACTATGGACCGGGGATCAGGCCCGTGCATTCGCGCAAATGTATGCCATGCCAGGCGCCATTGCCAGATTGGCCGGATCCGGTCGTCCGGGTACGTCCTGATCGCTGGCGGGGGAGGCGGTAGTGGCCGCTGAGGGAAAGTCGTCATCCCCGAAACCTGATCTGGGCCTGCTTTTCGGCACCAACGCCGTCGACCTGGAAGCGCGGAGGATATTCGTCGACCGCGTCGGTGAGCAGCAGGCGTTTGACAATGCTGTCACGGCCCACTACGAGAGCACCAGGCGACCTGAGTTCGACCCGCAGGATGTCACCGCGCCCAGACGCAACGTCCTGACCTACTACGGGGTCGGCGGCGTCGGCAAAACCTCGCTGTCCAGGGAACTTGAGCAGCGCCACGGCTCAGGCGAAAGTCCGGCTGCCGCCGACTGGCCGAGTTGGGATAAGGGATTCAAGCGGTCCGTGACGGCGCGGTTCGACTTGGCCAATGACGTTGGCTTTGACCTTGAGCGCGTGCTGATCAACCTGAGAGTCGCGGTATCCGCGATCGGGCGCCCGATGCACGCCTTTGACATCGCTCTCGGTCGCTACTGGCAGGAAGTGCACCGTAATGAGAGCCTGGCTGACTACATGCGTGCCGACAGCCGGATGTCGCGCGTGGCCGAGGCGCTTAAAGTTCCTGATCAGATCCTGGAAGGGCTCAAGGAGGTGGCGGGCGTCTTCGGCGGCCCGACGGTCGCGGTCTCACTCGCGAGCCAGCTCGCCGTGACGATCACGAAAGAGACGCGCCATCGCGTCGCGAAGCGGCACGCCGTCCAGAACTGCCGCCGGCTCGTCCCGCTGCTGGAAAGCGACGCGGATCTTGAGAGCCTTAGCTACTACCCGCACCTGCTGGCCTGGGATCTGGCCCAGGCGGCGAAGCGGCGCGATTACAACTTCCACATCGCCGCCTTCCTCGACACTTTCGAGGACATCATGCGGGCGGATCAGCGGCAGTTCGAGCGCCTGATCAACCGGCTGGCCTGGCTGATGCCGAATGTGCTCTTCATCGTCACTTCCCGTAATCGCCTTGAGTGGGCCGACGCGCTCGCGGAGGGGTACCTGGACTTCGCCGGTCCGGTGCGCTGGCCTGGTCTCGACCTCGGTGCCACTGGAGAGCCCTCCCAGCATCTAGTTGGTTACCTGTCAGAGGCGGATGCGAACAAGTTCCTGAGCGAGCGGCTGCGACGCGACGGCAGCGCGGCCATTCCCGAGCCGGTGCGGCATAAGATCGCGCATGATTCTGAGGGTTACCCGCTGTATCTCGACCTCGCCGTCACTCACTACCTGCAGCTAGTCGAATCCGATACCGAGCCGGGTGTCGACGACTTCACCGGCGGCTTCCCTGCTCTCGTCAACCGGGTGCTGCGCGACCTGAGTCCGGAAGAACGGCGGCTAATCCGCATCCTGTCGCTGCTTGATTCCTTTGATGCCAGGCTGGCCGCGGCGATCGCGTCGCTGCCGTCTGAGGCTGCGGCCAACGCACTGGTGAACCGCGCCTTCGTCGACGTCGATGAGAGCGCGCCCCTTCCCTATGCCATTCACCGGCTGCTGCGCGAGCAGGTGCGCCAGTCCGACAGTGGTCGCGATGCGTTCAGCGCGGCGGATTGGAAGAGGTACGCCGGTCGTGCCTTCGAGGAACTTGGAGTGCGCTTCAACGAGACCAGGGCCACAAGGAACCGCCCGCTCGTGATTAGCCTGCTCAATCAGGCGCTGGGTATCGCGGATGAATTTGACCTCGAGGTCGGCTGGATGGCCGACGCCGCGTACTCCTACATCTCCGACCCCCTCTGGGAGAACAGCCTGCGGCCGCTGGTCCGCACGCCACCCGTTACCGAGGCGGGGGCGCTCGCCCGTGCGCTGATTGCCATCACGAACCGGCAGTTCGAGGGGCGCGGGCAGACCGCGATCGTGCTCACGGAAGTACTGGATTCCGGGCTGCTCACCGGTACGAGCCTGGATCTCGCGACCTACTACGCGGCCGAGTCCTTCAGGGAAATCGGGCAGGGTCAGCGGTCAGAAGAACTGCTGCGTACGCTGCTGTCGCGAGAGACTCCGATCGCGGATCTCGCGGTCAGAGGCATGGTGCACCGCCTGCGCAGAAACGGCCGGTTTATCGAGGCGCTCGAGATGATCCGCACGAGGCCGGAAAGCGCCATGTGGATCCAGATCACCGGCACTCTTTACTGGTCGCAGGGCATGCTTGATGAGGCGAGGACGGCCTACATCACCAGCCGCGACCGGTCGCAGGCCGAAGGACTGCCTGGCCAGGCTGCGGAGATCGCCGGCTGCCTGGCGTTCGTCTGCGGCTTGTCAGCATCGCATGACGACGACGCTGACCTGATCGCGGCGGCGATGATGATGCTGCAAGACTCACGCAATACCTGGGCGAGGCTGATGGCCAGGCTGGGTACGACGATGCTCGTCGCCTCGGGCCAGGCGAGCGTGTCCGGGCAGCTTGCTGCCATTGAGGAAGACGGCCGCAAGGCCGGCCTCAGTTCGATCGAGGCTTACTCGCGGTTCCTCGACTGTCTCAACGCGGCACTGAGCGGCGACGACGACAGGCTGATCGCGGCCAGGAACCACCTCGCGGAACTCGCTGGAGCGGATTTCCGATGGCTGACCGAGGTCGTCGCCTTCTGGCTGGGTGACGGGCCGTCCGCTGACTCTGAACTCGACTGGCTCGACGGGGCCGACGCCGCCTGCGAGCGGTGGCGCGAGGTCGTAACTCGACGCCGCCAGCAAGGCGTGAGCCGCTCAGGTAGCTCCGCGGCTAGCTGATTCTTTCTTACCTCGGCTTCTCTCTTACCTCAGCGTCAGCCGGCGCATGCGGTTCATGATGGACTGGGCGGCGGCCAGATAACAGTCCTCATCGGATACCTGGTCGACGCCGCCTATACCGGGTGAACTGTTGACCTCGAGTACCGCCCAGTCGCCGTTCCATTTGACCAGGTCGACTCCGAGCACTTCACCGCCGAGACAACTGGCGGTGATCAGAGATATTTCCCTGACCGGGCCCGGGTCCGCCGGCACGGGCCGGCCACCCGCTTCGAGGTTGTTCACCTTGAGGCTCTCGCCGCGAGTGCGCTGACCCGGTTCCCTGATCATGGCGAACACATCTTTCAGCCCGCATACCATCGTGCGGACCTGATCTTCGAAGGTGCCGCCGATCAAAGGCTGCGCGATATGAGGCTCGGTAATCGCGGGATCGGAGCCGGCCTTGGCCAGGCGGACTCCTTCGCCGCCCGCTCCTACGCACGGCTTTATCACCGTGTCCGTCCCGGTCGCGAAGCGCGGCACTTTCATGCCAGGGGTGAGAAGAGTTGTCGGTACCACCTGAATGCCTGCCGCGGCAAGCCGCTCGCTCGTTCGCCATTTGTCTGCGCAGGTGCTCGCGCATTCCCAGTCATTGACAACTATGTAATGCCCGGCGAGCAAGTGCTGGATGCATGCATAGTCGTTGAAGGTCGCCTCTGAGACCCGCCAGGCGATCCCGTCAACCTGGAGGTCGCCAAGGCTCGTGTCCGGCTGAAGGTCGCCCGCCACGCGCACGTCGAGCCCGCCGTGCCGGCCGATCGACGCGGCGATGTCGCGAACGTCGATGGGTACGAAGACAGCCCCGGCACGCTCGATGGCCAGGCCGAGCGGGTAGTTACGCCGCTTCTCCGGTGTGTAGCGATTAACGACGCCAACGCGCAGCTTTCCCACCACTCAATCCTCGGGGAATTCCCGCTCGACGAATTCCACCATCTGCTTGTAGTAATCCTTCCGCGCCGGATTGGGGAAGCGGATGTTGTGCCGGCGGTAGCGGTGGAAGGCAACGATGACGGCGGCGTACTCAACGCTGACGCGGATGCGGTCTTCTTCGAAGACACGTCCCGAGCGGCGATAACCCTCGCCAAAGAGCTTGAGTCGTTGCGGGCTGAGACGGCCGTCGATGACGCACATGTTCATCGCGGACATGCCGCAGTCAAGCATCGGGTCATCGATCGTCACCGTTTCCCAGTCGATCGCGTATAGCGCGGAATCGTCGTCCTGGCCTTCTGAGATGACGATGTTCGACGGCGTGAAGTCGCCGTGTATCAATGTCCACCGGTCGCGCCTGGGGTCATCCTCTGGCGGGAAGAAGTCGTCGAGCCTGGCCAGGCGGTGCCGCAGCCACCGCACGTGCTCCGTGTTAGGGAAAGTGCCGATTATGTCGCGCAGGCTTAGGGACAGGTGCCTCAGCCCAATCGGCACCTCAAGATTCTCGGGGCTAAGGTTGTGAATCATTCCCAGCATTTGCGTCGCACGTGGCAGCAGTTCGTCTGAGAGATTGTCGCGCGTCTCGCCAGGCAGGAACCTCTTCACCATAACGGACTTGCCGCGCACTGGTGAGATGAGCTCGCCGTCCAGGCGGCGAAGTACCTCGCAGGTAGGGATGTGGTGGCTCCACATGAAATCGTTGGTCTGCGCAAGCCGCAGCGCGGCGGTGTCGTCCTGGTTGTCGAGAACACTGACAACCATGGTCCCCTGGTCGGTCTCGGCAATGTAACTGGAGGTCGCCATCCCGCCGTCCAGCGGAACCATCGAGCCAATGGCGAGCCCGTACGCCGCTTCGAGGCCGGACACATCAGGCTGCTCGAGAACCGTGTAATTGGCCACCAACTACTCCTTGCTGCCCGCTGCCCTACCTGAGCAGTCATCACGATAGCGAACTGCCCGAGCCGGCCGGCTCGAAGCTCATGAGCAGAACGTCGCGCGTGACTTGCCTGCCACGGCCGATGATCGGCGTTGTGTCGTGCGTGTACTTGCGGTCGTCCACATATACGGCATCTAGAGGTTCTGACAGGGTCATCGTGGCAGCGGTCCGGCCATCGGCGATCAGGCTGGTTTCGCCGCCGCCGTCCGCATCACGGCCGATGAGGTGAATGGAGATGTAGTCGAACCCGTCTCGATGGGGTCCTTCAGGTACGGGTGCGCCGGCCAGTTGCGGTCCGCCGACGATGCGCACTTGGTGCAGGTTGATCAACGTCTGCCCGTGCAGGCCGAGCACATCGGTCACGCTTACTCGTATCAGTGCTCCAGCGAGCCTGGTGCCGGCGGCTGTCCAGGCAATAGGCGCGAACTGCCGGGAAATGCCGCCGAAGAGCGGGTTGTTCTCCGCGGCCTGAAGATAGCTGCCCGGCGGCAGGAACGTCACTTCACCGCTGTCGGCATCGAATACCGCTCTCGCATGGCGCCGGAAGCGAAACGGCTCGCCTTCGAGGTACGGGTCGGCGGGAAGGTCTTCCCACTGGGCGGCGAAGTCCGCGAAGTCCTGAAAACTGGAGATCTTCGCGGTCATGTCCGATGCCGCGCAGAAGCAGTAACCGGGCCCGCCGTGTATAAGCCCGTTCCCTGGATTCGAGCAGGCCATGGCAATCCGCCTTCCCGCAATCCCGTCTTAACGGCTCCTGATCAGGTTTGCCCACCATTATTCAACTTCAATCGTGTTGTAACGCTCGCTGCCGGAAGATACCACCGCATGCGCCTAATCCACTTGGCGCCCGCCGGCACGATATGGTCGGGACTACAGTGGTGCCGAAGTGAGGAGCAGACTTGCCGGATGCGGGCGGCCCGACCAGGCTGTGGGGCGGGCGATTTGAAGCCGGGCCGGCCGAGGCGCTGGCCCGGTTGTCGGTCAGCGTGCAGTTCGACTGGCGGCTGGCTCCCTATGATCTGCTCGCCTCGAAGGCCCACGCGCGGGTGCTCCACCGGGCCGGGCTGCTTTCCGATGCGGAGCTGAGCCGCATGCTGACGGCCCTCGATGACCTGTCAAGGGATTGTCAGAGCGGGGCGTTCCGTCCTGCCGTCGCCGACGAGGACGTGCATACAGCGCTAGAGCGGGGACTGCTTGAGCGCGTTGGCTCCCTTGGCGGCAAGCTGCGCGCGGGCCGGAGCAGGAACGATCAGGTCGCGACCGATCTGCGCCTGTACCTGCGTGATAATGCCAGGCGGGTCGCCGCCCGCCTGGTCGAACTGCAGACGGCGCTGATGGATCAGGCGGCGGCTCACCTGGCCGATCCGGCGACCCCGGCTCCTGGGCTTACTCACACTCAGCACGCGCAGCCAGTGCTGCTTTCTCATCAGCTGCTCGCGCACGTCCAGGCGTTCGCGCGGGACGTCGCGCGCTTGCGGGACTGGGACAAGCGTGCGGCGATCTCGCCCCTTGGCTCGGGGGCGCTGGCAGGATCGTCGCTGTCGCTAGACCCGAAGGCCGTCGCTGCCGAACTCGGGTTCGATGCCGCAGCACCGAACTCGATGGACGCCGTCGCCGATCGTGACTTCGCCGTTGAGTTCTGCTTCGCTGCCGCGCTCACCGGGGTGCACCTGTCCCGGCTTGGCGAAGAAGTCGTGCTGTGGACCTCGCACGAGTTCGGCTGGGCTGAGATCGACGACGCTTACGCGACCGGATCGTCGATCATGCCGCAGAAAAAGAACGCCGACGTCGCCGAGTTGGCCAGGGGGAAGACGGGGCGCCTGATCGGCGGCCTCACCGGGTTGCTCACCACGCTCAAAGGGCTGCCCCTTACCTACAACAGGGATTTGCAAGAGGACAAGGAGCCGGTCTTCGATGCCGTCGACACCCTGCTGCTTGTGCTGCCCGCCATGGCTGGCCTGGTGAGTTCGATGCGGTTCAATAGCGCGAGGCTCGCGCAAGCGGCCGGGGCGGGGCACGCGCTGGCGACGGATCTTGCCGAACTGCTGGTCAAGCGAGGCGTGCCGTTCCGGGAAGCGCACGAGGCAGTCGGGCACCTGGTCGTGTGGTGCGAGGTGCATGACTGCGAACTTGGCGAGGTCGGCGACGAGGACCTGGCGAAGGTGTCGCCGCACTTCACGCCCGATGTGCGGGACGTGCTCTCGGTGCCTGGCGCGCTGGCCGCGCGAGACACCTACGGGGGCACTGCCCCCGTGAGCGTCCGGTGGCAGCTAACCGAGCTGCGTGAGACCCTGCAGGCGGACGCCGCATGGGCGGCGGCTTGACTGGATCGCTGGCCAGGGAGGGCGCGCGGCCCTGGGGGCCCGACGGCTGGGAGCTGATGTCCCGGTCGTTTTTCCGGCGGCCAGCTACCGTCGTCGCGCCGGAGCTTCTTGGCTGCGTGCTCGTGCATGATGACGCCGAGGGACGGGTGGCGGCTGAGATCGTTGAGGTCGAGGCGTACATGGGCAGCCAGGATCCGGCGTCGCACTCGTACCGCGGCCGCACAGCCAGGAACGCGGTGATGTTTGGCGAAGCTGGCCATGTCTACGTGTACTTCACCTACGGCATGCACTTCTGCGTGAATCTGGTGTGCGAGCTGCCAGGGGATGCGACGGCCGTTTTGCTGCGTGCTGGATGGATCGTAGAAGGAACCGACCTGGCGATAGCGCGGCGCTCAGGTGGCGCTGATCTTTCCGCGAGCCACAGCGGAAAGCGGTTGGCTAGGCTCGCTAGCGGTCCGGCTCGTCTGTGCCAGGCGCTCGGAGTCGCCAGCCCGCAGAACGGTGCTGACGCTTGCTCGCCTGATAGTGCCGTGCGAGTCTGCGCGCCGGCCGGGTTTTCCGGCCTGCCCGCGAGCGAGGTCGCTTCCGGGCCGAGGGTCGGGGTCAGCACGGCGGCTGAGGTGCCCTGGAGGTTCTGGGTCGCGGGGGACAATGCGGTGTCGGCGTACCGGCCGCATGTACCCCGTGACCGGCAACGCAGGCGTTCAGGGGGCGAGCGCCTGCTGCCTGGTTCCTGAGCGGCCGGGTTCCGGCAGCCCTCGCTCGCGGTGATCATGGATGTGATAACCAATGTGACCGATGGGCGCCGGGATGGGAGACTTCAGCGGTGACCGACATCATCGATGATCTGACCTGGCGCGGCCTGATCGCTGTTTCAACCGACCTGGATGACCTGCGGAAGGCGCTGGGCACCAGCTGGCTGACCTACTACGGCGGCTTCGACCCCACTGCGCCCGGTCTCCACATCGGGAACCTGGTCCTGCTTCAGACCATGCGCCGGCTTCAGCTCGCCGGGCACCGGCCGATCGGCCTGGTGGGCGGTGCCACTGGCCTGATCGGTGATCCGAGCGGAAAGTCGGCTGAGCGGGTGCTGAACTCGCGTGAGGTCGTGGCCGACTGGGTTGACAGGATCAGGGGCGAGGTCAGCAGATTCCTCGACTTCGATGCCGGAGAGTCCAGCGCCCTGATCGTGAGCAACCTCGACTGGACCGGCGAGCTCTCCGCCATCGACCTGCTCCGTGACATCGGCAAGCATTTTCCCGTGAACCAGATGCTCAGCCGCGAAGTGGTCAGGGCCAGGCTTGAGCAAGGCGGGATCAGTTACACCGAGTTCAGTTACCAGATCCTGCAGGCCAACGACTTCCTTGAACTGCACAAGCGGCACGATTGCGTGCTCCAGCTCGGCGGCAGCGATCAGTGGGGAAACTTGGTTTCTGGCGTGGACCTGATCAGGCGGGTGACCGGCGACTCGGCGCATGCTCTCGCGACCCCGCTGATCACCAAGCCGGACGGTACCAAGTACGGGAAGACCGCTGGCGACGCGATCTGGCTCAGTTCGGACCTGATGACGCCATACGCGTTCTACCAGTTCTGGCTGAACCGGACAGACGCTGAGGTGCCCGGGCTGCTGCGGGTGTTCTCGCTTAAGCCGCGCGCTGAGCTTGAGGCGCTGGAACGCGAGGCGGCCGAACGGCCGGCGGCGCGGCTTGGCCAGCGCGCGCTGGCCGGCGAGGTCACCAAGCTGGTGCACGGCGCCGAGGAGACCGCAAAGGCAATCGCCGCGGGGCGCGCGCTCTTCGGCGAGGGCGATCTGCGTGATCTCGATGAGGACACGCTCGCCGCGGCGGCGGAGGAAGTGCCGTGCGCGAAGGTGGGCGCCAGTAGCGGAAAACTGGCGTCGGTCGGTGAGCTGATGGCAGCTTGCGGCCTTGTGCCGAGCAAGTCGGCGGCGAGGCGTGCCATAGACGAAGGGGGCGCTTACCTCAACAACGTCAAGGTTACTGACGTTGAGGCGGTCCCTGAACCTGGCGACTTCCTGCATGGCAAGTACCTGGTGCTGAGGCGTGGCAAGCGCACGATCGGGATCGTGATCCGGGTGCCTGCGTAATGCTGCCGCTGCCGCAGGTTGGCCATGTCATCAGTTAGGTAACTTTTTCCGCTCAATAGCCCACCCGGATGCGAGCCGGTCCGTCGGGATGGTCACCTTCCGGTATCAGCTTTGAGCGCGATGCCGGTTCTGGTCTGGCACCGCTCAGGGTGCGGGGCGAACTGGTCGCCATGCCTGGAGCTGAAATCTGGCGCCGTGAAGCCTTTTCCTTGCACATCCTGTGACTCGTTCAGCAGATGGCCGAAGCGCTACCCGACACGGGCAGGTTCGTCGAGTGATGGCAGGGAAAGACAAGTTTTAGCGACCTGAAGTGCGCTTTCGCGGGAATCTCCGAACGAGTTTGGCTGTTCGATTTGACACGGTGGCCGGGCTTCCCTAATGTTCTCTTCGGCCGGAGCGACGCCGGGCGGCCCGGAGCCGCCGCTCGCATGAGCCTCCAGCAGACCCCAAGCTACTAGCTGACGACGTTCGCGTCTGAAGTTACTGCAGGACTATGCTGGGTGACACTGAGTAACTAAAACTAAATCTGCTAACTGACTTGACAGTCACATGACGAACGGGTAAGTTAGCAGGGTTGCCCCAGATGGGGTCCGGTCGGACTCCTGACGGTGAGCGTCCGCTCCTTGAGAACTCAACAGCGTGCTAAAAGCCAGTGCACATGCACATCCCCGTCAAAGGGACTGTGTCCTAGGTGGCACAGTGCCTGACGGTATATGCCAGATCGCTTCGTGGCTAGGCTTGCCCAGCTCACGAAGCATCTCTTCAGTCTGCGACTTGGTCGTGTCTTGAACACGCCGAGCCGCGACAGACATTCAATGGAGAGTTTGATCCTGGCTCAGGACGAACGCTGGCGGCGTGCTTAACACATGCAAGTCGAGCGGAAAGGCCCTTCGGGGTACTCGAGCGGCGAACGGGTGAGTAACACGTGAGGAACCTGCCCTTAGCTCTGGGATAGCTTCGGGAAACCGGAATTAATACCGGATATGACCACAATCGGCATCGGCTGTGGTGGAAAGATTTATCGGCTAG
>Ga0335074_10017192_pt1 | contig 10194 bp, 11 predicted proteins | sample Lox_Sample_23_FD_206715 | JGI IMG/M metagenome (GOLD analysis project Ga0335074, IMG submission 206715) | Soil microbial communities from Loxahatchee National Wildlife Refuge, Florida, United States - Lox_Sample_2.3 | ecosystem: Environmental > Terrestrial > Soil > Wetlands | place: USA...
CGCTACTTCACCCCTGCCGAGTGCAGTAACTATCTCCGCCATGCCGGATACGCTTCATCCTGACCCGATCAGGCTTTAGCACCCCCATGTTTGGGACGGTCTCTCCTGGATCCAGTCGAGGTATATTGCCGACGAGCCGTTGCGCCGAATGGTCCAGCGCCAACTCAACCGTGGAGAGGCACGTCATGCGCTCGCTCGGTGGCGGTTCTTCGCCAACCGCGGCGAGTTCCGTACCGGCGACTACGAGGAGATCATGAACAAGGCGAGCTGCCTCAGTTTGCTCTCCAATGCCGCAGTGCTGTGGAACACCGTGCAAATGGCACGCATCACTCAGAGCTCCGTGACGCCGGCAACGAGGTGACTGATGACGATCTCGCCCATGTCTGGCCACTGCAGCGTACCCGGATTATCCCCAACGGAACCTACTTCCTCAATTGGCCTCAGGCCCAACCAGTCACAACGTCGGTCCCGTGATCGTCCCTACCGTAAATCTACGCACGGATGCTGCCGGTAGCCCAACCCGCACCACGGGCGATGTGTGATAAGTTCAGTTATGTTGTGCCCTCCGTCACAAAAAGTCGGGCAAACTCCTCTTACGAGCTGCCGTTTCGCGGATCGTCTTTCGCGCTGACGTATTCCAGTCCAAGCGGCCCCGTCGCGGTGACTTGCGTGACGTACTCGCCGGATTTCGCCCAGTGGAAATGGGAGGTGCCACCAGGGAGAATGACAACCGCGCCGGGCGGATAGGCTTCCAACTTACTGGCGTCGAACTCATCGCCCAGTCCGATATAAAAGACGCCAGAAATTACGGTGTAGACGCGATCCTCTGGGTGCTTGTGAGGCATTAGCTTCGTGCCGTGGGGCGATTTGACCCTGATGGTGTAGGGGCCGGGCTCCGAGGGCTGACCTACTAGGACGGCCAGGCGGACGGAAGGTGGGAATGCCGGGAACGGTTTCCAATCGATGTCATCCGGCAAGATGGGTTTGAAAACCTCCTGCCCAGGTTGGTGAGGCCGGGCTTCGCTTTGCCGAGCACTCTTTGCGGCACTGGCTTTCTGAGACATACGAACCCCCCTTCATGCAAAACTGTAACACATCACCGCAGATCTTCAAAACATGTCCGCCAAGCTTGGCTTCGAACGTGCAACCTCAACGTCCCGGAGTTGGGAACTGCCTCACACGTCGGCCGAGCGCGCGATTTGGCCGAGATAGTATCCGAGCCGGTTCTCGACATCCCCCGGCTTGTGGAAGCCGCGTGTCATCAGCGCCTTGATCCCTTCCTGGGCTGCAGGTCGACCGAGCGAGCCGATGCACGCATCCCATCCGGCACCGATCTCAACGTCCGGCGGCAGGCTGGTGTTGACGAGGCGCTTGGTGTTGGCAATCGCCCATTTGTCGAACTTAGCGATCCGGGTCGCGAGCGCCTCTACGAACGCGTCCAGATCGGCGTCGGGCAGGGCGCGATTGACGTAGCCGTAGGCCTCGGCCTGGTCTCCCCTGATGTCTTCCGAGCTCAAAAGCACCTCGAGGGCGCGGTTTCGACCGATGAGATGGGGCAGACGGGCCATCGGGCCTCCACCGGCGATCATCCCCACCCCCACCTCCCATTGCGAGATAATGGTTTTTTCGCGACTGGCGAAACTCATGTCGCAAGCGAGCGTGATCTCGCTGCCGTTGCCCGTCGCGCGGCCGCGAATCAGCGCGATGGAGGCGACGGGCGCGCGGGTCAGGCGCACGAGAAAATCCGGCCAAGGCGGCAAGCCTGTGGGCCCCGCCGGCATGCCGGTCAGGTCCTCGAGCTTGGCTGTGAAATCGGAGTGATTCAGGAAATAGTCGTCGACCGCGCTGTCGAAGACCACGACCCGGAGCGGCTCGTCAGCCTCGATGGCGTTGATGACTTCCTGGAACTCCCGGACCATTTCCGGGCCCATCACGTTGATTGGCGGGTTGTCGATCGTGACACGCCAATAGGCGGGCGACCGCCGGGCCACGCGAATCTGTGCGGATTTCGGAGCTACATTCACACTTGCCATAGGATTCTCGTCCGTATTTGTTCGTCTCGGAAACCGATTGATTGTCACCAGCGCTTTCTCGGCCGCTTCGCTCTCGTGCTGATCACCTCTGCGTTTTCATGAACTCACGTATGAGTGCGGCGATCTCATCGGCAGCCGTGTCCAATGCGAAATGGCCGCCGTCCACAATGTGAACTTCAGCGGTGGGCACATCTCGGCGATAGGCTTCCGGCTCAGAGGGATCGAACGAATTCTCGTACTTTCCCCAGATCACCAGCAGGCGCGGCTGTTTCTCGCGCATCCATGTCTGCCACTTGGGGTAGGCTTCGACGTTGGTTCGGTAGTCGTAGAAGAGGTCGCTTTGAATATCGGCCTGCCCTGATTGGTTAAGAAAATAATATTCATCCCTCCAGAGATCCGGGTCATGACGTTCCACGTCGGGATCGTTGCCCGCATGGCGAGCCTTCGTGGTTTCAAGCGACAGGAGATTTGTGCGAAGAGCGCTTTCATGGGCGGCGCGATCAGCCCAAAAAGCCCGCCGCGTCTTCCAACTCTCCGGGAGCCCTGTATTATGCGCGACTGCGTCCTGGACAATCAGGGCTTCTATGCGCTCTGGGCGCGCCAAAACCATTCGAAAACCTACGGGACCGCCGTAGTCCTGCATATAGAGGGAATAGTGTGAAAGCCCGAGCGCGTCGGTGAAGTGATTCATGACCTCAGCAATGTGATCGAATGTGTATGCGAATTTTTTCGGGTCCGGCCAGTCACTGTGTCCGAAGCCGGGGTAATCAGGCGCTATCAGGTGGTAGCGATCGGAGAGCCTTCCGAAGAGCGGCTCAAACATCCGCGACGAAGAAGGAAGTCCGTGCAGCAGGAGAAGCCCCGGCGCGCCTTTAGGTCCAGCCTCTCGGTAGAAAATCGACAGGCCGTCGACCCGCAGGGTGCGATAACTGGTGGGGTGGTTCATCGAAGACTCCTTTGCTCGTGCCGAACAAACAGCGGCCAAGGAGAAGCCACGGAACCGATTGCAGAGAGGCCATCACAAGGTAGCAGTGCGCCTCCGAAAGTGAGGTTCAGGTCGTGCCCCCACCCATCGAAAAGCACGATGGGTGGGGCAGCCTCACCCGTTTAGTTCGATCCAACGGAGGATGCCCGAGCCCCCTCACTTCTTCTCCCGCTGAGTGCCGGTAGAAGAAGTTTCAGAAGCGCTTCGTCCGAGAACGGGTTCTGACCCGAGATCAACTCGCGATCTTGAAGGACGTAGCTCTTCCATGGAGCGTCCACACTTACGTCACCGCCCGCCGTGCGCAAGGCGAAGTCCGGGTAGAAAAGGACTTTGCCACCAATCTCAAGCGGCTCCCGCTGCTGCTCTTCCGCCGTCGAAAAGATGGTCATCTTATATCCAGAATAAATCCATCCCTGAGCCTTCGTCCGGGCTCCAGCGGCATCGCCCGCTGCCAGGGCTCCGACCACCTCTGTCGAATTCGGAAGAGCCGAGAGAAGTGAAATCGGGCCATGACACAGCACCGCCGTAGGCTTGGATGCTTTATGAAAGTGTCTCATCACCGTGCCAGCGTCGGGATCGTCGAGAAGATCCATCATAGGGCCATGGCCGCCGGGGACGAAAACAGCGTCATATTGATCCAGGCCCGATGCGATGACATCCGAGATCCGAGTTGGATTTTTGAGTCCAGTCAGGGTGTCGCGGAATCTTAGATAGTCCTGAACCCTCGCCTCGTCCCCGCTGAAGAAATCGGCGACAGCCGAATGGACATCCATTTGCGGCGTGTTGCCTTTGGGGTTGGCGAAAGTGATTTCGTAGCCTTCCTTCATCAAGGCGCGGACCGGAACCGTCAGTTCGTTGAGATAATAGCCAGCACCGGCATATACCTTGCCGTCTTTCAATGGCAAGCCGTGACCGCTCGAGACCAGCACCAAGACTTTTCCTTTTGTTGGCATTTTGTTCTCCTCTCTGAAACGGAATCTCTTTCGCGAGATCTTAGCTTGCGCGGAGCAACTCAATTTGCGAGAGCCTCCGCCTCAGCCGCCTCACCATTGCGTCTACCAGCACCGCATTGTATTCGCCGAAGATTAAAGTCGACTTGATCGAGCCAAAGCCGAGCGCCTCGCCGAAGAGCCTAGCCCGCTCACCTATCATAGCCTTTCCCGGGAGCCGTTTCACCCGACTTTGACGAGACCGTCTCAAACATGGGGGTAATTGTAGCGGCGCACAATGATGAACGGCCCGAGCGCGATCCCACGCATGGCGTTCTCGGCGATGTTGTTGTCGATTTCCAGCCTGGCGTCGGTGAGGAAGCGTGACAGCGGTTGCCGACGCTTGATGGTGTAGCGGAAGGCTTCTGCCAGCTCGGACTTTGCCGAGAGCTTGGTAACGACTTGGTCCGCCCAGACAAAGAAGGAGGTCAGCAAGGGTCCCGTTTCGGCCCGCTGCAGCAGCCGCTCGCCTGGCGGCGCGAAGCGCGCCTTGGCCTCGACGGCATAGAAAGCGGCGATGCGCTCGATCGCCTCCCTGGCAACCGGCGACTTCTTGCCGTCCCAGACATCGAAGAACTTGCGCCGGCAGTGCGCCCAGCACGCGACCTCGGTGATCGCCCGGTTGGCGCCAAGGCCGCGATCGGTGGTGCGCTGATCATGGGTCGTGCGGCTGATTGGAACGGCCTACTGTCATAAGCCCTGTTGGTCTTCGAGGCAGCGGTAGATGGTTGCCGGGTGAACGTTGAATGTCCGGGCGACCTCGCTGATGGATTTGCCGTCGTGGACGAGTTCGCGGGCCAGTACGGCTTGGCGGGTCGACATCTTTCGCGGCCGACCGAACACCACGCCGCGGGCCAGGGCGGCCCGGCGACCATCCTCGGTGCGGCTACGGATGAGGTGGCGTTCGAACTCAGCGATCCCGGCGAAAACGGTCAAAACCATTCGCCCTGAGGGGCTGGTGGTGTCCGCCCATGGCTCATCAAGGGATTGAAGTCCCGCACGTTTCTCGGTGAGCGTCTCGGTGATGCGCAAGAGTTCGGCGGTCGAGCGGGCCAGCCGGTCGAGGCGGCTGATCACCAGCACATCGCCTTTTCGGATCTGCCCCAGTAGACGCTCCAACTCGGGGCGATGCCGACGGGCGCCGGAGATTTTCTCCTCGAACAGCATTTCGCAGCCCGCGGCCGTCAGCTTCTGACGCTGGCTGTCGAGGCTTTGGTCTTCGGTCGAGACCCGAGCGTAACCGAGCTTCATCGCCCGACCTGAGGTGCCGTGCGAATCATATTGCATAAGGGGCGAATTACGCACACGTGTTTTGCGAGGCCGCAGCCCTTGCCCTGCCGTGCCCGCCCGCCGCCCCGCAAAAGTCGAAAGTTTTGCGAAACATGCCGACCCGCTTCCTCACCGCCGAACAGCGCCGCTGCTACGGCTGCTTCCCGGGCAAGCTGTCTACCGATGCACTGGCACGCCACTTCCATCTCGATGCGATCGATCACGGCATCATCCAAGACCTTCGTGGCCCGCAGAACCGGCTCGGCTTTGCGATCCGGCTCGGGACGGTGCGGCTGCTTGGCCGCTTCCCCGACCGTTTTACTGATCTTCCCCTTGGCGTGATCCGAGCTGCTGAATCGCAGCTTGGCAGCGATTTCCCCGAACCTGCCCGCCGTTCCTATGAGGCTGGCCGGCAGCGTTGGCGACACGTCGCGATCATCACACAGCGCTACGGATTTCGCCGCTTCGAAGATGACGGGCTGGCACGCTTTCGCCTGACCCGCTGGCTTTATGCGCTGTGCAGAACCGGCGAGGACAGGCCGACCGTACTGTTTGACCAGGCCGTGCCCTGGCTGATCGCCAACAAAGTCCTGTTGCCGGGCGCCAGCACTCTTGAACGGCTGGTTGGCCGCATCTGCGATCGAGTGCAGCGGCGGCTGTGGCGCCTGCTGGTCGGCTCGCTCAGCCCCGCCCAGCAGGACCGCATCGACCGGCTGTTCGTCCCTGAGGACGCGGAGGCTCTCGCAACCCTCGACGGTCTGCGCACCACACCTGCGCGGCGCGCTCCCACCGAACTGGCGCGGCATCTCGATCGTCTCCGCGCCATCAAAGCCTTCGACCTGCGGCCGACGCCTCCGAGCGGCATCCCGATCACCGTATTGGAGCGCCTGGCTCGCGTGGCACGGCGCAGCAAGCCCTCCGCTATCGCCGCGATCCGGGAACCACGCCGCACCGCCATTGTGGCCGCCCTGTTCCTCTCGCTCGAAGCCATGGCCCAGGACGACGCCGCAGAACTGGCCGACACGTTGCTCACCGATCTCTTCCGAGCCGCGGAGAGTGCGAGGAAAGCCGAACAGTTGACCGGCCTGCCGACGATCGAGGAGGCTGCCCTGGTCCTGCACGCCGTGGGCGAGATGGTGCTGAGCGACGATGCGCTGCCGCTGACCGAATGGCGCGCGGCGCTGTTCGCGAAGATCCCCCGCGCTGAGATCGACGCCGCGATGCGTCATGTCGCCGGACTGGCCAAGCCACGCGATCAGAAGCCCTATGCGCAGCTCCGGGCACGTTGGCGGCGTGCGCGCGGGATTTTCTCCCAGGTCGCAACTGGCATCGTTACCGAGGCGACGCCAGGCGGCAAACCCTTGCTGGACGCCATGCGGTATTTGTCGCAGCGAGCAGACTGGTCGAAACCGATGCGCGATGCGCCTACAGCGGCGATTGCCAAGCCTTGGCGGCGCCATGTTCTCGACGCGGGCGGCAAGGTCAGCGACCCGAAAGCCTATGTCTTCGCGATCATCGATGGTTGGCGCGGAGCGCTGAAGCGACGCGATGTCTTTGTCGAGCCCGGCATTCGCTATGGCGATCCACGGCGCGGGCTGCTCGACGACAAGACCTGGCAGGCGTCCCGCCCCATGATTTGCCGAACCCTCAATCGTACGGTCGATGCCGGCACTGAGCTGGCGCGCCTGTCGCAATTGCTCGGTGCCGCTTTCCAAAAGGTCGCCAATGGGATCGCCGACAACCCCGACCTGCGCATCGAAACCACTGACGGTAAGCCGGAAATCGTCATCTCGCCGCTCGATCGCCTGGAGGAGCCAGACAGTCTGCGCACGCTCCGCGCCACGATCCACAGCATGATGCCGCGCGCCGATTTGCCGGGTGTAATGCTGGAGGTCATGCACAAGACCAACTTCGACAAGGCGTTTACCCATCTTTCCGAACGAGAGGCGCGCGTCGAAGACTTCGGCATCAGCCTGTGCGCGGCCTTGATCGCTCAGGCCTGCAATACCGGCTATGAGCCGATGATCCGCCAGGACGTTCCGGCGCTGCGACGCAGCCGCATTGCCTGGGTCGATATCAACTTCATCCGACCAGAGACGATCGCCGCGGCTAGCGCCAGGATCGTCGCGGCGCACAGCGCCCTGCCGATCGTCGAGTTGTGGGGCGAAGGCGATGTCGCCTCCGCCGACGGCATCCGCTTCGCCGCACCGCTCTCCGCCATTCATGCCGGGCCGAACCCCAAATACTACGGCCAGGGGCGCGGCATCACCTGGTACAATCTGCTCTCCGACCAGTTTAGCGGGCTGGGCGGCATCGTCGTTCCCGGAACCCTGCGCGACAGCCTGCAGATCCTTGCCCTTCTGCTCGAACAGCAGACCGACCTCCGGCCGACCGAAATCATGACCGACACCGGCGCCTATTCCGACACCGTGTTCGGCCTCTTCTGGCTGCTGGGCTATCAGTTCAGCCCACGGCTCGCCGACCTCGGCGGTGCCCGGCTCTGGCGGATCGCTCCCGATGCGCACTACGGCGCCCTGGACGGAATCGCCCGGCAGACGGTCAATCTCGGCCTGATCCACGCCAACTGGGACGATATGCTGCGGCTCGCCGGCTCGCTCAAGCTCGGCCATTTGCAAGCCTCGGGCGTCATGCGGACCTTGCAAGTGAAGGACCAGCCGACGACCCTCGCCCGGGCAATCGCGGAACTCGGCCGCATCATCAAGACCCTGCATATCCTCCGCTATATCGACGACAAGCCATTCCGCCGGCGCATCCTGACCCAGCTCAATCGTCAGGAACTCCGTCACAAGCTCGGCCGCCGCATCATCCACGGCGAGCGCGGCGAAATCCGCACGCCCTATCGGATCGAGCAGCAAACCGTGCTGAGCGTCCTCGACCTCACCCTCAACGCCATCACCCACTGGAACACCGTCTACACCCAGGCGGCGGTCGAGCAGCTCAAAGCCGACGGTCAGCCCATTGAGGACGCAGACATCGCGCGGTTGTCCCCGCTGACCTGGCGCCATATCAACTTCCTCGGCCGATACGATTTCTCGGTCCCCGAACCCGTTGCTAGAGGCGAACTACGCCCCTTGCGAGACCCTAATTCCGAATATGACTTTTGAGAAGCCTTATGACAGTAGGCCGTTCCAACCAGCCGTACGACCCGTGGATCGCGCCAGCCGGTCGAGCCGCGTCACGGTCAGCACGTCGCCGGGGGCAAGCTGGTGGAGCAACCGGCGAAGCTGCGCGCGGTCGGTATTCGCCCCGCTCGCCACTTCGCGGAAAACGGTCTTGCAACCGGCGGCCCGTAGCTGGCGCACCTGTGCCTCGACGCTCTGGCCGTCCGCCGATACCCGCGCATAGCCGTATTTCATGGGGTCATTATGTGCATATATTTCGCACAGAAAAAAGCCCCTGTTCTCAAGGACCTAGTTTTTGAACTAAATTCTTGATGGGGTGGACGGCCCCCGCTCCCGGCATCGGAGTGCCTAAAGTGGCTGTTGCTGAACGCCACGAATGAGAGGAGCCGCCCGCCATGGAGATTGCCACAATTGGTCTGGACCTCGCCAAGCATTGGTTTCAGGTCCACGGTATCGACGGGCACGGGCAGACGGTTGTACGGCGCAAGCTGCGGCGCAGTGAGGTGATTGCCTACTTCGAATCCCTGGCGCCGTGCCTGGTCGGCATGGAGGCCTGCGCAACGGCGCACCACTGGGCCCGCGAGTTGGCCGCATTGGGCCATGAAGTCAGGCTGATGCCGCCGAGCTATGTGAAGGCCTACGTCAAGCGCAACAAGAACGACGCGGCCGACGCTGAGGCGATCTGCGAGGCAGTGACGCGCCCGTCAATGCGCTTTGTGCCGGTAAAGACCGCCGACCAGCAATCGGTTCTGATGCTGCACCGCGCCCGCAACCTGCTCGTCCGTCAGCGTACGATGCTGGTCAACGCGTTGCGCGCCCACATGGCCGAGTTTGGCATCGTCGCCGCGCAGGGCCTGCGACATGTCGATGATCTCACGAAGGAACTTGCTCATGAACAAGAGCGGCTTCCCGAGCTTGCCCGGTCGATCCTTCAGCTCGTCGTCGAGCAGCTGAACGGTACGATGGCCCGGGTGCATGAGATTGAGGTCCAGCTGGTCAAGTGGCACCGCAACAGCTCCGTCAGCCGGCGGCTGGCGACCGTTCCGGGGATCGGGATCATCGGCGCGACCGCCATCGCGGCCACGGTCACCGACCCCTCGTTGTTCCGATCCGGCAGGGAGTTCGCGGCGTGGCTGGGAATGACGCCGCGGCAGAACTCGAGTGGCGGCAAAGAGCGCTTGGGGCGCACCAGCAAGCGCGGCGACAAATACATCCGCTGCCTGTTGGTCGCCGGCGCCGTCGCGATACTGCGCCACACGCGCAATCGAACGACGAAAGACGCCGCCTGGGTTCAGGGCCTGCTGGCGCGACGACCCGCCAAGGTCGCGGCAGTGGCGCTGGCCAACAAGACCGCGCGCATCGCCTGGGCGGTCATGGCACGCGGCGAAGGCTACCGCTGCCGAGACGTGATCGGGCGGGCGGCGTAGCCGCCGCCCGCCCGTATGCGAGGGTGAAGGGGATGTGATGGCGAAACGGTCGCGAGCCGTGGACCGGGAAGACCCGGGTAATTCAAGGCGCATCGCAGCGCGTAGTCTTGATAGGGACCCGATCCGCGAACTCCATCAGGGCCCGCGGTCATAGGCACCGCATCGCGAGGCCGGACATATGACTGCACCTGACCATACCGCCAAAGCCGCCGCCAAAAACCCTTGCACGCGGGGGCCGTCCACATATGACTTATGCACCGTATGCGTCGGGCGCGAGAGCTTCAAGAATTCTGCACTCGGCAATGGTGCCGTGGCGGCATTGTCCGATGATCGATTCCAGTTCCCGAC